>Ga0310695_10001491_pt1 | contig 55061 bp, 43 predicted proteins | sample RumenRJG_04DNA_FD_203882 | JGI IMG/M metagenome (GOLD analysis project Ga0310695, IMG submission 203882) | Bovine rumen microbial communities from Lethbridge, Alberta, Canada - RJG_04 (v2) (version 2) | ecosystem: Host-associated > Mammals > Digestive system > Stomach > Rumen | place: Canada...
TTCTTCCGCTTTCAATCCGGGAAATTTGCAGGAGATTCGCGATGATTGCCTGCATAGTCTTGGATTCAGTCTTGATTGCGTTGAGGGATTTTTCCAGCTGCTCAGGATTGTCCTTGCCCCAGCGAAGAAGAAGGCTGGTCTGCCCAGAAATCACGGTGATCGGCGTGTTCAGCTCGTGAGAAACATCGCTTGAAAACTGTCGCTCACGCTCAAAATCCTGCTTGAGACGCAAAAAGAGCGAATTGAAAGTCTTTGAAAGCTCGTCTATTTCGTCATCATTGCCAGAAAGCGGCAGCAAGTCCGAAAGATTGTCGATTGTTACAGACTGAGCGGCCCTTGTAATCTTTGCGACTGGCAGAATCGTCCGCTTGGTGATGAAAAAAGAAACCAAAAACGAAAGAAGCAGAATCGGAATCGACATGAAAAGCAAGGCAGATGGCAGCTTTGAGAAAATCTCTTCGACCGCATTGTTGTCCATGTTCATCGCAACGGCAATGACAATCTTGTGCTCCGTTTCAAAATGTTGCTTGGCAAAATAAACGACGTTCAGATCTCCGTCCGAAAAATAATTCTTCTCAAAAAAACGCTTTGCTTCGCCACCAGAATCTTTCAAAAACGGCAGGAAAGGATTGTTGGAAGCAAGAAGCGTGAAGCTTTCAGCATCATAAACAATATACGTGATGTAATAAGGAATCTGAGGATTTGAATCAAGCGCGCCACCAAATTTTTCCGGAATATCCGTCTGACGGCGATATTTTTCCATTATTTGAAAAACGGCATTTTCGGCACTACGAAGCTCCTTCTCCTGACTTTTAAAAATTAGAGTGCGGATAAAAAACAAAAGCCCGAATGAGAGCAAAACTACTGCAACAGTCATTATGAACATAAAACGAAGAGAAAGCCGGACCGAAAAAGATTTGAAAATTTTGTTCCTCATCTGAGCTAGCACATCATATAGCCCGCACCACGTACGGTCTTGATAAATTCCTCCTTGCTGAATTCGCCGATTTTTGAGCGGAGATAGCCTACGTAGACATCAACGGTGTTCTCGTCAATAAAATGCCCCTTGCCCCAGATTGCATCGATAATATCCGTGCGGGAAAGAACCTTGCCCTGATTCTCAATGAAATTTTTGAGCATCATGAACTCCGTCTTTGAAAGAATGATTTCGTTTTCATCAATTGAGCAGCTCATCCTGTCAGTGTTGAGCGAAAGGTTGCGTACCGAGATTTTGTTTTCGGACGGCTTCATTGAGTTTATCCTACGGAAAAGCGCGTTGATTCTGGCAAGCAGCTCCTCGATTTCAAACGGCTTGGGAATGTAATCGTCCGCTCCAGCATTGAGCCCTGTGATTTTGTCGATTGTCTCCCCGCGAGCCGTTTCAAGAATAATCGGAACGTTTGAATTTGCCCGGATTCGCCGCAAGACTTCAAGCCCGCTCAACTCCGGGAGCATCACGTCCAGCAAAATCAAGTCAGGATTCTCGGTCTCAAACTTTTCAAGAGCCTGTCTGCCACTTTCGGCCAGGCAGGTCTTAAAGCCTTCATGCTCCAGCTCTGGAATCACAAAGTCAGAAATTCCCTTGTCGTCCTCAACAACGAGGATTTTAATTTTAGCGTTAGTCGAATCATTCATATTCAAATTATACGCCAGCAGGGGCAAAAATAAAATAAAAATAAGCCCTGATTTGCTAAGGCTTTTCTTAGATTCGTCTTAACGCTGCTTCAAGATTCCGGCAGGGCAACGCATTAAACTCATAGTCACGAACGAGGAGGCATGTTATGAAAAAGGAAAAACTCTTTTCAAAGATTCTTATGACTGTGGCGGCAAGTTTTTTGATTGGCTGCGCGACTTCGGATGATGATACAACGCTTACGCCAATCGCCCCGGCAACGCAAGCAACATCCGTAACTTCAACACAAGCAACCGAATCGACATCAACACAGGATTCTGCAAGCGTATCTAAATCTGAAACGACAACTTTCGTCTGCGAGGATTATGCAGAGGCGGCGGCTGTGATTCAGGCAGATTTGTACGAGAATTTCACGGCTGACGGCACGGTTTACATCAATTTTGAAGGAACGACCGTCAAGGCATACATCGGAGAAGATTCTTCTAAGGCTGTGACGGCAACTGGCGAAGAGCAGTCGCTTGGAAAAATCTCCGACACGAAGCTGACGATGATTCTTTCTTCAAACACCCTCGAAGATGAGGCGAACGGAGTTGACGAGGCTTCAAACGGCGTGATTCTCCAATACAAGGGAAGCGGCAAAGTCAAATATGTTTTGAGCGGCTCCTACACAGGCACTCTCTTCATCAAGAACAAAAAAGCTGATGCGGCAGTCGTTTTGCAGAACGCGAACATCACCAGCGATTCAGGCTACGGCCCTGCCCTCAGATTTTCTTCACAAAACCGCACTTTTATCGTAATTCCGGCAGGAACAGAAAGCACAATCACTGACACACGGGTTTTGAATCAGAGCGGAACAATGTACGATGACAAAAAAGGCTCAGTCTACGCAAAGGGTGTGCTGATTTTTACAGGCGAAATCTCCACGAGCGAGGGCGGCACGCTTTCTGTCGTGAACAAGGGCTACAAGCACGCGATTTATTCAAAGGATTATATCAGAATCGCAAACGTCACATTGAATTCAACGGTTGAGGGAACTACAGGACGCGACTGCTTGCGTTCATTGAACGCAGTTGTCATCGACGGAGGCACAATCAACCTCACTGGCAAAGGCACAATCACCGACGACGAGAGCGTGGGCATCAAAGTTGAGGGAGAGGACGAAGATGAGGATACTCAGACAGTCCAATGGAACCGAGGATGCGGCTTTGTAATCATCAATGACGGCAAAATCACGATTAACACCGTCGCGAAGGGAATCACAGCGCACTGGAAATCAAGCGAAACTTACATCGGAACTTATGCAGACGATGAAGAGTCAAACACGTCGCTCCTTTTAAGCACATTCCTGAGCGAAAGCAGCGCAACAAAACCGAATCCATACATTGAAATCAACGGCGGCACAATCGACATCACTACTACCGGTACGCCTTACGAAAACCGCACCGGCGAAAAATGCTCGCCAGAAGGAATCGAAGCGAAGGGCGACCTCGCAATCAACGGCGGCACAATCACTTTGAGCTGCACCGACGATGCGATAAACGCAGGCGGCTCAGTTTACATCAACGGAGGCGCGGTTTACGCCTACAGCTCCCAGAATGACGCAATCGACGCGAACGGCTCAAGCGGAATCAAAATCACTGGCGGCATAATCGTAGCAATCGGCACAAACACACCTGAATGTGCCTTTGACTGCGACAACTATCCGTTCTCAATCACTGGCGGCCTGCTCGTGGGCTTGGGTACAAACAACTACACCGCCCCGCAAAACTGCTCACAGAGCACAGTGGTTCTTTCAAACGGCTATTACGGAAGCGCAAGCACAACGATGGCAATCACCGATTCAAGCGGAAAGGCCGTCTTTGCCTACAAACTGCCTTCGAACGTCGGCTCGGTAATGGTTCTTTCTTCGCCAGAAATAAAGACTGGCACGACTTACACCGTAAAAAGCGGAGTTAGCGCAAGCGGCGGAACTTTGTTCCACAATTTGTACACGACTTTGCCAGAAATAACAGGCGGAACAAGCACAACCACGTTCAGCACGACCACGAGCAATTACGTTTACACGGACGCAAGTGCAGGAATGAACATGGGGCCACAAGAAGGAATGAGACCAGAAAATGGCGGAATGCCGGGAGATTTTGTTTTTATGCCAAGACACTAAAGCTGCTCGCGCATTGAATAGTCTTTGTCTTCGTCAATCATGCAAAGCATGATGTTTGCGATGTCGGGGTCAAAATATGTGCCTCGGCATCGCGCTATTTCTGCCCTCACCTCAGCTTGCGGGCGGATTTCTGAATAAGCGCGCTTGCTTGTCATGGCATCGTAAACGTCGGCAACGGCAATGATTCTGGCGACTTCGGGAATCTGATAGCCTTTGAGACCGTCCGGGTAGCCTGAGCCGTCAAAATGCTCGTGATGATACTTTGCTCCGAGCGGAAGATTGGGCAGAACTGTGATTGTCTTGAGGATTTCGTAGCCTGCCATAGGATGCTCTTTTACTTCTTCAAACTCATCTTCGGTGAGGCGGGCATTTTTTCGGATAATGCTGCCCGCAACAGCAATCTTTCCGATGTCATGAAGCAGGCCCATGTAATAAATTTCTTCCTGTTCTTTGGGAGACTTTCCCATGCGGCGGGCAATCTCAGCAGAATATTTTGCGACTCGTGCCGAATGACCTCGGGTGTAATGGTCTTTCGCATCGACCGTCTTTGAAAGTGCCTCAGTAATCTCGCGCGTAAGGACTTTGATTTGAAGCGTCTGACGGTTTACTTCTTCCTGAAGCTTTTTTTGAAGCATGGTAAGGGTGAGGGTGTTTTTGACCCGCTGAAGAAGAACGCCAGGAACAAGCGGATTTTTTGAAATGAAGTCCATCGCACCTTCCTGAAGGCTTTGTATTTCAGTTTCGTTATGCTCGTCACCAGTCAAAAAAATTACAGGGATTGGATTTGTAATAGGATCGGCCTTTAACTTGCGGAGAGTTTCAAGTCCGTTTATTCCGCTCATGCGGAAGTCAAGAAGAATCAAATCTAGTGTATGTGATTTTACGAATTCAAGGCATTCCTCGCCAGAAGAAACAGTGTAAACAGTGTAAGTCTTATCAAGGATTCGACGCATCAAAGAAAGAATCATGCTGGAATCATCAACAACCAAAATATCAGACTTTGTGTCGAAGGTAACTTTTTCCATGGAGTTAAGATTATGTTAAATGAAAGAATATGTCAATTTATTAAATTAACTTTTAATTCTTTACGACCGTCCACAATTCGCCGTTGTTTTTCTTTTCGATTCCGCGGATTTCAAAAAGCTTTGGCACTGTGACAAACTCGTAGCCCTGAGCTTTTAACAGGGGAACTGCACGGTCAACAACCTGGAGCGTCTTGGAATTTCCGTCGGTAACGTGGAGCAGAAAAATCGTGCCGTCAACAACTCCGTCGAGAAGCATCTGGAGCCGCTCTTCCACACCAAAATCGTCTTCCCAGTCACGGCAATCTTTTCCGCAAATGAAAGGCGTTTTGATTGAGTCGAACACAGTCTGGTTCACCGAAATGTACGGCGGCCTAAAGAATTCAGGGATTTTGCCAGTGATTCTGCTGATTGTCTCGTCAGTTCTGGCATATTCTTCGATAATCTCTTCGCGCGAAAGCTTTGTCATGTCAGGGTGAGTCCACGAATGATTCTCAATGTCGCAGCCCATTTTGAGCGCGCGCCCAATCACAGGGATATTTTGCTCGCTGATTTTTTCGCCAATCAAAAAAAATGAAGCCGCGACTCCGTGCTTTTCAAGGATATCAAGCATGTCGCTCATAGTCGTGTCGCCGCCAAGATTGGGGCCGTCATCAAATGAAAGGGAAAGATATTTTGGCATAATCACTCAAAGTACATTTTCGCAAAATTGTAGAAGAGCACAGGATAGGTCTCGTAACCGCGGACATCCTTGCGAAGCAAAACAGTGTTGTTCGGGTCAGCGATGAAGACCGCAGGAGCTGATTTTGTGAGCAATTCCTGACAATACTTATAATATTTGATTCGCTTAGCCAAATCCGTCTCCAGCTCGGCCTTTGTGAAAGTCTCGTCGAAGACCGGGTTGTTATAGCGCGTGAAATTGCGTTTGTAAGAAGAAAAATATCGCCGCAAAACTTCGGAAGGCTCCAGTTTACCGCCAAAAGCAATCACCGTGGCCTGATAGTCAAATTTCGTATAAACCTGATCAAGCCAAGTGGCCCATTCAACTGTCTTGATGTGGCAGCGGATGCCGATTTTCTCAAGCTGCCTTGCAATAATCTGAGCCGTGTCAACATGAACCTTATAGTTGCCCGGAACTGTGATTTCCAAATCAAAGCCGCCAGCATATCCCACCGAAGAAAGAAGATTTTTTGCCGCCGCAACATCATTTCTGTAGACTTCTGAAATGCGGTCATTGTAATACTCGCCCAAAATAGGAGAAAAATTGCTGTAAAGCTTTGTGCCAAATCCGCCCATCGCGCCCGCAATAATCTCGTCCTTGTTGACAGCCATCGTGATTGCCTGCCGAATAAAAGGATTGTCGAGCGGTTCAACGGAATTATTGAGTCCGAGCACCTGAACCATGTTCTGAGGGGCAGAAAAAAGCAGGAATTTCTTTTCGAGAGATTTCGCGCTCTCAGCGGAAAGCATCTGACCAATATCAAGCTGATTTGCCTGCAATGCCGCAAGAATCTCTTTTTCATCGCTCATCACATAGATTTCAATCCGAGGGATTTTAGGCTTATTCTCGATGTTCCAGTAATCTTCGTTCTTTTGAAGCACAACTTTCTTATGGTTCTGGTACTCAACGAACTTGTATGCGCCTGTTCCGATTGGCATTGCCGCATGCCCCGTGTAGCCAGCAGGCAAAATCGGGCAAATATTAACCGCAAGGAATCCGCCCAAAGGATTTTTTGTCTTAATCACAAAAGTGTATTTGTCAGGAGCCGAGATTGACTCAATATCACGAGCCATTATTTGATCTCTGGGAGTGTTGCCGTTCAAGCCCGCAAGATTTTCATAAGTGTAAACGCAGTCCGCGCTGGTAAAATCCGCTCCACTATGGAACTTAACGCCCTTACGCAAACGGAAAGTGTAAGTCACCTTGTCGCTAGAAATTTCATAAGACTCACAAAGGGCTGGATGAAGTTTGCCGCGCTCGTCAAAAGAAAGAAGCCCATCAAAAATATTGTAATAAATTGCAGCCGTATCAGCCGCCGCAGACTCCCACGGAAAGAAAGAATCAGGCTCCGAAGCCACGTTTATACGAAGAAAATCTTTTGAATTTCTGATACTACAAGAAAAAAACAACAAAGCAAAAATCGCGGTAATAGAAAGAAAAGCAAATTTTTTCATGACATTGGAATACTATCATGTGGAAGATATTTTAACAACACGCTAAAATACTCTTAATGAAAATCGTAATTGTTGGCGCGGGATTTACTGGCACTCAGCTCGCAAAGCGTCTTATTAATGGAAAAAATGATGTCGTTCTTATCGACAATGACGAAAATACTGTGCGACACGCATCGAACAGGCTTGACTGCAACGTGATTCAGGCCGACGGAAACAACCTCGACACCCTTGAAGAAGCCGGGATCGAAGATGCGGATGCCCTTGTCTGCGTCACTTCAAATGACGAAGTGAACATGATTACCTGCTCGCTCGTTGATTCAGTCTATCCGAACGTGCTCAAAATTGCCCGCGTTCGAAATTACGCCTATTACATGAACACAAGCACGGCCACCCAAAAACACGCCACCAAGCTTTCAACCGAAAACCGCCATCTTTATGGAATCGACTTCATGGTTCACCCGGACGTTGAGGCTGCGGAGGCTATTGTTGCGGCCGTTGAACACGGTGCAATCACGGATTCCCTTCAATTCGACAATTCTTCTTATGAGCTGATTCGTGTGACTGTCGAAAAAGGCAGCCGCCTTGACGGAATCGCGCTCCAGAATATGCGCAAGATGACCGAAAAGCATTTTCTTGTGGGCTATGTCGAAAGTGACGGCGAAACGGAGCTTCCAAGCGGCAGCACAATCCTGCACGGCGGCGACTATCTCGGCGTTCTCATGCAGCGTTCTGACTTACCAGATATGCTTTCACTCTGCGGCTCCAAGCTCAAGGATGTCAAAAAAATTGCCCTCGTGGGAGCAAACCGAATCGGCATGATTGTCGCGGACAGGCTGATTAAAAAAGAAAGTTCCAGCCGAATCAAAAAATTATTCGGCTTCAAGTCACGCATCTCACAGGATTTCGTGATTGTCGATACGGACGAAGACAACGCAAAGGCTGCAAGCCAAAAATTCCCGAACACAAGGGTATTCTGCGCGGACATCACCGAGGAAGGTTTTGTTGAGGAAGAAGGAATCGACAAATTCGACCTCGTGATTTGTGCCACACCGAACTACGAAATGAACATGGTCATGGCGGCTTACATTGAGTCTCTGGGCGTAGAAAATTCAATCGCACTCGTCGCAAACTCGGCTTTCGGCGAAGTTGCCCGCAAAATCGGAATCGAAGTGGCGGTTCCAATCCGTGACTCAGTTATCGACAGCATCATGAGCCATCTTCGCGGCGACAGCGTAACTGGAATCCACTCAGTAAACGGCGGCTCGCTCGAAATCGCCGAAATCAACATTCCCGAAGAAAGCGAAGTCAAAGGCAAGGCACTCAAAGACATCGCCGAGAACGGAAAATTTCTGGTCCTTCAAGTGCAAAAAAAGGGCGAAGAATCTTTCTCAATCCCCGGCGGCAACACGGTTCTCGATACAGACGACAAAATCATCCTGATTATCAATGCCGATGAAAACGACCACGTAATGCATAAATTTGGAGCTTCAGAATAAATGCAAATCTTCATCTTCGCACGGCTTATTTTTATCATCCTCTCAATTGTGGGGCTTTCGCTTGTCTTTCCGATTCTCACGGCACTTTCTTGCGGCGAGTTCAGCGTGATTCCGAGCTTTGCCGTTCCCCTTGTGGCATCGGTTTTAATCGGAGCGATTTTTTACTTTGCGGGCAAAAAGACCAAAATCAATTTTTCGGTTCGGAACGTTTTTGCCTTCGTCGCGCTCGCATGGATTTCAATCAGCGTTTTTGGCTCGGTTCCGCTTTTGCTTTCGGGCACAATCCCAAGCTTTCACGACGCTCTTTTTGAAAGTGTCTCTGGCTTTTCAACGACCGGGGCCACAATCTTGGGCGACGTGGAATCACTCCCCCGCTCAGTCAACTTCTGGCGATGCCAGATGCACTGGCTCGGCGGCATGGGAATCATCGCGCTCACAGTGGCCCTTCTTCCGCTTTTGGGTGTGGGCAGCTTCCAGCTCATAAAGGCAGAGAGCACAGGCCCCGAAAAAGGCCAGATCACGCCCAAAATTGCAAACACAGCCAAGACACTCTGGCTTTTGTACGTTGGCTTCACAGTGGCTCACGCAATCGCCCTCAAAATCTGCGGAATGGATTTTATCGATTCGATTTGTCACGCTTTTTCAACGCTCGGCACAGGTGGATTTTCTTCCAGAAACGCAAGCATCGGCGCCTACAATTCGCTGGCAGTCGAAATAGTCTGCACGGTTTTCATGTTCCTGGCAGGCGTGAACTTTTCGCTTTATTTTTATGTGATTACAGGAAAGTTCGATGAAGTCAAAAAGAATTCGGAGCTCAAGGCCTATATCTCGCTCTTTTTGATTTGTGTTGGCGTGATTACGCTCGTTCTGATTCCTCACTACGGCTCTTTCGCAAAGGCACTCAGATATTCAAGTTTCCAAGTCGCAAGCGTCATGACCACCACAGGATACGCAACCGACGACTTCACAAGCTGGCCACAGGCGGCTCAGTTTTTCATCTTCCTGCTTTTCTTCACCGGCGGCTGCTCAGGCTCTACTTCGGGCGGATTCAAAATCATCCGCTGGGTCGTTCTCCAGAAGCAGGCCCGGAACGAAATGCTCAAAATGCTCCACCCGCACGGAGTCTTCACAATCAGCCTGAACAAAAAGCCCGGCCGCAAAGATTTAGTCTTCAACGTGGCGGCTTTTGCTTTCGTCTATCTCATGCTCGTTATGATTTCGACGATGATAAGCACTTTCTGCGGACTGGACATTTTTACAAGCCTCACAGCAAGTCTTTCGATGACAGGCAGCATTGGCCCGGCTTTCGGCAGGCTAAATCCAAGCCAGAACTTCGGAATCATCACGCCGTTCTTAAAATACTGGTATTGTTTTGTAATGATTGCAGGACGCTTGGAGCTGTACAACCTGATTATCTTCCTCTTCCCGGACTACTGGAAGAAATAAATCGAATGCCGAGTTTTGCAAATTCGTGGATAATCACAAAACGAGTGTTTTCGTAAGCCGTTTCACTTCTTCGCGCCGTTTTTTGCCATAGTCGATAAGTGCAAAATTCGGCATTCGTGCTCCCCAGAGCGTTTTTGACCTTTAAAAATGTTTTTATTTGCTCGCCGAAGTGTTTTTGGCCTTTAAAAATGTTTTTATTTGTTCGCCGAAGCGTTTTTGGCCTTTAAAAACATTTTTATTTGCTCCCCGAAGCGTTTTCTGCCTTTAAAAACATTTTTATTTGCTCCCCGAAGCGTTTTCTGCCTTTAAAAATGTTTTTATTCCTCAAAAGCGTCTTTCGCCTTTAAAAACATTTTCACACCCTGATTCCGCTAAGCTCATTTCCGTTGTCAGAAAATTCTACACAACGGAATGTGTCTGCTTCTGCGGTCATGATGATTCCGCTGGCATTTACTTTTTTTTGGATTGTGGGGAAGAATTCTTTTAGCTCAAAGACTTTCTGGAATCCCAGCTTTTCGTAGATTTTAAGCGCAGCCTGCCATTCTGAATCAACCAGGAGCACGACTTTTTTGATTTCGGGATTTGCGGCGCAGAGGGCGGCCAGTGAGTTTTTGAAGAAACTTTCGCCCAGGCCTTTGCCACGATATTCTTTTAAGAGCGCGAATGACGAGACGTACAAGTAGCAGCCGTTGGTTTTGTGAGTCAGAAGAGGATTGTGACCGAGCGCAAAACGTTTTTCGATTCTTTTGAGGGCGTTTTTCTGGTCTTTTTCGCTCATTTCGACTCCGCTCAATGAACGCAATTCCTCAAAATCAGGCAGAGAATCCCATTTTTCGGCACAGAGATAGCCACAAACAAGGGCAACTTTGTTCTTCAATACAATTTCATCGCTGCAATCGGCGAGTGCAAGAAATCCTTGCGGAAAAACTTTGAGCCGCTTTTCAAAAACGCGCTTTTTTTCCTGAATTGCGGGAATAAAAGACTGTCGCTCAATATTCATAATCTGAAAAATATCAAATGGTTGTGCCGGACAAATAATCATGGCTTTATTATATCCGCTGTGCTATACTTTTTAAATAGATTTTAAGACTAAGGAGAAATTATGCAGATTTCTGATTCAATCAAATATGTTGGCGTTAATGACCACAAAATCGACCTTTTTGAAGGTCAGTTCGATGTTCCTGCAGGAATGGCTTACAATTCTTATGCAATTCTGGACGACAAAATTGCAATCATGGACACTGTTGACGAAGATTTTGGTGATGAATGGCTTTCCAACATCAAAAATGCACTCGGCGGCAAAGCTCCTGACTATCTCGTAGTCCAGCACATGGAAATGGACCACTCTTCAAACATCCAGAAATTTGTCGAAGCCTACCCTGAGGCAAAAATCGTCTCATCAAAAATGGCTTTCGTAATGATGAAGAGCATGTTCGGCACTGATTTCGCCGAAAAGCAGGTTGTTGTTGCTGAGGGCGGAAAGCTGGAGCTTGGAAAGCACGTTCTCAATTTTATCGCCGCTCCAAACGTTCACTGGCCAGAGGTCATTTTCACTTATGAATCAAGCGAAAAAGTGCTTTTCTCTGCGGACGGATTCGGCAAATTCGGTGCGAATGATGTTGAAGACCCGGAAGGCTGGGCTTGCGAGGCTCGCCGCTACTACTTCGGAATCGTCGGAAAATTCGGCGCGAATGTTCAGGCTGTTCTCAAAAAGGCGGCAAATCTTGAAATCAACACGATTGCCCCGCTTCACGGCCCGGTTTTGACTGGAGCAGAGGCAAAAGAATCAATCCGCCTCTACGATATCTGGTCAAGCTACGGCGTTGAGAGCGAAGGCGTTTGCGTTCTTTACACATCAGTTTACGGTCACACAAAAGCCGTCGCAGAAAAGTTCGCCGAAATTCTCAAAGCAAAAGGCTGCCCGAAAGTCGCAATCAGTGACCTGGCCCGCGAAGACACTTACGAGTGCGTAGAAGACGCATTCCGCTACGGAAAGCTCGTTCTGGCAACCACCACTTACAACGGCGGCATCTTCCCAATCATGAAGGACTTCATCGGCCACCTCACGGAGCGCAACTACCAGAACCGAAAGCTGGGCTTGATTGAAAACGGGAGCTGGGCACCAATGGCAAACAAAGCTATGGCAGCCGCATTCGAGCAGAGCAAAAACATCACAATCTGTGACACAAAAGTAAGCGTCAAAATCTCAATGACCGCTGAAACTGTGGCTCAGCTTGAAAAACTTGCGGATGAGATTCTGGCTTAACAGTCTGTAGCAATTAGCGAAGAATAGGCATATAATGGCTTATTATGAAAAAATTACTATCTTTTATCGCACTTTCTTCTATTATATTGCTTTCTTCGCTTTTTGCAGAAGCGTATCCTGTCAAAGTCACTTCGCCGAACGGTGCTCCGGCACTTGCCTTAGCCTCGCTCGCCCAGCAAAATCCTGAGAATTACACTTACATCGCAGCCGAAACAATTGCTGCAGAATTTGCGGGCAACAAGGCGGATTTTATCATCGCGCCGATTAATGCCGGGGCCAAGCTTTTCAAGATGGGCAAATCAAGCTACAAACTGGCTGCCGTTGTCACATGGGGCAATTTGTATTTTGCTTCACAAAAAAAGAACTTCAAGCTCAAAGACATCAAAAAATCAGAAGTCACTTTGTTTGGCGAGAATACAATCAACGCCTCTGTCGCACTCGCTGCCCTTCAAAAAAACAAAATCGCTCCAAAAAACGTGGCTTATCTCGGAAGTGCGGCGGCAACTCAGGCCCTTCTTCTTTCTGACGCAAACGCAATCGTGCTCACAGCCGAGCCGATTCTTTCAGCGGCAAAAATGAAGAACAAGGATATCACTTCGTATGCGCTCAACGATTTGTACAAAAAAGCAACAGGCTTCGACGGCTTTGCTCAGGCAGGTCTTTTCGTGCGTGCAGAAACAATCGAGCAGCATTCCGAAGAAGTTGCAGAATTCCTCAAACTCGCAGAAGAATCTTGCGCAAAATGCACTAGCGATGTTCCGGCAGTTGCAAAGGCAGCCGCTCAGCTTGAAATCATGCCGAACGCAAAAATCGCTGAATCTGCAATCCCGAACTGTGCAATTCGCTTCCTTTCGGCAAAAGAAGCAAAAGCTCAGGTAGAAACAACCGCAAATCTCGACATCAAGCAGTACGGCGGCACGCTCCCGGCCCCGGAATTCTACTATGGAGAATAAGGCAAAGAATACATCAATTTTTTGTCTCGGAATTATCTTAATCGGCGTGCTGATTCAGATTTTGGGGAAGGCCAAGGGGGATTCTCTGGTCTTCCCAAGTATTTTCGTTATCTTAAAGGCATTTTTCCGCCTTTTGGGCACGCCACGTACTTACAAGCTGATTTTCACAACCCTTTCACACGTTTTTATCTCGCTGATTATTTCCACCCTGCTTGGAATTTCAATCGGCATGGTCGAAGGGCTTTCGAGCTTTTTCAAAAAACTCCTCAAACCGCTTATGACCATGCTCCGTTCCATTCCGATGATTGTGCTTGTGATAATAATCATGGTGCTTACAAAATACAAAAATGTTCCATACGTTGCCGCAAGCCTGATTCTTGTTCCTTTGATTAGCGAGGCCACGGCAGAAGGATGCAGAAGAATCGACAGCGAGCTGATTGATGTTTACCGCCTTAACAGCAGCTTCAATCTGCGAATTTTATTTTCGGTTTATCTCCCGCTCATGGCAGGCTATCTCAAACAGGCATACATCAACGCGGTGGGAATGGGAATAAAAATCGTAATCACGACCGAATATCTCGTACAGACAAAAAATTCGCTGGGCAAGGCTATCTTTTCAAGCTGCTACTTCAACGACTACGACGAAATCTACGCCTGGGCACTGATTATGATTCTTTTGGTCCTGCTACTGACAGAAATTCCTGTGCTTGTAATGAAAAAAATTTAAATCTCGCGAACCGCTTTCATTTCCTTTTTGCGGGCATACATCGACTTATCTGCACGGCGGAACACGGTCTGAACGCTTGTATCGATGTTCTTATCGTACAAAGCATAACCGAGCGCGGCAGAAACCTTTTCCCACGGCTTCAAATCTGGATTCTTGGAGAATGCGTCAATCTGAATGTTAAATTCCATAGAAAGATTAATGATGTCTTTTAAATCAGAATGTTCCAGAATGACAACGAACTCATCGCCACCAATGCGGAACACCGGCGAATGTTTGAATACCTGGCAAACTAACGTACACAATTTTTTGATAGCAACATTTCCTTGCTCATGACCATAATTGTCATTTATACGTTTGAGGAAGTTCAAGTCAATCATCGCAATGCCGAACTCTGATTTTCCATCTGCAATCTGCCATTCCAAACGCTTAACTTCATTGTCATAGGCAGTTTTATTGCGAATCCCAGTGAGAGAATCACGGTTGGCAAGCGCGTCCATTTTGTCTGCACGAGCCTGCGTGTCTTTGAGCTTTTGAGATGTGTCCAAGAGGCTCTTGATATAATCTTCGATTTTAAGAATGAGAGCCGCAAATTGCCTTGCAAGCGAAGAAATCTCATCATTTCCGCTGATTTCATCTTCGATTTTTACGGCAATGTCAGGATTTCTTTCGGTTGTATATTCGATAAGATTAGATTCAAGATGAACGATTTTTTGAATATAGCGGCAGTTTATAAAGAGAAGCATTATTACGATACAAGTAATAAGAACTGCACCAACTCCAAAAGTCTGAACAAGTGCATTTCTAAGGATTTCTTTGTTCACATCAGCGACTTGAATTTCCGCACCGATAAGGCCAAGCTTCTGACCGTTTATGATAAGCGGAACGTAACAAGCGTAGGTGTGTCCCCAGCCGTTATTCCAAACCTGAAAGTTATTCTGCCTCTCGCCTGTGAACCAAGTGTCCCACTGAACCTGAGTCTTTTCGTAAGGGTCGTGGTATTCATCGCCAAGATAGAGATAAGTACCTTTTTTGCTTTTCTCGCCCTTAATATCTCTTGGAGTGCGCTCTCCGTCAATCATGTAGACCATGTTGAAAACATCTTCTTTGGGAACCAGATAATAAGTGTATGGAAGATCAAAAGCTTTGCGGGCATTCTCAAAAGTGAGAACCCAATATTCATGAATGTATGTGAAATAAGCCATTTTGACTTCGTCGGGAAAAGATTTGAAGTCGAAGTTCCCGTCACCTAGCAGTTTAGGATCCATCTCGGCAAGAAGTCTTTCATATTTTCGCTGGGCAGTTTGATATTCCGTAAAATTGAATGGAATTCTTGCCTCTGCAAAATGCTCCATGTAATACTTTTGGTAAGTTATGAAATCTGTGTCAGATTCCTGAATCATTCGTTCAAGATAATCGCAAATGCACTGTAAATTTCCAAGTGCCGCCCTTCGATAAGAATTTGTTTGCGACACATAAGCCATTATGCTACCAAGAAAAGTTGCAACCAATGTAAAGACTGTAAAAATAAATGCAAATTTGAAGAGTAGCCTCTCTTTGAGCTTTTTCATTTAAGACCTCAAAATTTTTAACCTATTCTTAAAATTATAACACAAGAGCGAAGGCTTTTAAACCTATTTGCATACTTTATTTGGCAGTTAATTCAGAAGAGAAGTAAGGACTTCGTGAAAGGCCGGATAATCTTTTTTAATCATGACGATTCGGCCGGCTTCGTTCACAAAGCAGTGCTCGCTCTCACCGCTGCAGCAGACTTCGCCTTTTTCATTGGTCATTGTGTAGCTGAGGGTGAGCTTGATTCCGCTGTACTCGGCGACTTTGACTTCAATCGTAACCGTGTCGGCAAATGTGGTGGAATGTTTGTATTTGCAGCTCACTCCCACGACCGGCGAAATGATTCCTTCGGCTTCAAGGCGGGCATAATCCCAGCCAATCTGGCGCAAAAAGTCAACGCGGGCTTCTTCCATCCAGCGGACATAATTTGAGTGATGGGTGATACCCATTTTGTCAGTCTCGTAATATTGAACGTAATGTGTGTATTTTTTAATTTCCATTTTAAAACCTTCTCAGCGGGCATTCCGATAATTTAATTTTGTCGCAAAGCTCTGACATGCCTGTTGAAGCAAAATAGTCGGCAAGCACGTCCTTTGTAACACGCGCCTGAGGCCCGATGCAGATTTGCGTAAAAAGCTCGTGGTATGAAATCGAAAGGCTCTCACAAACTTCGCGTAATTTAAGGATATAATATTTTTTGATGTTTGTCTCTTCCACAAAAAAATGCGGCTCCCCAAGATATTCGCTCACATTATATGGAAGGGAAACCAGCCTGTATTCCTTTTCGCTGATAAAAGATGGATGCTTGAAAAGCGGTGAGCTTGTGACAAGCCTGTTGAAAACTTCCCTGCACTCAGGCGAATCGTTCTTGCAATCAGAGCGGGCAAGGCGTGCAATTTCCGAGACAATTTCAAGACCGTCGCAATTCTCGGAATAATTGACTTTGCAAAGAGGCGCGTGACCTGCTTCCCCGATTTTTTCAAGAAGTTCCTTGTTGAATGCGATGCAGACTCCCATTCCGTTTTTGGCGTAACGTGCCCACTGTGCCGCATCGTCGGAATATTCGCTGAAACAGCTGGCATAACTTGAAAGCTGGTTGAAATCCTTGAGGTTTTCGATGAAAAGGCACTCCAGCTTGGCATATTGTTCTGGTTCAAGCGTTTTTTTGACGGCAGATTTAAGTTCCTTGATGAAGTAATTCATTTCCTGGCTGTCATTCATTCGCCTTAAATTCCAGAGCCAGATTTCGCCGTTCGTGATGATTCCGCGCATGGCGTTAAAGTCGGTGTAGTGATAAAGACTTACCATAATTTATTTTATAGATTAAAATAATTCGTTGTCAAACAATTTCTGGAGACTAAAATGACTTTTATAAAATCCGCGATAATTGCTTTCAGCATGTTTTCAACGCTTCCAATGCCCCGCATCGAATGGAATCAAAAAAATATGCGCTACATGATGTGCACTTTTCCATTCGTAGGTTTTGTGATTGCAGTTTTGTGTGCGGCATGGTTCATTTTTGGGATTCAACTTTTGTTCGTATGGCACAAAAACATTTCCCCTACTCTGCTCGCGCTCGGTTTCACGCTTATTCCGATTCTCATAACCGGAGGAATTCACGTTGATGGCTTTATGGACACTTGCGATGCACTGGGGAGCCATGCCAGCCGCGAAAAAAAGCTTAAAATATTAAAGGACAGCCATTCGGGAGCTTTTGCAGTTCTCGGATGCGTGATTTATTTTCTCTGTTATTTCGTGCTTTCGCTGGAGCTTTACAATATTTTCTATGGAGCAAATTCTTCGCACAGATTCGCAAGTTTTTCTGCCAGATTTTTTAATTTAATTCCCATTCTGAGTATTTTCGTTCTTTCACGCACTTTGAGTGCATTTGCAGTGGCAACATTCCCGATTGCAAAGGACAGCGGCCTTGTTCACACATTCGCGACTAGCAGCGCACAAAGATTCACGGCATTCTGGTGCTATTTTCTCTTTCTTTTGACAGCAGGGGTTTTGATATACTTTTGGAATTTTCTTGGAATCGCGCTCGTTGCAACAAGCCTTTCTGTTTTTTGCCTTTACTTTGTTGTAGCAGTTAAAAACTTTGGCGGAATCACTGGTGACACAGCGGGTTGGTTCGTTCAGATGTGTGAAATTCTAGTGCTTGCTGTATTTGTAATCATGATTTGCATCAAATAAATGTAGATTTTACTCAACTGAAAAGCTTCGCTCGTAATCCAACACTTCAATTAAAGTTTTTTCGATTCGGTCTATTTCGATGAACATGCCGTTCTCGATTTTTTTGAGGACTCTGGCAATCTGCTCTAGCCGCCCCTGAATCTGCATGAGAACAGTTCCGTCCCATTCGTTGCGTACCCAGCCAGTCGCGCCCTCGCTCGAAGCCGCATGATAGGCTGTGTAACGGAAGCCTACTCCTTGCACCCTGCCAAAAAAACGCATTTCATACCGGTAAATTTTTTGCGATTCGTCCATGTCAAAAATTTAGTAGCGCAATTTCTTTTAGTCAAGTCGGGATATTTTTACTCACCGCAAATTATTGATAAAATTCTTCCATAGTGGTACTCTTTCCTATCGATATTTCAGCTAGTATAGAGGTAAAAAATGGCGAAAGATTTGGACTGGGCAAACTTGCCTTTCGGTTACATGGAGACAACCAAGAGCTTCGTTGCAAACTACAAAAACGGAGCCTGGGACGAAGGAACTCTCACAAGCGACCACTCAATCACAATTTCTGAGTGTGCGGGAGTCTTGCAGTATGCACAGACTTGTTTTGAAGGTCTCAAAGCATACACAACAGCAGACGGAAAAATCGTCACATTCCGCCCTGATTTAAACGCTGACCGCATGAAGGATTCTTGCGAGCGTTTGGAAATGCCAGTCTTCCCAAAAGACCGCTGGATTAAAGCCGTCATCGACACAATCAAAGCAAATATCGAATGGGTGCCACCTTACGGAAGCGGTGCCACTCTTTACATCCGTCCATACATGTTCGGTTCAAGCGCAGTAATCGGCGTAAAACCAGCAGAAGAATATCAGTTCCGCATTTTGGTCACACCAGTTGGACCATATTTCAAAGGCGGCGTAAAACCAATCACAGTTCGCCTCTCAGACCTTGACCGCGCAGCACCACACGGCACTGGCGACATCAAAGCAGGTCTCAACTACGCAATGAGCCTCTACAACATCGTTGACGCTCACAAAAAAGGTTTTGCTGAGAACATGTACACTGACCCAGCAACACACACATACATCGAAGAAACTGGTGGTGCAAACATCCTCTTCGTCACAAAAGACGGCAAGCTTGTAACACCAAAATCAAACAGCATTTTGCCATCAATCACACGCCGTTCACTTGTTCAGGTTGCACGCGACTATCTCCACATCGAGGTTGAGGAGCGACAGGTTAACAAGAACGAGCTTAAAGACTTCGTAGAGGTCGGTTTGTGCGGCACAGCTGCCGTAATCAGCCCAATCGGTTGCATCGATGACCACGGAACAAAAATCAATGTTCCAAGCGGAATGGACGAAATCGGGCCTGTCCTCAAAAAACTCCGCGAGACTTTGACTGGAATCCAGATGGGCACAGAAAAAGCCCCAGAAGGCTGGATATATCAAATCGCTTAATTAAATTACAACTTCGGGTTATGCCCGAAGTTTTTTTTATATCCAAAATTTCCCTTAAAATTTCATTGAGAATTAGCCTAATTGGTTTTATAATATGGGAATGAAAAAATGTATTTTTGCGATGATTATTTTTCTCTCATTGCATTCCGTATTTGCTCAAAAGAGTTATCTTGACAATTACGTTTATCAGACTTGGACATCCTTTGGCGGGCTTACAGGCACCACGGCCAATGACATTCTTCAAACAAAAGACGGCTACATCAACATTGGTACTTACGAGGGCTTGGTTCGCTTCGACGGCGTTGAATTCAGTACAATCCGGCGCACCAGAACGAACGGCTACAAATTTTCTTCCGTCAGAACGTTAATCGAAGACAGTAACGGCAACCTTTGGCTCGGCTCAAACGATGAGGGTGTTCACAAAATCCTGCCGGACGGCACGAGCAAGGTTTACACCACGCAGAACGGCCTTCCGAACAACTCAGTTCGTGCGCTTTGCGAAGACAGAATGGGCAACATCTGGATTGGAACGGCAGCCGGAGTCGTTTATCTCACACCAAAAGGGCATTTGATTACGCCACAGTTTCAGGCCGGTACTGTTTCAAAAGGAATAATCGCCGTTGAGCTTTATTGTGACACGGCGGGGCGAGTCTGGCTTCTCACTTCCAACGAAAACGGTCTCTTCTTATTCTCCGACGGGCTTTTCCACACAATTCCTCAGATTGACAAAAGATTCGACAGTTACTTTGCCACATCAATTATGCAGGATTTGAGCGGCACTTTTTGGATTGGTTTGGGTGACAACGGCATTGTCTGTCTCGAAGACGGCAAGTTCAAAAGAATCAAAACAAACACGCTGCTTGATACTGTTCCAACATGGTCAATGTACGTAGCCCAGGACGGCACGATTCTTTTCGGCACTGAGCATGGTGTCGTTTCTTTTTACAAAGGTCGTTTTGAAGAATCCCACAACAAGGAATTGGCATCAGCTAAAATCAACCGAATTATCCGCGACCGCGAGGGCAACATCTGGTTTGCAAGCGACAGAAACGGAATCGGAAAGCTTACACACGGTAAATTTCAGGTCACAAAACTTGGAACAACCGTCAATGCAATAACCGAGGACACTGTTGGCCGAATGTGGCTTGCCACTGACAGAGGCGTAAGATGCTTCGTGGGCGAAAAGGAAATCCAAAACAAGCTCACAGAGTTCACAAAAGATTTGCGCATCAGGCACGTAGGAATCACTTTTAAAAATGAAATTCTGGCGACATGCTACACAAAGCCCGGTTTCGTTCTTTATAATCCGCGGGCGGCCACAATCAGAAGCTGGACAACAGACGAAGGGCTTGCTGGCAACAAAGTGCGACTTGCAATAGAAACAAGCCCGAGAGAATATTACGTCGGTACAACAACAGGTTTGAGCATAATTCATCAGGACGGCTCAATCAAAAATTTCAAGCAGGCAGACGGTCTTGAAAACGAATACGTAATGTGGATTCACAAGGACACGAACAATGTAATTTGGATTGGCACGGATGGCGGCGGCATCTACCTCATGAAAAACGAGGCAATAATCGCGCACATCACATCCGAAGAAGGCTTGGTCGGCAACGTAATTTTCAAAATCACGCAGGACAGAGACGGCGGCTACTGGATTTGCACAGGAAGCGGCATCAGCTATTGCAAACCGTTCGATTCCGCACACTCAATTCCGACAAGCTTCGAAAACATGAATTCCGACAACGGTCTTGTCACAGATTCAGTCTTTCAGGTCATTCCTGACACATCGACCGACATGTGGATTACAAGCAACTACGGAATTGCATCAGTCAACAAGGACGAATTACTGCAAGCGGCTCACACAGGCGAAAGAGTTTCAAGCCTTCAATATTATTCGCGAAACGACGGCCTTGATTCTGACGGCCCAACGTCCACTGCGTTGAGCATCTGTGACCTTCACGGGCGGCTCTGGTTCACGATGGTTGACGGATTTGCCGTTTACGACCCGATAAAAGTCCGCGAGAATCCAGTTCTTCCTTTGGTTCATATTGAGAGCGTAACGATTGATAACACAAAATATGACTTCAACACAAAAGCCCAGGAATTTATTTTGAAGCCTGGCACAAAGCGCGTTGACATCAAATTCACAGGCCTCAGCTTTGACGCGCCAGAGAGAATTCAGTTCCAGCACCAGCTCACGAACTTTGAAGGAAAATTCAGCCAGCCGAGCAAAAGCCGAGTTGTCTCTTACACAAACATCAGCCCAGGACGGCACACATTCCTTGTCATGGCCGTGAACGGCGAGGGAGTTCCTTCCGAAGAAGCCGAAGCAATGCTTTTCGTTCAAAAGCCGTATTTCTATCAGATGCCTGTTTTCTGGGTAATCATGGTGATTATTCTGATTGATTTAGTCGTGGCAATCTTCTATCTCAAACAGCGAAAAATCAAGCTCGAAAATATCCGCCTTGAAGGAATGGTTCAGACACGAACACGAGAACTTGCCGCCGAGAAAGACAAATCAGAGCAGCTCTTGCGCGCAATTCTCCCGGACAAAATCGCGGACGAGTTAAAAGATGGTATTCATTCTGTCGCAGAAGCGTTCTCCGACGTTACCCTGCTCTTCTCGGACATCGTAAGTTTCACAAAAGTTTCAAGCAACCACACTGCGAACGAAATTGTCAGCGCGCTCAATGATTTGTTCACAAAATTCGATGAAAGGGCAAAGAAAATGGGCGTCGAAAAAATCAAGACAATCGGCGACGCTTACATGGCTGCCTGCGGCGTACCAAGCACAAACGAAAATCACGCACGGATTATGGTTGAATTCGCCAAAGGAATGTATGAGGATTTGGACGACTACAACCGATGCGGCAAAATCCAGTTCAACATGCGAATTGGCCTCAACAGTGGTCCAGTTACCGCAGGTGTTATCGGAAAGACAAAATTCGTATATGATGTCTGGGGCAACACAGTCAACGTTGCCAGCCGAATGGAAACCGCCTGCAATCCGGGCAATATCCGTGTGAGCCAGACAGTTTTTGAGCACCTCAAGGATTCAGACGTCAAATTCACAGAGCCAATCGAATGTGAAATCAAAGGCAAAGGCAAAATGATTACTTACGAAGTCATAAAATAGGAGACGATATGAAGATTTTAAGAATTGGAATGACAGGAATTGTACTTTTTGCACTTCTTTTCAGTTCCTGCAATGAAAAACCAGAGAACACCGTAAAAGTCGGGCTTTTGCACTCGCTTTCCGGCACAATGTCAATCTCTGAGACTGCCGTGCGCGACGCTGAACTGCTCGCAATCTCAGAAATCAACAAAAATGGCGGCGTTCTTGGCAAGCAGATTGAGGCAATTCAGGCCGACGGTGCGAGCGAACCACAAATTTTCGCACAGAAAGCACGGGAGCTTCTTCAAGACGAAAAGGTCGTTACGGTCTTTGGCTGCTGGACAAGCGCATCTCGCAAGGCGGTCAAGCCAATCTTTGAGGAACTTTACGGTCTTTTGTGGTATCCGGTTCAGTACGAAGGCATGGAAGCAAGCCCCAACATCATGTACATGGGAGCCTCGCCCAACCAGCAGATTGTTCCAGCCGTGGATTACTGCGCAGAGACAATCGGCAAAAAAATGTTCCTCGTTGGAAGCGATTACGTTTTCCCGCACACAGCGAATAAAATCATCAAGGCCCAGCTCGCACAAATTGACGGCGGCGAGTGCGTGGGCGAAGAATACGTTCCGATGGGAAGCACAAATTTCAACAATATTGTCTCAAAAATCCTAGCAGCAAAACCAGACGTAATTCTCAACTCTCTCAACGGTGACTCAAACGTGGCATTCTTTGCGACTCTCGCAAAAGCTGGCATCACATCAAGCACAATCCCGGTCATGAGCTTCTCAATTGCCGAAGAAGAGGTTGCCAAAATGGACTTGAACAATCTCGCAGGTCACTTGGTCTCATGGAACTACTACGAAACCACCCAGACTCCACGCAACGAAAAATTCGTCTCGGACTACAAAACAACTTACGGCGACGACCGCATGACAGGCGACCCAATCGAAGCGGCTTACATCGCGGTCTACATGTGGGCGGCGGCTTGCGAAAAGGCACAGAGCTTTGAAGTAGAAGCCGTGCGAGTGGCTTCAAAAGGCCTGAGCCTCACAGCCCCAGAAGGCGTAGTCACAATCGACGGCGGCAACCAGCATTTGTACAAACAGGTGAGAATCGGTAAAATTAACAACAAGGGCTTGATTGACGAAGTTTGGGCCACTCCATCAGCCGTCAAACCAGACCCATATTTAAGCACATATCCGTGGGCACGCGGACTCTAGGAATAAAAAAATGAAACACATAATGCAATTATTACAAGAAAAAGCAGCCGAAAACGGCCCGCTTTGCGTTGGCTTGGACACAGATCCTTCTTATTTGCCGGAGTCGGTCTTAAAAGCATTTGATTCGCCAGTTGAGGCTATTCTGGCCTACAACAAAGAGATTATCAAACGCGTTGCTGCCGAAAAATCAGCCTGCTGCTTTAAGATTCAGATTGCCTATTACGAGGCAATGGGAATCGAAGGCTTAAAGGCCTACATTGAGACAATCAAAGCCGTTCACGAGGCTGGCTTTATCGCAATCAGCGACATCAAGCGCGGCGACATCGCAGACACAGCCAAGGCTTATGCACGCGCACATCTCGGTACGGGCAGCGACTTTGAAACAGACATCATCACAATCAATCCATACATGGGCTTTGACACGCTCGAACCATTCACTGAATATTGCAAGCCAAACAACGGCGGCAAAAGCATGTTCGTGCTTTTGCGCACATCAAATCCTGGCATGGTCGATATTGAGCAGCAGGAATTAAAGGCTGGCGGTCGCGTTCTCGACAAAACAGGTAGCGAGCTTGAACGAATCTCAGCAGAATTCAAGGCCGCTTATCCAGAGCAAGCCTGCTCCCCAGTTGGAGCCGTCGTTGGCTGCACCGAAGAAAGCGATGCCCGCGCACTCCGCGACGCATACCCGGACATCTTCTTCCTTATCCCAGGCTACGGCGCACAGGGCGGAGCTGCCCGAATCGCCGCAACATTGCTCGACAAGGCTGGCGGCACAGTCAATTCAAGCCGAGGCATCTTGTGCGCATGGAAGAAGGACGAAGCTTTGGCAGATGCCCGCGAAAAAGGCACTCTCTGCCTCAAAGACATCGCGGACGCAGCAGGAAAAGCTTGCCGTGACTCAACAGCAGACTTACTCAACGCAAAAAAAGAACTTGGATTGTAAACTATGGAAAAATTGACTGATTGTAAAGGCGAACCGTTACCGGTTTTTGGAAAGGGTGTTGTAACGAATTGCGACGTTGAGCACGGAGCAGTTCCTTTTGACAGCGTATGGAACCTCAAGCTTTTGATGCTCGTTGATTTGTCAAACGGCTCAACAGACGTTCCAGTTCCAGCGGCAGGGCAGTTCTATCTCCTCCGCTCGGCAAAATCCGGCGTTCTTCTCGGTCGCCCAATCAGCATTTACATGTCACGCAAGGCTGGCGAAGCGGCTTACCTCGAATTCCTCATCCTCAGAAAAGGCAAGGGCACGGAAGAGCTTTGTTCTCTCACAAAGAATGATGAGGTTGAGCTGATTGGCCCTCTCGGAAACACCTTCCCTTCACCAAAATTCGGAGACAAAGTGTGCATCGTTGGCGGCGGAATCGGAATCGCGCCAGTGGCTGGCTTCGCATCAACCTTGCCCAAAAAATCTTATGACTTCTTCGCTTGCTTCAAAAGCGGCTCTTACGGATTGGACTACATTGAGCCGAACGAGCTTACAATCACCACCGATGACGGCTCGGCTGGCATCAAGGGCATGTTACCGGCAGCCCTCACAGCCCAGCTCCTCAAAGAAAAAGGCTACACCAAGCTTTACGCTTGCGGCCCCACTCCGATGCTCGCATATTTGCAGAAAATCTGTGCCGAAGCTGGCGTTCAGTCATATCTGAGCATGGAAAATCGCATGGCCTGTGGCGTGGGAGCCTGCTTGGGCTGTACAATCACCACCACCGAAGGCAACAAACGCTGCTGCAAAGACGGACCTGTCTTCAAGGGCGAAATCCTGCAGTTTGATCCGCCAAAAGACAAGCCGATTTTCGGAACAGAAAAGCCAGGCTCAGAATTTGAGCCAGATTTGAGCGTAAAAGTCGCAGGCGTTCAGTTCGCAAACCCAGTGATTGCGGCAAGCGGCACATTCGGCTACGGCTCAGAATATTCAAGCATATTCGACGTAAACAAATTGGGCGGAATCTGCTCGAAAGGCCTCACATTACAGGCTCGACCAGGCAACACAGGAACCCGCCTTGTCGAAACTCCTTCGGGCCTCATCAATTCAATAGGCCTTGAAAACCCAGGAATCGAACACTTTATCGAACACGAGCTTCCTTCAATGCTCGCGCTCAAACCAGTCACAATCGCAAACCTCTCAGGCTCTTCTCTGGAGACTTACGTTGAGGGCGCAAAACTTCTCGACAAGACAGACGTTCCGATGATTGAGCTTAATATCAGCTGCCCGAACGTAAAGGCAGGCGGAATGGGCTTCGGAATGGCTCCAGAAACAGCGGCAAGCGTAACAAAGGCCGTGCGCGAGGCGACAAAGAAGCCGCTCATGGTAAAGCTCACCCCGAACGCGCCAGACTTAATCGGAATCGCAATGGCAGTTCGCGAGGCAGGAGCAGACGCATTGAGCCTTGTAAACACCTTCCAAGCCATGTCAATCGACTTGAACACAGGCCGCCCAGTCTTTGACAATATCCGAGCAGGATTCAGCGGCCCCGCCGTAAAGCCAATCGCGCTCCGCATGGTCTACGACGTAGTACAGGCAATGAACAAGCTTCCTGAAAATGAAAGAATCCCAGTCGTGGGCTTGGGAGGAATCTCATGCTGGCAGGACGCAGTAGAGTTCCTCATGGCAGGAGCAAGCGCAATCCAGGTGGGCACGGCAACATTCGCCCACCCGAACACAATGCTCGAAATCGTGCAGGGGCTTCGAAGCTACATGAAGGCACGCGGATTCAAGTCAATCGACGAATTCAGGGGAATCGCACAGTAAAACAACTATTAAATGTTGAAAAAATGCTTTTTTTTTGTATGGTAATCTTAACATCAGTTTAAAGTAAATACAAAAAGGAGGCATTTATGAAAAAACTGTGCAGAAGATTCATGGCTTTGCCGGCATTGCTGGCTGGCCTTGCAATTGGCTTCTATTCCCTTTCGTTCGTTGCATGTAGTGACGGCTCAAAGGATGACGAAAAAACGACAACCCCGGAGCCAAAGCCGCAAGCTACGGCAAAAACCGCCACAGAGCTTTTAAGTGCTGCAAAAGACGGTGACACTCTCGACTTTGCTGAAATTGCGCTTGCAGAAAGCACAAAATACACAGTCTCAAAGTCAATCACCCTCAAAAATGCAGACCTCAAAAACGGAACCCTCATTATTGATGCAGCGGGAGTCACTTTGGACGGAATCAAAAATGGTTCTGTTGCCCTGGCAAAAAACGCCTCAAACACCACAATCAAAAATTCCATCAATATCGAGAATCTTTCAGTTTCAGAGGAAGAGGCCAGCGTAATTGCTTCCCGGGCAGCGGCTCAATCACCAAACACAACTCTCATAATCAGGGATGTTACGGTAAAATACATCGTCTCAAAAAGGCCGAATTTTACCGTAATTCTTAAGGGTGCAACAAAAATCAGTGCAGTTGTCGCAAAAAATGAAAGCCTCAGCGTTAAAGTTGCTTCAGATACAGTTGTAATCGAAAAAAAGACTGCGGAAGTTTCAATTCAGGCCGCTGCACAAGAAGATTTGGATTCAGGTGAAAAGCTTACAGTCACAGAAGAAAGCGTGGCTCAAATTGAAGCAAAGGCAGCCTCTTTGACAGAAGCTGAAATCACGGAAATCGAAAAATCAGCAGGCCAGGCCGAAGAAAAACCTGAGCCAAAAGAAGAAGAACCAAAACAGGAAGAACCGGCACCCACAGAGCCTGAAAAACCTGCCGAGCCAATTTACAAGACAAATGTTCCTGTCGAAGTTGCAGGCAATCTTGACGGCTTCTCAACTGAAGAAATCAACACACTCTTTACATTTGAGGCAATTCCTGAAAATGACCCTTCCGGCAAAGTCGGCATCAAAGTCACTTACAAGATTCCTTCAAATCCTGCAAAACGCGAAAATCCAGATAACCGTCCGAAAATTTATGTAAACAACTATATGTGTACTCCAAATCCAACTGAAAAATACACTCGCACAGAAATGGGGTATGTTGAGACTGTCGGAGAAGACGGAAGAATAACATACGAGCAAAAAGAAGTTCCAGTCACTGATTATAAATACCCGGATGATGAATTGGTTTTCTACTGCCCCTTCGTTGATGAAAGCGGCCTTACAGAAATAACAGCGGGGATTGCATGGGATGATCGCTATCGGGGAATTTATAAATTGAACACAAAAACCGGTATCGTAGCAAAAAATCCTGACACTTACAAAGAAAACTACGAAAACTGGGATCCATGTGAAGAAAATCGATTAACAGAAAATGGCCTGACAATCACAGTTCACGACACAAAAGGAGACAAACTCATTCCAGGCACTGCAAAAAACATTATTGGCCGTCTTGAAACTTATTACGCAAAAGATGTTGATCCTATAAAACGCTGGGAACGATGGATGGAAGGCGGCAAAGAATGTTACAATCAGACATGGAATTCAGAGATCGAACACAGTCTAGGAAAACCTGCAAATGATATTTCATTCAGCAAAAAGGAATTCAGATACACAATGAACTTTCAGGAAGGTTTTGACAAGCGTTTCTGCCTTTTCTTCTATAAATTTGAGCTTGAAGGCTATGATAACTATGAATTCCGCCTGCCTGGCATAAGCTCTTCACTCTTTAACAGGCAAAGTGACAGAACTGATTTAGGAAACAACTGGTCTTCATACCGAGATAATCTTTGGAAGGAGGCAGAAACCGTAACCTTTAAGGCAAATCCAAGCGATAAAAAAGTAGCCTTTACGATTTCTGATGCTAACGACAGCTTTGATTGGTCAGATATCCAGATTGACCGAAGCATAACTGACGAAGACAAAGTTGTACCAGGCAAAAAATACAAGGTCACTTACAAGGCAACTTATCCAAAACACTCAAATTTATTCCTCCATGGAATGTGGGCAGAAGGCTTGTGGTACGAGTCAGATACAGATTATGGCACAGACACCATTACAGCAAATGATGACGGAACAGTCACAAAAAATACTACCTACGACCTTGATTTGACAAAAGTTGAAGAGAACGGCATAACGAGCCTTACAAATCCTATCATCATTTTCAGGGCATATCGCCAAAACGGCACTTATAAAATCGAAGACTTCAAGATTGAAGAAGTAAGCGAATAACAAAGATTTACAGGACTTTGACTGGCACAAAACAAAAAGCTCCCAGTGTGAAGTGCACTTCACACCGGGAGCTTTTCTATTTTGGAATCATGAGGCAATATTAGTCGATTGCTGTCATGTCTGTTATGTCTTTTTCGTAGTCAACGCCGTCTACTGCGAAACCGTTGATGTTGAGGAAGTCCTTGCGGATTCCTTCGAGGTCGATGTGCTCTTTGAGGTTTTCCTGAGTGATTGCCTCCATGTGCTTGTCGAGCTCTGCCTGAATCTCCGGCTTCATTTCCCAATCATCGATTCGGATTCGGCCTTCTTCATCAACTGGAACTTTTTTGTCAGCAGTGTAAAGACGCTCAGCGAAGAGGCGGTCAATCTGCTCTTTGCAGCCTTCGTGTGTGCCAGCAGCTTTCTGAACCTTGAAGAGACAGCCCAGGTAAAGCATGATTACAGGGATTACAGAGCTTGAGCGTGTAACAAGAGCCTTGTTTACAGAAACGTAAGCAGCACCGCCGATTTTTTTGAGCTGTGCGTCAATGTTCTTTGCACGGGCTTCCAGATCTTTTTTGGCCGCACCGATTGTACCTTCGCGGTAGATTGGCTGTGAATATTTTGGTCCGATGTAAGAATAAGCTACTGTGCGGCAGCCTTCTGCGATTACGTCTGCTTCTGAAAGATACTTCATCCAGCGTTCCCAGTCTTCGCCACCCATTACTTTGACAGTATTTGGAATGTCGTCACCTTCTGCAGGCTGTGCTTCGAGACGGTTGAGCTTTTCGGTCATCATGTCGATTGCCCAGCCACCGTAAGGCTTTCCGACAGGTTTGATTACTGATTTGTAAAGGACTTTTGTGTCAGGGTCTGTGCGGACAGGAGAAGCCAAAGAATAAACAACGAGGTCGAATTTAATTCCCCATTCTTTTGCCTGAGCAATTACAGCCTGGCGACATTCGTCACTGTATGCGTCCATGTTGAATGTAACGGCTTTGAGGCCAGCCTTTGAAGCAGCCCTGTCAAAAGCTTTGTTGTTATACCAGCCAGGAGTTCCACCTTTATTTACTGTCGGCTCCTTCTCAAAAGAAACGCCGATTGTGTCAGCTCCGTATTCAAAAGCGGCAGTGATTCGGCTTGAAAGTCCGTAGCCAGTTGAGCAGCCAAGAACAAGAACATTCTTTGGTGCATATCCGCCTTCTTTTGAGGTTTTAATTCCACGTTTTGCTTTCTGTGCAATTGCATATTCAATCTGTTGCTCAGTATCACGGGCACAGCCAATCGGGTGAGCATTGATACAAATGTTTGAGCGAACCATAGGTTTAATTACAGGCATTTTTATCTCCTAATATTATGCTACAATCGTATCTATTTTGACAAAAATAGTCAATTTGTCAAAATAAAATTATTATTTAAAAAAATAGCCCCGCTAATCGCGAGGCTATTTCAAAATCAACTACTGATTGTTTACAGTGATTACCAAATCATTTTTTGCGACATTTGCCGTATATTTGAAGTCTTTTTCTTCACGAGAAATGATTTTGATATATTTGAAGAGATTGTATTTCTGACCTTTTGCAGTAGCCTTGAAAGTCTGTGTTGCCTTTGGCTTTGTAAGGATTGCGATTGTGCCAGACTTTTCTTCATCTGCTTCATCGTTATAAACAAGAACGCGGAAAGAAGCTGCTGAACGGAAGTTCTCGCCTGCAACAACTCTGAGGTTGTTAGAGAAGTTTGGCAAATCTTCCAAGCTGAAAACTTTGCAGTGTGACTCATCAATTTCGCGGTCATCATAAATCCAAACGTTCAAGTCATTGTTGCCCTTTGCAACGCTATATGTGAAAGGATTGTCTGCTGAAGGTTTGATTGCAAGATACTTGAAGTTCTCAAGTTTCATCAATTTTTTGTTCATTGATTTGATTATAGAAACATCGCCCAAATCTTTGATGTGGCCTTTTCCGAAAATCATCCAACCTTTTGATTCCTCGTCATAAGCAAAAACTGTAATATCGAAATTTGCAGCTACAGAAGAAACGTTTGTAACAACAACATCAGCCTTCATATTGCCTGGAAGAATTGATGCGTCAACGACATAAGCATTATCATCATTGAACTCAGGAACATCTGCGAACAAGCTGCCCGCAAAAGCAAGGCCAGCGACCAAAATAGCAATAAGTTTTTTCATTTTTTTCCTCCGTATGAAAAAATCTATTTAATTTTCTTAAATATAAGACTTGTGTTTATTCCACCGAACGCGAAATTATTGTTCATTACATAGTCGGTGTTTATGTTGCGCCCATCGCCCATAATATAATCCAATGGTGCGCACCGTGGGTCAACTTCATTGAGATTGAGATTCGGCATAAACCAACCTTCATTCATCATATTTATTGTAAGCCAAGATTCAATTGAACCGCAAGCCCCCAATGTATGACCAATATAGTTTTTGACCGTTGAGACAGGAACCGAACGATTGAAAACATCGTAAGTTGCCAAAGTTTCCGTGACATCACCAGAATTTGTGCCGGTTCCATGAGTGTTAACATAACCGATTTGATCAGGGGAAAGATTTGCATCCTCCAAAGCAAGTTGAAGAGCACGAACAATCGTTGGACGGTTTGGCGAAGTAAGATGTGAGCCATCGGTTGTCGTGCCGAAACCAACGACTTCAGCATAGATTTTTGCCCCGCGTGCTTTTGCGTGCTCGTATTCTTCAAGAATCAAAGTGCATGAACCTTCACCCAAAACCAAACCATCACGCTTTTTGTCATAAGCACACGGCGTAAGCTCTGGAGTGTTGTTTTTTGTCGATGTTGAAAAGAGGGTGTCGAATGTTGCTGTGTCCATCGCACAGAATTCTTCGGCACCGCCTGCAATCATGATATCCTGCTTGCCACTTTGAATAGTTTCGTAAGCATAGCCGATTGAAAGGCTCCCCGAAGTGCAGGCTGTGTTTGTGGTTATGATTCGCCCCGTAAGATGATAGTAAACTTCGAGGTTGCAAGCACAAGTCTGAGGCATGGATTTAATGTAAGTGGTCGAACTGACCTTGCTCGTATCGTTCGTGACAATCATCGAGTACATTTCCATAAGCGGATCAACACTTCCGATTGATGAGCCGTAAGCAATGCCCGTACGCCCCTGAGTGATTTCTTCGCTACCCAATAATCCAGCATCTTCAAGAGCCGCATCAGTGGCGACAAGAGCCATTTGTGCCACACGTCCCATTCCGCGTATTGCTTTACGTGAATATTTTTCTTTATCAATCTGAAAATCAACAGGAACGGCAAGACGAGTGTTCATGAGAGGATATTTTTCGTCCCAATCCTTCATGTATTTTACGAAATTCTTTTTGGCCTTGAGGTTCGCAAGAATTGTGTTCCAGTCATTTCCAAGAGCACTGATAATTCCACCGCCTGTAACAACTACGCGTCTTCTTTCCATAAATAACAAAAACCCTAACTATATAAGATTATTTTATAATTTAAATAAAGATTTCTCAACCGATTGATTTGCAAAAGAACAAGCAGATTTTAAACAAGTCCGCCATTGACAGAAATTACCTGCCGCGTAATATAACTTGCCCCTTCGCTAAGCAAATACACCGCAAGTGAAGCAACTTCTTCAGGCTTGCCCGCACGCCCCATCGGAATTGTGGAAAGCATCTGCTCAAGAGGCAACTCCTTCACCATGTCAGTTTCGATAAGACCTGGCGCAATACAATTCACAGTGATTTTACGGCTGGCAAGTTCAGTTGCAAGGGCTTTTGTGGCTCCGATAACGCCCGCCTTGCTCGCGCTGTAGTTGACCTGACCGCGGTTCCCGATGATGCCCGAAACGCTTGCAATCGTAATAATTCGACCACGCTTTTTGCGACACAAAGACATAACAAGCGGTTTAAGCACGTTGTAAAATCCGTCAAGATTTGTGTGAATCACGCTGTCCCATTTTTCATCGGTGAGAGCCGGGAAAACATCATCACGGGCAATTCCTGCATTCAAAATAATTCCCCAAAAAGCACCGTTTTCTTCGCTCCATTTTTCCAGTTTTGAGGTGCAATCGGCCCTGTCAGAAATATTGAACTGAAGAAGCGAACATTTTCCGCCCAAAGATTCAATTTCTGCCTTTAGATTTTCAGCCTTTTCTTTTCCGTTATTGTAGTGTGCGACAATTTCATATCCAGCCTGAGCCACAGCCAAAGCAATAGCCCTGCCGATTCCACCAGAACTGCCTGTCACAAGCACTTTTTTGCCATTATTTTCGTTTATCATACCATTTCCATTACTGTAAGTTTTCCTTTTCCACAAGGATTTCCATCAATCCAAAGCTCTGCGCTGAAAGAATAAACGTTGTCCAAAGCAGACTCCCGCACAGCTTTTGCCCTTACAGTCTGACCATTTTTTATTATATCAAAATCAAAACTAAGATTCGACACGCTGAGGATAAATCCCATGTTCGGCGGAAGATTATTTTCGCGCGCATAAAGCCCGGTGAGAGCCGAAACTGTCTGTGCAATAATTTCAAAGCAGGCATAGTTCGGCACGCCATCCGCAGATTTTTCATAGAACATGAAATCCGGGGTAATTTTTGTCTCGCTCTCGATAATCCAGTCGTTCGCCTGAGCCTCGGTAATCCGGTCAATGATGAACATCTTTCCGCTGTGAGGCACAAGTGTCGCAAGTTCTTCATGTTCTATCGTCATTTTATTTTCCTTATAACCAGACTTGCGTTACATCCACCAAAAGCAAAAGAATTGCTCATGCAGGCAGCAACATTACATCCGCCAGCATTTGCAGTCACAAGATTCAGAACAGGCATTTCTTCGTCCGCCACACCGTCCCAGACATGAACAGGAATTTTCTGGCTTTCTATTGCGTAAAAACAGGCCGCAAGCTCCAGACTTCCAGCCGCTCCAAGAGTGTGTCCAGTGAGTGGCTTTGTTGAAGAGCACAGGACTTTATTTTCTGAGCCAAAAACAAGATTCACGCCGCGGGCTTCCATGCTGTCATTCAGATGCGTGCCGGTTCCGTGCAGATTTATGTAATCGATTTGAGAAGGATAAAGATCAGCGTCCGACAAAGCCGCTTTCATGGCCTGCTCTGCCCCAGTTCCATCTGCAAGCGGGGCAGTCATGTGACTTGCATCAGAAGATTCGCCTGTGCCAGCCAGAATTATTCCTGTGCCGTCCAGATCATCTTTTGAAAGAACAAAAACGCTTGCTCCCTCGCCGAGATTGATTCCGCTGCGATTTTTGGAGAATGGATTTGTCTTTTGGTGATCAATTGCTTCGAGGCTGTCAAATCCAAGCAGAACAGTGTCGCTCGCAACATCAACTCCGCCCGCAATCACCGCATCGCACAGACCAGCACGAATCAGTTCCTTTGCCTTAATAATCGCGCTCGCACTTGAAGAACAGGCCGTAGAAAAAGCAAGGCAAATGCCCTGTGCGCCGAATTTTCGGGCAGTAAAAGTGGCAGGATAATCTGCCCCCTGAACCTTTAAGTCATAATCAGCAGGGAAAGCACCTTCCGTAAAAAAAGACTTGTGCCCGGCCAGAGAAAGCTCGCTTCCGTTATCGCACGAACCAATGCAAACGCCCACACGAGCAGCCCCGTAACAGGAAATTGCCTTTTCAACAACAGATTTAATAGAAGAAAGTGCAAAATCCAGAATCTGAAGGACACGCATATCAAAGGCATCGCCGGTTGGCTTTAGTTTTTTGTCTTCGATTTTGCCGACGAAAAAAGATTTTACGCCCCCCTCACCGATCAAACCGCAGTCAACTTTCTTGATTCCATCACGATTGCCAGAAGCTAAATTTTCGACAAAAACAAAAGGATTTTGAGAATCGCCTGCCGCACAAATAAATCCAGGATTTGAGAGAAAAATATTTTTAGTTTCAACACTCATTCAGATACCCCAGTCAGTTCATAAGAATATCCGCGAAGAAAATTCTCGTACTTTATAGACTTTAACTCATTTGCTTCAGTCTTCTGATTTTTTTCAAATTTTTTTGTGACTTTTGAAATGATTTTATAATTCTGCCTCATAACTCTAGTTTCGGTACAGAATCCGTTCGGCTCACATTCAGAAGAAACATTAAAATCCAGGCCAATTTCAGCAAGTTTTGACTTTAAAATCTCCGCATCATACAGACAGAACTGAAAATCCGCAACGATATACTCAGGCTTTAACTTTTTTGGAAAAACCGAGGACTCAAAATCAAGGCTCTCGCCATCATAAAAAAGCTCCGCAACCGTGGTTCCGAACTCGCTCATCAGAATCATCGAAAGCTGCTCGGAATTGGCAATCACATAAATATCCGCCTCAATCTGATTTTTGCCCAAAATGGCTTCCATCCGCTGAAGTTCCTCAATTGAACCACTCATAGACTCCGGCGGCAAAATCTCAAACTTAGAAGAGCTTGTCACAAAAACAGGCGAAAAATGCGAGTCAATCTTTGTGCTCGTGCAGGAAAAAAAGAGAAAAAAAAGCCAGCCAGCCAAAATAAAAAAAATAGTCCTACACCAGCTCAATTTCTCATTCCTCATTTCTAATTCCTAATTTTATTCTAGCATTTTTTTGTTGTTGTGAAAATCTGCTTATTTCTATAGAATAATAAAAATGAAGAGAGTTATCGCGATTATAGTTTTTATTTTATCGGCACTGTTAACCACAGCCCAAACACAATCAACAGAATTCACCAAAAAAATCCAAGCAGAATCTGCAAAGAATGTCGAAGATAAAGAAAACGCAAAAGAAAACGAACAAAATATTTATGAAACCGGGGAGCTTCAGCTTGCCCCAAACCTCATAGTTTCAAAAATCAGTTTTATCGGCTTAAAAAAAACTCGTAATTCTTACCTTCAGTCAAAAATCAAAAAATTTACGGGCAAACCTATTTCCCAAACTGACATGCACGGCTTGGAAACTGCAATCCAGCTTGAAGGCCTTTTTGAGGAAATAAAAATCACAACCGAGCAGATTTCCGAAAGCGAAGCACAAATCACAATCTCTGTCAAAGAAAAAATCACTTTTATTCCGATTCCTTTCGCAATGTATTCAGACTCATCTCTTATGGCGGGTGGCGTAGTGATGGACACGAACGCTTTCGGCCAAAAAGATATGTTCATGGTTGGTGGATTTTTTTCAGCAGATACAAAAACAGGCCTGGCAGCTTTTTCAAAGTCACCAAAAGACCACGGAATTCCTGGCTTCGCGCTATTTTTCTCTGGCTCCAAAAGCATTCCTCTGTTCAAAAATCTTGATGGTGACGAAGTTTTAAAATTTAATGCCATCTCATTCAACACCGGACTAACAATAACCGAAAAAATTGGTGAGTATTTCACTTTTTCAAACAGATTCAACTGGAAATCATACGCAACAGACGAAAACTCAGACTATCCAAAAGCCCAACCAGAATCTATCAAAGAAATCTCCACATCACTCAGCTTCGGCTACTCAAAATCTGACTGGAACGGCATTTTCATGTCAACGAATTCCGCGACAATTTCCGCAGAATTCGGACTTTCAAATTCCGAGGACGAAAAGTTCCGTCATCCAGCAGGATTTTCTTTCTCAATCGGAAGCCAGCACCCGGTTGCAACACCACGGCTCAGAATATACCAAAAATTTTCAGGATATTACGGTCAAAAAAATCACATTTCTTCATGGCAAAAACAAAGTGCGGGTGCGGTCAACATTTTGCCGTCAAAATTCTCCACAGAAAGGATTATCGGTGGAAACGCTGGTTTCGAAATCGCACTCAAAAAATTCAGCTGGGGCATGATTTCACTTTACAGCGAGTATCAAATTGTCTACACCCAAAACACCGATGAAAAATACGAATTTGAACATGGTCCGAACACCGGCACAAAGTTTTACCTTGCCAAAATCGCCTTCCCTGCCCTCGCAATGGGGTTAGCTTACAACGTACCGCACCATCGCTGGCAGTTCAGTGCCGCAATGGGCGTGAGTTTTTAAACAGTCCGCCAATCCGCGCCATTCTCGCCCACAAAGACTTTGACTTTGCATTTTTGTTTGCCGCAATTTTCGGTGAAGAATTCAATATCCGTGCCGTATTCGCTCATCACGTCGTCCGGGTGATAATGCGTTGTGAATGTGGATTCCGTGCCGTCGAAAGTGCAGCGGCCGAGTGCCGAATGGATTCTGATTAAATCTTCGGCAGCAGGCAAGAATCGGTCCTTGTGCTTTTCGCGGAATTTCTTTTGGATAAAAGCAAGCTGGAGCTCTTCGATTTGAGTAGAATTTTTCTCCGCTGACCAGTCACGGATTGAGCCTGTGGAAGCGAACTTGGTTTTCTGCTCAGATGACAAAAATCCGCTCTCAATATAATTTGTAAATCCTTTCAAGAACTCACTCGGTTTTTCATGCAAAACATACAGAATCGAATTGAACCATGCAACAGCCCGGCCTTTCGTGTAAAAAAGATTCGTTGCGAGGGCTAATTTTTCGGCCTTTGCCAAATCTTTTTCACCGAACTGAGGCGTGCGCAAAACATGATACGGCGGCTCGCTTTCCCATTCCAGACCAAAACCTTTTGCCGAATCGTGCAAGTCCGTGCCAGGAAGAACACTCAGGCAGAAAAGCTCCAGATTGTTGGGATAAAGCCCAAGCGCGAAGTCGATGCTCTGGCAGAAGCCCGCGAAATTGTCACCAGGAAGGCCGTAAATCAAATCGAAGCCAAAAGTGACTCCTTCTTCGTTCAAAAAACCGATATTTTTCTCAAACTTTTTTTTGTCCAGCGTGCGGTGAACATTTTTGAGGACTTCGGGATTCGCACTCTGAAGACCAATCTGAAGGCAGCAGGGAATTCGGGCGAAAGCACGGGCAAGCTCCCTGTCGATGAATTCTGCACGGGCCTCAAAATAGAAGAACATCCCGGGAGCTTTTTTTTCGATGATTTTGAGCATTTTGATTGCCCGCTCTTTGCTCGCGTTGTATGTGGGATCAAGAACGAAGACCTGGGAAATATTTTTTTTGGCAAAAAGTTCGATTTCCTTTTCAAGCCGCTCCATCGGAAAGTATGCGATTTTTTTTTCGCCTTTTGACTCATAGCAATAAGAGCATTTGAAAGGACACCCTCGCGCAAGTTCCCACAAAGCCCCGCCGTATTTGCTAACATCAAGAGTGCCGTCAAGATAAGGAGAAGCCGTAAGGTCAGGTGGAAGCGGACAAGCCCGAATGATTTCTACATGCCCCACAGGAGGTGGGGTTTCACTTCGATAGACCCCCTGCACACCAAACGCAAAACCGGCACTTCGACTACGCTCAGAGAACGCCTCTTGCTCCAAGTCAGTCTTTCCGTTTTCTGTGATTTTTTCGAGAAGCTCTACCATCGCACGCTCGCCCTGACCTGCAATCATATAGTCAAAGCTGTGGAAAGAAAGCGGATTAGCGGTGACTTCGGGGCCGCCGGAAATGCAAACACAGTCCGGCAGAAGTTTTTTTAGCTCAAGGCAAGTTTTTTCAAGAATCACGCGGTTCCAGACATAGACAGAAAAGCACACAAAATCAGGCTTTTTTGAAGCAAGCCGGGAAGCAAGCAAAGCCGAAACCGCATAATCGCCGCCATTTTGCTTTGCAAGCACAATCTCCTGCTCTTCAAGCGAAAAATCAATGAGCGAGACAGAAAATTGCCCGCTCGTGCGCGAATCAGCCTTGATGGAGCTGGCAATACAAGCCGCCCCCAGAGGAAGCCCTTGCGGAGAAGTTTCGACTAAAAGAGTTGTGCAGATTAGCGTGTACATTTGAGCGAATTTACCACAAATCGGGGAAAAATTCAAAAATTTTAATTTGCGTTGTTCAGATTTTCAAAGGATGTGACGTTTTGACATATTCGGCATCATGCCGAACCCCATTCTAAGCAAAAAACGGCTTTCGGCACCATGCCGAACCCCATTCCAAGCAAAAAACGGCTTTCGGCACCATGCCGAACCCCATTCCAAGCAAAAAACGGCTCCCAGTCGTGATAACGGCTTATCGAAATCTAGGGAACGACGGCGTAGCCGGCAAAATGCTCCAGTGGAGCATTTTGAGTGAGTCTCCGAGCAGCTATGCTGCGAAGGCCCGCTAGCCTGCTACACGTGGTTTGTGCTTGTAACTATATACGTTTGCCGCTCACGCGCCAGCACAAACCAAGTGTTTTCGTAAGCCGTTTCACTTCTTCGCGCCGTTTTTTGAAATATCCGACAAGTTCTAAACTCGACATTTATCCTATTTATTTATTTTTATTGATGATTCGCTCTTCGTATTTGCCTGTGGCGATGTCGATAAATCGCACGAAAAGAGAAACCTTGTTCTCTTCGTTGAGACTAGACCAAATCATATTGGAAAATTCGTCGATTGTGCCTTTGATTTCGACTTTCTCAGGCTCGCCCTCAAAGCTTGGCAAAGGATTGCCGTTACCCATGTATGTGTGGATAAAATGCCCCTCGCCCTTCTGAGGATTGTCGTAAGTATATGTGAAGCGGAGACAATTGTCGCCGTTTCCGTTGTCGCTCTTTAAAATTGAGATGGCATAGTCGTATTTTCCGCCCTCAACATTTAGCAAAGAAGAAATACGCGGAGTAAAGTTTGGAGCGTCGTGCTCGTATTTGCGAACGCGGAGTGACTGCTCGAAAGTCTCGCCCTTTTTGAGGCCTTCAAAGATTGTGTCAGTCTGGTCGCCGTTCGTAACAATTGTTTTGGCACCAAGCTGGCGAACAGCGGCGTAGATGATGAGGCTTGGGTCGCCTGCAATCAAGCTTTCGTCAAAAGCCTTTGTTCGGACAACTTCTGTGCCGTCTTCTGTTTCTGTAACAAAAACACGGTTGCGGCTTCCTGCGCTTCGGCCCATTGTCCAGTAAGCAGAAACGGCATATTTGCCATCTGCAGAAAGCCCCGCCACGATACCACGGCCCGGATACTCGTTTGCCTTCAAAATCTCATCAAGTTTGTTGATTTTCATATTTACTCCTAAATTTTATTTTCCCTCAAAAATGCGAACATTCCTTCCGCAAAATTTTTGTGGCTTTGTTCCGTAAAGTGGCATCCGTCCTCGCTGCGTTCGGTCACAAAGGAGTTCGTGTCAAAAAACGGAAGATTTTCGATCTTTGCAAGTTCCGAAATTTCTGCAGCGCAATCTTTTGAATCAGCAACGGCGGAATCGGGAAATTCCTTGTCAGACAAAATACGTTCGTCCAAAATTACTGGAGCGGCAAGCACGATTTTCGTTTGAGGTGAAAGCATTCTTGTTACGCCAACAAATTTTTTAATGCCCGAAGCCGTGTCGCCCTTTTTCCAATTATTCAGTTTCTTCAAATCGTTAGTACCGAGCATGATAATCACGACATCGACAGGAAGAGAAGCCGCAAACACCGACGAGTAAAACGACTGGGCATCGGTATTGACAATCGGGCTGGAACTTTTCCCAGTAGCCAAGCACCCGCAAAGCCCGAATTCAAGCACAGTATAGTCAGAGCCAAGTTTCTGCTGCAAAATCGAAGTCCACCGCACGCTCTCAGGGTAGCGAACCAAGCCGCCCGCCCCAGGAATATAGCCCCAAGTGTTTGAATCTCCAAAGCAAAGTATTCGTTTCATAAGAAAGTCTCCTACTTTTCCTCTTCCTCTTCAACGGTCTCAACGGAATCCGGCACGACTGGCAAAGGGCGGCTCTTCCACTGGATTAAGATGAAGCCCACGCCAATTATAAGAAGGATGATTCCGAACAGGCGGATAATGAAATGCCCCGCAACCTGTGCCGGAATAATCATGAGCACCAGTGCCAATATGATAGAAGAAGCGACCTCTATAAGCGACTGACGAATCATGATTCCGTTCCGATGAAGCTTAGCGATTGTGTAGAGCTGCAAGCCGACAGAAATAAGCAGGTAAACTGCGAGCGTGTAAGCCATTGCCTTCCAAACTACAGCCGCCACCGTAATTGGCAAAACCACAGCAAGCAAGCCCACGACCACGCTCAGGACTCCGCGAACCGTGACAATCAGCTTGTACTGCGGATCAATAATCAAGTTGCGTGTTGCCCCAAGAATAAAGATGCCGTCAATTACAGCCGCTACGCCGAGCAAAATCACAAAGAATGAAATGAACGTGTCTGGCGAAATGAGCAAAAACAAGCCCAAAGCAGCCGTGACAAATCCAAGAAAAAGTTTGTTCTTATCCATATTTCCTCACTTAGAAAGCGGCACAAACACCGCTTCTACTTTTTGAAATAACTTCCGTCAACGAAATTCGCGACTCGGTACTCACTCTGAAGATTGTTGATGCTCACAAGGAAAGTGATTGTATCCTGCAAGGCCTCGATATCTTCATTCATAATCTCGACCGAAAAATTATACTTATTGGAGATTGATTTTATCTGCTCACCTGTGATTCCAAGCGCACCAGAGAGTTTTCCAATCATTTCTGAATCAAGCTCAGGAATTTTCTGAACTGCAATCGCGTACTGATTCAAGATTTCCGAGATAATATCGCCGTTGTCCGCAAGGAATTCGTCACGGACAACAAAGCCGTTTGTTCCACGAAGGTCTGTCTCATCGCCCTGAGCGACGATTTTTGCGACTCCTTTGTCCAAAAGCCGAGTAATGTTCGGCTCCCAGATCGCCACGGCATCAGCTATTGAATTCTGCAAGACTTGCTCTGCACTTGAAGCCTGGATGTTTACGAACTCAATGTCCTCAAAAGAAAGATTTGCTTTTTTGAGCAGCTTAGTGACAAAATTGTGCCCTGTCGAACCAAAGACAGTGGCGATTTTTTTGCCTTTTAAGTCTTTGTATGAATTGAAGCTGGAATCATCTGCACGAGCAAGAAGCGCATAAGCGTTGGGGCCACTCGCAGGCACACCAACAAGCCTCATTTTTGTAGCACCAGCAAGTGCGCGGACAGTCGGCACATCGCCAATCACGCCGATGTCTGTCAAATCAGCGGCAAGCGACTCATTCATCGGCGGACCAGATTCAAAATCCTGCCATTCAACGGTAACATTTTTGGAAGCAAGCGCATCTTCAATCAGATGTGAATATCGTGCAATATAAAGAGGAATGAATGCCGCAGACGGCTGAATTGCAATTCGGACAGTGCGGACAGGCTGAGCTTTTTCTTTGCACGAAACCGTAAAAAAAGCCGCAACTAAAATTGAAACCAAGAAAATAAACTTTTTTGAAATCTTTTCCATAATTCGTAACAAATTATATGACAAAATCAAAAGTATTTAAAGAAATTCTTTGTGCAAAATCAGTTTCGGTAGTAAAATTCAGTTATGCAGATTAAAGCTTCTTCACGTAGTTCCAAAATAATTCTTCTTGTTTTTATTCTCGTTGCATTCGTAACAGCATCGCTTTTGATATTCAGGCAACAAACTTTGAATCTCATAGCAAAGTCTTCCCTTCAAAATATTTCTGAAATCCAAGACATGTACGCGCAAACTTTGCAAACTAAGTTTGCCGACCAACTGAATATGCTTGAAGCACAGGCCCGCTACTTTGAGAATGTCGATTTGAATGACGATGAAGCCCTCAAAAAGGCAATCACGCGCACAAAAGGCATTGGGGACTTCAAAAAAATCGCTATCGTGAACAAATCCGGAGCCTGCACAAACTATGACGGCAAAAATCTTTCGAATATTTACAACAAGCCCTATTTCTTTGACGCGCTAAAGTCCGGCGAACCACAGATTTCAAATAAAATCGAAGTTGATGAAAACCTTGAGCCGATTCTTACGCTCATTTATCCAATCAAGCAGGAAGGAGTTGTAAAGGCGGCGATAATCGGCACCCTTTCTTACAATGTCCTCAAAAATCTTTTTGCAGTCTCGCTTTTTTCCGGTGAAAGCTACATGTACATCATTTCGGCGGACGGAAACGTAATCCTCTGCAACCGCGATAAAAAACGAAATCTTTACAATATAAACATTTATGATTTAATCAAAAATTCTGCAAAAGCCGACAGCACTCAGGTAATTAAAAAAATGCACTCCGATATCTTAAAAAGCAGTTCGGACTTCATGACCTTTGATGCAAAAGATTCTTACAAGCTTTTCGCCTATGCTCCGCTTGGAATCAACAACTGGTACATCATTTCAGTAATTCCATATTCTTACATCATCCAGCAGCAGGCTTCAATCAGCTTTCTGGTCTACATTCTTCTTGGACTCGTTGCCTTCACAATCGCAATCTTCATCCTCGTTCTATTCTGGCTTTTCAAGAGAGCCTCTTCTATAGAAAAGGACAACGAACGGCTGACAATCGCCAGCGCACAGGCACAAACCCTGATTTATGAGTACGACATGCAGAAGAAGCAGGTAAATTTCTCCGGGGACACGAAGTTCATTCTCGGAACAGAGCAAAAGACTTTCCATATCGAATTTATCCGAACTGAATATTACAAGCGGATTCACAAGGATGACAAAAAAGTAATGATGGAACTCCGCAAAACTATTGAAAACGCCCTTCCCGATTTTACAGGCGAATTCCGCTACAAAACGTTCAGTTCAGGCGAATTTATCTGGCTCAGGGTTTCCGGCAACCTGCTCGACAAGGAAGACGGAAGCGGCAAAAAATTCATAGGAACAATCACGAACGTAAACTCACAGGTTCTTCATGAACAGGAGCTAAAATCAATAGCCGAGCGGGACAAACTGACCGGCCTCTTGAACAAAAGTGCGATGGAGCAGCAGGCGCGGACAATACTTGAAAAAGCAGATGAATTTCAGAACTGCGCGCTTTTCATCATCGATCTGGACAATTTCAAAAAAGTCAACGATACACTGGGACATCTCGTAGGCGACATGGCAATTGTTGACGCTGGCAAGAAACTTTCACTCATTTTCTCCGAAAAAGACCTTATCAGCCGATTTGGTGGCGACGAATTCTGCATTCTGCTCAGATTCCGAAAAGACCTTTCAAAAGAAGCAATCACAAACATCATCACAGAAAAAGCTCAGAATCTCTGTACCTTCCTGCATGAAGTTTATTTTGATGACAATACCGCCATCGGCATAAGCGCAAGTGTCGGAATCGCCTTTTATCCTGAAAACGGCAAAACTTACGAAGCACTTTTTGCAGCCGCAGACACAGCGCTTTACGAAGTAAAAAAATCCGGGAAGAACGGCTACAAATTCTTTGAAAAAAGCGAAAAAAATGAATAATTTTTTTAATTATTTTTGTATATCTGCTTGACACAAATCTTCAAATATTTTATATTATTCAAGCGTTAATTAATTGGAGCGATGGCAGAGAGGCTGAATGCACCGGTCTTGAAAACCGGCATACCGCAAGGTATCGGGGGTTCAAATCCCTCTCGCTCCGCTTTTTTTTTAACTGCAGCCTGGAGGTGTGGTAGAGCGGTAATACAACGGATTGCTAATCCGTCAGTTCCTTATCGGGCTGGGCAGGTTCAACTCCTGTCGCCTCCGTAAAGAACAAGCACTCTTCCAAGTCTTGTTTATGAGATTGTAGCTCAGTTGGATTAGAGCGCCACCCTGCGGAGGTGGAGGTCGCACGTTCGAATCGTGTCAGTCTCACTTATACTCGTTCGAACAGAGCGAGTTTTTTATTTTAAATCCCCCTCCCCAAGATATTTTCAATTTTTCTTTTTTCAAATGTCTAAAATGTCCAAAAATTAAGCAAAAAATTACAAAAACGTGCTTTTTTCACATAGAAATATTCCCAAAATCAATGTAAAATAATCCAGTTTTTGAGGAAGATATATGAAAAGGTTTGTTTTTATGCTGTTTATGGTAGCCCCGCTCTTCGCACAAAAAAATATCGAGCCGCCAATTTCAAGCGCACCCAATTCCTACGTAATCGAAAACCCAGCCTACAAGCTCGGCTACGCCGCAAATTACGGCATTCCAATTTGGGAAATGCATAATCTCGAAGGCACGGACTTGCAAAAATACATATATTCAAAGGAAGAATGGATTACAGACAACCGTGTGAAGGGCTACCGGCTCACACCAAAAGACTTTGACAGCATCAAGCTTGAAATTGTCCAGCTCTTTCCTCAGGAACATGCAGGCGACAACAAAGAATTCAAAAACAGCTCCTTCTTGATTTCAAATTTAATTTTCATGAACAAACAGGTAAAAGAATCTGTCTGGGACAAAATCACAAATTCTTTGAACGTCATCGCAACACAAAAGAAAAACGCATATTTATACGCTGGTCCTATTTTTGAAAAAGATAGTTTAAAGCTCAAATATATTCTAAACAATAAAGTTGCCATTCCATCATATTTCTACAGAATCGCACTTTATTTTGACGGTGATAAAGCCGCCTACAAATGCTACAGGATTCCAAACCGAATTCCTACAGACTACGAGCGTATATGTGACATCAGTGAATTTGAATACAATATCTATCAGCTTGAGGCAGACACAGGGATCGACTTCTTTGACAGGGAAATTGACTCAAATTTTCGCCAAGACAAGATGAAATTCCTTGAAAAGCAGGTCCACTAACAGTTCTAATTGCGAGTTTTGAAAATCACTGAGTACATCAAAAAACGGCTCCCAGTCGTGTAAACGGCTTATCGAAACCGCAGGCTCGCCTGCTACACGTGGTTTGTGCTTGTAATTATATACGTTTGCCGCTTAAGCGGCAGCACAAACCAAGTGTTTTCGTAAGCCGTTTCACTCCTTCGCGCCGTTTTTGCAATATCCGGTAAGTTCAAAACTCGACATTAGATTACTTTATGGGCATAAAATTGAAAAATGCCGAGTTTTGCATTTGCTGACAGTACAAAAACAAGCGTAGGCGCGAGCACTTACATTGTCGTGCTCGTTTGGATTCTGGCATGAATCCACTTTGCGCGTGCGAGCGAAGCGAGTCAGATACAAATTACGCGCAACCTAGTGAGCGTCAAGAAAACTTGCGAGGCAAGTTTTTAGCGAATCTCCGTAGCAGCTGTGCTGCGAAGGTGGATTCCAATGACAGGTTCCCGCTGAGAGCTTGTTTTTGTGATTATCCGATAATTTGCAAAACTCGGCATTTATCCTAGCAGGCAATAAAAAAGGTCAGGGAGACCATGCACAACTCTAATCTTCATAGTGCTGCTGCTTCCGCCCTGACACGGTTTTGAAGAAAGAATTTGCTGGCGCCTGACCAACGCAGATAATTTAGCACAAGTTGCGATTAAAATCAACTATCGCAAAGCCGCAATTCGTTCCAGTAACGGCGGATGATTGTAGTTGAACACGCTGTAAATCTTTGGCACCTGGATTTCACTCAGATTTTCCTTGTTGAGCTTGACTAATGCCGTGCAAAGAGGCTCCCCGCTTCCACAGATTTTCTTTGCAAATGCATCAGCCTGGAATTCGTCGCGGCGGCTCAGGAAATTGAGAATCGGGCGGAACAAATCCATCCATTCACCAAAAACAAGGCTTATCAAAAAGACTCCGACAAACATCATCTGATAGGGAACAAAATCCCTTACATCAAAACCAAATCCGATATAAAGGGCAGGAAGCTTTACGAGCAGGCTTGCGACAAAAAGAGCCGCAAAAACGCCGGGAATCATAAAAATCATCTTTTTGAGGATGTGGTGATGCTTGTAATGACCAAGCTCATGACCCAAAACCGCCTCAATTTCGTCAGTCGTAAGCTGATTAATCAATGTGTCATAAAGAACGACCCTCTTTGCCTTGCCAAAACCTGTGAAATACGCGTTGGAATGGCCGGAACGCTTTGAAGCGTCCATGACGAAAAGCCCGCTCGCCTTGAAGCCGCATTTTTTCAAAAGCTCTTCAAGCCTTGTCTTAAGCTCGCCATCTTCAAGCGGAGTGAATTTATTGAAAATCGGCGCAATAAAAATCGGATAGATGATTGAAATGCCCAGGCTGAAAGCAAGGTAAACGCAGCCCAGCAGAATCCACCACCAGTCCGAAGCATACTTGAAAAGCCCTATCATTATGAGCAGAAGAGGAGCCATAATCACAAGATTAACCAAAAAGCCCTTTATCACATCACCCAGCCACATTCCCAAAGTCATGTTGCTGAAGCCGAAGTGCTTTTCAATGCCAAATTCTGAATAAAGCGCAAACGGAACGGAAAGAATCGCACCAGGAATTCCGCCAAGCACCAAAAAAAACAGGGCGATTAAGAAGGAATTCGCCGTCCAGCTACAGATCCGGTCAAAAAGTGCCGGATAAAAGAAGCAGTAAACCAAATACAAAGAAAGCATAAGCTCCATAATGCTGCTTGGAATCCAGAGTCTATATTTTGCGTCCTCATAAAGACATGTCTTTTCCAAAGTCTGAACATCGACATGCTCCTTCAAAATCTCCGGGATTTCACGACCATGCTTTTTGCGGAAAGAAAAATCAACCCGCTCAAGAATCATGTTGAAAATAAAGCTGAACAAATTTCCGCCGACAAAAAGTAAAACAAAGATTTCAGATAAATTCATGAATTGAATTTAACATTTTTCGCAAATAAAAAAAAGTAACAATATAGTGAAACTTATATGACATCGGAAATTTAAAAATATGCGTATGTTTTTTATTTTGGCGAGGAATTATACTTATTTCGAAGAATTATATGGAGGATTTCTTTTTATGAAAAAAATTATTGCTGTACTTGCAGCTGCTTTTATGTTCGGAACTTTTGCTTTTGCAGAAGGATATATCTGTGCAAACGACCTTGAAAAGGGTCAGATTACTTCTGAAAAAAGCGAAGAAGACGGCTTTGTTCTTTACGCTTCGGCAGAAAAAGCCATGGAAGTCAAAAAATGTGATACACGCACAGTCGGAGACGACACTTTCACACAGGCTATTTCTACAAAGGGTTCTGGTAGCGTCAAAAAAATGGAGCGAATCATCACTTTCCCGGTGAAAGCTGGTGAAACTGTCAAAATTCTCTGCAACAACTCTGGCGCAGGTTCTCGCCCACTTCACCTCGTAAATGTTGATACAAAAGAAGAAATCAAAACTATCGCAGCTGGTTCTTACAAAGATGACGGCCCGGTTCACATCGACTCAACAAAAATTTCTGCCGCAGGAACATACGGCGTTTTCAGCACATCAGGCGGAATGTATATTTATAAGATTGAAATCAATAAATAAATATCAATTTTGAAATTTCTGGCAATAACAAAAAAAACGGCTTCCCGTCGCGAACCTGCCCCAAACATCGCAGTGAGCAAAGCTCAGGCGAGTTTGTGTCAGAACCTCGACTCCAGCCGTTTTTTTTGCAATTATCGGCTAATTAGAAATTAATAGTTCTTCATTGCTTTTCTAAAAATAAGGAGATTCTTATGATAAAGAAGTTTTTTTTGGCAAGTGCAATCGCATTCTTCGCTGTGGCAGGCTCCTTCGCGGACAAAACGCCCTGGGGCGAAGTTTCGGCTCCTTCAATCACTAAGGTTGAGCAGACCGGGCCAAACGAAATCACAGTTTCATTCAAAAGCGACACTTCAAAAAACGGCGCGGATAAAGGCTATGTAAGCTACAAGTCTGATTCGGGTGCTTCTGGCAAAGAAACTTATGGCCGCACACGGAAAGAAGCAAAAAAAGTAAGCTTCGACGTTAAAAAAACAGGAACTTACACATTCACAGCTTATGCAGAGCGCAACGGCGAAAGCGAAAAGCATGAGTCGGCTCCTGTCACTTTCAAATATTCCCTTCCATTGGTCAAATCAGCTGTTCTCGTCCGCAATCTCGGCGACGGGAAAATGGCTGTAACCTGGAGCGAAGTGCCGGAGGCAGAAGGCTACGTTCTTTCTTACACAGACGAAAACGGCAAAAAAATCTCGCTCCCGCAGACAAAAGAACTGGGCGCAGAAGTTTCAATTCCTGTCGGTACAGTTTCTAGCTTCACAGTAAATGCAATCCGCGGAAGTGAAAGCTTTCCTTCTGACACAATCAAAAAGACTGTAAAAGCAGAGCAGGAACGTGTCTGGGAATTCGCAGAATTCGGAACATCAACAAATCCGAGCCGCAACAATTTCCAGCTTTTGGATTCAGATAACCTCAAAGTCAAGCTCAATTCCTGCACTTTCGACCCGGCAACAGGCACAATCATCGATAAAGGCGGAAAATTCGAGACCTTCTTCGACGGAATTTCTTTCTATTATACGACACTTGATCCTTTCAAAGAAAATTTCGAACTCACAGCTACGGTCACAGTTGACTATCACAATCCCACGGCTGACGGTCAGGAAGGTTTTGGTCTTCTTGCAATCGACCGGCTTGGAATCAACGGCGAGTCAATGGTAATTGCTTACAACAACTCGGCCGGCGTAATCTCACGTAAATTCACAACTCATGTTAACGGTGTCAAAAAAGAAATCAAGGATGGACTCGGCTCACGCTTTGTTTCTGGAATCACAGACTCAATCATTGAGGAAGGTGACGCTGCAATTTCAAAGAAGGCTACGAGCGTAAGCAAGGCATTCAGCTACGATCAGGCTTCGGACGCAATCAAAACAGGCGACGTTTACAGAATCACCCTCAAAAAAGACAACACCGGCTATCACGCAATTTACAAGCGGGCAATCGCATCAGAAGATTCAGTAGAAGAATTCTTGATGTATGACACAGAGAACAAAAAACTCACCCAGCTCGACCCGGAGCACATCTACGTTGGTTTTGCCGTAGCACGCGGATGTAACGCAACTTTCAGCGACGTTGACTTCAAAATCACCGACCCAAAGAAAGATCCTCCGCCACTTGAAGAGCCGCCAGAACTTGTTCCGCTCACAACTTTGATTGACTGCCCAGTAACCTGGTACAATCAGGATTATCCGTTCGTATTCAATGCAAATTCAAACGGAACAATCCACGTAGAGGACACAAAAGGCCGCGTTCTTATCAAAGAAGGCAAGGTTGAGGCAAAGAAAGACTTCAAAAAAGTCATCAAAATCAACAAGGGCAACAATGACCTTATCGTAACTTTTGACCCTGAAGACGGATTCCGCCCGGAGCCAAAACAGGTTATCGCCCAGTTCAACAAGAATCTCGACGTAAACGCATACGAAGAAAATTACAAGCCAGTGACTTACTCTCACACAGTAATCTCAATGACTTTTGCAGGCAAAAACCTTTACGTTTCAAAAGAAGGCTCTGTTTTCGGAAACGGAACAAAGGCTGATCCGCTCGATTTGCTTTCTGCAATTCAGTATGCAAAACCTGGCCAGACAATTTTGCTCGCACCAGGAACATATTATCCGGCTTCAAGTCTCTGGATTGAACGAGGAAACGACGGTACAGAGTCAGCACGAAAAGTTCTCAAATCAGAAGACCCGAACAACCGTGCTGTAATCGACTTCTCCAGCGCAAAAACTGGAACGACAGCTTTCAATCTTTTTGGAAGCTACTGGACAATCGAAGACATCGACATCACAAAGACTCCGGACGACTGCAAGGCTCTCCAGATTGCCGGAAACTACAACCAGGTAATCAGAGTTGACACATATTTGAACGGCGACACAGGAATTCAGATTTCTGGACGTGCTTCTGAACCGGCAGAAAAATGGCCGAGCCACAACCTCGTTTACGGCTGTGAATCATTCGGAAACGCCGACCCCGCACAGAACAACGCCGACGGATTCGCTTCAAAACTCACAAGCGGCGAAGGAAACGTATTCCGAAACTGCGTGGCACACCACAACGTAGACGACGGATGGGATTTGTACGCTAAGATTGAGACTGGCCCAATCGGAGCCGTAATCATCGACAACTGTATCGCATACAATAACGGACGCAAAATCGACAACACAGGCAAGGGCGACGGAAACGGATTCAAACTCGGTGGTGACGGAATTGCCGTCAAGCACATCATCCGAAATTCAATTTCATTCAACAACGACTTGAACGGAATCACAACCAACTCTAACCCGGCCCTGATTATCGAAAACTGTACGGCTTATGGAAACAAAGTGTCTAACCTCAACCTCTACGGAAAAGGAAACGCTGACCAGTATCCAAGAACAGTCCAGGTAAAGGGAATGCTTTCTGCAGCAGGACTCGGACGCGACAGATTTGACGAAAGCAAAGATCCGGAAATGAAGAGCCGCCTCGACAGCGATGACAACTACTTCTTCGACGGAGCAGAAGCTGTAAACAAAGCCGGCGCAAAGCTCGGAAAAGAAGCATTTGTAAGCGTAGCATTTGAATCAATCGAAAACGGCCTCACTGACGACAAGACTTTCAACCGATTGCCACGCAACGAAAAAGGCGAGTTCGATCTGGGCGATTTGTTCAAACTCACAGACAACGTACCTGCCGAAGTTGGAGCAAGATACAACGCCACGGCCTTCAAGATTGAATCAGGCTCAGCTGCTGACGGAGCCTCAATGCTTGTAGCATTGCTGATTATCCTTGCAGCCCTCGGATTGACGCTTGTAATTGAAAGGAAAATGTAAAGGAGCAGGCTTTTAAAAGCAGCTCCCAAAGAAAGAAGAATATTTTTGAAGGGGATGACCAATAAGTTCAAAAAGTGTCATTTAATTGCAATACAAGAGATTGCCGTGTCGAGCACGGCAATGACTCATACTTATTGGACAGCCCCTTTTTTTGTCCCGGCGGCCTATTCTTCCACCGTGACAGGAATTTTACTGTAGCCAGTAAGCGGTGATTTCAGTTCCGACTTACCGCGGATTGAAGTCCTTACGGCAATGAAATAGCTTTCCCCGGTCGGAATCGTTCGCGGAAGATAGAATTCAAGGATTGTCGAAGAATTCTTAGTCACGAAGTCATCCGGGACTTTTATCCATGATGTTTCGTCCTGATTAGCACTACCGTCTTCTTCAAGCGGAATAAAATAGATTCCGCCAGATTCTCCGCCGACCTTAAGCTTCTTTCCCCTGAGGCGTGCGCCAAAGGTTGCCCTGAGCTTTCCGTCGGAAGAGCCGTCCACAGGATTTTCAATCTGTGAAATCTGCGGCGCTGAGTCAACGACAGCCGTTACCGAAGCCGTGACAGACTTGAGCTTTTCCTTGAGACCGTCATTTGCGGCAAATCTCGCCTCAAATCCAGTAACGCTTTCCGCTTCCGGCGTGAGCGACTTCACCGAAGAAATAGGCGCGATGTAGAGCTTGCAGATTTCCATGATGTCTACCGCAAAACCCAGTTCCGCCTGCTCAAGAATTTCCTTTTTGAGCAGCTCCATCGCATGACCCACCTGATAGCGGTCGATTCCCTGGTTGTGAGACGCCACAAGGTCAAGAATCTGGTCAGTAGTGACCGTCTTTCTAGGCACATGAGCGATGTAAGTGTTCTTCTTGAAATTGCACGGTGTGAGTGTCACTGCGAAGTTTGTCTCGCGTTTTGTTGCAATATTTACCATAAAATGTCCTTCCGTCATTTTTAAGGGTGACGGTTCCCTGGGTGGAATATTTCAGGGCAACGCCCCGGTATCAGTAAAGATAACAGAAAAAAATCCTGTCAAATGTAGAAGTTTGTCTACAAATCTCCCTGCTGACATAAATCAAGATAGCAGAAAAAAACGCTCCCAAAACTAGTAGTTTAGTGAGTTTTAGCTTGTCAGCGTTAGCTTCCAAAAGCCTGTAAGAGCCAGTCATGGGAGCTTATTGGTTTTGGGCGGGAAGCTTTGCAGCTTTTGGGCGCGGTTTCCTGTAACTTTCAGGCGGGAGTGTTTGCAGATTTTTGAAGTGATTACTGGTAGATGTTTGCCATGATTATTTAAGTATTTGTGTCGCGTTGCTTACAGGTTTTATGGGTGAAACTTTACAGTATTACGAGGGTGATTGCTTACAGGTTTCATGGGGGAAACTAAGCAAGGTTTGGGAGTGAGTCTTTACAGTATTAAAAACATGGTGGTTTTTACTCCCAAAATGCTTGATTTGTGGTATAATTTACTATTAATAAATCTGTGCATTATCGCATCTGTGTATCTGGATAAAAAATGGCAAAGTTAAAGATTAAAAATTTTGGTCCGATTCAAAATGGATTTTCAGAAAATGACGGTTTTTTAGAGATTTCTCCTGTGACAGTTATCTGCGGAAATCAGGCAACCGGTAAGAGTACGATTGCAAAATTGTATTCAATTTTTTCATGGCTTGAAAAGGTAAATGTAAAATCTGGACTTGGAATGACTAACGAAAACATTGACGATTTAGTTTCTCTTTGTAAGCCACATCGTATTGATGAATATTTTAATGAAAAAACTGAGATCCATTATATTGGAACTACCTGTGAGTTTATTTATCAGAATGGAAAATTTGCTTCTAGAAACATAGATTTGGATAAAACCTTGACTCAATATAAACGTCCGAAGATTATGTATGTTCCAGCCGAACGAAATCTTTTAACTTCTATTGAAGATGCGGAAAATATAAAAAATCTTCCGCCAATGCTTTCTATTTTGATGGATGAGTACGAAAAAGCAAAAAAAGCTTCTAAAACAGGCGAATTCGATTTACCGATTTCAAATGTAAAATTGATTTATGACAGAAATACCCTCACAATGAAAGTTGTAACTGAGCACGGAAGAACTATTTCTATTTACAGTGCATCCAGCGGCATTCAGTCTGTTACACCACTTTCTATTGTTTCTAAATATATAACAGAAGAAGTTTCTTCCAACTTTTTGAACAATATTCAGAAACTCAGTGCAAATGAACGAAAGCAAATAAAGGAATGGATTAAAAAAGATACAAAAGACGAAGAAAAAAATCAGATTTTGCTCTCAAGTTTTGACCAGCTTATTTATGGAAAGACTTTGAATGAAAATATTGCAAAGGATATTGAAAAACTTTTACATTATTTCTTTAACACTTGCTTTATTAATGTTGTAGAGGAACCTGAGCAGAACTTGTATCCTCAGTCTCAAAACAAAGTCCTCTATGAACTTCTTGAATGCAAAAACAAGTGCGAAGAAAACAAACTCCTGATTACAACCCACAGTCCATATATTCTTGCCTACCTTACCCAGAGTGCAAAGGCTGCTGAGTTATTGGAAAGAGGCGTGCCGGAAAAAGAAATTGAAAAGATAATGCCTGTAAATGCTGCTGTGTCAGGAGAAATGATTCATATTTACGAAACAAAGGCTGATGGAACCATCAAACTTCTTGAACCTTATGAAAATCTGCCTTCTGATGACAACGAACTCAACAAGGCGTTGGAAGAGCAGAACGACAGTTTCTCTGACCTTCTTGAGCTGGAGGCTAAGTTTTGCAAGTAGATTTTTACAAGTATGCCATACCAGTAAATCCTGTAAAAGAATTTGGACTTGTTGACCCGGACGATAAAGAAGGAAAAAAGCCTGCTTCTGTAAGTTATGACAAAACTTCAGACAAATGGAACGCAACAGTCGAATGCAATAACCGCACAGATTACGCTTTTATTGCAGTAGATAATAATGTTCCGCTGACAGTAAAAGTCAATGGCAAAGATGAAACAGCAAGTTCTTGTGATGCCATGCTATATACTCCAAAAACAGTTTGCTTTATTGAATTGAAAGCAGACAAAAAAGGAAACGACTGGCTTAATCACGGAATGGAACAACTTACAAATACAATAGACTTCTTTGGTGAAGAGATTGAAAAGTACGAAAACAAAAGGGCTTATCTCTGTAATTCCAGAAGACCGTTTGTTCCATCAATCCATAAAATTGCTCAGCAGCAGTTTATGCAGAAGAATAAGATAGTACTTCGTATAAAAACGGAGATTGAAGAATTAAAGTAGGAAGTGGAACAATATAAAAAATGGCAGACTATATAGACAGAATCAAACCAACTAATTCGGGGTTAACAACTTATGTTGATGATTTATCAGCAATGAAATATCAAATACCAACTTTTCAGCGTGATGTTGTATGGGAACCATATAATGTAAAAAAGCTTTGGGATAGTATTTATAAGTTTTATCCGCTGGGTAGCATCTTAGTCTGGAAAACACCAATAAAATTACAAAATCACAGAAGTATTGGCGGTCATATTATTACTGATAATACTCCTAGAACAGAATATCAATACATTCTAGATGGCCAACAACGAACAACTTCGTTAATGACATCTCTTTTAGGCGGAACAATCGCAGGGCGACCTGGATTTGACCCACAGTTATATATTGATTTAACAATTCCTCTGGAAGACGAAACGGATGATGAAAGTTTTAAAGACCGTTTTCTTTTCTGGACTGAAATTGATGATAACAATGGCGAAAACAAACACAACAAAGCTCGCAAAGAAAAATACGACAAAGGCTTAATTGTAAAACTTTACGATGTTGTGAAAAATTATAATGAAGTACAAACAAAAGTTTTCAAGCTTTCACAAGATTTTTCTTCTCCAGAAATGACACAGCTTGGACTCATTAATCAGGTAATCAATAATTATCGTCTTTCATTTATTGAGGTAAAAGGAATACAGGTAAGTGAAGTTTGCCAGATTTTTGAACGCATTAATCAGGCTGGTAAACCATTAAATATTTTTGACATTGTTGTTGCAAAGACATTTATTCCAGAAGAAAATGGACAAAAAGGCTTTTATCTTCGTGAAATAATTGACGATTTTAGAAAAACCAACAAAAGCAACTTCATGAACATTGAAGACCTTGATTTCTTAAGAATAATCG
>Ga0310695_10001495_pt1 | contig 55031 bp, 47 predicted proteins | sample RumenRJG_04DNA_FD_203882 | JGI IMG/M metagenome (GOLD analysis project Ga0310695, IMG submission 203882) | Bovine rumen microbial communities from Lethbridge, Alberta, Canada - RJG_04 (v2) (version 2) | ecosystem: Host-associated > Mammals > Digestive system > Stomach > Rumen | place: Canada...
TCTCCTTGATAAACTCCCCGGCGCGGTCGGTTTGTTCGTTTACGAACTCCTTGGCTTGCTGAACGGTTTCATTAGAGGTAAGCTGCTCCACGGTTTCGTCGATCTTCTCACGAACGGCTTTCACGGTTTCGTTTTCGCTGATATCGTTGATCACGCCTTCCACCTTTTCCTTGACGTTCTTCAGGTTTTCTTCGCTCACCCAGCCTTCCACTTTCTCGCGGACAGCCTTCACGGTTTCGTTCTCGCTGATATCATTGATCACGTCCTCAGCCTTCTCCTTCATGTTTTTCAACAGGTCCTCAGCAGAGTCCTTTACGTCACTTGCTGTTTCTGCAGCCTGCTCCTTTACCTCTTCGGCTGCTTCTGCAGCTTGGTTCTTCAGTTCTTCAGCTGCTTCCGCTGTTTGATTCTTCAGTTCTTCAGCTGCTTCTGCTGTTTGATTCTTCAGTTCTTCAGTTTCCATACGCTTAATAATTTGGTTATTACGGCTACAAAGATATATAAAAAATGAATACACTCCAAAAAACGGCGCAGCAAATGTATTCAAAGAATGCTCCGCTATTTCGCCTAATATAAGATACACTAAGGGTTCACTCCTAACTATGTCACTTTCTCGATATTCCCACGTTGGGAACAATTTATTCCCACATTGGGAATAATCATCCGTTTGTCAATCTCGCGTGTATGTTGCGTGTATGTTGACGCCGCTATTGTGTATGTTGAGCAGATTTTGTTTTGACCCACTTCTGTTAGGGAAAGGTGAAACGAGTTCCAATGGTAAAGACGCCCTGGAATCCATAGCCCAGTTCCGAATAGAAATGGATGAATCGGTTACCGAGATCGATGCCAACAGGAGTCAGTTGATAAGCGGAACGCCATTTCACCTCATCAAAATGTTCATGGCGATATTCATCGCGTTGAGTGTCGTCTTCAAAAGCAGTATATAGTCTACCATCAGAAGCAGCCTGCTGATAGTCGAATAACATGTGTTGTCGGATGGTTCCCAAAGCCGCCCGAGAATAGAGTTGCATGTGTCCTCGCATGGTAGTAAGCCAACTGTATCTGACTGATGGCGCAATATAGAATATACGACTCTGCTCACTGCCATACTTGGCAAGATAGGAATGGGGTGCCGCCCCATGTTCTTCAATTCCATCATAGGATTCTTTTGATATTCCCCAGCCAGCGATGCAGCCCACAGCCCATCGTTGGTTAAGACGATAGTGGTACTCAAAACTCAGAGTTATATGCGAATCACCGACAAAGTCGGAACATCCCATTTCACTTTCCATATGATAGGTTTCCAAATAGTGATCTACCACATCATTAACCTTTTTATCGGCCATATTGTTTCCAACACCGAAGCCCATACTGAACTCACTAATTCTGTAATTTCCAAAACTATTGACCTTTTTCTTCTGTTTCCCAACATTTTTCTCTCCAACAATCAAAAACTACCCGTCCATGCTTGGAATGGATCGGGTAGTTTCATTATCAGAGGAATAATATGCTTTCTCTCGCACCCTTCCTCTATGGAGGGGTCCTTCGCGAAGCGAAGCGGCAGAGCTGAGCGGGGGGCTAATTGTTAGAACATGTAGGCAAGTTGAAGTGTGAAGGTGCGGTCTCGGTAATCATAAGATTGAGAGGGGAGTATGTCACGCATACCCCACTCATAACCAACAGATATCTGATAGTGCTTTGCTAATTCTAAGCCTGTTCCGAGACCCAAGCCCCAGTCAATACGATGATCACTGCCAACATAAGAGAAATAGTTTAAGGAGACGGATCGCAACTTCTTCTGGTGTTCATCCATGATGGTATTCTTTACCTTCCCAAACAATCCTACATTCAGATACGGCCCGGCATTCACGAAGAACTTGGCATTCTGTCCACAGTTCCATTTATATCCCACATGCAGGGGAATGTTCAAATAATATGGCGTAGCCTTGTCTTGTGTGACGATTCCCGTATTTGGATTATATCGTTTTACTGTCTGCCACGGTATAGAAGAGAGAGCCAGTCCGAAGTCAGCATAAAGACCGCCTACCTGCTTCGGCAATGCCAATTCGCCCTTGACACCCACACGGAAGCCAAGGCCAGATTCCAAGTCACTCGGCACGTTGAGGTTCAACCCTGTTACCACTGTAGGTCTAAAACTCTGAGCACTGCATGAAAGCGTTATCTGCATTCCAACACAGAACAAAAACAATATTCTTTTCATAATCTGTCATTTGAGATGTACGGCACAAAGAAACTGTTTCCTTCTTACCATACTCTGATTTTCTAATTGATACACATAGATTAATCATTATACCATCGTATTTGGTAATGTTTAACCCATCTAACCTTCAATTTCTCTACTTTTATTATATGTTAGGGCCAATCGTTGGATTCCTAAAAAAAGCATCTATTTCTGGCACATTGACAGACAGATATAATAAATGATCAATTCCCCTGTAATCCAATGTTAAGTTACCTTCAATCTGTGGATTAAGCCAGTGCGGATTCCCCAACGGATCTTGATATGGTTGTACAGATGTTATTATTTGATACCAATCATGCGAAGAATCTGCTTCCTTATGAAAATTTATACTCCCACTGTATCCCCCTGTGAAAGTGCCCGTAGTGGTCGTTTCGCTCGAATAATTTGCCCATCCTAACCATGTTTTCTTCCTGAAGGAAACTTCTACATGTAGTTTCATTACTGGACTATTTCTGTTTACAATCTTTCTTCCACATTTTACTCGAACTTTTCGCTTGCCCTCTTGCCACCATCCGGAATCAAATTCCATTCCTACATTTCCCGAGTTCTCACTGAATGCTTCTTCTGGATGAGAAACATAAGACGGATTCCATCCTCTTGTAGCAACTGTTTCTTCTGCATCATACATTGCCACGCCTGCTTCCTGCAGATCTGCATAAGAAGTTACGTTTCTCATGCAAACCCTTTCACCTGAAATAGTCGTCTCACCGTTTGCATTTAGCAAGTAGGCTGCGTCCTTGTTCTTTACAGGCAGGTATGCTCCACAGTCATCAGCATAGTCCGAGAAGTACAAATATGGAGAATATCGGTTCTTATAATCCATATACGACTTACGGGTTTCATCCAAATCGGCTGCATCATGCATGGCTGCATCGTAGACCTTCTTGAGAGAATAGAACTGCCCATAGCGAGCTTCGACAAGGGAATCCTTGCTATCTTCGGTCTCAAGCAATGAGATTTCTCTTAGGGCCTCATCAAACTCAGCCGCGTTTCTGAATTCTAGAGTTTTGGAATGGCTGTCTGTAACCTTGTCTGTAAACGTAGAAACAGTTCGGGGCTCTACAGATTCTTCCATTCTCATACTTTCTTCATAACTGGCGTTCGTGCAACTCACGAAAAAAGCAATGAGCGGAACGAGTAATAAAACCTTTTTCATAATAATTCTTTTGTTTGTTTAATATGACACATTTATAGAAAGATCAAACCGTAAAAACAGATGTTGCCTTGGATAATCTGGATTTCATATTCTCCAGAGAGAGTAGAGGGTAAAACCAAGTTGGTTGTGTTTGTTGGGATAACAGTGGAAAAAACCACGTTGTCATTGGCATCCAACAAACGGAGGGTACAACCATCGCAAGGAGTGTAAAAAGACAAGGTGTAGCCTTCAAGACTAATAGAAGGAACGACCACAGGTCCTCTTCCTATTGGCTCGTGAGGTATGGTCGGATCTAATATTCCTACTTGAAGAGGTATCTCTTCATCACTTTTCTGTACACTGGCAATACTCATTGTTGCCATCAGTAATAAACTAAAAAACACAATTACTTTTCTCATATTATTTGCATTTAAAATTTTGGCAAAAATATGAGTGATATAATTAACGTCCAAAGAAAGGAATCACTTTCTGTTCATCAAAATTGAGAAGATGCGAGCAATATAACCTTGTAAAATACCGAGAACCACTTGATTATGTATTTTGTTCATCAAAATACATCAAGACCTTCGAAGACTTTGGATTAGGTTGTTTTTCAGTGGATAGGCTTCCTTTTTCCCAAAGAGTTTATAGTTCGCTCGGGCCTTTGCATTCGATACTGTAGAAGTTGAAGTATCTGCCATGATTGATATAACATACTCTGGGATGTCAAGGATAAGTAACATACAAATCCGCTGTTCTAATTGTGACAAAGGCTTACTATCTCCAAATGACTTAAAGGTGGCGGGAAGATCCTTGCTGAATTGTGATACCATCATCTTCCATTCCGCTTCTGTGGGTTTAGTCCTTTCCGTTTTTCCTGTTGCTTTCTTAACAAACAACAGAGCTATAGTACTATTTAGAAAGTCCTCAAGATGATCCTTATCCTTATTGAGAGTAGTACCTTTGTAAGTCCGATTCTCTTCTGCTAGCCTTTTGATGGTTGCAGTGAGTTCTGTTACTTTCTTTTCCTTCGTGGCAATCACATTTTCATAATCCTTCGCCTTGAGCTGTCCTAATTCATTTTGTAGTTCATTACGGGTGGTTATTGCAGAATTCAAATCTTTCTCAAGCTTGATAATACTGTCCTTTCTCCTTTTCTGCTTCCTGTTGTAAGTCCATGTAGTACCTCCTATCAGTGATAAAGCAACTATTATAATACTTATTGCGACAATCCTTGCTTTTCGTACTTTTCTTTTCTCTTCCTCCAGTTTTTTCAGATTTCTGTTGTAATTGTATAAAACAGACATTTGATGAATTGCATCTGTCCGCATTTTATCATGCAGAGTATCTTGTGCCGCTTCATACAATTGTGAAAAGAGAACAACAGAATCCATGTTGTTCTTCTCTCTATATAGACGAAGTAACCCTCTATACCCCTCTGAAAGATAGCCATATTTGATAGCCTTACGGAAGTAGGTCTCTGCAGATTCCAAATCTTTTACCGCCAGATCATAAAAGCCCTTAATCCAATAATATCCCTCACGTCCTTTTCCGATATTCCCCTCATGATCAAATAGGCCTGATTTCTGTTCATATAGGTTCATGACTTCCTTGGCCTTGGCTAGTTGGTTGCGTTCTATATAGATGTATATTGAGGAAACTAAACATGCTGCTGCCCTTTGCTCTTTTCCTAAATGCATCAAAGAGTGGAATGACCTATCGATGATTTGAAGAATGGAGTCTTTCTCACCAAGGAGATAATATGGTTTTATCAATTGACTTTTGGCAATAATACTCTCTTCTTCGCTATCTGTATGTTTGACACAGTCAATATAATGATTCAAGGCCCATATTTCATCGCGAGGAAGATTCTGCTTGTGAAAAATCTGCGACATCTGGCCATAGATAACCTTTAATATAGCATAATCAAAAAACTCTTTGGGTGCTCCAACAATATCAATGGCATCATAATATGCCTGAAGTGCCTCCGGTGCTTGACCTATATCACTCAATGAACAGCCGTACAAATAATAGGCCCACACCTTTTCGTCTTTGGTTCCTTTACTGTTGAAATACTCAACCATCAATTCGGTCAGTGAATCATTCGTAAATATATCACCTGTCTTGGCCTGTGCCATCGTTAATTTGAGCAGGTACTGCATGCGGAAATGACGGTTGAACTCAGCCTCATGCTGTCCCAGACTGTCGAGAATCAGCAAGGCAGAATCCGGATGATCGTTCATCATTACCTCAGCCCGCTGCAGGGCCTCCCCGTACTCCTTTCTCGGTCCACAAGCAAGGAGCATGCATAAGATGACGGTGATGTATGCTATCTTCTTCATTATCGAATGCAAATATAATCAAATTCAAGAAAACCACCAAAAGAAAAAGTTCACAAAAGTTCACCTTGGGCTTTTCTTATCTCATTATCTAATGAAGTTTAAAGAAGATGGTTTTGAGATTACGACAAAACAAAAACGGGAATCACAATATGTGACTCCCGTTTTTATGATAGTTTGCCCGTTCGGGCTTTAACTATACCTTGATCTCTACCTCAACACCGCTGGGAAGCTCAAGCTTCATCAGGGCATCAACCGTCTTGGCAGTTGAGCTGTAGATGTCGATCAGACGCTTGTAGTCTGACAACTGGAACTGCTCACGAGCCTTCTTGTTTACGAAGGTAGAACGGTTTACTGTGTAGATACGCTTGTGAGTTGGAAGGGGGATAGGACCGCTAACGATAGCACCTGTAGCCTTCACAGCCTTCACGATTTTCTCTGCTGACTTGTCAACCAATTTGTGGTCGTAGCTCTTCAGCTTAATGCGAATTTTCTGACTCATAGTCTAATTTTACAATTTAATTATTTGACGATTTTACTATTTAACACTGCTAAAGAGTCATTTGCTCAGCAGTATTATTTGGGGTATCACTATTTCACAACCAACAACATCAGGCGGAACCAAAATTGTCAAATTGTGAAATAGTGAAATGGTCAATTACACGAGGTCAACGCGACCCTTGATCTCCTCAAGCACAGCCTTGGCGATAGAGCCAGAAACTGGTGCGTGGTGATCATACTCCATAGAGCTGGTAGCACGACCAGAGGTGATGGTACGCAGAGCGGTAACATAGCCGAACATCTCAGCCAGCGGAACCATAGCCTTCACGATGCGTGCACCGCTACGTGCCTCTTCCATACCTTCTACCTGACCACGGCGCTTGTTCAAGTCACCAATCACGTCACCCATGTTCTCCTCAGGTGTCACCACCTCAAGCTTCATCACAGGCTCCATGAGTACAGGACCAGCCTTCACGCAAGCGTTCTTGTATGCGTTTCGGGCAGCCAACTCGAATGACAGCTGGTCAGAGTCAACCGGGTGGAACGAACCGTCGATAACAGTCACCTTCATGGAATCCATCGGATAGCCACCGAGCACACCATTCTTCATGGCATCCTCAAAGCCCTTCTGCACAGCAGGGATGAACTCCTTAGGAATGTTACCACCCTTCACCTCGTTGATGAACTGCAGACCGCCGTTCTCCTTGATGTCGTAATCCTCATCTACCGGACCGACGTTCACGATGATGTCAGCGAACTTACCACGACCACCCGACTGCTTCTTGTAAACCTCGCGGAGGTTAACAGTCTTGGTGATGGCTTCCTTATAGTTCACCTGAGGCTTACCCTGATTACACTCTACCTTGAACTCACGCTTCAGACGGTCGATGATGATATCGAGGTGAAGCTCACCCATACCAGAGATCACGGTCTGACCGCTCTGCTCGTCGGTATGTACAGTGAAGGTAGGATCTTCCTCAGCCAGCTTAGCCAGACCATTATCGAGCTTGGCAATGTCAGCCTGGCTCTTCGGCTCAACGGCGATAGAGATCACGGTATCCGGGAAACTGATGCTCTCCAGTACGATGGGATGAGCCTCATCGCAGAGGGTATCACCCGTACGGATATCCTTGAAACCTACACCAGCACCGATATCACCAGCGTCAATGCTCTCCATGGGCTGCTGCTTGTTGGAGTTCATCTGGAACAGACGGCTCACGCGCTCCTTCTTACCGGAACGGGTGTTGAAGACGTATGAACCAGCCTCCACCTTACCAGAGTAAACGCGGAAGAACACCAGACGACCTACATACGGGTCGGTAGCAATCTTGAAGGCCAGCGCTGAAGTGGGCTCGTCCTCGCTCGGCTTACGGTCTTCCTCTTCGCCTGTGCTGGGATTCTCACCAACGATGTTGGGAGTATCCAGTGGAGAGGGAAGGAAGGCACAAACATAGTCGAGCAGAGTCTGTACACCCTTGTTCTTGAATGATGAACCGCAGAGCATCGGTGTGCACTCCATGGCGAGGGTACCCTTACGGATAGCAGCGATCAGCTCCTCCTCAGTAATTGAGTTAGGATCCTCGAAGAACTTCTCCATCAGAGCCTCATCGAACTCTGCTGCAGATTCCACGAGCTTGTCGCGCCACTCCTGAGCCTCATCAGCGAGATCAGCAGGGATGTCGGTTACCTCGAACTCAGCCCCCTGTGTCTCATCGTTCCAGATGATAGCCTTCATCTTCAACAGGTCAACGATACCCTTGAAGGTCTCCTCCTGTCCGATAGGAATCACCAAAGAAACGGGCTTAGCACCCAGCACGTCCTTCATCTGCTGGAGAACGTCGTAGTAGTTTGCACCAGAACGGTCCATCTTGTTCACATATCCCAGACGGGGCACGTTATACTTGTCGGCCTGGCGCCACACCGTTTCACTCTGGGGCTGCACACCACCTACTGCACAGTAGGTTGCCACAGCTCCGTCCAGTACACGGAGAGAACGCTCCACCTCAGCGGTGAAGTCCACGTGTCCCGGAGTATCAATCAAGTTGATCTTAAACTGTTTGTCGTTATAGTGCCAATAGCAGGTGGTAGCAGCAGAGGTGATGGTAATACCACGCTCCTGCTCCTGTGCCATCCAGTCCATTGTTGCGGCACCGTCATGAACCTCGCCAATCTTATGAGTCTTACCTGTGTAGTACAGGATGCGCTCAGAAGTTGTTGTCTTACCGGCATCGATGTGAGCCATGATACCGATATTGCGGGTCAGATGTAAGTCTTGTTTTGCCATTTTCTCTTTTTACCTATTATTATCCTGAATGTTTAGAATCTGAAGTGAGCGAATGCACGGTTAGCCTCAGCCATACGGTGCATGTCCTCCTTACGCTTATATGCACCACCCTGGTTGTTGTAGGCATCCATGATCTCAGCAGCCAGACGGTCAGCCATAGACTTACCACCACGCTTGCGCGCGAAGTTGATCATATTCTTCATGGACACACTCTCCTTGCGGTCCGGACGGATTTCCGTAGGAACCTGGAAGGTTGCACCACCGATACGACGGCTCTTCACCTCCACCTGGGGAGTAATGTTATCGAGGGCCTGCTTCCAAATCTCAAGCGGAGCCTTCTCTTCCTTAGCCATCTTCTCTTTGACGATGTCAAGAGCTTTGTAGAAAATCTCATATGATGTATTCTTCTTTCCGTCATACATCAGATGATTCACGAACTTTGAGACCTTTTGGTCGTTGAAAACGGGATCCGGCAGGATCACGCGCTTCTTTGGTTTTGCTTTTCTCATTTTTAATAAAATTTATTCTGCATGGGGCTGTTCTTTCTGATATCTTCAACGCTCACTCCAGAGCATTTACTCAACCTGTTAACAATTCTCCAGCAAAACGGTTTACTTCAAGTTTCTGAGTTTTCAGTACTGAATGTTCAGTTACTGAGTTTGTAAGTTTCTGAGTCTTCGAGTTGTTGAGTTTCTCCTCTTGTTCCGAGCCTGCTCATCACCGAGCACCCATGAACTTAAAAACTCACTGACTCTTTTACTTCTTCTGCTTAGGACGCTTAGCTCCGTACTTGGAACGACGCTGAGTGCGGTTTGCTACACCTGCTGTATCCAGCGTTCCGCGAACAATGTGATAACGTACACCGGGAAGGTCCTTTACACGACCGCCGCGTACCAAAACGATAGAGTGCTCCTGAAGGTTGTGACCCTCTCCCGGGATGTAGGAGTTCACTTCCTTCTGGTTTGTCAAACGAACACGGGCAACTTTACGCATTGCCGAATTAGGCTTCTTCGGGGTCGTTGTGTAAACGCGTACACAAACGCCACGACGCTGAGGACATGAGTCCAAAGCGGGCGACTTGCTCTTGTCAACAAGCGCCTTTCTGCCTTTTCTTACTAATTGTGAAATAGTAGGCATTGTACTTAATTTTTAGATATTTATATTGTTTTGTTTATATTCGAGTATGTGCACTATAATCCCTGCGGACTATTTCGGGCTGCAAAGGTACAAACTTTCCCCGAAATCACCTAATTCTATAAATAGCAAAAGCAACAGAATAATAAAAAATTAGTAAGAAATACACTTTGTTAACATTATTTTAGTATATCCCTTACTAATTTCGTTCAAGATTCAACAAGATTCACGAGATTAAGCCTCACCTTTTCCCATCGGAAACGGTGTTGCCGTACGTGGTCCTTGGTTTGGGATGCGAATGGTTCCGAACTCTTGTTCGTAACGCATGATGTTCTCCTGTAGCGCAGCGAGGAGTCGCTTGGCATGTTCAGGAGCCAGAATCACACGACTCTTCACCTGTGCTTTCGGCAGTCCGGGAAGCACACGGGCGAAATCAAGGATGAAATCACTACTGCTGTGGGTAATGATGGCAAAGTTGGCATACTGTCCCTGTGCCACATCCTGCGGCAACTCCAACTGCAATCCGTTATTCTTCTGTTCCTCCATAACCTAAACTATGAACTATGAATTATGAACTATGAACTATAAATTATTTCTGTACTTCTCTGCCTGCTCACGGATAAGATCAGGATCATCAAAGTAATTGATCTTCATGGCCTCGCGCACCTCATGCAACGTCTGGGCAGCCACCTCGCGGGCAGCTTCACTACCCTTCTTCAGGATATTATACACCTCGGGGATGTCCTGTTCGAACTCATGACGGCGAACACGGATGGGCTCCAACTGCTTGTTCAGCACCTTCATGAGGAACTTCTTGCACTTCATATCGCCTAATCCGCCACGACGGTAATGGTCTTTCAGCTCATCCAGGTTCTTGTATTCGGGCCAGAACTCGGCAAAGTCATCATCAGAAGAGAAGGCATCAAGATAGGTGAACACCACGTTTCCTTCCACATGACCGGGATCTTCCACGCGCAGATGCTCCGGATCGGTATAAGCCGACTTCACCTTCTGCTCCACCTCCTTGGCAGTGTCGCTCAGGTAAATGCAGTTACCCAAGCTCTTCGACATCTTTGCATTACCGTCGATACCCGGCAGACGCAGACAAGCTTGGTTGGAGGGCAGCATGATCTGCGGCTCTACCAGCACCTCGCCGTATATGGAATTGAAGCGTCTTACAATCTCGCGGCACTGTTCCAGCATCGGCTCCTGGTCCTCTCCTACCGGTACGGTGGTAGCCTTACAGAACGTGATGTCGGCAGCCTGTGAGATAGGATAGGTGAAGAAGCCCACGGGAATGGAGGTCTCGAAGTTGCGCATGGCAATCTCTGTCTTCACGGTGGGGTTACGCTGCAGACGACTCACGGTAACGAGGTTCATGTAATACACTGTGAGCTCCGTCAGCTCAGGGATCATCGACTGGATGAAAATGGTGACCTTCGAGGGGTCGAGACCCACAGAGAGGTAATCAAGTGCTACCTCAATGATGTTCTGACGCACCTTTTCAGGATTGTCGGCATTATCAGTAAGAGCCTGCACATCTGCGATGAACACGAACATCTTATCGTAGTCACCTTCATTCTGTAACTCCACGCGACGGCGCAGTGAGCCCACATAGTGTCCTAAATGCAGGCGACCTGTGGGGCGGTCGCCTGTGAGTATGATTCTTCCCATATTACTGTTTATTCTCTTTGGCTTGCAAAGGTAATGAATTATTTTCAGATTCGGTAAACAAAATGAAAGATAATGTCACATTTGCCAAAAACAACAGCAGCCATATCCTTCTCACAGAAGAATACAGCTGCCGTTTCGTATTTTCAAGCACTCTGACGAGTACCTTTTTATTGTCTTAACGGATTAAGGCTCCACCTCAATGGCCTCCTTGTCGGAGAAGTCGAGCACGTTCTTGCGGTTAGCCTGAATACGCTCATACTCCTCTTTCGAGCCCACGATGATCTTGTCGAACTCACGCAGACCAGTACCGGCAGGAATCAGGTGACCGCAGATCACGTTCTCCTTCATACCTTCCAAGGTATCTACCTTTCCGCGGATAGCAGCCTCGTTGAGCACCTTCGTCGTCTCCTGGAAGGAAGCGGCCGACATGAAGCTCTTGGTCTGCAATGCTGCACGGGTGATACCCTGCAGGATCTGGGTTGAAGTAGCGGGCACGGCGTCACGAACCTGTACGGTACGGAGGTCACGACGCTTGAGCATAGAGTTCTCGTCGCGCAGCTTACGGGCGGAAACGATCTGTCCTGCCTTCATGACCTCAGAGTCACCGGCATCAACAACCACCTTCTTACCCCAGATGCGGTCGTTCTCCTCAGCGAAATCAAGCTTGTCAACGATCTCCTGCTCCAGGAAGATGGTATCACCCGGGTCATTGATTTGCACCTTGCGCATCATCTGACGAACGATGATCTCGAAGTGCTTATCGTTGATCTTCACACCCTGCAGACGATACACGTCCTGAACCTCATTCACGATATACTCCTGAACGGCGGTCGGACCCTTGATGGCCAGGATATCGTTCGGTGTGATCACACCGTCGGAGAGTGGTGTACCAGCACGTACGGCATCATGCTCCTGTACCAGGATCTGCTTAGAAAGAGATACCAGATACTTACGCTGGTCGCCAGTCTTAGAGGTAACGATAATCTCACGGTTACCGCGCTTCACCTTACCCATGGTCACCTCACCGTCGATCTCAGATACGACAGCAGGGTTAGACGGGTTACGAGCCTCGAAGAGCTCGGTTACACGCGGCAGACCACCGGTGATGTCACCACCCTTGGCAACGGTACGTGGAATCTTCACCAAAGTAGTACCGGTCTTGACGGTCTGACCGTCCTCAACAACCACGTGACCACCTACAGGGAAGATATAGGTTCCGATAACCTCGCCATTGCTACCGATAATATCACAGGTAGGCACCAGATTCTTGTCGCGTGTCTCCGTGATGATCTTCTCGGTAAGACCCGTGGTTTCGTCGGTCTCAGCCTTATAGGTACTGCCTTCCACCACATCCTTGAACTTCAAGGTACCGGCATATTCAGTAACGATAACGGCGTTGAACGGATCCCAGCGAGCAATCATATCGCCCTTCTTCACCGTACTTCCATGCTTGAAGTAGAGAGAAGAACCATAAGGTACGTTCATCGTAGAGAGTACGATGTTGGTGTGCGGATCAACGAAGCGGACCTCAGCCAGACGACTGACAACCATCTGACACTCGCGCTCACCAGTCTCGCCCTCCTCAGTGAAAGGAACGGCACGAAGCTCATCGAACTCCAGACGACTGTCGTTCTTGGCCACGATAGAAGCGTTGGCGGCAGCATTACCTGCCACACCACCGGCGTGGAACGTACGAAGTGTAAGCTGAGTACCCGGCTCACCGATAGCCTGAGCGGCAATCACACCGACAGCCTCACCCTTCTGAACCATACGTTGGGTAGCGAGGTTACGACCGTAGCACTTCATACATACACCCTTCTTGCTCTCGCAAGTGAGCACCGAACGGATCTCGACACTCTCGATGGGTGATTCCTCGATGATTCGTGCCACATCCTCGGTAATCTCCTCACCGGCAGAGATAATCTTCTCGCCTGTGGTGGGGTTGATGATGTCGTGTACAGACACACGACCAAGGATACGCTCATACAAAGTAGAGATGGTCTCATCACCGTTCTTCAGTGCTGTGCAGACCAGTCCGCGCAGCGTACCGCAGTCCTCTTCGGTGATGATCACGTCGTGTGACACATCCACCAGACGACGAGTCAGGTAACCAGCATCGGCCGTCTTCATAGCAGTATCGGCAAGACCCTTACGAGCACCGTGAGTAGAGATGAAGTACTCGAGCACCGACATACCCTCTTTGAAGTTCGAGAGAATCGGGTTCTCAATGGTACCACGTCCTTCGGCACCTGCCTTCTGCGGCTTGGCCATCAAACCACGCATACCAGCCAGCTGTTTGATCTGGTCCTTAGAACCACGGGCTCCGGAATCCAGCATCATATAAACAGCGTTGAAGCCCTGGTCGGCCTCGGTCATCTGCTTCAGCAAGACCTCACCCAGACGGTTGTTGACATGTGTCCAGGCATCGATAACCTGGTTATAACGCTCGTTGTCGGTGATGAAGCCCATGTTATAGTTATCGGTGATGGCCTGCACCTCATCATTACCTTTCTGTACCAGTTCCTCCTTCTCCTTCGGGATGATGATATCATCGAGGTTGAAGGAAAGACCGGCGAGGTAAGCCATACGGTAACCAAGGTTCTTGATACCGTCGAGGAACTCACAAGCCTCAGCAAAACCAACATGCTTGATCACGTTGGCAATGATGTCACGCAATGACTTCTTAGAGATAATCGTATTGACGAAGCCCACCTCGTCGGGGATGATGCCATTAACGATGACACGTCCAACGGAGGTCTCCACCATATGGGTATAATACTCACCCTTCTCATTCTTGTCCTTCACCAGCACTTTCACCTGAGCGTGGAGGTCGCACTTACCCTCGTTGTGGGCAATGATAGCCTCCTCCGGGCCGTAGAAAGTCAGACCTTCACCCTTGGCACCCGGACGGATCTTAGTGATATAGTAAAGACCCAGCACCATATCCTGTGAAGGAACGGTGATCGGCGCACCATTGGCAGGGTTCAGGATGTTATGACTCTGCAGCATCAGGATCTGAGCCTCGAGTACAGCCTCGTTGCTCAACGGAAGGTGAACAGCCATCTGGTCACCGTCGAAGTCGGCGTTGAAAGCCGTACATGCCAGCGGGTGCAGCTGAATAGCCTTACCCTCGATGAGCTTCGGCTGGAAGGCCTGGATACCCAGACGGTGCAGTGTAGGAGCACGGTTCAGCAGTACGGGATGACCCTTCATCACGTTCTCCAGGATATCCCAGATCACCGGTTCACGGCGGTCAACGATCTTCTTGGCGCTCTTCACCGTCTTCACGATACCGCGCTCAATGAGCTTACGGATGATGAACGGCTTATACAGCTCGGCTGCCATCAGCTTCGGCAGACCGCACTCGCCCATCTTCAGCTCAGGACCTACCACGATTACCGAACGTGCTGAATAGTCAACACGCTTACCGAGCAAGTTCTGACGGAAGCGACCCTGCTTACCTTTCAGTGAGTCAGAGAGTGACTTCAGCGGACGGTTGCTGTCGCTCTTCACGGCAGACGACTTACGACTGTTGTCGAAGAGGGAGTCAACAGCCTCCTGCAACATACGCTTCTCATTACGGAGGATCACCTCAGGAGCCTTGATCTCCATCAGTCTCTTCAGACGGTTGTTACGAATGATGACACGACGGTAGAGGTCGTTTAGGTCGGAGGTGGCGAAACGACCACCATCCAGTGGTACCAACGGGCGCAACTCAGGAGGAGTAACGGGAATGATCTTCATGATCATCCACTCCGGTTTGTTGGTCTCCTGACTAACGCGGAAGGCCTCCACTACCTGCAGACGCTTCAGCGCCTCGGTCTTACGCTGCTGAGAAGAGTCGCTATTGGCACGGTCGCGCAGCTCATAGCTCAGAGAGTCGAGGTCGATACCCACGAGCAACTCGTAGATAGCCTCAGCACCCATCTTGGCAATGAACTTATTCGGATCGGAATCATCGAGATACTCATTGCCCTGGGGCAGACCCTCCAGTATTTCGATATACTCATCCTCAGACAGAAGGTCCATCTTATGTGAACCGTTCACCTCGTTGCCTTCAGCATCTTTCTTTCCTTCCATCACACCCGGCTGGATGACGATGTACTTCTCATAATAGATGACAGCATCGAGTTTCTTGGTAGGAACGCCTAACAGATAACCGATCTTGTTGGGCAGGGAACGGAAGTACCAGATATGTGCCACGGGCACCACCAGCTCGATATGTCCGGTACGCTCACGGCGCACCTTCTTCTCGGTCACCTCCACGCCGCATCGGTCGCAGACAATTCCTTTATAACGGATACGCTTGTACTTACCGCAAGCACACTCATAGTCCTTGGTCGGACCGAAGATGCGCTCACAGAACAATCCATCGCGCTCGGGCTTGTATGTACGATAGTTGATGGTCTCAGGCTTGGTAACCTCGCCGAAACTGCTCTCGAGGATCTCCTCGGGAGAAGCCAGTCCGATAGTAATCTTCGTGAAATTACTCTTTATCTTGGAATCTTTCTTGAAAGCCATATTTAATTTTCAATTTTCAATTTTCAATTTTCAATTCACTTAGTCGAGACTTACACTTAAACCTAAGCCACGAAGCTCATGGAGCAACACATTCAGAGATTCGGGGATACCCGGCATCGGCATGGGCTCACCCTTCACGATGGCCTCGTATGCCTTTGAACGTCCCACTACATCGTCAGACTTGATAGTCAGGATCTCCTGGAGCACATGACTGGCGCCGAAGGCCTCCAGTGCCCAAACCTCCATCTCACCGAAACGCTGACCACCGAACTGTGCCTTACCACCAAGTGGCTGCTGGGTAATCAAGCTGTACGGACCGATGGAACGTGCATGCATCTTGTCTTCAACCATATGACCGAGCTTGAGGAAGTAGGTGATACCAACCGTAGCAGGCTGGTCGAACTTCTCGCCCGTCTCACCATCATAGAGGTGAGTAGAACAGAGGCGCGGCAGACCGGCCTTGTCGGTCCATTCCTGCAGATCCTCCAGTTTAGCACCATCGAAGATCGGGGTTGCGAACTTCACACCCAAACGCTTACCGGCAGCACCGAGGATAGCCTCGAAGATCTGACCGAGGTTCATACGTGAAGGCACACCCAGCGGGTTCAGTACCAGGTCAACAGGACGACCATCCTCCAAGAACGGCATATCCTCCTGACGTACCACCTTAGAAACGATACCCTTGTTACCGTGACGACCAGCGAGCTTATCACCCACACCGATCTTACGTTTCTTGGCCACATATACCTTGGCCATCTGCAGGATACCAGAAGGCAGCTCATCACCGATGGTGATAGCGAGCTTACGGCGCTTCAACTCTGCATCAAGCAGCTTGTACTTCTTGATGTAGTTCATGATCAGCTTCTGAATGAGGTCATTCTTGTGCTCATCATTTGTCCAGCCGTTACTCTGGATTCCGTCGTACTCGAGATTCTTCAACGCAGCAACAGTGAACTTACTGCCCTTGGTGATGATCTCAGCACCTGTATAATCCTTCACACCCTGTGACACCTTACCCTTGGTAAGCGCCATCAGCTTATCGATCAGGATATCTCTCAAGTCGTTGATCTTAGCTGCATACTCCTCGTCGATCTTGGCCAGGATCACCTTGTCCTGCTGCTTGCTCTGACGTGTCTTGACGGCACGAGAGAACAGCTTCTTATCGATGACGACACCTGTCAGCGACGGATTAGCCTTCAACGAGCTGTCCTTCACATCACCGGCCTTGTCACCGAAGATGGCGCGGAGCAGTTTCTCCTCAGGTGAAGGATCACTCTCACCCTTCGGTGAGATCTTTCCGATCAGGATGTCACCCGGCTCAACGCGGGCACCGACACGGATGATACCGTTGTCGTCCAGATCCTTGGTAGCCTCCTCGCTGACATTCGGGATATCAGCAGTGAACTCCTCCATACCACGCTTGGTCTCGCGAACATCCAGTGAGTACTCATCAACATGTACGGAAGTAAGGATATCCTCGCGAACCACACGCTCGTTGAGTACGATAGCATCCTCATAGTTGTAACCCTTCCAAGGCATGTAAGCCACAAGCAGGTTACGACCGAGTGCCAGCTCACCATTCTCTGTAGCATAACCCTCTGTCAAGATATCGCCAGCCTTTACGCGCTGACCCTTGTTACAGATAGGACGGAGGTCAACCACCATGTTCTGGTTGGTACGACGGAACTTCGGAATGCGGTATTCCTTCAAGGCAGGCTCGAAGCTCACAAACTCCTCATCCTCGGTACGGTCGTACAGGATACGGATCGTGGTAGCATCCACATATTCAATCACACCATCACCTTCAGCGGTGATCATGGTACGGGAGTCTTCACAAACCTGCTTCTCAATACCTGTTCCTACGATAGGAGCCTCGTTATGAAGCAGAGGTACGGCCTGGCGCATCATGTTCGATCCCATCAATGCACGGTGAGCATCATCATGCTCCAAGAAAGGAATCAAGCCAGCTGCGATAGAGGCGATCTGCTGTGGAGCCACGTCCATCAAGTCAACCTCTCCAGGAGCCACAACGGGGAAGTCAGCATCCTGACGGCACTTCACATAAGTACGGATGAACGAACCGTCATCCTTCAATGGAGCGTTACCCTGACCGATGATGTGATCCTCTTCCTCCTCGGCGGTGAGATATACCACATCCTCGTTCTTCAGGTCAACAACACCGTCCTTCACCTTACGGTAAGGAGTCTCGATGAAACCGAGCTCATTGATCTTCGCATAGACACAGAGTGAAGAAATCAGACCGATGTTCGGACCTTCAGGACTCTCAATCGGACACAGACGACCATAGTGAGTATAGTGCACGTCACGCACCTCGAAACCTGCACGCTCACGAGACAGACCGCCAGGACCGAGAGCCGACAGACGACGCTTGTGAGTAACCTCAGCCAGCGGGTTGGTCTGATCCATGAACTGACTCAGCGGATTGGTTCCGAAGAACGAGTTGATCACGCTGGAGATGGTCTTGGCATTGATCAAGTCGGTAGGTGTGAACACCTCGTTGTCGCGGACGTTCATACGCTCGCGGATGGTACGGCTCATACGAGCCAGACCGATAGAGAACTGATTACTCAACTGCTCACCCACCGTACGTACACGACGGTTGCTCAGGTGGTCGATATCATCAACGGTAGCATTTGAGTTCACCAGCTGAATGAGATACTTGATGATCTCTATAATATCTTCCTTGGTCAGGATACGGACATCCATATCCGTGTTCAGACCCAGTTTCTTATTGATTCTGTAACGACCCACATCACCCAAGTCGTAACGCTTGTCAGAGAAGAAGAGGTTCTGGATCACCTCTCGTGCACTGGCATCATCAGCGGGATCAGCATTACGCAGCTGACGGTAGATATAGTTCACAGCCTCCTGCTCACTGTTACTCGGGTCTTTCTGCAGGGTATTGAAGATGATGGAGAACTTACTTGCTGTATCAGCATCCTTATGAACGAGGATGGTAGAAGCACCGCTGTCGAGGATTTCCTCGGCGTTCTCCTTGGTAATCTCCGTCTCACGCTCCATGATCACCTCATTACGCTCGATGGAAGTCACCTCACCAGAATCCTCATCCACGAAGTCTTCCGTCCAGCTCTTCAGCACACGGGCAGCAAGATGCTTGCCGATTACCTCCTTCATGTTCTTCTTCGTTACCTTCACCTCCTCAGCGAGGTCGAAGATCTGGAGGATGTCCTTGTCAGCCTCGAAACCGATGGCACGGAGAAGCGTTGTTACAGGCAGCTTCTTCTTTCGGTCGATGTAGGCATACATCACATTGTTGATATCGGTGGCGAACTCGATCCATGATCCCTTGAACGGAATGATACGGGCACTGTAGAGAACCGTACCATTGGCGTGGATACCCTGGCCGAAGAACACACCCGGTGAACGGTGCAGCTGAGAAACGACTACTCGCTCTGCGCCGTTGATAATAAACGTACCGTTGCTTGTCATGTACGGAATCGTACCCAGGAACACATCCGACACGATTGTCTCGAAGTCCTCATGGTCCGGATCAGTACAATACAGTTTCATCTTAGCCTTCAAAGGTACACTGTAGGTCAGACCGCGCTCCAGACACTCGTCAATGGTGTAGCGGGGCGGGTCGATAAAGTAATCCAGGAACTCAAGAACGAAATTGTTCCTTGTGTCGGTAATAGGGAAGTTCTCGGCGAACACCTTATATAAACCGTCATTCTTGCGTTCCTCAGGCGGAGTATCTAACTGTAGGAAGTCCCTGAAAGACTTCAATTGCACATCGAGGAAATCCGGATAGGGCATCGGATTCTTCACGCTGGCAAAGTTTATTCTGTTATCAACAATTCTTGAAACCATCTAAAATAAAAAAATGTTTGGTTTTGAAAAAATCCCGGAGTAACCGGAGATTCCGGATTTTCCGGAATTCTGCCTTTTAGACAAGAAAAGGTTAGGACTCCCCTACTTAGGAAATCCTAACCCGTATATGAGTAACAAACCCGATTATTTGAGCTCTACCTCAGCACCAGCTGCCTCGATAGTCTTCTTCAGGTTCTCAGCCTCGTCCTTTGACAGGCCCTCTTTCAGAGTAGAAGGAGCACCGTCTACGAGATCCTTAGCCTCTTTCAGACCAAGACCGCAAGCTTCCTTCACAGCCTTTACAACCTGGAGCTTAGCAGCACCAGCAGACTTCAGAACTACATCAAAAGATGACTTCTCCTCAGCTGCCTCAGCTGCGCCAGCAGCAGGACCTGCAGCAACTGCAACAGCTGCAGCAGCAGGCTCAATTCCGTACTCGTCCTTCAGGACTGTTGCCAACTCGTTAACTTCTTTTACTGTAAGGTTTACCAACTCTTCAGCAATAGCTTTAATATCTGCCATTTTTATTTAAATTTTTAATTGTTTTTAATGTGAATACTCTGGTTCGCTTATTGGTTACGCTCAGCGATAGCGTCAAGCAATCCGTGAATCTTGCCACCAGCGTTCAAGCCAGAAACAACATTCTTGATCGGAGACTGCAGCAAAGCCACGATGTCGGCGATCACCTCGTTCTTGCTCTTGATAGATGCCAGTTCATCCAGCTTGTCAGCACCGATATAGATGCCCTCCTCTGCGTAAGCAGCCTTCAAAGCCGGAATACCCTGCTTCTTATACTCTTTCAGCATTTTGGCCGGAACGTTTGCAGTGTTGCAGAACATCACGGCTGTACTGCCTTTCAAAGTCTCATACAAAGGCTCAAAATCAACTTCTGATGCCTCGAAAGCCTTGTGAAGAAGCGTGTTCTTCACTACTACCATCTTGATCTCATTCTTGAAGCACTTGCGACGGAGATCACTTGTATCCTTGGCGTTCAGTCCAGAGACGTCAACCAGGTAGAAATGTGCATACTCCTTCAGCTTCTCACCAAGTTCAACGATGATAGTATCTTTTACTTCCTTTCTCATTTTTCGTTTTCTTTAAAAATTACTCAATAGTCTTGGGATCTACCTTGACACCAATACTCATCGTACTTGAGAGATAAATGCTCTTGATATAAGTACCCTTAGCAGCAGCGGGCTTCAGTTTGATTACGGTAGCGATGAACTCCTTGGCATTGCCGTAGAGCTGCTCGGGGGTCATGCTGACCTTACCGATTGACGTGTGGATAATACCAGCCTTGTCAACCTTGAAGTCAATCTTACCCTGCTTCACTTCCTTAACTGCCTTTGCTACATCCATAGTAACAGTGCCGCTCTTGGGGTTCGGCATCAATCCACGGGGACCGAGCACACGGCCCAGAGGACCGATCTTACCCATACAAGAAGGCATCGTAATAATCACATCAATGTCTGTCCAGCCACCCTTGATCTTATCGATATACTCGTCAAGACCAACATAGTCAGCTCCAGCTTCCTTGGCAGCAGCTTCCTGATCGGGAGTACAGAGCGCGAGCACGCGAGTAACCTTACCAGTTCCGTTCGGCAGCGACACAACGCCACGAACCATCTGGTTAGCCTTACGCGGGTCAACGCCCAGTCGCACGTCGATATCTACTGAAGCATCGAACTTGGTTGTGGTGATTTCCTTAACCAGCTCGGTAGCCTCCTGTAAAGAGTATGCTTTCCCTGCTTCAACCTTATCGGCAACTGCTTTCTGATTCTTTGTCAGTTTACTCATTTTCTTTAAAATTGAAGTTATAAATTATTTTCCAGGGAAGTCCCCCTTTACAGTAATACCCATACTACGTGCAGTTCCGGCAACCAACTTCATGGCACTCTCCACTGTGAAGCAGTTGAGGTCAGCCATCTTGTCCTCTGCAATAGCTCTTACCTGATCCCAGGTAACAGAAGCAACCTTCTTACGGTTCGGTTCCGAAGAGCCTCCCTTTACCTTGGCTGCCTCAAGAAGCTGAACAGCAGCAGGAGAAGTCTTGATCTCGAAGCTGTATGACTTATCGGTGTAGTAAGTGATAACGACGGGCAATACCTTACCTGCCTTATCCTGGGTTCTGGCGTTGAACTCCTTGCAGAATCCCATGATATTGATACCTTTAGAACCCAAAGCAGGTCCTACTGGTGGTGAAGGATTCGCAGCGCCACCTTTAATCTGTAATTTGATTAATCCAGCAACTTCTTTAGCCATTTTGTTTATAAATTAATTGAATTCATTACTAGCCAAGTCGGCTTACGCCTTCCTGGCTGAATATAAAAGAACCGGTGCCCGTAACATGCGACCTATTCTTTTTCAACTTGCATAAAACTGAGCTCCAGCGGGGTTTTCCTGCCGAAGATTTTGACCATCACCTTCAACTTGTGTTTCTCGGCGTTCACTTCTTCGATGACGCCACTGAAACCACTGAATGGACCATCCGTAACTTTTACCGTTTCATCAACGACATAAGGTACGTTAACCTCATCGGCGAGTTCTGTCTCTTCAACATTACCCAGGATGCGGTTGATGTCCGACTGCTTGACTGGTGTCGGGTTATCCAATCCGCCGAGAAAGCCTAAAACGTTCGGCATGAAACGCAAGGTATGTGCTACATCACCTTTCAGTTCGGCTTCTACAAGTACGTAACCCGGAAGAGAGATTTTCTCCTTTACCACTCGCTTGCCATTACGCAAGGTAGCATGTTTCTCCGTAGGAATAAGAACCTGGGAAACATACTGAGTGAGCAACGCATTGTGCTTCATTTCAGCCTCGATGTATTCTTTCACCTTAGCCTCTTTTCCGCTCACTGCGCGAAGAACATACCATTTCTTACCTGATTCAGCCATTTCTCTTTGAAATAATAACCTTTACAAAAGACCCGCTTAGATACCGAGTCTATAGATACCACTCATAACAGCCTTAAAGACACTATCCATGGCGAACACAACCAGGGCAATGATAAGGGAAGCAGATAATACTACCATTGCCGTATGTGTCAGCTCAGCACGTGTAGGCCAAGTCGTTTTATGCGCAAGTTCGTTGAAACTATCCTTGCAATACTGTATAATTTTCTTGAACATACCTATATTCTTTCTTAGCACGGGAAGGAGGACTCGAACCCACGACCCTCGGTTTTGGAGACCGATGCTCTACCAACTGAGCTATTCCCGTAAGTAAGCCCCCACCCGAAAGCGGGGGCTTGGATTATTTAGTAGAGTTTGTTGCTGGTCACAGCAACTGTCTATACTATTAGTCCTCGTAAACCTCAGTGATCTGACCAGAACCAACGGTGCGGCCACCCTCACGGATAGCGAAACGCAGACCCGGGTTCAGAGCTACAGCGTAGATCAGCTCAACAGTGATCTCTACGTTATCACCAGGCATTACCATCTCAACGCCAGCGGGCAGAGAGATCTCACCTGTACAGTCCATAGTACGGAGGTAGAACTGAGGACGATACTTGTTTCCGAACGGAGTGTGACGTCCACCCTCTTCCTTCTTCAGGACGTAGATAGAAGCCTTGAATTTCTTGAAAGGCTTGATCTGACCCGGATGGCAGAGCACCATACCACGCTTGATCTCGTTCTTGTCGATACCACGGAGCAGCAGACCAACGTTATCACCAGCCTGACCCTCATCGAGGAGCTTGCGGAACATCTCAACACCAGTAACAACTGACTTCTTGTCCTCACCAAGACCGAGGAGCTCAACCTCATCACCTACGTGGATCACACCAGTCTCGATACGACCAGTAGCAACAGTACCACGACCTGTGATAGAGAATACGTCCTCAACAGGCATCAAGAATGGTTTGTCTGTAGCGCGAGGAGGCTCCTGAATCCACTCATCACAAGTGTTCATCAGCTCCATCACCTTCTCTTCCCACTTAGCAACACCGTTAAGTGCACCAAGAGCAGAACCGCGGATGATAGGAGTATCCTCTTCGAACTCATACTGCTCGAGGATCTCACGAACCTCCATCTCAACGAGCTCCAGCATCTCCTCATCGTCGACCATATCGCACTTATTCAGGAATACAACAAGACGAGGAACGTTTACCTGACGAGCGAGCAGCACGTGCTCACGAGTCTGAGGCATAGGACCGTCAGTTGCAGCAACAACGAGGATAGCACCATCCATCTGAGCAGCACCAGTAACCATGTTCTTCACATAGTCGGCGTGTCCTGGACAGTCAACGTGAGCGTAGTGACGCTTAGCTGTCTCGTACTCTACGTGAGCTGTGTTAATAGTAATACCACGCTCCTTCTCCTCAGGAGCATTGTCAATCTGGTCGAAAGACTTCACCTCAGAAAGACCCTGCTTTGCCAATACGGTAGTGATGGCAGCGGTCAGAGTAGTCTTACCATGGTCAACGTGACCAATAGTACCAATGTTTACGTGCGGTTTCGTGCGCACAAATTGCTCTTTAGCCATAGCTTTACTTTTTATTTAATAAATGAATAATCGTGTATTGTCTGCTTCACAAATACTACAATTCAGTAGAGCTGTAACCGAGACTTGAACTCGGGACCTCTTCCTTACCAAGGAAGTGCTCTACCACTGAGCTATTACAGCGAGTAAGAGCGGAAAACGGGGCTCAAACCCGCGACCCCCAGCTTGGAAGGCTAGTGCTCTATCAACTGAGCTATTTCCGCATAGCGACAATCAAGCTTGCCCTGTTACGTAGTGGCTTGCACTCAATTCCGCAATCAAACTTCTACTGAAGTGGGTGGTGATGGATTCGAACCACCGAAGTCGAAAGACAACAGATTTACAGTCTGCCCCATTTGGCCGCTCTGGAAACCACCCTTGTTGTTAACCGACTCTTTTAGGAGAGCCTCTTGTCGGATTCGAACCAACGACCCCGAGATTACAAATCACGTGCTCTGGCCAACTGAGCTAAAGAGGCTTTTCAATGCAGCCGCTCTCTGATTCAGATTTACGACCTGTCGGAAAACGGCTGCAAAGATACGTACTTTTTTCGAAACACCAAAATTTTTTCTGTGTTTTTTTATCTGTTACGTTGTTTTTCCTTAAATTTGGTCAACTGTACCTTCAACGAATCTACGCACTGATCTACGGCCTCTTCAAACGTATCGCACACTTTCTCAACATACAACGTATTTCCAGGAACAGCAACGGTAATAGCTGCTTCCTTGTTCAGGGCTGTAGCAGGCTTGACGACCTTCAGCTGCACTTCTACGTTCTGAATGTCCTCGTAAGATTTTTCCAACTTGGCGGTTTTCTTTTCGATAAACGCCTTCAACTGCTCGGTTGCGTCGAAATGAATCGACTGAATCTTCATTTCCATAGTTACCTCCAATTTTAAGAGTTATGCCCTTGGATGGGCTTTACGATATACTTTTTTCAGCTGCTCGAATGTGGTATGGGTATAGATCTCGGTCGTTGACAGACTCTGATGTCCCAGCAGCTTCTTTACACTTTCCAGTCCTGCCTCATGATTGAGCATGGCCGTGGCAAACGAATGGCGCAGCACGTGAGGCGAGCGTTTCTTGAGCGTGGTCACCAGCGAGAGGTATTTCTTCACTTCAGCTCTCACCTGACCGGTTGTCATCCGCTCGCCCTTCGGGGTCTGCAGCAGCGCCGGTGTTGAGGTCTGTATTTCCTCATCCCTGCGTTTCATATATTGCTGTAGAGCCGTGCGCATTTCTTCGCCAAACGGGATGACGCGTTCCTTATTACGCTTTCCCAGCACTTTCAGCTGGTTGTTCACAAAGTCAACGCTGTCATCATCAAGTCCTACCAGCTCCGATACACGCAGTCCGGCCTCATAGAGTAATATTAATATGGTACGCGCGCGAACTTCCTTATAAGTATCACCTGTCAGCAGATCATCAAGTAGTTTGTCCATCTCCTGTTCCTTCACGAACTGCGGTAACGGCTTACTCTTCTTCGGTCCGATAATACCATGAGCTGGGTCCTTCTCCACCAGATGACGGCGCAGCGCAAAACGGTAAAACGACCGTAACGCACTCAGTCGGCGGTTGATCGATGTGGCAGTATGGCCTTTATCCATCATGCTTTCCATCCAATCACGAATCACATCCGCATCAACCGTTTCCCAAGTAATATGGTTGTCCAGCGTCTTGAAGAACATCTCGAAAGCCAACAGGTCATCTCCGTAGTTCTTCACGGTAAGTGGAGAGTAGTTCCGCTCCGCCTCCAGATAGTTGAGGAACGCTTCCGTTATGGTCATACGCAATCAAAGTGGTTTCGTCAGCGAAGATATGAAAATTATTTCATACTTCCAAATATTCGCATGAAAAAGAAACGTAATAATACTAAAAAAAGCCGACTACGTCTCACGTAGCCGGCTATTCTTGTTACTTGCCTAGCAGTATATTTACAGTTCTTCAGCCTGACGCAGCTTCTGTACGTAAATAGCGTGTTCCATCTTCAGACGCTTCAAGACTGAAGGTTTGTCGAACTGCTGGCGAGCGCGAAGTTCTTTCACGACACCAGTCTTCTCAAACTTTCTCTTGAACTTCTTCAATGCTCTTTCGATGTTCTCGCCATCTTTTACGGGTACGATAATCATGTCTTTGCTATAAATTTTATCTGTTAAACGTATGTTATTAATTCAATTTTTTGTAGTTGCCATTAAAAGCGGGTGCAAAGTTACAGCATTTTTGGTAAACAAGCAAATTTTTCCATCTTTTTTTCAAAAATATCTTATCATGGATGGTTTTTAAGTGTCTTTTCACTTGAATCAAGGGGTGTGCGTGGAGATGCATACTCATACATCCTTATGCATAAAAATACCCAGTGCCTTAAACACTGGGAGAGAAAACGTCAAACGCTGGGAGTGATCAAGGCATTTACTCCCTCCAAATGCCATACTCTCTAAATGCCCTATTTGGGGACTGTATAAATATACATTACCGTTAATGGTTTAATGAGTCACATCATGCACATTTGTTTTCAAAATACCCCAACATATAACCTAACATGCCTGAAACGCCCTACCACAAAGGGTTTGACATGGGTTAGATGTTTGAGCAACATGTACCTAACATCTAACCTTCATCTAACCTACATCTAACCCAAATTTCACTAGAGGAACAAATACAACGGGATATCTACGGGATATGTTGGTTAGATGTTGGTTAGATGTTTGAGCAACATCTAACCCGTCTCAAACCCTTTGTACATCGGTATTTCAAGAAACTTGGGTTAGATGTTGGCAAGAAAATGAAAAGTTCTTGCTACCTCAAATCAGTTCAGAGTAAGGAATTCGTCTAATTTGTAGAGGATTAGGGTGTCGCCACTGATTATTTCTTGGGAAACTGGATGGTAAAGCGAGTGAGATGGTCTTTGGGATCTGTATGCAGATTGAACGTACAGTGATGAGAAGTAAGGATGTCACGGATGAGCAGAAGACCAAGTCCCTGACCTTGCGGTTTGGTAGAGAAAAACGGAGTGAATAAATTCTTCGCTATAGCTGGAGGGATGCCATGACCATTATCGGTGATGACAAGAGATCCACCCCCATGCCCTTCCCTATAAGGGAGGGGAGTAGAATGATTTGCGGGTTGATAATAGGTCGCTATGGTAATTACTCCCCTCTCCCTTTGGAGAGGGGTTGGGGGTGAGGCTGCTTCCACTGCATTCTTTACGATATTGATGAGCACCTGCTGGAAAAGAACGGTATCAAGATGTACGGGTACGGCTTCATCGGTCAAATGGAAGTCAAGACGGACGTGCGCCTGCGTACAGAGGTTTTCGAGGAAAGGACGGCAGGCTTCCACTTCCTCGCTGAGGTCGCAGAGCTGCAGTTGCGGTTGCGGAATCTTTACTACTTCGGCAAAGCGGGAGACAAAGGATGAGAGGGCGGTGAGCCGTTCGCTTGCACTGGCCTCATTTTCAATTCTCAATTTTCCATTTTCAATTAAACTGATGATGCCCGCCACGCTGTTGTTCACCTCGTGGGCAATCATACGGATGACACGCTCGTAGGCGGCTTTCTCAGCAAGGCGTATTTCTGATGTCAGTGACTCAATGAGGAAGAAAGGATGCTGAAAACCACGGTCAGGGAACGACAGATGACTGATGCGGAATAGTTGTGGCTCACCAGGAATCCTTACAGTAGTCGTCTCGCCAAGCGGTAGCGATTGTATGGATTCTTCGATGGCAGGTGACATCATCTCATGGGCAGCGGGATTCATGGTGGTGGTATTACCGTCGAGGTCGCACTGGATGACCCCCATCGGTGATGCTTCGATAAGCAGATTAAGGAAAGTATATTGTTCTTCGAGCCTAAGATGCTCGCTGCGCAGGCGACTCAGCAGGTCATTAAACGTACGAACGATAATGTCAGTCTCATATTGTCCCGAACGAGCAAGGCGCGTAGTCAAGTCGAGTTCCCGCACCAGTTCCATGCCGCCAATCAATGTATCGTACGGTCGGATGGTCTTGCGGTAGAAATACCATAGGTAACACAGTAGCACGACCACAAAACCCTCTGCGGCATAGAACAACGTAGGATGACTTCGGTACGTTCCGAAGAGCGCTACGCCGGCCAACAGGACGATACCCACAGTAAGAAGGAGAAAATAATGCTTCAGCTTCATAGTCCGTGCTTTTCTATTTTACGGTATAGGGCACCACGACTGATGCCCAGTTCCTTGGCTACGAGCGAGAGATTGCCATTATGCTTGGCAATGCAGGCAGCAATGGCGTTGCGTTCCATGGAAGAGAGAGAAGCCTCACCCCCAGCTCCTCTCCAAGGGGAGAGGGGAGTAGATAGACGTTGAACTGATGTATAACTATTTTGGAAGTCTGTAGCAGTAAGTAGCCACTCCCCTCCCTGCGAGGGAGGGGTTGGGGGTGGGTCTTTCATCAGCAAAGTCCTTTCCACCAGATTCTTCAACTCACGGATATTACCTGGGAACGGAAGTGTCTGAAGATAGCCGATGGCCTCTGTCGAAGCGGTGATAAGCGGGAGATTGTTGGCCTCACAAGTCATCCGAAGGAAATGATCAACCAAAAGCGGAATATCCTCACGTCGGTCTCGTAGAGGTGGAATATGCAGGTTAATGATATTGATGCGGTAGTACAGATCCTCGCGGAAAGTCTTTTCCTCAACCATCGCACGCAGGTCGGCATTGGTAGCGCAGATCACGCGGACATCCGTTCGGTGTGTCCGACTGTCACCCAACACCTCGTAAGTCTGATCCTGTAACACCCGCAACAGCTTCACCTGACTGGCCAACGACAGTTCGCCGATTTCGTCGAGGAAGATGGTGCCGCCCTTTGCCAGTTCGAAACGACCAATACGGTCGGCCTTGGCATCGGTAAATGAGCCTTTCTTGTGGCCGAACATCTCACTCTCGAACAGCGATGTGGAGATACCACCGAGGTTCACTTTCACAAAAGGTCCGTTGGCTCGTTGGCTCTGTCGGTGGATAGCCTCCGCGATGAGTTCCTTGCCCGTACCGCTCTCACCTGTAATCAAAACGGGCGCATTGGTAGGGGCCACGCGGGCCACGGTAGCAAGGATGCCAGATAGAGCCTCACCCCCGACCCCTCTCCAAGGGGCGAGGGGAGTAGTTACTCTTGCTGTCTGATTCTGTTCTTGAGTGTATTTACTCCCCTCGCCCCTTGGAGAGGGGTTGGGGGTGAGGCTTCGTGCCGTCTCAATCCTGTCTAACAGCACGCCATTATCCCACGGCTTAGTGATGAAGTCGAAGGCGCCGGCCCGCATCCCCTGCACGGCCAGGTCGATACTGCCCCAGGCCGTCATCAGTATAACAGGCAAGTCAGGACGGAACACCTTTACCTGTTTCAGTAGCGTCAGTCCTTCCTCGCCGTCAGTGGACCTACTGTAACTGGCTTCGCCGACTTTTGTCGCGACTCGGCCATTTGAAAACTCGCTTTCATGGCTCTCGCTGCTCCAAAAGTTCATATCCATCAGCACCAACTCCACCGACGGAGTGTTGCGGACAATCTGCATCGCCTCCTTCGGTCCCTCGGCCAGGGCCACCTCATATTCGTTGCGCTCCAAAATGAGCTTCAGCGAGAGCCGGATATTTTTATCGTCATCTACTACAAGAATCATCGTATGATTTATCGTACTTTTGATGCAAAAATACGAAGAAATGCTGATTCGGCGAGCCAAAAGTATGATTTTTCGTACTTCCTTAATTCAAATTAACTAATCCACCTTCAGCTTCTCCTTTCCTTTGTACTTCGTCATGTCGTTAACGACAATCTGCTCGCCGGCTTCCAGTCCGCTGATGACCTCGATGTAGTCGTAGTTGCACTCGCCCAGTTTCACTTGACGGGGCTTGAGGAGGTTACCATCGAGGACGAAGAGGGTGTAGTCACCTGGACCTCTGTAGAAGGAGCCGTTGCGGATGCGGAGCACGTCGTCCTTGATGCTGGTAATGACGAAGACCTCGGTGCGGAGGCCGGAGCGGAGGCGCGGATGCGACATATCATCGGGCACGACGGTGAAGGTGATGGCACCACTCTGACTTAGGGGCGTGACGGTGTTGATGGTACCCGTAAGCCGCTCCTTGCCGATACGGAGGATGACGGCACCGCCCACACGGACGCGCTCGCTATGACTGTCGGAGATTTCACACTCTGCCTTGAAGTGGTTTAGGTCGCTGACCACGGCAATCTTCTGCCCGGCGCCGATGGTGCTGCCCACTTCGTTGTTGATATAGGTGAGCGTGGCACGACGGGGTGAGCGGATCTTCGCATCGTCGAGCGTACGGCGCTTCTCGTCCAGTCCTTTCTCAAAAATGCCGTTCTGCAGTCGCTGCATACGGAGGTCGGCCTGACGCACGCGTTGCTCGTTTTGGTATTGCTGGCGCAGTTGCGAGAGTTGCATCTGGGCCGTACGCAGTGTGTTCTCGGCCTGGCGCACACGGTCGCGGGTACCGCTACCGAGACTGTCGAGATAGAGTTCGTTGCGCAGCTGGGCTTCAAGTTGTGAGAGTTCCATTTCCTTTACCTTGATCTGCATCCGACGGTCGGAGAGTTGTGTCTCGACGTTGGTCTTCAGCTGGGTGGTCTGTTGGCGGCGTATCTCACGTTCGTCGAGAGCTTTGGAATAGTCCATCTCGGCCGACTGAAGGTCCAGTCGCAACAAGGGCGTACCCACATCCACGCTGTCGCCGCTGTGGGCATAGACCTCAAGGATCTGTGAGCTGATGGGCGACACGATGATTTCCTCGAAGGCGGGCACGATGCGCCCCGTGGCCGATACGCTCACATCGACGGTGCCGCGATCTACTTCGGAGATAATAAGCGCCTTACGGTCGAGGGTCGGAATCATTTGTGCGCCTAGCCAGGCACCTGCGCCGAGCACCGCTACTGCCACGCCCAAGCCGATGGCAATCCGTTTCATCTTGCGTCGCCGTTGTTCACTGACAGGGATCTGCCTGTCCATAGCAGACCCACCTTGCAGACCCTCCCCCGACCCCTCCCTGCGAGGGAGGGGAGTAGATACTTGATTATCGGTTATCTTCTTTCTCATATCATTTATCTCTTCTTTTATTATTTCATTTGTTTTAGGTAATTACTCCCCTCACTCTCTGGGAGGGGCGGGGGGAGGGTCTCTATAAGTTCGCAATTGCGCTCGAAGTCCCAGAGGGCGATGCTGCGGAGCTGATAGTAATAGTACCAGTAGTTGAAGAGTTGCTGGATGCGGTTCTGGCGAGCCTGGTCCTTGGCGGTCTGGGCATTGGAGAGTTCAAGGGTCGAGATACTACCGATCTTAAATGTCTCGACGTTGGTGTGGTAGCGGCGGCGGGCGATGGTGTCGGCCTCGATAGCGATGCGAAGTTGTTCGGCTTGATTGTTGAACTGCTCAGTGAGGATAAAGATGTTCTGCCGGAACTCCTGCGACTGCTGGCGCAGCTGGCCCTGGATGATGTCGCGGTTCGACTCGGCCATCTTCCTCTGCCCCTTGCGCTTGCCCCAGTCGAGGAGCGGCACGGTGATGCCCACCTGAATGACCTCGTTGCTCAGCAGGTTGCGGTAGGCATTGCTCATATTCTCGCCCGTTCCGGTGTAACCGAGCTGGGCATAGAGGTTAACGCTCTGGCGGTTGGCGCGGGCCGAGGCAACAGCGTAGTCGGCCTCCATCTGGCGGCGGCGCATGGTGGTAGCCATGGCATTGTTCTGCAGGGCATGGGCGAGGACTTCCTCGTAGAGAAGACCCACCCCCTGCCCCTCCCTATCAAGGGAGGGGAGTGGTAAGTCCTCAGGCATAATGGGATCGATGTCTGCTTCCACATCGAGGAACGAGCGGAGGGCGAACTGGCGGGCCTGGCGGGTGCTCTCGCTGTTGGTGAGAGCACTGCGGGCGGTGAGCACGTCGAGGCGCAGTTGCAGCACATCGTTCTCGCTGATGGTGCCCATGCGGCGCTTGGCTTGTGCTACCTCATACAGTTTCTCGGCTGTCTGCAGGTTCTGACGGGCGATGTTCACCTGTTCGCCGGCCAGCAGCAGACCGAAGTAGAGGCTGATAGCCTGCATGGCCACCTGCTCGGTCTCGGTGAGGAAGCGTGCCTGTGCCTCTCGGTAGCGCAGCGGTTCGATACGTCTGTCCCACTTCTGATGGTTCACACCGAAAAGGGGCTGAGAGAGGGTGACGGCTACAGGTAACGACATGAACTGATTGCCCGAAACCCCACCCGACTGATGCAAGTAGTCGAGCGATGACTCCACGCTGAGCGTACCGCCTGTAGGCCACAGTTTCTGTTTGATGTTCACAGCACCATCCAGTCCGAGGTAGTTGTTGCGTACGAACGACAGCGAGCCGTCAGCTTGCTGGTACGAGTTGTAGCGCTTGTTCCACGACGGCAACGTACCTGACAGCGACACCTCCGGCAGCAGGTCGGCCTTATAACTGCGCCACTGCCAGTAGGCCGAGCGCAATTCGCCCAGGGCCACAGTGGCGTCGATACTCTGGCGGCGCGCTATCGTGATACAGTCATCAAGTGTCAGACGGAGTGTATCTATCTGAGCAGATGCCATGAAAGGCAGCAGGGCGAGGCAGAACAAAAGAACCTTATTCATGGTGCAGGGCTTCTACGGGACGTTTGTACATGGCGCGGAACGTGGGAACGACCATGCCAAGGGTAACGATGATTAAAAGAATGATGTACTGGATGACGCAGACCACAAGGTAGTGCTTCCAGAAGATGGACAACCAGTCCGTTTCCTGTTCTGTACCGCCCAGGGTAAATCCCGTGGCGAGTCCGATGTTTAAGGCGAACTGGAGCCAGATCATCTGTCCGACCACGGCGGCGATGAACGTGAGTAGTGCCGCCTCCCGCCAGAGCATCCAGAACACGTCGCGGCGCTTAGCGCCGAAACTACGCATGATACCGATGTCCTCGGTGCGCTTGCGAATCTGTAGCCAGAAAGTTCCGAGGGTGCCAAGCATCACGTTGAGCAGCAATAGACCGATGAACGTGCCGAGGAGGCTGTAGAGCATCGAGTCCTCAAGGCCATAGCTCACGTTTTTCTCATAGTCTTTCATCGTCTGAATCGTGGCGAGCGCGTATTTGCCCGCCTGTAAGTCACCAGGTAGCGTCAGACGACTCACGAACGCCACAGCGTCTGCCTCGGGTTTTAACCGGATGAGCAATTTCGAGCGGTAGGTCGATGTCACCGGTGTCAAAATGGAGTAGGCGTAGCGCCCGCGCGCATCAATGCGGAAGTCCTCTACCACGCCCGCCACGGTGAAGCGATCGTGCGGATGGGGTTCGGTCTCATCATTCATTTGCTTCCATTCCACCAGGCGTCGGCCTACGGCCTGATCGGTATCAAAGAGTGCAATAGCCATCGAGCGGGTGATGATGCAGCCGTCCTCTGGACACTCTTCGGAGAGCACAGCAGCAGAGGGACTGCCCTCAATGGACTTGAGGCCCTGCGTCTCGAGGTACTGTTGCCCGATCAGGAAACTTTCCATGAATGCGCCACAGAATCGGGTGGTATCGGCCTCGGGTTTGAAACTGCGAATCATGTGCCACTGACCATCGATGAAACCGTCGGTGAGGCAGGCGTATTCCACTTCAGGCAAGGCGCGTACCTTGTCGCGTAGGGCGAAGAGGTTGGCCTTGTTTTTCAGGGCATAGTCCACCAGGGTTGGATCCATCTTTGTGGTGTCGGGCTCAAACCCGATGGCGAAATTGTTTCTTACCAAGGCCCGGTTGCCAGCATCGTTCACAATACCCACCATTCCCACGAGCAGATGCTTCGTCTCAAACTGCGTAGCAGGGCGGCAGAGGTAGCGGTCGTAGCAGGTGACCACGATGTAGTCGATGAAGTAGAAACTGAGCACCGCGATGAGGGCAATCTCGGCGAACACAAAGCCGTTCTGCCGACGGTGCGCCCAAAAGTGTTTGAAGGTCTGGTTCATCTTTTCTGGTTTAAAGATTCAACAATCGGTTTACGGAGCGAGTGCCACGCGGGGATGAGGGCGGCCATCAGATTGAGCACAGCGCAGCAGAGGAAGGCAACGAGGAAGAGCGTGGGGGTGAAGAACATCTGGAAGTCGAGCGACGGATTGAAGTCGACAAGATGTTCACCACGGAACATGCTATGGAAGATATCGCTGTTACTGACGGCCATGATGAAGAGCCACGACAGTAACCAGCCAACGATGCCACCTAAAAGGGTGAGCACGAGGTTCTCGTTAACGACCTCATTGAGTAGCGTGCGCCGCTTGGCCCCGAAGGCCTTGCGGATGCCCATCTCTGCACGACGCGCCTCCATGCGGTTCGATACCAGACCACTCAGGTTGATAGCAGGCAGAAACAGGAACAGCAATATAAGGATGGTTGGCGGCAGCAGGTCCGTGGCACGAGTCTTCAGGTCATCGTTATCGTTTCGGGTGAAGTTCATCCACTCTTTCATATTCGTATGGGCGATGATGGTCCATTCCATCTTCTCGCCAATCTTGGCGCTTGTCATTGCATTGTAGTGGCGTCGCAGCGGCTCTATCTCATCGATGAAGTCCTGGCGGCTGCAACCCTTGCGCAACAAGATGCGCACGCGGAGATGGCTCTCGTAGGAGATGGGAGAGGAGAGGAAGATTGAATCCCCCTCGATTTTGACTGGACTCGGTAATTCGGGCGTGGGAATCTTGCCGAAAGAGCTCTCCATATAGGGGACATAGATATCGGCGGCACTGTTGACCATCACTCCACTCACCGCCTTTATCACGCCGACGATTCGGAACGTAGGACAGTCCTCATGGTTGGGGATGATGAAGTGTTTCACACCGCCGAGGCGTTTCAGCAGCCGATCGGAGACGACGCACACGCGCTCGCCTTCTCGGAACTCCTTCTCGGAAAAGGGTCGGCCGCTGAGGAAATCGAGGTCGTAGAGGCGGAAGAAGTCGGGGTCGCAGCGCATAACGGAGGCATTCGACATGTGCTGCCTGTCTTCGGAGCAGACAAACTCGAAGGTGGACATCACGCCCGTGGCGACCTCGACGCACTTCAACTGACGGAAACATGAGTCGAGTGCCAATGTCGAGTAGTTTTGCGTCGCGTAATCACTATTGGGACTGCGTTCAGGTGTCGACTCGAGGTCGAAGAAGGCTCCGAGGTAGAGCGTACGACTGCGGTTTGACTCTGGCGGGATGTCGGCCAGTATGATGTTTATTATGATGGCAATAACCATGGCCGAGGCGATGGCCACAGCCGTACCCGCGACGTAGATGGCGGAGAACAACTTATCTTCACGAATGAGGGCGAAGGCGTGGGAGAGAGACCCTCCCCTCACCCTCCCTGTGAGGGAGGGAGTAATATGTTTTAGACCTGATAGTAATTGATTCATTGATCTTATTAAATAATTATTCCTGTAAGTATCCACTCCCCTCCCCGTGAGGGAGGGGTCGGGGGTGGGCCTTTACTGTATCTGCCGTCCGTCGAGGAATTTGATAATCCTGTCGGTCTGCTTGGCCTGCTGCTCGTTGTGGGTCACCATGACGATGGTGCGGCCATCCTCGCGGTTTAATTTGAAGAGCAGTTCCATGATTTCGGCTCCCATCTTCGAGTCGAGGTTACCAGTGGGCTCGTCGGCGAGGAGGATTTCGGGGTTGCCAATGATGGCGCGGGCGATGGCCACGCGCTGGCACTGTCCACCAGAGAGTTGCGTGGGGCGGTGCTTCATGCGGTGACTCAGACCGACGCGCTCGATGACCTCCTTGGCCAGACGGATACGCTCACTGCTACGCACACCTCGGTAGATGAGCGGCAGCTGCACATTATCCAATACGTTGAGCGTCGGGATGAGGTGGAACGACTGGAATACGAAGCCTAAGGTCTTGTTGCGCAGTTCGGCCAGGCGGTTGTCACTCATCTTCGGGTCTATCACCTGTCCGCACAGCTCTATCTGTCCGCTGGTTGGTTCGTCTAATAGTCCCATGATGTTCAACAGTGTGGATTTACCGCAGCCCGACGGTCCCATGATGCTCAGGAACTCGCCCTTGCGCACTTCGAGGTTCACATTCTCCAACGCCTGCGTCTCCACTTCGTCGGTTCGGTAAATCTTGTTGATCTCTTTCAATTTAATCACAGGAGACCCACCCCTCTGCCCCTCCCTGTGAGGGAGGGGAGTAGATACCACTTGACTCACTTGATTCTGGTTGTTTGCTTTCTTTTCTATGTTCATCATTCTGTCTTTTATTTGGTTTATAATTCTATTCTTGAAAGTATTTACTCCCCTCTCCCCTTGGAGAGGGGTTGGGGGTGAGGCTACTCCTCTTTGATAGCCTCGGTAATCGTACTCCTGCATATCCTCCACGCTGGGATGGCGGTGGCTATAAGCACGGCACATAATATAATAAGGTACACGATGACAGACACCACAAAGAAGTGGGTGCCGAAGTCGTCGAACCAGAAATGAACACCAGGGTTGCTACTCGTAAAGGTGTTGACGAGCCCACGGGAGGTAGCGAACTGGAAGTAGATGGCACAGCCGACAATGACGCTGATGGTGGTGAGCAACCACGCCTCGCGGATGAAGCCCCAGAAGACGCTCCAGCATGTGGCACCGAAGGCCCGTTTTATGCCAGCCTCCTCGCGACGCTGGCGGGTGTACATCAGCAGCGTACCGAACACACCGAAGGCTAAGTTGATAGCGAAGAAGGCAGCGATGAGCAGGTTACGGCGCGTCATACGGTGGATATGATAACGTCCTGTTGTCTGTTCCTCAATCTGTCGCGCTGTCTGCATCTGGCTGACGTGACAATGCTCCGTCACCAGATCGCTCAGCATCTCCTGCCAGTGCTCCTCCATAAAGCGCTTGGCATTGACACCCTCGCGCAACCGGGCAATGATAGGCCCACCTGTTCTTGGGCCGTACGAGCACATAAATAGGTTTGTGTAGTCGTGGTCATAAGTATCATAACGCACATCCTCCACCACGGCGCGGATGAGCAGGTCCTTGGTCAGCCAGACAGTGGTTTGCTTGTCATCGTCCCAGTCAATGAAGTAGCCCTTTACACTACGCCCCGCCACATCGATGGTGCCGAACAATCCCATAGCCAAACTACGGGTGAGGATGACGGTGCGCTCCCTCTCGCAGTCGCGAGTCAATTCACTGGTAGGCACCTCTGGAGTCAGCGACTCGATGCCGAGCACCTCAAACATCTTGTCGCCCTCCATGAAGTGGAAACGACGAGTTTGGATAGAGTCGCCGTTGTGGATGAGACTGTCCAATAGCGAGCCTTCGGCGCCGAATCCGATAGGGAGCAAGTGGGCGCGGTAGGCCAGTTCTACACCGTCCATCTCCTGCACTTTCTTCAGCAGACTTTCCTCCTCGCTCTCATTATTGCCAGTCACGACGAAGCGCACCAGACGGTCAGGCTCGTAGCCTAACGGCAGGTGGGTGACGTAAGAGGAGACGAGCACAGGGTCAAAGGCCCACCAGCAGGCAAAGGTGACGAGAACGAGTTCGAGGGAGAGCCAGATGGACGTCTTACGTCCAAATATATCTTTCAGTAGTTTCATTTCTTGAGCATCATGGATTCAACAATCGGTCGTCTAAGGCTGAGCCACGCGGGGAGCATAGCCGCCAAAACATTGAGCACGCAGCAGATGAGCAGGGCAATGACGAAGACGGCAGGGCCGAAGAACATTTCACCCTTCAGCAGCGGCACAGCATCATATAGGTTGGAACTGTCGGAAAAGACATAGAACACCCAGTCGCGCCAGCCGTAGAGCGCAGCCCACGCGAGGCATAGTCCGACGACTCCGCCTAATAGCGTCAGCACAAGGTTTTCCATGATGACCTGTCCGAGCAGCGTGCATCGCTTGGCACCGAAAGACTTGCGGATAGCCATCTCAGGCAATCGGCGCTCCATGCGACTGGCCACCATGCCGCTGAGGTTGAGGGCGGGCACCAGCAGGAGCAGTATGATGGCGGGTGTAACGTACCAAAAGAGATTATTGCCCCCAGCGTTGAACACGGAACCGATGTCATCCCAGACTGTCTCGTAGTGCGACTGCAGTCGTGCAGTCATGTTGACAGGGTCATCCTTATGAACGGCATTGTAGCGAGCTTCTATGGTTTTCAGTTCTTGCAAGAAAGCATCACGCTTGTCGGCTGGTACGCTAAAGGTAAGGGTCATGTCGAAGTCCGAGTAAACTTGAGTGTACCATAATACAAGACCATCCACCATAATACTGTATGGTAATGCTGTGTAAGGCATCCACACGTCAGCCGCGCACTTCTCCGTCAGTGCACTGGGTGTCTCCACTACACCGCAGATGCGGTAAGAAAGGCGATTAAGCGTTAGCGTCTGGCCCACGGCCTTCTGTCCGTGACCGAAGAATTGGTCACGCATCTCCTCTGTAATGACCACCATGTTTCGTCCGCTGTCGAAGTCATCCTGTGTAAAAGGTGCTCCTTCGGTGAAGTTGAACTGATAGAGACGGAAGAAACCTGTGTCCGTCAGTTTGCCCTTCACGGCTTCCTCGTGTATGCTGTCGGCCTGCATGATGTTGAATGTGACTCTCATGCCCGTAGGGTCCAGTACACCCGTCATACATTCCGGCGTCTGCATCTTCTGGAACACCTCGCGGTACAAGTCATGGCAAATGCTTCTAAATTCGCCATCCTTGTTCCTCATCCCGTCTAAATAATACGTCGTGCTGCGATGCACTTCCGGCGAAATATCGGCCACCTTTACATAATACACCTCGGCAATAAGCATCACGAAGGCTATGGCTAACGCCGTTCCCGCGATGTACATCGCTGAGTAGAGTTTTTCCTCGCGCATCAAGGCAAGGGCTTGTCGTATGAATCTCATATCTGTTGTGAATCTTTTTATCTTATATTATGCCAAAACTGTGCCAAACACGTAAGTGCTTGATAATCAACAATTGCATAAAGCGAAGTGTCCATTTCCGGACACTCATGATGTCCGAAAACGGACATTTTAGTACCTTCTGTTTTAAAGAAAGACTATTAGAAACAAACGTAAGGCTCCAGTTGCTTGATGGCCTCTGGCGGGAACTCCTTCAGCAGTTTAAGATCATCAAGACGTTTCAAAGGACCGTGCAGGCGACGGTAGTCGAGAATGGCACGAGCCTGATAGAAATTGATGTAAGGGTGGCGACGTAACTCTTCGAGTGTGAGCTGGTTGACATTCAGCTGTCTTACCCTTGGGTTCTCGATAGTAAAATACGGTAGTGCCTCTTCGGGGAACCCATTGATCTCACGCAACTGCTCTACCCTGCTATATCCACCAAGTCGTATACCATAGCGCATAATGGCGCGGGCGAAAGAACTGCCTATACCAGGGACACGTTTCAGTTCAGCAGTATCGGCCATGTTCAAGACGATGGTTTCACCTGGCGACAGTTTCGGTGAATACTTAGGAACAGCATTGTTATTCGACGATGAGCCTTCGTTCGAATCATACGTATGGTATGAGCGTTGAGAGGTTGATCTACGGTGATCCTCCTTAGAAAAAAGTGTGGACGCCGGAAGGTAGTCGGGCGAGATGCGGATATACGGTTCCAGCATACGATACTGCTTCACCGTCAGACCATACAGACGGGCGAAGTCGGACGGTCGACTATACACACCTCCGCTTTCCCGATAGCGATAGATGTTTTTCACCTGCCATGACGACAGTCCTAATCTCAGCAGCTGCGTGCTGTCGGCCGTATTGGGATCAAAGGGGAACAGCTCCGTTGGGGAAACGCGACCGTTGCTGTCGGAAGAAGCATATGTACTTCCCGGAGACTGTTTCTTTCCCGTTACTTGGGAATTAGTAGGTGTTCCCTTTGAATCATACCGCTCCCCTAATATATATAATAAGGTGAACGCCACGATGATGACCGACAGGAGCACTAAGATGACCTGACGATCGGATTTCTGCAGATAAAAAAACTCTTTCCATTTCATAGTGTTAAGGATTTAAAGGTGAAGGACTATTCAGATGACACCCAGCTGATGGAGGAACACCAGAAGGATGCATAGCGGACAGACGAACCTGACGATGAAGAGATAGACAGGGAAGAAGGTTCCTCGAAGTCTTCCCTTGTTGGTGTATTCCTCTTGCACCACTTTTCGCGGTACGTACCAACCAATGAACAGACTGGTTAAAAAAGCTCCTGCCGGCAACAGATACTGAGCCGTGAGACGGTCGCAGAAGTCGAGCAAGTCGGTTCCTAACAATCGGATACTCGGACAAGCACCGATCGACAGCGCACAGAAGACAGCGATCAAGCTGCATACCGCGGTGACAATCCATGCCGACCTGCTGCGCCTTGTATGCAGTTCTTCGGTGAAAAACGCCGTACCTATCTCGTGCATGGAGATGGTGGAGGTGAGAGCAGCAAACACCAGCAGGGCATAGAACATCACCGAGATGGTGTAGCCTATGGTCGGAATCCCTGCAAAAGCCTGCTGGAACACGTTCGGTAAGGTGATGAAGATGAGCGACGGACCCGCATCGGGTGTCACTCCCACGGAGAAGGCGGCAGGGAAGATCATCAGTCCTGCCATCACCGCTATCATCGAATCAATCAGGGCAATCTGCACTGCCGAACCCGCCAGATAAGTATCTTTGTTGAAGTAGGAAGCGTAGGTACACAGACATGCTGTTCCCAGACTTAGCGAGAAGAACGCCTGTCCTAAGGCCTCGAGGAACACGCTACCACTGAGTTTCGAGAAATCAGGTTTCAACAGGAACTCTATTCCCTTATCAGCACCCGGCAGCAGACAGGAGGCTATGACGATGATAACCAGCAGAATCAGCAAGGCTGGCATGAGCAGTTTCGATGCCCGCTCAATACCGTTACGAATGCCTCGCACCACGACGATATGTGTAATCAGGATAAAAGCCACTGCCCACAGACAGGGTTTGATGGGATTGCTGGAGAATGTCTGGAAATACTGTTGCACATAGTCAGCATCCCCCTGAATCTTCCCCAAGACAGAAGCAAAGAGGTATTCCAAGCACCACCCTGCCACCACTGCATAGAAGCCCAGGATGATGGTAGCGGTAAGGATGCCCAGGTAGCCCACCAGCTTCCACGGTTTCCCTCTGGAAAGGAGATCGTAAGCCCGTGCTGCATTTGTTTCGCCATGACGACCCACGATGAACTCGCTGATCATCCCCGGTATGCCCAAAAGAAAGACGCAGCAGAAATAGAGAAGGATGAAAGCAGCACCCCCGTTCTGCCCCGTCATGTAAGGGAAACGCCAGATGTTTCCCAGTCCGACGGCAGAACCAGCTGTTGCCAGTACAATGCCTATCCTTGAAGCAAATGAACCACGTCCTTCCATACTCTTAACTGTCAACTATCAACTATCAACTATCTAAACCCATCCCAGCTGATGCAAGAAAATAAAGAGGATGAACAACGGACAGATATACTTCACCACGAACACAAACAGATGGAAGAAGTGATAGTTGCTGGTTCCCCAGTTGGTAATCTCATCGTGGATAATCTTATGTTCCACATACCAGCCGATAAACAGACAGGTGAAGAAGCCGCCCAACGGCAGACAGATATTCGCCGTGAACCTGTCGAAGAGGTCGAAGAAAGGCATGCCGAACAGCTTTGCCCATTCCCAGCCGCCTAACGACAGTGAGCAGAAAGCACCAACGATGACACACATCAGCGACACAAACGTTGCCGCCTTCCGCCGACCGATGCGCAACTCCTCACTGAGGAATGATGTCGATACCTCATGCAGCGAGATATTTGAGGTGAGGGCAGCAATCGACAAAAGGATGTAGAAAGCCAGGGAAACAACATACTGCACCACGGGCAAGGAGCCGAAAGCCTGCTCAAAGACGTTGGGCAGCGTGATGAAGATCAGCGACGGTCCGCTATCGGGCTGCACCCCTACCGACATGGCAGCAGGGAAAATCATCAGTCCTGCCAGAATAGCCACGAACGTATCGATGATGGAAATCTGGAAGGCTGTACCCACCAGGTTCGTTTCCCGTTTGAAATAGCTGGCGTAGGTACAGAGACATCCCATGGCAATACTGAGTGAGAAGAACGATTGTCCCAGCGCTTCGAGGAAGGTCTTACCCGTTACCTTTGAGAAGTCGGGCTTCAGCAGGAACTCCACACCATCCATGGCGCCAGGCAACATCAAAGAGCAGCCCACCAGTACCAAGAGGAGAAGGAACAGCAGGGGCATCATGATCTTCGATGCCTTTTCTATCCCGTCTTCTATACCATGCACAATAACGTAATGCGTCATACCCACCAGAAGGGTCATCCAGATAATGGGTTTGATGGGATTGGTAGAGAACTCCGAGAAATAGGCACGGAAATCATCAGGTGTTCCGTGGAGCTGACCCGTGACCGATGCCAGCACATACTGCAGGGTCCAACCTGAAACCACCCCGTAATAGCCGATGATGAGTGCTGCTGTGAGCACTCCCATGTAGCCCACCCATTTCCAGGGTGTACCGTTGGCCAGTTTAGAATAGGCACGAGCCGTATTGGTTTGTGCGTGCCTGCCGATGAGGAACTCACAAAGCATCACGGGAACACCCATAATCAAGACGCAGAGGAAATAAATCACGATGAAGGCTGCACCGCCGTTCTGACCCGTCACGTATGGGAATCGCCATACATTTCCCAAGCCTACAGCACCGCCTGCCGTTGCAAGGATTACTCCTAATTTGGTTCCGAAATTACCTCTTTCTAAACTGTTTGACATCTTTTTGTCCTTTTTTTATCGGCTGAATACCTGAAAAGTTGTACCTTTGCACCATGAGATACATCCTTCAATACATCAGAAAGTACCCTTTCTCCTGTCTGTGCATCGCAGTCATCTGGGTAGTCTGTCTAATGCCCATACCAGAGATTCCGTTGAAACATGTCCGCTTCATTGACAAGTGGACACACATCGCCCTGTATTTCTGCACCTGCGGTGTGATCTGGACCGAGTATCTTCGCCATCATCCCCGCAACCAACAGTCAAGCACCTTCAGTTGGCGCAAACTCATCCGTTGGGGATGGCTCGCCCCAATCATCATGGGCGGTCTGATTGAACTGGCCCAAACCTATTGCACGGGCGGCATGAGAAGCGGTGATTGGCTCGATTTCCTGGCCAACGCCACCGGTACTACTCTAATGTTAGGTGTCGGAACGCTTTGGGTATGGTTCCGCGCCAAAGAATAAAAGGAAACTGACGGAGGTGCGAGTTGTGGAAACGGCGGTCGCCTGTTACCTCATCACCGATGAAATCGGGTTTCTCGAACGATTCCTCCACACTTCCCAGTTCCACCTCAGCCATCACCAGTCCGGCATTGTCGCCATAGAACTCATCCACCTCAAAGGTATGTACGCCATCAGTACTTTTCACCAGATAGCGTGTCTTATCGATGATTCCCGGCTCACAAAGCTTAAACAGCTCTTCCGCCTCATCCAACGTGATTTCTTTCTCGAACTCATACCGCTTGATGCCCGACGCATCCGCCGGTCCTTTGATGGTAAGGTAGCCACAGCTATCGCATAGTCGCACTCTGACAGTACGCCCGCGACTACATATATACCCTTGTTTAATACGGATGCTACTGGTAGCTGCCGAGCGGTAGTCCTCTCCTCGAACAAGGAACTTGCGTTCGATCTCGAAACCGCTCATTACATCATGGCAACGGTGTTGATCACTAAGAAGATCAGCGCAAAGACTATCAATGCGATGATGATCCACATAACAACATCCTTACCCTTCTTTGCAACTTCAGCCTCATGGCGTGCACGTTGCACTTTTCTTTTCTGACTCATACTAATTTTATTTAACTTTGAACTTTGATCTTTATACTTTATGAGTTCCCCTCCTTATGGAGGGGTTAGGGGTGGCCTCATTCCTCGTTGACCGGAAACTCCATCAGATAGGCCTTGATGAACCCGTCGAGTTTACCATCCATCACCCCATCCACATCTGTGGTCTGGTAGTTTGTACGATGATCCTTCACCCGTCGGTCGTCAAACACATAGCTGCGAATCTGACTGCCCCACTCTATCTTTTTCTTCCCCGCCTCGATCTTCGCCTGAGCCTCCAGACGTTTCTTCATGGCGCGGTCGTAGAGTTGCGACTTCAGCAAGGTCATGGCCCGTTCCTTGTTCTTAGGCTGGTCGCGTGTCTCCGTATTCTCGATCAGGATCTCCTCTTCCTCACCCGTGTCAGGATCCGTGTACCAATAGCGCAGACGGACACCCGACTCCACCTTGTTCACGTTCTGACCTCCAGCACCAGAGCTGCGGAAGGTATCCCACGACAACTTAGCCGGATCCACATATACCTCAATCGTATCATCAACCAGCGGAGTCACAAAGACAGATGCGAAGCTTGTCATACGCTTGCCCTGTGCATTGAACGGAGAAACACGCACCAGTCGGTGCACACCATTCTCGCTTTTCAGGTATCCGTAAGCATATTCGCCACCCTCAATCTCCATGGTAACACTCTTGATGCCCGCCTCGTCACCATCCTGCAGGTTACTGATTGTCACCTTATGACCGTGAGCCTCGGCCCAGCGCATATACATACGCATCAGCATCGAAGCCCAGTCCTGACTCTCCGTACCGCCGGCACCCGAGTTGATCTTCATCACGCAGTCCATCGGATCCTCTTTCTGGCGTAGCATATTCTTCAGCTCCAGATCCTCGATGGCGGCAATGGCCTTGGCATAGTTGTCATCCACCTCCTGCTCGGTCACCATCTCATCATGGTAGAAATCGTAGGCCAGCTGCAGCTCGTCGGCCAAGGTACGCACCTCCTGATAGCCATCCAGCCATCGCTTGATGTCCTTCACCTTTTTCATCTGGATCTGCGCCCGCTTGGGGTCTTCCCAGAAGTCGGGAGCCTGCGTACGCAGGTCTTCCTCCTCAAATTCTATCTTTTTCCTATCGATGTCCAGATAGCGGTACAGGTCATCTGCGCGTTTGAGGACATCCTTCAATTGGTCTTGTGTGATCATATATCATCTGATTGCCTCACCTGAGGCGATATACGGTTCTTACTCCTTATACATTTCTTCTATCTGCTCGGCATAGTTCTTGTTCAGCACGGCACGTTTGATCTTCAGTGTGTTCGTCAGCTCGCCCGACTCCATGGTGAACGGTTTCGGCAGCAGAACGAAACGCTTGATCTTCTCGTAGTTCGCCAGCTGCTGCTGTAAGGTCTCTATGCGCTCGGTAAGCATCTGGATGATCTGCCCGTTATGACAGAGGTCCTCATGCGTCTTGAACTCGATGCGGTTGTCCTTGGCATACTCCTCCAGTTCAGCGAACGAAGGAACGATGAGTGCGGAGACGAACTTCCGCTGATCGGCAATGACAGCCAGCTGCTCGATATACTTGTCCACCAGCAGTTTGGCCTCGATCATCTGCGGTGCGATATACTTTCCGTTACTGGTCTTGAAGAGCTCCTTGATACGCTCCTTCAGGAATAGCTCACCATCTTTGAGATAGCCAGCGTCGCCCGTCTTGAAGAACCCGTCCTCGGTGAAGCTCTGCGCATTCAGCGCATCACGCTTGTAGTATCCCTTGGTGATGGTAGGACCCTTCAGCAGGATTTCCTCATTCTCTCCGATACGTATCTCAATGCCCTCGATAGGACGTCCCACGCTACCGATGGTGTAAGGTTCTCCCTTATGGTCGCACGATACAGTGGCCAAACTCTCGGTCAAACCGTATCCCACAATCATGCAGATGCCCACCGAATGGGTGAACTCCTCCACCTCGGCCGACACATACGAGCCAGCTGTGGGGAAGAAATTACCTTTCTCCAATCCCAGTTGCTTACGTACCAGCGAGAACAAAGTCCTATCAAACGTCTCATACTCCAGCTTCAGCGGCAGCGGAGCACGTTTGCCCTTGCTGACGAACTCTGCGTGGTACTTCCTACCAACGGCAAGAGCCCTGTTGAACAACTTCCGCTCCACGGCATTGGCCTTCTCGATTTTCTCCTTCACGCCGATATACACCTTTTCCCAGAAACGGGGAACGGCACTCATACAGGTAGGATGCATCTCCTTCAGCGACTGCTGGATCTCCTTCGGGTAGGTATTGACGATAATCTCCGAACCCTCTGTCAGACACAGGATGATCCATCCCCGTTCAAAGATATGGGTAATGGGAAGGAAGTTCATGATGCGGTCGTTCTCTCCCACGGGTACACATTTGTCGTTGGCCTCAAAGGCAGCATGATATTGTCCGTAGGTGAGGATGACTCCTTTCGAATCGCCTGTGGTACCGCTGGTATAGAGGATATTGGCTATGTCATCCCAACTGGCCTGCTTCCACAGCATCTCCACTTCCGACTGTCGTGGAAGGTTCTCGCCCAGCTGCATGAAGTCATCGAAATAGATGGAACTGGGATCACCGTTGATCATCCGCACAGAGCGGTCGAACACGATGATCTTCTCAAGCGTAGGACAGGAAGGCAGCACGCGGTGCGCCTTGTCATACTGTTCCTGCTCGCCCACAAAGAGGAAACGGATTTCCGCATCAGCCACGATATGCTGAATCTGCTGTTCACTACTGGTAGCATAAAGCGGTACGGTAACGGCACGGATGCCGAAAGCGCCGAAATCGGTATAGAAATAATGCACGGTATTCTGCGAAAACACACCGATGTTTTCCTGAACGCGCACTCCCATGTTCAGCAAGGCATTACTCACCTGCTTGACACGTTCGGAGAACTGGTTCCAAGAAATCTTCTGCCATTTCAGACTACCGAACTCTCTATAGTTCAGTACTGTTTTCTCTCCGTATTTCTTTGCCTGCTCATGGATGAGCACTGAAAGGTGGCTGTTGTTCTGCATAGTCCCTGTTTTTTTCTATTGCAAAGATAATGCTTTTTTCCGAAAATTGATAAGAAAAGCAAAAAAAAACGTCATGATGATAGGGATTACGTGAAAAATCCGTACTTTTGTTGCTGACTATCAAGATGTGAGATGACAAACGATTCTATCTGCAAGGAATATACACGGGATGCAATCACGTTACTGAAACAGCTGATTGCCACACCCAGCGTGAGTCGGAATGAGGAGAAAGCGGCCGACATACTGGTGGATACCATAACCGGCTACGGCTTCACGCCCGTCAGGGAGGGGAACAATGTGTGGATCATGGATCCGCAGTATGACGAACAGCGCCCCACCCTGTTGCTCAACGCCCATATCGATACCGTGAAGGCGGTGGCGTCTTGGACAAAAAATCCGTTCGAACCCGTGGTGGAAGGGGATATCCTCTATGGTTTGGGCAGTAACGACTGCGGTGGCGGACTGGTCTCCCTTCTGCAGGTGTTCCGCTATCTTGTTTCCCACCCTCAGCAGTATAACGTCATCTTCCTCGCTTCAGCCGAAGAGGAGGTATCGGGTGAGAACGGCATCCGTCGTGCCCTGCCCCTACTGCCCCCTATCGATGTGGCCGTAGTTGGCGAACCCACCGGTATGCAGCCCGCCATTGCCGAGAAAGGATTGATGGTGCTTGACGTGAAGGCACATGGCAAATCCGGTCATGCGGCCCGTAACGAAGGGGTGAACGCCATCTACGAGATCTTAGACGACCTCGTCTGGCTGCGCAATCATCGGTTCAGTAAGGTAAGTGATTTCTTGGGTGAAACGAAGATGAGCGTCACCGTGATCCATGCCGGTACGCAGCATAATGTCGTGCCCGACCTGTGTGAACTGGTGGTTGATGTGCGCACCAATGAGTTCTACAAGAACGAAGAGGTGTTCGAGGAGGTTCGTCAGCACCTGAAGAGTGAGGTCAGTGCCCGTTCCTTCCGTCTGCATTCCTCCCACATTGATCCACAGCACCCCTTGGTGCAGCGGTGCGTGGCAATGGGAATGGTTCCCTTCGGCTCCCCCACCCTGTCTGACCAGGCACTGATGTCGTTCCCCTCGCTCAAGTTCGGACCGGGCGAGAGCAGTCGTTCGCACGCTGCCGATGAGTTCATCAAGATATCGGAAATAGAAAAAGCCATAGGTGTTTACCTACAGCTTTTCGATGGTATTGTGATTCCTTCTACTATCTGATCCAAGCCTCTGGATTCAAGGTCTCGGCATTACCGCCTCGCATCCTTCGCAACTGGAACTGCATGACACCATCAGAGCCCACGCTACCGATGGTCTGTCCTGTGTTCACATGTTTTCCTTTGCTCACGCTTACTGTGCCCAGGTTACAGTACACAGAGATATAACCGCCGTGGCGGACCATCACCAGGTAGCTACCACCGAAGTTATACACGGCACTTACCTCCCCATTGAACACGGCACTCACAGCAGCTCCTGACGAGGCTTTGAAGTGTACACCCTTATTGTCGAGCATCACCCCTTTCAGACCGTCCACGCTGTTCTGTCCGTAATGACGGACAATGCGCCCTGAAACGGGTCGCGGTAATCTACCCTTGTTACCTTCGAAGTTACTGCTCAACCTACGGTCTTCTGTATTCATCGTAGAGACAGAGGTAGTCTCCTTACGGGCCTCAGCCAGCTCACGCTCACGACGTTTGTTCTCTACAGCTGCCTTGCGCTCCACTGCCTCACGGTCGGCCTGAGCCTCACGCGCCTTGGCCTCAGCACGTTCCTTGGCTTCCGCATCCTTCTTCTTAGCAGCTGCGCGAGCCTCCTCCTTGGCTTTGGCCTCCTTGGCCTTCGCCTCGGCTATACGACGCTCGTTCTCTTTGGCAGCCTTCTCAGCCTCAGCTTTCTTGCGCGCCAGTTCCTCCTCACGTTTCTTCTTTGCGGCAGCCAGTTCAGCAGCTTTCTTACGCGCTTCCTCAGCAGCACGAAGACGGGCCTTGGCCATTTCCTCAGCCACCAACCGGTCGATCTGTGCATTCAGTTCCTGGTCCTTCTTCCGTTGCTCGTCGATGACACCTTGAATGACTTTCTGCTGTCGTTGAAGCGTGTTCACCATCTGCTGCTGCTCCTCCTGCTTACCCTGCAGGGCAGCCTTCTCTTTCTTGTCCTTTGACAGCAGGTTGTTCTTCTCGCCTCGTACCTTCTTCAGTTCATCCTGTTTCTCGGCAATCTGCAACTGCTTGGCCTTCAGCTGCTCACCTTGTGCTCGCTGATAGGCCGCATAGCGCCTCACGAAACGCATACGACGGTACATCTGTCCCAGGTTCTTGGCAGAGAAAATAAACATCAACTGCTCCTGGAAGGAACGATGGCGAGCCATATAACGCAACGACTTCACATACTTCGCCTTCTTATCACCAAGCTGTTTCTCCAAGGTAGCCAACTGAGTCTTCAACAGTTCGATATTCCCCTCAATACTGGTGATGTCGCGTTGGATTCCCTCAATCGACTTCTGGTGCTGTTCTATCTCACTGTTGATGACATACAGGTTGTTCAACCGGTCCTTCACATCGGCACGGTTGGCCTGCAGCAGTTTCTCCTGCTCCTTGATCTTCTTCTGGATCTGCGCCCGCTGACTCTGCAACCCCTTGATCTCTGTATTGGTATATACAGGCTTCTTCTGTGTGGTGGCAGTCTTCTTGGTCGTGGTCGCCTTCTTGGTGGTCGTTGACTTCTTCTGCGTCGTTGCAGTTTTTTTGACGGGCACAGCTTTCTTGGCAGTTGTGGTCGTCTTCTTCTGCACAGGCGCAGTCCTCTTCACCGTTGTCTTTGCCTTCTGCTGCGGTTTCTTGGTCTGCGCGAAGGGCGACAAGGTAAATGCCAATGCCAGGGTCAGGATCAGGATTCTTCTCATTTACAGATTCATCAGTCTATTCAGTACATCTTCTGCCGATACCTCCTTGTATTTCTTCGACAAAGTGGTACGGGCATCCCATTTACTATCGGTGTTCAGACTCTTCATGCGGATAATCATCTTGATCTGCTTAGCCTTCTTCGTGGCCGATGTATTCATGTCGAGGGTGATATCAGTGGGAAACTGCTTCACGCCCAGCGGTCGGAAATCGCCGTAGGTGCACTGCAGTTTGGTGTTACCGCTCTGCTGACTGCTGTACTGGGCGTCCACCTGCTTGATCAGGGCGGAGTTGTTATCTGCCTGCCACACATACGAGAGTCGGTCGCGTTTGAGCGACAATGTGGAATTCTTCGGGTCGTTGTTCAAGGTAATGTCGAACGCTTTCAGCTTGTCCTTGGTGATGGTCTTCTCACCGGGCAGGAACAATTGGTTCCAGAACAAGGCCTGCAACGAATAGAAATCCAGTCCGTTGTTCTTCAGGAAATCCACCTTGTTATAATCACCCTTCACATATTCCGTATGAATACGGTCAACGATCATCACATAGTCCTTTGTGAACTCCAAGCGTCCTGCCTCCATACCGAGAATGGGCACTGAGAGCTGGATGCGAATCACATCATCGCGGCGCATCTGGATCTTTCCGCTCACTTCAATCTTCTTACTACCTGAGTTGATGGTGAAGTCGATCTTCGAGGTGATGTTATCCACATACACAGCATTGTCGAGCACCCTTTGTGCAAACTGCTGCTTCCGCACCTCCTCCATCGACTTGGTGTCGGTAGGCTTCACCTGTCCCGACGGTGCGGTTGTCGGCTGCACCACGGTAGGTTCCTTTACCAAGTGTTTCTTCGTGCCACATGAAGATACAACTATGGTTGCTATCAGCAGCACGACCTTGATCAATCTATTCTTTTTCATATCTATTTCTCTATTACTAATCTCTTGCTTCCTGCTTCTTGCTTCTTACTTCTTCAGATACTTCCTCTGTCTGATTTTCCTGATCAGCACCTTACTGTCGTTTCCTGCTTTCTGCGCCTGCTTCCAGTAATCCACGGCTTGCTGCATATCTTTGTTCATCGCATAGATATCGCCTGCATGTTCGATGATTACCCCACTCACCGTGGAATCGTTCTGCAAGGCCTGATCGATATATATCTTCGCCTCTTCGTAGCGTTCCTGCATGAAGAGAATCCAGGCGTAGGTATCCAGGAAAGTACTGTTGGTGGGCTCCGCCTTGATGGTACGGTAACTCATCTGCTCCGCCTTCTGGAGTCGTTCGCCCCGCTCACTCAGGTAGTAGGCGTAGTTGTTCAGTACCTCGATGTTATCGTCCTTCCACTGCAGACTGCTGTCGTAGGCCGCGAAAGCCTCATCGTCAAGTCCCTTATCATGCAGGATCTGTCCCATGATGGCGTAGAAGTCAGAAACGAAATCGGGATTGCTTTCCTCATTGATCTGCGACACCCCTCTGCGGAAGGCGTCGAGAGCCTTGTCACGCTCATCCTTCTGGAAATGTGCCAGACCGAGGAAATAGTAGAATGCCATCTCGTCGGGATTGTATTCCGTGGCCGGCTCACACAGGTCGATCACCGCGTTATAGTCCTGACCCATCCATTTCGACTGCACCAACTGGAGTCGGACACCCACATTGTCGGGTGCCACCTCGAGTGCCTTGGTAAGTACTGCATTGATACTTTCCTCAGGCATCTCCTTCAGCTTCATGTAAGCCACATAGAGCTCATACATATCCGCATTCTTCTGCGGTTCAGCAAGGATACGGTTGAAGAGGGCAAGCACCTGGGTACTGTCGCCGCCAGCCTGCTCATTGTCGGCCACCACCTGCCGCATCAGCGTCACCTTGTCGTCGATAGGGGTGTTCAGACTGATCAGCATCTCCTCTTGAATCTCCTGCGCCAAGGAGTCGGCACCGGTACTACGGTAGTAGTCGAGCATCGACATCTTCGCTCCTATATGATCAGGTTCTTCCTCCAGCACCAGCCTGTATTGTTCCAGCGCCTCTTCTTCCTTTCCGTTCTGCAACAACCAGTTACCCATCATCACATGGTAGTTCATGTCGTTCGGATGACTGTCGGAGAGATCTTTCAACGTTTCGTATTCCTTGTCGGGCTGACCGAGTACGGAATAGATCCGCATCTTCGAGAGCGCCAGTCGTTCATTACTCCCTTCCAATGCCTCCACCAACTCGAGGGTAGAGAGCATCTTCTTGTAGTCTTTTTGCTGGTTATACAGCTGCAACAGGATATCCAGCACATCGATGCGGTCCTTGTTGTTGGCATACAGTCGTTCATAGGCTTTCACCGCCTCATCGAACTGTCGGGAGTTCACATGCGTAATGGCCAACCGTTCCAGATAGGTATCATTACCCGGGTTCAGGTCAGCCGCCTTTTTCATGCACGCCAGCGCCATCGAGTCGTTATTCAGCTCGGCATAGTAGGCAGCCTGTGCATAGTACACCTCTGCCGCCTGCGGATCGATGGTCTCGCAGTGCTTCAGCAGGTCGAAGGCTGCCGCGAACTTCCCCTGGTCCTGCAGGTTCTGAGCCTCGAAGAAGAAGTATTTCAGTCGCTGGGAATCGTTGAACGAGAGAGGGGTTCGAGGAGTGTGGAGTGTGGAATGTGGAGTGCGGAGTGTGGAGTGAGATGTGCGACCACCTTTTGTGGACACACAAGAAGTCATGACCACGGCAACCGCGGTCATCACAACACACCTCATTATCATCCCCTTAATGGTCAATGGTAAAATATCAATGGTTAATTTACTTCACTCCGGTATGACCGTATCCGCCAGCACCTCGTTCTGTCTCGTCAAGTTCTTCCACAACCACGAAGTCACCTTGCTCATGTTTGGCAATCACCATCTGGGCAATGCGTTCGCCATCGTTGACAACAAAATCTTCCTGTGAGAGGTTGATCAGACAAACACCTACCTCGCCACGGTAGTCGGCATCAATGGTACCAGGCGTATTGATCACGGTGATACCATGTTTCAGGGCCAGTCCGCTACGCGGACGCACCTGTGCCTCATAGCCTTCAGGCAGGGCAATATATAATCCTGTCTTGATGAGCTTGCGCTCCAGAGGCTTCAAAATCACGGGTTCATCCAGATTGGCACGAAGATCCATCCCTGCACTCTGCGGAGTGGCGTATGCGGGCAGCTGCTGGTGCCCTTTGTTCACTACTTTTACGGTTATCATTCTTATACCTATTAAACAACTTGCAAAAGTACGAAAAAATCAAGCAACAAACAAACGATTTACGAACATTAACGAAAATACGCATACCCATTATTTGGTCACGACGCAAAAACGTTGTAACTTTGCAATCGAAACCTACTTATTCAGTATGGACTGGAAACAACTCATCAGTAACAAACGACTCGGACAGGAGAACCGTCATAGCGAGCGCCATGACGACCGTACGGAGTTTAAGCGCGACTACGACCGATTGATCTTTTCTGCACCGTTCCGCCGATTGCAGAACAAGACGCAGGTATTCCCTTTGCCGGGAAGCATCTTCGTACATAACCGCCTTACACATTCGCTGGAGGTGGCCAGCGTGGGAATGTCGTTAGGAAATGATGTGGCGCATCGTGTCCTGAAACGTCAGCCGGAACTTACCAGCACGCTGTTCCCACAGATCGGTACCATTGTCAGCACAGCCTGTCTGGCACACGACTTGGGTAATCCACCCTTCGGTCATAGTGGTGAGAAGGCCATCCAGACATTCTTTACTGAGGGAAAGGGTGCGGAACTTCAGTCGCAGGTTAGTAAGATCTTCTGGGATGATATTACCCACTTCGAGGGGAATGCCAACGCTTTCCGACTGCTTACCCATCGTTTCAAGGGTAGGCGCGATGGTGGGTTTGTCATGACTTATTCCACCCTGGCCTCTATCGTCAAATACCCCTATGCCTCATCGGCTGCAGGGAAGAAAGGGAAGTTCGGATTCTTCAACTCAGAACAGTCGATCTATCAGCGAATCGCCGATGAAATGGGCATTATCAGACTATCTGCCGAGGGCGAGCCCTTGCGTTATGCCCGTCATCCACTGGTCTATCTGGTGGAGGCTGCCGATGATATCTGCTATGAGATTATGGACATTGAGGATGCGCATAAGCTCAAGATTCTTTCCTTTGAGCAAACAGAGCAGATGCTCCTAAGTTTCTTCGATGCAGAGGGTCAGCAGAAAATCCGTCAGCGCATCAACGATGAGGGTATCGATGATGACAATGAGAAAGTGGTGTATATGCGGGCTTGTGCCATCGGCAAGTTGGAGAATGCTTGTGTAGAGGCTTTCATGCAAAACGAGGAAGCCATCATGAGCGGTACCTTGAAAGGCTCTCTTATCGACCATATCGACGATGCTCAGCGTACGGCCTACCAACAGTGTATGCAAATCTCTGTAGAGAAGATCTACCGTAGCAAGCCCGTGCTGGATGTGGAACTGAGTGGTTACAAGATCATGGCTACACTCATGGAGGCCATGACCGAGGCTATCCTCTATCCCGACCGTTTCTACTCCCGTCAGCTCATCGACCGTGTCAGCAGTCAGTACGACATCAACGATCCTAACCTTGAGGCCCGCCTCATGGCTGTTATCGACTATATCAGCGGTATGACCGACATCTATGCCCTCGACGTCTATCAGAAAATCAATGGTATCAGTCTGCCGATTGTGTAGATTCCCAACGCGGGAACATTTTATTCCCAGCTTGGGAACACTATATTCCCAACGTGGGAACAATTCATTCCCAAGTTGGGAAAGTTTTTCGATTACGCTTTTTCCTTATAAATAAGATTATTTGCACCGCTGGTTATCTTCAGTGCTTCGGGGTGCTCCTTGATGAAACTGTCGATATGACGCACGCGCTTTTGTTCAAGAATTTCATCGACTGCAATAAGAATACCCGTTTCTTCCACATCACCAAAGCCGTAGTTGATGGCGGTTCCGAAGAGTTTCATGGTAGGAGATAATCCCATGTAAGCGTTTACCAACGGCGGGATATTATAACCCATTTTACGAACCTCAGAGTTCAGAATACGATAGTCCTCCTT
>Ga0310695_10001496_pt1 | contig 55019 bp, 47 predicted proteins | sample RumenRJG_04DNA_FD_203882 | JGI IMG/M metagenome (GOLD analysis project Ga0310695, IMG submission 203882) | Bovine rumen microbial communities from Lethbridge, Alberta, Canada - RJG_04 (v2) (version 2) | ecosystem: Host-associated > Mammals > Digestive system > Stomach > Rumen | place: Canada...
CGTACCTTTGCACCCAATTTATAATAAGGTATATGGAATTAGCAAGTAAATACGACCCAAAAGAGGTCGAATCAAAATGGTATCAGTATTGGCTGGACAACAAATTGTTCAGTTCAAAACCCGATGGACGTCAGCCCTACACCATCGTTATCCCACCGCCCAATGTGACTGGTGTGTTGCACATGGGTCACATGTTGAACAACACCATTCAGGACATCCTGGTGCGTCGTGCCCGCATGGAGGGTAAGAATGCGCTGTGGGTTCCTGGCACCGACCACGCCTCGATTGCTACCGAGGCCAAGGTAGTGAAGAAACTCGCTGGTGAAGGTATCAAGAAGCGCGACCTGACGCGTGAGCAGTTCTTGGAACATGCCTGGGACTGGACTCACGAGCATGGTGGCATCATCCTGAAGCAGTTGCGCCGTCTGGGTGCCAGCTGCGATTGGGACCGTACGGCTTTCACCATGGACGAGAAGCGTAGTGAGAGCGTTATCAAGGTGTTTGTTGACCTCTATAACAAGGGCCTTATCTATCGTGGTCTTCGTATGGTCAACTGGGACCCCAAGGCACTGACAGCACTTTCTACCGAGGAGGTCATCTATAAGGAAGAGCAGAGCCATCTGTTCCACCTGAAGTACTATGTTGATGGTCTGACCAACCTTGATAATGAGGAGGCGCTGAAGGCCGAGGGCAACATCATCCACAAGGATGCCAAGGGCTATTATGCTGTGGTGGCCACCACTCGTCCTGAGACCATCATGGGTGATACCGCTATGTGTATCAACCCCAAGGACCCCAAGAACCAGTGGCTTAAGGGCCGTAAGGTTATCGTTCCTCTGGTGAATCGTGTCATTCCCGTTATCGAGGACCGTTATGTCGACATCGAGTTTGGTACAGGTTGTTTGAAGGTGACTCCCGCTCACGACACCAACGACTACATGCTGGGTAAGACGCACAACCTCGAGACCATCGACATCTTCAATGCTGATGGTACTATCTCTGAGCAGAGTCCTATCTACGTCGGCATGGACCGCATGGATTGCCGCAAGCAGATTTCGAAAGACCTGCAGGAAGCTGGACTGATGGAGAAGATTGAGGACTACGTCAACAAGGTGGGCTACTCTGAGCGTAACCCCGATACTGCCATCGAGCCTCGTCTCTCGCTGCAGTGGTTCCTAAAGATGAAGCACTTTGCTGACATCGCCCTGCCCCCAGTGATGAACGACGAGCTGAAGTTCTATCCTGCAAAATACAAGAACACCTACAAGAACTGGTTGGAGAACATCCAGGACTGGTGTATCTCTCGCCAGCTGTGGTGGGGTCATCGTATTCCCGCATACTATTACAACGAGAACGATGACTACGTCGTAGCCGAGACCCGCGAAGAAGCTTTGAAGCTGGCTCAGCAGAAGAATCCTGCCATCACGGATGCCGACCTGCGTCAGGACGAGGATGCCCTCGACACGTGGTTCAGTTCATGGCTTTGGCCTATCTCGCTGTTCGACGGTATCAACAATCCTGGCAACGAAGAGATTAAGTACTATTATCCCACCAGCGACCTCGTAACGGGTCCTGATATCATCTTCTTCTGGGTAGCCCGTATGATTATGGCTGGCTATGAGTATATTGGTGACATGCCTTTCCGCAACGTTTACTTCACGGGTATCGTTCGCGACAAGCTGGGTCGTAAGATGTCGAAGTCGCTGGGTAACAGCCCCGACCCCATCGAACTCATCGAGAAGTTTGGTGCCGACGGTGTGCGTATGGGTATGATGCTCTCTGCACCTGCTGGTAACGATATCCTCTTCGACGAGGCACTCTGCGAACAGGGCCGTAACTTCAACAACAAGATTTGGAACGCCTTCCGTCTCGTCAAGGGTTGGAAGGTTGCTGACATCGAACAGTCTGAGGCTGGCAAGATTGCCACCGCTTGGTTTGAGGCCAAGCTGAAGCAGACCAATGCCGAGATTGACGACCTCTTCAAGAAGTATCGTATCTCTGAGGCTCTGATGGCTGTCTATAAGCTCTTCTGGGACGAGTTCTCCAGCTGGTATCTGGAGATGGTGAAGCCCGCCTATATCAATGGCGAGGCACAGCCCATCGACAAGCAAACCTACGACAAGACACTGGAGTTCTTCGAGCAGTTGCTCATGATGTTGCACCCCTTCATGCCGTTCATCACCGAGGAGCTGTGGCAGCACCTCTACGATCGCAAGGAAGGCGAGAGCATCATGCGTGTCAGCCTGCATCTTCCCGCTCCTACTGCTGCTGACGACGAACTCGCCGCACAGATTGAGAGCGTCAAGCAGATCGTCTCTGCCGTTCGTATGGTTCGCAGTTCCAAGAACATCGCTCCCAAGGAGCAACTCCCGTTGCAGGCTGTTGGTCAAAACCGCTACGAGGCTTTCAATGCCGTCATCAGCAAGATGGCTAACCTGAGCAGCATCGAGGTGGTTACTGAAAAAGACGCCACCGCCAGTGCCTTCATGATTGGTACCGACGAGTTTGCTGTACCTCTGGGTAACATGATTGACGTAGATGCTGAAATCCAGAAGATGGAGGCTCAGTTGCAGCACTTGGAAGGTTTCCTGCAGGGTGTCCTGAAGAAGCTCTCCAACGAGCGTTTCGTTGCCAACGCCCCTGAAGCCGTTGTTGCTATGGAGCGCAAGAAGCAGAGCGACTCTGAGGAGAAGATTGCAGCCCTCAAGGAGTCTATCGCAGCCCTGAAGGCACAGAAGTAAAGCTACATCTTATATATAAAAAGCAGGAGCCTCATCATCGAGACTCCTGTTTTTTTATTGTTGACGTCAGCCTTCAGCCCTCAGCCTTCTTTCTTCTAAAGCTTCATCTTCCAAACGCGGGCATTGTTTGCCGGAACAGACATCCTGATGCTGCCGTCTTTCTTCAGGCGAACGGCCAGTTTCTCTTTCGACAACAAGTCCGTAGCAATGACGTTCTTCTCCTTGATGTCCATGTAGTCAAAAGCATGCGTGGGGAGATTCACGTCTATCACCGCCTCCTGATCCTCGAAATTCACCACTACCAGCAACATTTCCTTGTCGGCCTTGCGCAGGAAGGCATATTGGCGCTGAAGGTGATTGTTCACATACATCAGGTCAAACGTCAGACCCTCGACGATAGCCTTCTCCTTACGTGCCAACTGCAGTGTCTTCTGGTGAATGGCAAAGATTTGCTCCTCATCGGCAGTCAAATTATTCTGCGCAGCACGACACAACGTGTCAATGTTCCAGTAGTCGAAGATGGTCGTACGTCCGTCGTTGCCACTGAAGCCCTCACGGTCCATACCCCGCTCACCATATTCCTCACCGGCATAGAGCATAAACGGATTCTTGTACATCAGCACCGAGGCAATCATGCCTGGCACACCCTTCACCGAACGGGCGGCAAAGAAGTCACTACCGATGCGCTGCTCGTCGTGATTCTCCAGGAAGTACACCATATGGTCGCGGATGTCATCAGTCTGTTGCCAAGCTTTAGTGATGGCATGTGCGGATTCTATGCGGCAAATCACGCCACGCATGGTGTCGTACATGCCAACCTTATCGTAGAGCCAGTCGAAACCCGACTCCAAGTAGTGACGATATTCAAACGGATTATACACCTCGCCCATGAAGATGATGTTCTTAAACTTTTTCTTCACGGCTTTCGTGGCGTATGCCCAGAATTCGGCGGGCACCATCTCCGCCATGTCGCAACGGAAGCCATCTACACCCTTCTTCGCCCAGAACAGCAGGATGGCGGTCATCTTCTGCCACGTATCAGGGATGGGATCGAAATGTCCGATGCGTCCGGCATAGTAATCTACACCGTAATTCAACTTCACCGTCTCATACCAGTCGTTACGGCCTGGAGCATTGTCGAAATGGTCGTTACCCGTAGCCTTGGCGGGCTCTTCCAAATAGGGCTCTGCCTCGCCACGATACAAGTCAAAATAAGGTGCAAAACGCTCGCCCGGACAATAATAGAAATTGTTCTGCGGGTCAAAGCCGTGCAGCGTCTGGTCCTGTTCGCCTAGATCTTTCACGCCACGGGGCTTGCAGATGCTCTTATACTGGCGGGCCACATGGTTAGGCACGAAGTCGATGATGAGCTTCAAACCGGCAGCATGGGTGCGCTCCACCAACTGCTCAAACTCCTGCATGCGCTGTTTCACGTCGACGGCCAAGTCGGGGTCTACGTCGTAGTAGTCGGTAATGGCGTATGGCGAACCAGCCTTTCCTTTGATGACGGCAGGATGCTGGCGCGGAATGCCGTAAGCCGAATAGTCGGTCTGCGTGGCGTGGCGGATGATACCCGTATACCACACATGGCTGACACCCATCTGTGCTAAGTCGTTTAGCACCTTCGGCGTAAAGTCGGCCATCTTACCACAACCGTTCTCGGCTATCGTACCGTTTTCCTTGCGGGTCGTGTTACGGTTACCGTACAGTCGTGTAAAGACCTGATAGATGATGACCTTATCCGATGCCATGAGCTGACACTTCCTTGTTGATTTTTGCAATCATACCTTGCAGGGCCTTGCCAGGACCACACTCAGTGAAGTCGTCGGCACCATCAGCAATCATGTTCTGCACACTCTGCGTCCAACGTACGCTCGACGTCAGCTGGGCAATCAAGTTGGCCTTGATTTCAGCTGGGTCAGTATGAGGTTTGCCGTCCACATTCTGATAGACGGGACACTTCGGAGCCTTGATCTCCGTAGCCTCGATGGCTGCCTGCAACTCGTCCTTGGCGGGCTGCATCAGCGGAGAGTGGAACGCACCACCCACCTTCAGGGGCAGAGCACGCTTTGCACCGGCGGCCTTCAGCTGCTCGCAAGCCTCGTTGATAGCCTCTACGTTACCAGAGATTACCAACTGACCGGGATTGTTATAGTTAGCGCAAACCACTACGTTGCCTTCGCGGTTGATGCCTGCGCAAATCTCCTCCACTTTCTCGTCGGGCAGACCAATGATGGCAGCCATTGTCGAGGGCTGAGCCTCACAAGCCTTCTGCATAGCCATAGCACGAGCATATACCAGTTTCAGACCATCCTCAAACGACAGGGCTCCAGCTGCTGTCAGTGCCGAGAACTCACCCAGCGAGTGACCGGCAGTCATCTCAGGCTGGAAATCGTCACCCATACAGATGGCGCTGATGACCGAGTGCAGAAACACTGCAGGCTGTGTCACCTTCGTCTGCTTCAGGTCCTCGTCGGTACCCTCGAACATGATGTCCGTAATGCGGTAACCCAGAATCTCGTTAGCTTTCTCAAACAACTGCTTGGCAGTCTCATTCGTGTCGTACAGGTCCTTGCCCATACCTACAAACTGTGCTCCCTGTCCGGGAAAAACAAATGCTTTCATTTCTTCTCTTTTATTTAATAATGTACATGTACCTATTTATATTGGCGTACAAAGGTACATATTTTTCACGACATAGCCAAATAGTTTGCAAAAAACTACGCAATTCCTTTGGTCATTTCGAAATTTGTTAGTACCTTTGCACTCGCTTAAAGGAGAGTTGGCAGAGTGATCGATCGCGCTGGACTCGAAATCCGGTATACGCTTATGCGTATCGGGGGTTTGAATCCCTCACTCTCCGCCAAAGGAGTTCTACAAGTAACATTGTGGAACTCTTTTTTGGTAATAATTTGTAAACGTTTACATGGAATTTTCGGTGTTGGAAGATACAACTTGCGACAAATGTTTGTATCTTTGCAGCGTAAAAAACAAACTACAATTTAAATAAATAAACGCTATGAGTAAGAAATTTGTTATCGGAGACCGTTTGAAGGATGAGTGGATTTCGGTGTTAGACACTGAGAAGAAGAAGCTCGAGTTTACGAACCATCTGGCCAGTGCCAAGGAGTATCTGGCTGAAGAGGATGCCAAGGCTAATCTGAAGGCTATTCAGGAAACCGGTTATTTCAGCGATTTGCAGATCTATATGAAGGAGGACAACAAAGCCTTCAAGATAGACGAGCGCGACACTCTCTAAAAAACATCGAGAAAACACAAACACAAATCCCGAGCGTCTTGCGACACTCGGGATTCTGCGTATAATAACTATGATTTGCTTTACAGCGGGTTATTATTCTTCTGTAGCGGGAGCCTCAGCTTCCTCGATTTCAGCCTCAGCCTCTTCAGCGGGAGCTTCCTCTGCAGCAGCGGCAGCCTCAGCGGCAGCCTTCTTAGCCTCAGCGGCAGCTCTAATAGCAGCCTCTTCCTCGGCAGCAGCCTTCAGCTCAGCAGCATTCTCGGCAATGACCTTTACAGGAATCTCGACGGTAACCTCCTTGTGGTAGTGAACCAGAGCTACATAGTCACCAATCTGCTTAGCATCCTTCATGGTGATGATCTTGCGATCAACCTCCTTACCGAGCTTCTTCAGTTCCTCAGCAACCTGATTAGCACCTACAGAACCGTAGAGCTGACCGGTAGCGCTAACCTTAGCGGCAATCTCCAGAGCTACACCCTGCAGCTGAGCAGCCTTCTCCTCGGCAGCAGCCTTCTGGGCAGCCAGCTTGTGAGCCTGCTGCTTCAGGTTCTCAGCGAGAATCTTCTTAGCCATAGGACTGGCGATAACACCCTTACCCTGAGGAATCAGGTAGTTACGGCCGTAACCTGACTTAACGTTCACGATATCGTTCTTGTAACCCAGACCGATAATATCTTCTTTCAGTATAATTTCCATATCTTCTGTCCTCCTAATTTTACTTCATCATGTCAGTTACGTAGGGCAGCAGAGCAATCTGGCGGGCACGCTTAACGGCCTGAGCCACACGGCGCTGATACTTCAGAGAGGTACCGGTAATACGGCGGGGAAGAATCTTACCCTGCTCGTTCAGGAACTTCTTCAGGAACTCGGGATCCTTGTAATCAATGTACTTGATGCCGCTCTTCTTGAAACGGCAGTACTTCTTCTTCTTCGTGTCGATAGAAGGAGCGTTCAAATAACGGATTTCAGTGTCTTGCTGTGCCATAGTTTAAGCCTCCTCTTTTTTACCAAATTTGTTACGACGCTTCTCAGCATACTCGATGGCATACTTCTCAAGCTTTACTGTCTGGAAACGGATGACTTTCTCGTCACGACGGAAAGCGGTCTCCAGCACCTTTACTACTGATGGCTCAGCCTTGAACTCTACGAGGAAGTAGAAACCTGTAGATTTCTTCTGGATAGCGTAAGCCATCTTCTTCAGTCCCCAGGCCTCTTCGCTCACGATCTCTGCACCCTTATCGGTCAGGACCTTCTTGAACTTAGCGACCGTTTCCTTTGTCTGTTCATCAGACAAAACGGGAGTCAAAATGAAAACGGTTTCGTATTGATTCATACTACGTTAATAATTAAAAAAATTGTTATTTTTGCAAAATGCGGGTGCAAAGGTACAAAAAAATCATGAAACATGAAACTTGAAACACTAAAATTTCGTATATTTGCAGCAAAATTAACGTTTTTATGAAGAAAAAGGCCACAAATTGGGGTTTATACCTTATAATAATAGGTACATTGCTGCTCGTTTTGACGCGCATCAGCATCCTGTCGACCTACAACTGGCTGCTCGTCACGGGGCTGCTGAGTATCATTGTCGGCATTGTATTGCACATTCGAAGTATCAAACATGAGAGCGGATACTAAAGAAGTTAGAGGTAAGAATATGGAGAATTTGAAGATATTTACGCAACTGATATCCAACGAATTGCACCTGCCCGAACCAGGTGTAGAAAACACGCTGAAACTGCTAGACGAGGGATGTACCATTCCGTTTATTTCGCGCTACCGCAAGGAGCGGACGGGCGGACTGGACGAAGTGCAGATTACGGCCATTTCCAACCGACTGGAACAATTGCAGGAGATAGCCAAGCGCAAGGCGACCATCGTGAAAACCATCACGGAACTGGGCAAGATGACGCCTGAGTTGCAGAAACGTATTGACGACTGCTGGGAGACGACGCCCTTGGAAGACATCTATTTGCCCTACAAACCCAAGCGCAGGACGAGGGCACAGGTAGCACGCGAACAGGGATTGGAGCCATTGGCACAATTGCTGCTGATGCAACGCGAACCAGACCCCAAACGCGCAGCCCAGCGTTTTGTCGTGGTCGGCGGGTCTCCCGCTGACATTGCCTCCGCCCTCAGCGGCGCCCAAGACATCATTGCCGAACAGGTGAGCGAGGACGAACGTTCGCGCAACCAAGTGCGCTCCGCCTTCCGTCGCGAGGCATTCATAGAGTCGAAGGTCGTAAAGGCTAAGAAAGACAGTGACGAAGCCCAGAAATACAGCGACTACTTCGATTGGGAAGAACCCCTGAAACGCTGTTCGTCACACCGTCTGCTTGCCATGCGTCGCGGTGCTGACGAAGGCATCCTGCGCGTCAGTCTGACCGTTGACGACGACGAAGCCATCCAGCGTCTACAGCGTAATTACGTTAGAGGCAACGGAGCCTGCCAACGTCTTGTGGCAGAGGCCGTTGAGGATGGTTACAAACGTCTGTTGTTGCCCTCGATAGAGACGGAATTCATGAACCAAAGCAAGGAGAGGGCCGACGAAGAGGCCATCCGCGTGTTTGCCGAGAACCTGCGCCAGCTGTTACTTTCGGCACCGCTGGGTCAAAAGCGCGTGATGGGTATCGACCCCGGTTTCCGTACAGGTTGCAAGGTTGTGTGTCTTGATGCGCAGGGCACGTTGCTCCACCACGAAGCTATCTTCCCCCACCCGCCTGTCAATCATCGTATGCAGGCCACCATCCACGTACAGCAGATGATCAGCGAATATCAGATAGAAGCCATCGCCATTGGCAACGGAACCGCCAGCCGCGAGACGAAGGAATTCGTGGAAGACGCGCTGAAGGAAATGGCACAGGGGAAACCTGCGCCCGCAGTCTTCGTCGTCAGCGAAGACGGCGCTTCGGTCTATAGTGCTTCGAAGGTAGCCCGCGACGAATTCCCTGACGAGGACGTCACTGTGCGCGGTGCCGTGAGCATCGGACGAAGACTGATGGACCCGCTGGCGGAACTGGTGAAGATTGACCCCAAGAGCATCGGCGTTGGACAATATCAACACGACGTTGACCAGACCAAGCTCAAGCACTCGCTGGACCAGACCGTTGAGAGTTGCGTGAACCTCGTAGGCGTCAACCTCAATACCGCCTCGCAACACCTGCTGACCTACGTCAGTGGACTGGGTCCCGTACTCGCGCAGAATATCGTGGATTATCGCACGGCGAACGGTGCTTTCACGTCGAGGGCACAGCTGAAGAAGGTGCCGCGTCTGGGACCATCCGCCTTCCAGCAGTGTGCCGGTTTCCTGCGCATCCCTGAGGCGAAGAATCCGCTCGACAACAGTGCCGTACACCCCGAGAGCTATCACGTGGTGGAGCAAATGGCGAAGGACTGCGGTTGCAGCGTCAGCGACCTTATCACGAACAAAGTTACGCGCGAGGGCATTGACATCAAGAAGTACGTCACTGCCGAGGTAGGACTCCCTACCCTCACGGATATCATGAAGGAACTGGAAAAGCCTGGTCGCGACCCACGCGAGCAGATTGAGGAGTTTGAGTTTGACAGCAGCGTACAGACTATAGAAGACCTGCACGAAGGCATGGAACTGCCTGGCATCGTCACCAACATCACCAATTTCGGAGCTTTTGTCGATATTGGTGTTCATCAGGACGGATTGGTGCATGTGTCGCAATTGGCCAACAAATACGTCAAAGACCCCACGCAGGTAGTACGACTGCACCAGCACGTCCGCGTGCGCGTCATTGCCGTCGACCTGCGCAGACAACGTATCTCGCTGTCGATGAAGGGAGTTAGTGGAAATTAAAGAAAAGAGGAAGCGTTACTGCTTCCTCTTCTTTTTCACTTGGAGTTTCGGAATCTTGATGACCTGTCCCTCCTTGACTTTCGGATTGCGCGGCAGGTCGTTGAACACCTCGACGTAACACTCCATATCTGGACCAAGATGGGCACGACAGATGCTACGGAACGTCTGACCTGCCAATACCTTCACCTCATGACTGAGTCCGACGATGCGATAAGCGCCCAAACGGACACGTTCGTCCTTCTGAGCATAGGGATCAGGCTGTTCGGAAACGGGCGCAGGCTTAGGCTCTTCCTTCTTCGCTTCCGGAGCCGGAGCCTCAGGTTCTTTCGCAGTTTCCACTTCTTTCACGGGCTCTGCTTCCTTCACCGCAGAAACACTATCGATTGGTGCAGCCATGATAGTATCGTGAATCACTACGGTATCGGGGCGAACCATCTCACCCACAGGCGAATACTTGATGCCATAATAGAAACCTCCCAAGGCTGAAAGGGCCATCAGTACAAGCACACCCAGGATGCCCAGCAACCAGCGCCACCAGCGACTTGGGCGTTCTTCCTGCGGCTCTTCATCGACAGGCTCTTCATCGACAGGCTCTTCAGCTTTAGGCTCCTCGGCTTTAGGCTCCTCGGCTTCAGGCTGTTCGTCAACGGGCTGTGATACGACAGGAGCAACAACAGGAGCTTCCGCCTCAACAGCGGGGGCTTCCTCCTCAACGACGGGCTCCTCGACCGGCTGCTCTTCAATGACCGGCTGCTCTTCAATGACGGGAGCTTCTTCCTCAGCAACCGGCTGCTCTTCGACAACCGGCTGCTCTTCTGCGGGTTCCTCCAAATCCGGAAACTCAACGCCATCATTGAGCACTACCGTCTCAAACTGCGAGAAGGGGCGATTGACGAGTTCCTTCATCGTAGCATCAGGAGTGAAAGTCACCTTGGCGTGACCACTGATCACGACGCGTTCGCCAGTACGCACGCTGACGCTCTCGCGCGCCTCGACGTCAACCAGTTTAAACGTTCCGAAGCCCTTTACCTTAACGATGCCGTCAGTCTCCAGACGTTCCTGAATAATCTGGAACATCGTGGTGACAAACGTGTTAGCCTCTTGTTTGTCGAAATTATTCTTCTGCTGCAGGACGGCAGCAATCTCCTGTATAGTCAGTTTTCCCATACTACTTGCTACCTCCTTTCAGCTTATCTTTCCACGTCTGATTAGGCTTGAAATTCAACACCAGTTTGGGTGGCACGAGCATGCGCTGCTGGGTGGCGGGATTCACAATGATGCGCTCCAGCTTCTTCTTGGCCTCGAAAATACCAAAGTTTGGCACCAGCACGGCATTATCCTCCTGAAAAGCATCACCCATCGCATTGATGATGTTATTCACCAGATGTTGGGTATCCTTAGCAGTATAGCCCATGCGTTCAGATAATTCAGCAATAAATTCTTTGTTATTCATATTGTGGTGGCGTATAAGTCAAATTCTTCTGCATCAGTAATGTGCGCGTCGTAGAAACGCCCTATCGTCAGCCGTTCGCTGGCGGGAATGAGCACCTCGGGGTCGACCTCAGGAGAACAGAATTCCGTACGGCCAACAAACCAATCTCCCTCCTTACGGTCAATGATGACACGCAGCGTTTGGCCAATCTTGGCGGCTTCTATCTCGGCACTAATGTTCTGCTGGACACGCATCAGACGATCCAGACGTTGTTGTTTCACTTCGGCGGGGACGTCATCCTCGTAGTTGTTGGCACTATAGGTTCCGTCCTCCTCGGAATAGGCAAAGGCTCCCATGCGTTCGAAACGTGCCCACTTGGTAAACGCAATAAGCTCGGCAAAATCCTCATCCGTCTCACCCGGGAATCCAACCATCAACGTCGTACGGATATGGATGCCAGGCACCTCTTCGCGCAGTCGGCGAATCAGTTCGTAGGTCTGCTCCTTGGTAACGTGGCGCTGCATGCGATCAAGCATGTGGTCGGAGATGTGTTGCAGGGCAATGTCCAGATACTTGCAGACATTCTTCTTCTCCCGCATCACACGCAGCAGTTCCCAAGGGAAATGAGCGGGATAGGCATAGTGGAGACGAATCCACTCGACACCGGGAATATCAGCCATCTTTTCAATGAGTTCTGCGATATGCTGCTTGCCGTCGATATCAATACCGTAGTAAGTCAGTTCCTGCGCAATAACCTGAAACTCGCACGTGCCCTGACTCACCAACCAGCGCACCTCATCCAAAATCTCCTGCATGGGACGACTCTGGTGACGACCCGTAATCAGTGGAATGGCGCAATAGGCACAATGGCGGTCGCAGCCCTCACTGATTTTGAGATAGGCATAATGCCGAGGCGTAGTGATGTGGCGGTGGGCCTCAAGAGTATCTAGATTCTCTAGGCTATCTAGACGGTCTAGATCCTTCAGCAACTGCTTATAGTTAAACTTTCCATACCAACCATCAACCTCCGGAATCTCTGCTTCAAGCTCTGCCAGATATCTCTCTGAGAGACAGCCCATTACGAAAAGCTTTTTCAGTTGACCTTCCTCCTTCGCCTGCGCCAGTTCCAGAATAGTATCGATGCTCTCCTGCTTGGCATCTTCAATGAAACCGCACGTATTGACAACGGCAATGTCGCCCTGAGGATTCTCGGCATCATGAGTCACATGATAGCCGTTGGCTTCGAAAAGCCCCATCAGGGTTTCCGAGTCCACCAGGTTCTTCGAACACCCCAGCGTGATGATGTCAATAGTCGGCTTATTCATAGCTGTGCGGTAGCAAATTCTTCACTCTTCATTCTTCACTCTTCACTTTAAAAAGCGAGTCAACAAACTGACGCTTATTAAAGAGCTGCAGGTCCTGCATACCCTCGCCCAAACCGATATACTTCACGGGAACCTTCAGCTGGTCGCTGATGCCAATGACTACACCGCCCTTGGCAGTGCCGTCGAGCTTGGTAATAGCCAGTGACGTAATCTGCGTGACAGCCGAGAACTGCTTGGCCTGTTCGAAGGCGTTCTGTCCCGTAGAACCGTCCAACACGAGCAACACCTCGTCGGGAGCATCGGGCAACACCTTCTTCATTACGTCCTTAATCTTCTTCAGCTCGTTCATCAGACCCACTTTGTTGTGCAGACGGCCTGCTGTATCAATCAGCACCACATCTGCACCGTTGGCCTTAGCACTCTGCAACGTGTCGAAAGCCACAGAGGCAGGGTCACTGCCCATCTGCTGCTTCACAACAGGAACGCCGACGCGCTCGCCCCAGATGCAGAGCTGTTCGACAGCAGCGGCACGGAAGGTGTCGGCAGCACCAAGATAGACATTCTTGCCAGCCTGCTTAAACTGCCAGGCCAGTTTGCCAATCGTCGTGGTCTTACCCACTCCATTCACACCTACCACCAAGATGACGTAGGGCTTGTGGTCGCCGGGCAGATCCCAATTATCATTGTCGTCGGAATTATTCTCTGAAAGCAACGAGGCAATCTCGTCGCGCAGAATGGCATTGAGTTCCGAGGTCGAGACATACTTGTCGCGAGCCACGCGCTCCTCAATACGTTCAATGACCTTCAGCGTCGTCTCGACACCTACGTCTGACGTTATCAACACTTCCTCCAAATTGTCCAGCACGTCGTCGTCAACCTTCGATTTTCCGGCTACCGCACGCGCCAGTTTGTCAAACACACTGGTCTTGGTCTTCTCCAGACCTTTATCCAGCGTTTCCTTCTTTTCCTTATTAAAAAATCCAAAAATACCCATATTGCAATATTTTACGCCTGCAAAGGTAGTGCAAATCGAGCGAAAAACAAAGAAAAAAACGTTTTTTTTCTTTTATTTCCGAGATGCAGCCTACCTTCTCACGAAGTGAAAAGGTACGAATAAGTGAGCAAACCACAAAAAAAGAGGTCGCAAATTCACTTGCAACCTCTCTTTTTATCTGATTAATCGAATATTAATTCTTAAAGAAGTCCTTAACAGCCTCGTTAGGAACCATCTGCTCGTCGAAGATGTAAGCACCCGTCTTGGGGCTCTTTACCATCTTGATAACCTTTGTGTAAGCGCGACCATCCTTTGAGCCTTCGTGGAGGGTAGCGACGGTTTTCTTTGCCATGCTTTAAACAGATTATTTAATCTCCTTGTGCACAGTCATGCGCTTCAGGATGGGGTTATACTTCTTGAGTTCCATTCTCTCAGGGGTATTCTTGCGGTTCTTAACCGTTACGTAACGGCTTGTTCCGGGCAGTCCACTCTCCTTCATCTCAGTGCACTCCAGAATCACCTGAACGCGATTACCCTTAGCTTTCTTGCTTGCCATATCGTTTAGTCTCCTATCACTTTAATGTCTTTCCAATCAACATATCCATTGGCAACAGCCTGCTTCAGGGCTGCATCCAGACCTACCTTGTTAATCATACGCAGACCAGCAGCGCTGATCTTCAACTGAATCCAGCAATCCTCCTCTACATAGTAGAACTTCTTGCTGAACAGGTTTACGTCAAAGACGCGCTTTGTGCGGTGCTTTGAGTGCGACACGTTGTTTCCACGCTGTGCCGTCTTTCCTGTAATCTGACAAATCTTAGACATTTCTATCTACTTTTTCTTGTTCCTAAATACTAACTTACTCCAAACAGGGTGCAAAGGTACAACTTTTAATTGAGATATAAAAATAGAGAATTGATATTTGCCCAACTATTAATATTTTTTAACCTTCGCCGTCCGTTTTGTTCTCCGTTTTGAGGAAATCCAGAAACATTTGCATCACTTTATTGGTCGCAATGGCGAGGTTGATGTCGCGTCCGTGATCCTCCTGAATCATCATCGTCACCTGCTTCTCTTGAGTGCCACAAGCCAACCAAATCGTTCCGATAGGAATGTCTTTCGGACCACCAGTCGGTCCGGCATAACCTGTTGAGGCCAGTGCAAAGTCTGTGTTCAGTGCCTTGCAGGCGCCTTTCACCATCTGTATAGCCACTTCCTCGCAAACGGCCGTCTTCTCTATCAGCACCTGAGAATCTACGCCAAGCAGCGACTCTTTAATTTCGTCGACATACGAAATGATACCACCCTTGAAATACTTCGACGCACCAGGTATGGCAATGATTGCCTCGGCAATGCGTCCGCCAGTACAACTCTCTGCCGTACCGACCGTTTTTTCCATTTCCCACAGCAGCTGACTCACTTCCCTGCTGATAATCTTGCTTTCAAAATCCATATTTCAATTTTATTTAAATGTCACTTTCGAGAATGCCGGTGCGTCAATGCTGCAAAACTCCCCGTCCAAATACTTATAATAACCCACGATACCAATCATCGCCGCATTATCCGTCGTATAACTGAACTTCGGAATATAGATGGTCCATCCGTAGCGCTTGGCATAGTCGTGGAAGGCATTGCGCAGTCCGTTGTTGGCACTCACGCCGCCTGCCACAGCCACGTGCTTGATGCCCGTCTGCTTCACGGCCAGCTTCAGTTTCTTCATCAGAATGTCCACAATGGTCCATTCCAGCGAGGCCGCGATGTCCTCCTTGTGATGTTCGATGAAGTCGGGATCGTCCTCCACCCATTTGCGCAGATTATAGAGGAACGACGTCTTCAAGCCCGAGAAACTGTAGTCCAGCCCCGGAATATGCGGCTCCGCAAACTGGTAAGCCTTCGGATTGCCCTGACGAGCCAGTCGGTCGATGATTGGACCACCGGGATAGCCCAGTCCCATCACCTTCGAACATTTGTCGATGGCCTCTCCGGCTGCGTCGTCAATGGTCTGACCCAACACCTCCATATCGTTATAGGCGTTCACCTTGACAATCTGCGAGTTACCGCCCGACACCAACAGGCAGAGGAACGGCAATGGCGGCTGACTCTGGTCGTCGTCGCTCTCCTTGATGAAGTGCGCCATCACGTGTCCTTGCAGGTGGTTGACGTCAATCAGGGGAATGCCCAGCGAGCGGGCAAAACCCTTGGCGAAGTTCACACCCACCAGCAACGAACCCATCAGTCCCGGTCCGCGCGTAAAAGCTACTGCAGTCAGCTGTTCCTTCGTGATGCCAGCCCGTTTGATAGCTTCGTGCACCACCGGCACCACATTCTGCTGGTGAGCTCGCGAGGCCAGTTCCGGCACTACGCCACCATACGACTCGTGCACCGCCTGCGACGCCGTCACGTTCGACAGCAACACACCGTTCTTCAGTACCGCCGCCGACGTATCGTCACACGACGACTCTATACCTATTATATATATATCCTTTTGAGTCTTTTCCATCTCTTGTCACACTTTGACGTTGCAAAGGTACGAACTTATTTTCAATTTTCAAAACTATTTAAGTTTTTTAATTTGGTTTACTACAGCTCTCAGCCGTTCAGCCCGAGGCCAAACGACCGAGAGCCGATAGGGTCATTTCCCGCGCATCTTAGCCAAGGGAGAGTCGGGATGCGTCTTGGCATATTCTTCAAACGAAATGCTGTTCTTGCGCGCCTCTTCCATCTCAGCCTCGCGCTTTGCGTCTGCTGCCTCACGCTGCGCTGCAATGGCTTTCTGCTCGGCAGCGTTCTCGGCAGTTTGTCCGCCGAACGCCCGACCGTAAGCGGACTGCTTTCCACCACTCTTCTTCGCACGCTCCAAACGGATGGCGGCGGCTTCGTCGTTCTTGTTAAAACTGCGCTGCGACCACAAAGCCAGTCGGTGTTTCGTGTCCCAAGATGTCTCGAGTTCCATCAACATCTTTCGACGTCCCGTCACCTTTTCCGCCCAGTGGTAGTAAAAGGCAAGCAACATCTTCCGGGTGTACTTTCCCTCATACTGCAACAGCTCGTTCCAGAACATCTCCTGACGGACCTGCAACGTCTTCTTTACCCGCGCCGGAGAGAGAGAGGAAATCTCATCTTTATCTTGTTCTTCTTTATCAAGATAAGAGGGTGCAGGGGGAGAAGTTCTTTTTCTGCTGCTTCTTTGTCTCTCTTTCAGGAACCCTGTAAAAGAAAAAGACCTCTTGAATCTCTTGTGCCACCGCGAAGCCAGAATCCTGTCCTCAGGACTCATCTCACGATATATACTGACAGCCATGTAACCGTAGGTCAGAAGTTGCTTAATATCCTGCAGCACCTTCTCACCACCTTTCAGTCCATTGTTCTCTAATTGCCGAACGATGCCGGCTTCCAAAAATTCATTTCTTTCCATACTCTGTTAAATAATCGATAGTTTTGCCTCTCTTGCACTACCACGGTGATATAGATTGGCATTATTCATCCCGTGGCTCGGAGCCGTGCTCAGTTTTTGACCGCTGACTAACATCTAAAAAGAATGCAGCAGAAACTCGCGATTTGGATTTCCACTGCAAAGATACGGCAAATTATTTTGGCGTTTTCCGTTTACGTCCATTTACGTCCGTTTACGTCGGTTTTCTTCCGTTTTCGTCCGTTTTCGTCCGACAAATCGCGTAACTTATTCAGTGTCAAAGGGTTCAAGGTAGACTGTCACGCTCAAATACTATCAGATAATACTCCAAGACTATCCGTCAATAGTCCAAAAGTATTTTGCAATACTCCGAAAGTATTGCAAAATACTCTTGCTCATTTTATAAAAACTCACCATTGCTTTTAAGATTTTCCGAAAAATATTTGGAAATTCCGAAAATTAGTGCTATATTTGTACCCCAAAGGAACTATATATCGGGTATGGCACAGATTAAGAGCGAAGCTGCCTATAGAGCAGCGATGAAAAGAATTGATGAACTGCTTAAAGTGGTTAACGACTCAACTCCGGCTGATGACCCCAACTATCTGGAGTTGGATATGATTTCCGATATGGTGGAGGAGTATGAAGATGTCCACTATCCCATCAGTAAACCAACGCTGATAGATGTTATCAAGCTGCGTCTCTACGAAATGGGTATCACGCAAACCAAACTTGCAGAAATGCTTGGTCTCAGCAATGCCCGTGTCAGTGAAATCATGAACGGCAAAAGCGAGCCCTCGCTGAAAATCGGCAGAGAGTTGAGCCGTCAGCTGAACATCGACCCTGCTGTGGTGCTGGGAGTGTGAGAGTAATCAGTAAATTCCCGTGAGCTCATGATATATCTTAAATTTGCAAATTGTTAATTGATACGAGCATGAATAATCAACAATTATATAGTTTTATCCATGAGGTTCTAAAGGAGTGGAATCCCATAGGGGTTCCGGAATATATAACTGATGCAGAATATGAGAATTATATTCCATCTTTAGCTCTTGTTATTCATAGTAAGGAACTAATTGAGAAAGAATTGGTAACTATTCTAGAACAGATGGGATTTAGATCTGAAATAATTCAAAAGAAAGAAGTACAACAGGATGTAAAAGATATTGCAAAAAGATTATGGGAATACGGATTACGGGATTAAAGTGTCGTGCTTACGGAACAACGTCGAGAGCTTAAAAGCGGAGAAATAGATTTGATAGAATATTTGGCTAAAAAAGCTGAATACCCTTTAAACAAATTTTGGCATTGTTATTATAAAGCATCGCCTATGATACTAAATTCGGTACTAACTTCCAAATTTTTAGCGAATTTCCTACATTTCCATGTCGTATTTCGGAAATAATGCGTAAATTTGCAACATGAAAGAAGAACAATACAAGTTGCTGGTAAGTCAGATAGCGTCGCTTATTGAGGGCGAGAAGGACATGATAGCCGTTATGAGCAATGTGGCTGCGGCCATTCACCAGACGATGGGATTTTGGTGGACGGGGTTCTATCGGGTGGCGGACGGCGAGTTGGTTCTTGGCCCTTTCCAAGGTCCTGTTGCATGTATGCACATTGCTTTCGGCAAGGGCGTTTGCGGCACAGCGTGGCAACGGGCAGAGACCGTCATTGTTCCCGACGTCGAAAAGTTCCCGGGACATATTGCCTGTAGCAGCGCGTCGCGTTCTGAAATTGTCGTACCGGTGTTTGGCGTTGATGGCAAGGTGACTGCTGTGCTCGACATTGACAGTGATCAGTTGGCCACATTCGACGAAACCGACCGTAAATATTTGGAAGAGATTGCACATTTATTGAAAAACACATCTCCCCGAGCGTAATGCCCAGGGAGATGATGTTTTCTTGTAAGATGAGAAGCCCGATTACTCTGCGGCGGGAGCCTCAGCAGCGGGTGCTTCAGCGGCGGGAGCTTCCTCAGCGGGAGCCTCGGCAGCAGCGGCCTCAGCAGCCTTTGCAGCCTCTTCCTCAGCCTTGGCAGCAGCCTCGGCAGCCTTCTTCTCAGCTACCTTCTTAGCCAGCTCCTCGTTCTGAGCCTTCTCAGCCTTGAGCTGGGCAGCAGCAGCGTCCTTCTTAGCCTTGGCCTCAGCCTCGGCAATCTTGTTAAGACCATTCTGCTTGTCAGCCTTCCAAGCCTCGAACTTCTTCTGTGCAGTAGCCTCGTCGAATGCGCCCTTCTTGACGCCACCCTTCAGGTGTTTCATCATATAGACGCCCTCGCGGCTAAGGATGTTACGAACAGTGTCGGTTGGCTGTGCACCACACTCGACCCAATAGAGTGCACGCTCGAAATTAAGTTCTACTGTGGCAGGATTGGTGTTTGGGTTATAAGTACCAATCTTCTCAGTGAAACGACCATCACGTGGTGCACGAGCGTCAGCGATAACGATGCGGTAGAAAGCATAGCTCTTACGTCCGCCGCGCTGCAATCTGATTTTTGTTGCCATTGTTTAAATGTGTAATTTTGTTGTTAAATAATTGAATTTCGTGCTCTTATCTCGTAAAAGCGGCTGCAAAGGTACGAACTTTCCGCGAATTCGCCAAACAAATGAAAAGAAAATTTGGTTTTTTGCCATTTATTTACTAATTTTGCACCCGCTAATAATAAATAAGGTATAAGAAAGAGATGATAACAGTCACAAACTTAGCGATTCAGTTTGGAAAGAAAACGCTGTACAAAGATGTTAATTTGAAGTTTACGAGTGGTAACATTTACGGCATTATCGGAGCTAACGGCGCCGGTAAGTCTACCCTACTCCGCGCCATCAGCGGTGAGCTGGAACCGAACAAGGGTTCTATCGAGATGCTGCCGGGCGAACGTATGTCGGTGTTGGAGCAGGACCACTTCAAATATGATGAATTCACGGTGATGGACACGGTATTTATGGGTCACCAGCCGCTGTGGAAAAATATGAAAGAGCGCGAGGCGCTGTATGCCAAGGCCGAAATGACCGAGGAAGACGGTGTTCGCGCCGCCGACTTGGAAATGGCTTTTGCCGAGATGAACGGTTGGGAGGCTGAGAGCGAGGCTGCCCAGTTGCTGCAGAACCTTGGCGTGGCTGAAGGGCAGCACTACAAGCAGATGTCGGAGATATCGAACAACGAGAAGGTTCGCGTGATGTTGGCCAAGGCCTTGTTCGGACATCCCGACAACCTATTGCTGGACGAGCCCACCAACGACCTCGACCTGGATACCGTGCAGTGGTTGGAGGAATATCTGTCGAACTTAGAGCAGTGCGTGCTCGTGGTATCTCACGACCGTCACTTCCTCGATGCCGTGTCGACGCAGACCGTAGACATCGACTTCGGCAAGGTGACGCTGTTCTCGGGTAACTACTCGTTCTGGTACGAATCGTCGCAGTTGGCTTTGCGTCAGGCTCAGAACCAGAAGATGAAGGCCGACGAGAAGCGCAAGCAGTTGGAGGAGTTCATCCGCCGTTTCTCTGCCAATGTGGCAAAGTCGAAGCAGACCACCTCACGTAAAAAAATGTTGGAGAAACTGAACGTCGAGGAAATCACCCCGTCAACACGTAAGTATCCGGGCATTATCTTTTCGATGGAGCGCGAGCCTGGCACGCAGATTCTGGAGGTAGAAGGGCTGAAGGCTACCGACGCTGACGGAACAGTATTGTTTGATAACGTGTCGTTCACCATCGAGAAGGGTCAGAAGACTGTCTTCCTGTCACATAACCCGAAGGCGATGACCGCGCTGTTCGAGATTATCAACGGCAATCGTGAGGCCGACGCCGGTACCTATAAGTGGGGCGTGACTATCACGACGGCTTACCTGCCTTTGGACAACACCGCTTTCTTCCAGTCGGAGATGAACCTCGTAGACTGGCTGTCGCAATATGGCACAGGCAACGAGGTGATGATGAAGTCGTTCCTGGGTCGCATGCTGTTCAAGGACGAGGACATCCAGAAGAAGGTCTGCGTGCTCTCGGGTGGTGAGAAGATGCGTTGTATGATTGCCCGTATGCAGCTGAAGAATGCCAACTGTCTGATTCTCGACACGCCCACAAACCACTTGGATTTGGAGTCGATTCAGGCGTTCAACAATAATCTTATCTCGTTCAAGGGCAACATCCTGTTTGCCTCGCACGACCATGAGTTCATCAATACCGTGGCCGACCGCATCATCGAATTGACACCGAAAGGCACTATCGATAAGCTCACTACGTACGACGATTACATCTACGACGAGAGCATCAAGGAGAAGAAAGCTGAGATGTATGCGTAAAGAATGGCACGGAATTTGCTGGAAGCGAAGAAAAAACAAAAAAGCTATGAACGAAGAAGAAATGAAGAACATGGAAGAGGAAGAAATCATCGACCAACAAGAAAATGAGGCCAGCGATTCAGTCGCTGACGAAGATACAGTGGTCAGCGATTCTGTCGCTGACAATGAATCCGCTGATACCGAAGCTCCCGCTGAGGAAGAAGAAAAAGACCCTCTTAAGCAGGCTCAGGCCGAGATAGAGCAGCTGAAGACACAGATACTCTATAAGACTGCCGAGTTTGACAACTACCGCAAGCGCACGCTGAAGGAGAAGGCAGAGCTCATCCTGAATGGCGGCGAGAAAGCTGTCAGTGCCATTCTGCCAGTTATTGACGACATGGAGCGTGCACTGGCCAATGGCGAGAAAACCGACGACCCCGCCGTGTTGCGCGAAGGCATGGAACTCATCTACAACAAGATGATGAAAGCCCTTGAGAGCTTAGGAGTCAAGAAGATAGACACCGACAATGCCGATTTCGATACCGACATGCACGAGGCCGTAGCTATGGTTCCAGGAATGGGAGACGACAAGAAAGGCAAGGTGATTGACTGTCTGCAAGCTGGTTACCAACTGAACGACAAAGTCATCCGTCATGCCAAAGTGGCAGTAGGACAGTAAGATGTCTGATGTAAGATGTAAGAAGTAAGAAGAAATGGCACAGAAACGAGATTACTATGAGGTGCTTGGCGTTGACAAGAACGCCACAGAAGATCAGATAAAGAAGGCATATCGCACCATTGCCATCAAATATCACCCCGACCGCAATCCCGGCAACAAAGAAGCTGAGGAGAAATTCAAGGAGGCTGCCGAGGCTTACGACGTGTTGCACGACCCGCAGAAACGTCAGCAGTACGACACGTACGGATTCAACGCTCCCGGCAGTGGCGGCTTCGATCCCTTCGGAGGTGCATCAATGAACATGGACGACATCTTCTCGATGTTCGGCGATATCTTTGGTGGACACGCAGGTTTCAGCGGTTTTGGCGGAAGTGCCAAGCGCGGCCCGCAGGTTCATCGTGGCAGCGACCTCCGTCTGAAGGTTCGCCTGTCGCTGCAGGAGATTGCTCATGGCGTCACCAAGAAATTCAAGGTTCGCAAGGACGTGGCTTGCTCTCATTGTCATGGTTCCGGCTCTGCGGACGGCTCTGCCGTTGAGAAGTGTCCGACGTGTCACGGAACTGGTATCATCACCCACACCACACAGAGTATTTTCGGCATGATGCAGACGCAGGGCGTCTGTCCTACTTGCGACGGCGCCGGTACTGTCATCAAGAACAAGTGTCAGCATTGTCACGGCACGGGTATCGAGAAGGGCGAGGAAGTTGTTGAAATCAAGATTCCTGCCGGTGTGGCCGAAGGCATGATTGTCAATGTCCCCGGTAAGGGTAATGCCGGTATTCGCAATGGTATCAACGGTGATATTCAGGTTTTGGTGGAAGAAGAGCCCAACGACACATTCATCCGCGACGACAACAACCTGATATACAATCTGCTGCTCGATTTCCCGACGGCAGCACTTGGTGGCGATGTGGAGATTCCAACCATCGAAGGAACCCGTCTGAAGGTGAAGATGGAACCAGGCACACAGCCCGGCAAGACGCTGCGTCTGCGCGGCAAAGGTCTGCCTGCCGTTCAGGGCTATGGACGTGGTAACGGCGACCTTGTGGTTAATGTCAGCGTCTACGTGCCGAAGACCCTCACCAGCGACGAAAAGCGCGCCATCGAACAGTTCCGTCAGAGTGATAATTTCAAGGGTGATGCCGCCACCAAGCGCAGCATCTTCCAGAAGTTCAGGAATTACTTCAGTTAAGCATGTCGCTGTGCCACAGCGACAAACACCGCGCTTATGACCTACAAAGAGACCTGCGAATACCTGTATAGCCAGATGCCCATGTTCGAGCGACAGGGCGCATCAGGCTATAAAGAAGGACTTCACAACACGCTTGTATTGGATGAGCACTTCAATCATCCTCATAAGTCGTTTGCCGTTATCCACGTCGGAGGCACAAATGGCAAAGGCAGCGTGTCTCATACCATCGCCTCTGTACTGCAGGAGTGTGGCTACCGCGTAGGTCTTTACACCTCACCACATTTGGTTGATTTCCGTGAGCGTATCCGCGTCAATGGACATCCCATCACCGAGAAGTATGTCGTTGATTTTGTCGAGCGCGAACGTTCGTTCTTCGAGCCATTACATCCCTCGTTCTTTGAAGTAACCACGGCAATGGCTTTTGCCTATTTCCGTGACATGAACGTTGATATTGTGGTGGCAGAAGTAGGTTTGGGCGGACGATTGGACTGCACCAACATCGTCAATCCTATCGTCTCCGTCATCACCAACATCAGTTTCGACCACACACAGTTCTTGGGTGACACACTGGCCAAGATTGCCGAGGAAAAAGCCGGTATTATTAAAAAAGGTGTACCTGTCGTCATCGGTGAGAATCATCCCGAGACACGACCCGTCTTCGAGGCCAAGGCCAAGGAGATGCAGGCACCTATTGTTTTTGCCGAAGATAATCCTGAGGTGCTTAGTGCCGCGCCTACTGAAGAAGGGGGCATGCACTATGTGACTTACCATGCTGGTGAGTTCGACGGCGACCTCGGCGGTATTTACCAGCAGAAAAACATGAACACCGTGATACATGCGCTGAAGGTTCTCGAGGATCTTGGTTTCCTTGCTACATTCCCCAAGGACTGCTACGAACTGCTCAACGGTGTCAAGAAGGTTTGCGACAACACAGGACTCATGGGACGATGGCAGACCATCCAACGCAATCCGCTGGTCGTTTGCGATACAGGTCATAACGTCGGCGGATGGCAATATCTGAGCCGTCAACTGGCCATGGTGAAATGCAAAAAAATGCACATCGTCTTCGGCATGGTGAACGATAAAGACATCGATTCTGTGCTCAAACTGCTTCCAAAGGATGCAATTTACTATTTTACGAAGGCAAACACGCCAAGAGCGCTCAACGAGCAATCTGTGCGCATTTTAGCCATCAATCACAAACTGGCAGGAAATTGCTATCCTACTGTAAATGAAGCATATAAGTCGGCTCTCAAAAGCGCGGAACCCGACGATTTTATCTTCGTTGGAGGCTCCAGCTACGTCGTTGGCGATTTCCTCAAAAACTGCATTTAGATGTTTTTAACACTCTCGTAAACGTTTTTTACGTCGATTCATTTGCCATTCTCGTTTTTTTTCGGTTACTTTGCAAGGTAAATTAAGTAACTTAAAACATTAACAATATGGCAAACACAAACGAAACAGCGAATTTGTGTGGTCTGAACCGCAAGGATTTCCAGGCCACGGTGAATGGAAAAAAGACGGATCTTTACATTTTGAAGAACCGTAAGGGTTATGAAGTAGCTATCTCTAATTATGGTGGTGCAATATGTGCTATCATGGTTCCCGATAAAGATGGCAAAGTAGCAAACGTTATTGAGGGTCACAACAGCATCCAGCAGCTCACCAGCGGCAACGAGCCTTACCTCTCGACACTGATTGGCCGTTGGGGCAACCGCATCTGCAAGGGTCAGTTCACGCTGAACGGCAAGGACTATCAGCTTGCTCTGAACGACGGTCCTAACCACCTGCATGGCGGTGGCGTAGGTTTCAACGCCAAGGTTTGGGATGCTCGTCAGATGGGTCCACGCTCGCTGGCTCTGCATCGTATCTCATCTTATGGTGAGGAAGGTTTCACTGGCGAACTGGACGTAACGGTAGAGTTTACCTTCACCGACCAGAACGAGCTGGTTATTGAGTATCTGGCTACCACCAACAAGAAGACGATTGTCAACCTGACACACCACGCCTTCTTTGCATTGGGCGGTACTGCCGATCCCACTCCCGGCATCGAGGACCAGATTTGCGAAATCAATGCAGACTTCTATCTGCCCACCGACGCAACGGCTATTCCTACGGGTGAAATCCTGAAGGTTGAGGGAACTCCCTTCGATTTCCGCAAGGCAAAGACTTTCGGTCAGGATATCGAAGCTGACAACGAGCAGATTAAGTTCGGTCACGGTTTCGACCACAACTACGTGCTGAACAAGCAGGAAGAGGGTGAACTGAGCTTTGCCGCCAAGTTGACAGAGCCCAAGAGCGGACGCACCATGGAGGTTTATACCACCGAACCAGGTTTGCAGCTCTACACCGGTAATTTCCTGAATGGCTACAAAGGCGCCAACGGTTGCACCTTCCCACGTCGTTCGGCCGTCTGCTTCGAGGCACAGCACTTCCCCGACAGCCCTAACCGTCCCTACTTCCCCAGCGTCGTGCTGAATCCAGGCCAGCGCTACAAGCAGAAGACGGTTTATCGTTTCGGCGTAGCTGAGTAAAATTATTACTAATACATTATTATATATGAGTAATCAACAGAAAAACGGAAGCATCATCGCCATTGTGACGATGATGTTCCTTTACGCAATGATTTCGTTCGTAACGAATCTTGGTGCACCCATTGGTGTCATCTGGAAAAACCAGCCGGAGATTGGCGGTTCTAACGTTTTGGGCATCATGGGTAACTTCATGAATTTCTTCGCCTACCTCTTCATGGGTATCCCCGCAGGTAAGATGCTGACCAAGGTGGGTTACAAGAAAACAGCCCTCATCGGTATTGCTGTAGGATTCGTCGGGGTGCTCATCCAGTTCCTCTCAGGATTCTCTGGTGGAATTCCCGGATTCTGTGTATACCTCTTTGGCGCATTCGTCAGCGGTTTTGCCGTCTGTATCCTGAACACCGTTGTCAACCCCATGCTCAACCTCTTGGGCGGTGGTGGCAATCGCGGTAACCAGCTGAACATGATCGGTGGCACGCTGAACTCGTTGTCGGGAACCATGACGCCAATGCTCGTAGGCGCACTCATCGGTACCGTCACGGCTTCTACCCAGATGGCCGACGTCAACCTGGTAATGTACATCGCTATGACCGTCTTCGCTGCAGCTTTCTGCATTCTCTGCTTCATCCCCATTCAGGATCCAAAGTTGGGAAAGGTTACTGCTGATACCAAGTTCGAGCATTCCCCCTGGTCGTTCCGCCACTGTCTGCTCGGTGTCATCGCCATATTTGTTTATGTCGGTGTAGAAGTCGGCATTCCAGGTGGTTTGAATTTCTATCTGTCCGACACAAGCGCCAACGGTGCTTGGGTTAATCCAGAGACTGTGCTCAACGCAGCAACCATCGGTGGCGCTGTGGCAGCTATGTACTGGCTGCTGATGCTCATTGGTCGTATGATAGCTAGTGCCATTGGCGCTAAGGTGTCGTCGCGTCAGATGATGCTTGCAACGACTTTCATTGGGATGGTGTTAATTATCGCCGCTATCCTCACTCCAAAGAGTGTTACAGCTACAATGCCGCTGGTAAAGATTCTCGAGGGTTCCGTCGAGATGACCACTGTACCGCTGAGCGCCATTCTGCTCGTGCTCTGCGGACTCTGCACATCAGTCATGTGGGCCTCTATCTTCAATCTGGCCACCGAGGGACTGGGTAAATACACCGCTCAAGCTTCTGGTATCTTCATGATGATGGTTGTCGGCGGTGGCGTGCTCCCTGTTGTGCAGAATTTCTTTGCTGACTTCATGGGTTACATGCCCAGCTACTTCGTCTATCTGCTGGCTATGGCTTACATGTTCTATTACGCCCTCATCGGCTGTAAGAACGTCAACAAGGACATCCCCGTAGAGTAAAGTTGAAAGTTAAAAGATTAAAGTTGAAAGTTATATGATGGAAATCGATTTTGTAAGAAGCCGCTTCATCAAGCATTTTGATGGCAAGACCGGCAATGTATATGCCTCACCGGGCCGTATCAACCTCATTGGCGAACACACCGACTACAATGGTGGATTCGTATTTCCCGGTGCTGTCGATAAGGGTATTATGGCAGAAATGCGTGCAAATGGTACTGAGGACACCGTCATGGCTTATGCCATTGACTTGAAGGACCGCGTAGACTTCCACCTCAACGATCCCGCTGGCCCCCGCGCATCTTGGGCTCGTTATATCTATGGCATCGCATTGGAAATGCGCAAATTGGGCGTTCCCGTCAAGGGATTTAATATTGCCTTCGCAGGTGATGTTCCCCTCGGTGCCGGCATGTCGTCATCAGCTGCTATGGAGAGCTGCTTCGCTTGCGGTCTGAACGACATCTTCGGTGACAACAAGGTTTCTCAGTGGGATATGGCGCTTGCCGGACAGGCTACCGAACACAACTACTGCGGTGTCAACTGCGGTATTATGGACCAGTTCGCATCCGTCTTCGGCAAAGCAGGCTGTCTGATGCGCCTCGACTGCCGTTCGCGCGAGTTCGAGTACTTCCCCTTCAAGCCCGACGGCTATCGTCTCGTACTGCTCGACAGCGTTGTGAAGCACCAGTTGGCTGGTTCTCCCTATAACGACCGTCGCAATTCGTGCGAGAATGTCGTGAAGCACATTCAAGCCAAGCATCCCGAGGGTAAGTTTGAGACCCTGCGCGACTGCACATGGGAACAACTTGACGAAGTACGCGCCGAAGTTGGCGAGGAGGATTACAAGCGCGCCAAGTTCGTGCTGGGCGAGAAAGACCGTGTTCTTGCTGTCTGCGACGCTCTGAACGAAGGCGATTACGAGAAGGTTGGCGAACTGATGTACCAGACCCATGAAGGACTGTCGAAGGATTACGAGGTCTCTTGCGAAGAGCTCGACTTCCTCAACGACATCGCCAAGGAGTGCGGCGTCACAGGTTCACGAATCATGGGTGGTGGCTTTGGTGGTTGCACCATCAACCTCGTGCGCAACGACCTCTATCGTCAGTTCATCGCTACGGCTAAGGAGAAGTTCAACGCTAAATATGGTCATGAGCCCAAGGTTTACGACGTCGTCATCGGCGATGGTTCCCGCAAACTCTGTTAAGCCCCTTTCAATACAAAGTTTACCGGCATTAAACCTCGAGTTTAGTGCCGGTAAATTGTTTGTTTACTGCGGGTAAACTAATACGATTATTATTTCTTGTCCAATTTCTCGTAAATCGAGTTGTTTGACTTGTATTCAGGTACGATTTCCTTCATCTTTGCGACAGTAGCCATATCGTCATAATGCTTGGAAATCTCAATGAGGTCGTCAATATCCTTGCATACCTTGTCGTAGTCATACTCACGAACCTCTGCGATACGAATCTTCTCATGGAACGTTGGCTTGGTGCCCTCGAGTTCGTTAAGCACTTCCTCGTAGAGCTTCTCGCCCGGACGCAAACCTGTGAACTTAATCTCGACATTCTTGGCACCGGAGAGCTTGATCATGCGCTTGGCAAGGTCAGCAATCTTCACCGGTTTACCCATGTCAAAGACGAAGATTTCACCACCATTGCCCTTCGTGCCAGCCTCGAGCACAAGCTTACAAGCCTCGGGAATGAGCATGAAGAAACGAACGATACGTTCGTCAGTAACAGTTACAGGGCCGCCGTTCTTAATCTGTTCGCGGAACAAGGGAATGACACTTCCGTTGGATCCCAGCACATTACCGAAACGTGTGGTAACGAACTGTGTGCGAGCCGTCGGTCCACCCATTTGACCAGCTGTGATAAAGCTGAGTCTGTTGCCCAAGATAGGTAGATGATTGACCATCTTCTTCTCTTTGATAGCTTGGTCGAGCGCCTGCACATAAATCTCGCAGATACGCTTCGAACAGCCCATGACATTCGTGGGGTTCACGGCCTTATCCGTTGACACCATCACGAATTTCTTGACGCCATATTTCACGCTGTAGTCAGCAATTACTTTCGTTCCGTAGATGTTGTTGAGCACAGCCTCCGAGGGATTATCCTCCATCATCGGCACATGCTTATAGGCGGCAGCATGGAATACGTAGTCAGGACGGAACGTACGGAAAATCTCCTCCATTCTGCGCTGACGGCTGATGCTGGTCACAATCACCTCGGCATCCACATTCGGATAGTCTCTGGCCATCATTAGTCGAATGTCGTGCTGAGGAGTTTCTGCCTGATCGATGAGCATCATCTTTGCCGGCTTAAACTGCGCAATCTGTCTTACCATCTCGCTACCGATAGAACCGGCACTTCCAGTAATCAACACCTTCTGTCCCTCTATCAGTTCAGCCACCGATTTCAGGTCTACACGAATCTCCTGACGAGGCAACAGCTCTTCTACAGATACTTCACGCATCTGCATGTTACCATAGTCCTCGTCCGACATTTCTTCGCCTTCGCTCATCTCCTTGGCACTCTGAGCCATATAGATTTTCGCACCAGCACCAATGATCTTATCCTGAATTTCCTGATTATCCCGGAATTCCTTCACACGATAAGGCGACACCAAAACACCCTCGATATCATTATCCATGATGATTTTGGCCAAATCCTCATCAACAGAATACACACGCTCGCCCATAATCTGCTGGTGTTTCGTATTCTTGTAATGAGTAATGAAACCTTTCACCAAGAATTGACGTGGACGCTGGCTCTGGATATTCTTCGCCAATCCTACCCCACCCTGCATGGCACCGTAAATCAGTACGCGGACAGCACGAGTATTCGAGAAAGCCACATCATACAGAGTCTTCACAAACACGCGCAGAGCCCACATCAGCAATGTGGCAATAATATAGCAGAGGAAAATGCTAGTCGTGTTGAAATGCACAAACCAGTCACCAGGAAGCATATCCATTCCATAGTCAGCAATCAACACAAGTCCAAGGCTAACCAAATTGCCATACACCACGCGCATCAAGTCAACGAAACTCGAATAGCGCATAAAGCCGGAATAAGTATGGAACAGGCGGAAACCAGGTATACTCAGCAGTGCAAAGATGCTTACGGTGTTAAGTACCTGTAATGTGTTTTCGTATAATGTCTGCGTGTCGTGGAATATCCAGAAAGTCACAATTCCACTGAACATGACAATTGCAAAATCAATAAGGAAAATACACCAGTATGGTAACGAATTCTTCGTGAAATACCAGTTTAATATCTTGTCAAACGGATTTCTCATATATATCTATGCTTCAAAACCGCTGCAAAGTTAAGAATTATTGTTTAAAAATCCAAATAAATTGCAAATTATTTCTTCATTATAACGTAAAGACGCCTTTGTGTTAACACAAAGACGCCCTTATTTATTGTTTGCCAGCCTTCAATCAGAAGGTTTTCAACATATTTTCAGAAAGTATATGACAATGTGCAGAGCAACTGATGGCGGTTATCCTTGACATTGACAGCATTACAATCGTTAGACTTGGGATCATAATACTGATTCATGTTCTGAAAATGATTCATGTAAGGATAGAAATCACCGTTGCGCATTTGGTACTGATAAGCCAAGTCGATGCGGAACTGGTCGAAGGCAAAGCCGACACCAGCAGTAATGCGATTGGTACTCTTCCAGTTGGTATAATCAGTGGTGGAAGCCATCATAACGCCTGGCGAATCGAGGGTCATATCGCGAACACCATCATCTTTATACATAGGCGATACGTAGTTGTAACCCACACGGACCGAGACATTCTTGTCAATCATATATTCTGCGCCAGCCTTGATGGTCGAAACTCCTTTCAGCGTACGCTGGGTATGATTCTTCATGATGGGATCACTATCGCTCTTGTCATAGTAGTCGCCATACCAGTCATAACCAGACGAACTGATGGAACGCATGTCGTTGGTGCTATAGTCGGCATATTCATAGCTGAGACCCAGCGCGAGGCAATTATCAATAATGTGCCCGGCAGAAAAACCAAACACCCAAGGAGTGTTGAAACGAAAATCTGCCTTGTCTCTCATTTCCATTAACATGCCATACTGGTCGTTAAGAGACGTGATATTCTCTGTGGTCAACTTGTAGAATGTAGGCGACGAAACACTGACACCCAGACGGAATGGTGATTCCTCGATAGGACGGCCGATGATACCAGCCTTGATATTGAAACCAGTACCGGTAATCTTGTGGCTGTCTGTCATCTTTACATAATTGACCTCAGGATCCGACGACACCAATGACTCTTCATATTCCGTATAGCTATTGTAATGGACACCTTTCACGCCAACCGTCAGACCCCAATAGAAGCGGTTGTTGATGTTACCGCTGAGGTTGAAGTCGTACTCACCGATATAGCCTGTCTGGGCGCGGTTGAACATGTAGTCCTGAGCGTCGATATATGTGTAGTTGGGATCACCTGTTTCCGGATCAACACCGTTTTCCATCATGCGCAGACAAAGCTCGTCGACAGTACTGACACTATAACGGCCGAGAAGTTGGTCGTTCAAGCCCTTGATGTAAGTTTGGCGATTCTGTGATGAGCCATTAATGGCATTAGCTGCAGCCGAAAGCACATGGTTGAAATTGCGGCTCTTATGGAAATTGAAACCGAAATTAATGAAATCAGAAACACCTGTGCGTGTTGCAACAACAAAACCCATCTGGTCGAACGACGCATTGGTTTTTGAGCCGTCAGCAAAGGACTTTCCATCGGACTGCGACACAAGACCGAACGAACCGGATACCTGACTATGGCGGAAGAGTCCGATGCCAGCAGGATTGGTGCCAATAGTCGATATATCAGCCCCCAGAGCTTCCATAGCTCCTCCCATACCCACGTAACGGGCTGTTCCGTTCAGATCCTCAGTAGCCAGCTGTGCACCGATGTAGGTGTCGAGGTTGACTGCGCTCTGAGCACTTATCTGCATGACTGCTACAGCCAAAGCAGCAAAAACAAATATCTTCTTCATTGTCGTATTCCTTAACTATTATCTATTATCTGCAAACTATTAACTGTTAACGGCGTCCGCCAAATGATCGTCCACCAGAAGAGTAACCACCACCGCCGCGGCTACCACCACCGCCACCGATGCTACCGCCACCGCCGAAGCTACCAGAACTGCTGCGAGAACCGCCAAACGAACTTGACGAACTGCGATTGCTGCCAAACGAACGGTTTTCGTTATACGTCCGACTATTGTTCGTACGCGAGGTAGTACGTCCGAAATCACGACGGCTATCGTATGTCGTTACACGGCCACGATGAGGTGTTGTGCGCACATAGCCACCATACCAACGTGGGCTATAATATCCGTAATATCCATAGCTCCACGGACGATAGTAACCGTAATACCAGGGGCTATACCATCCATACCAGCTGCTATAGTAGCCGTAATAGTATGGGTAGTTCCAATACCAAGGGTCATAGTCGTACCAGCTATACCAACGGCTGGCATACCAAGGCGACATCCATTGTCCGTCGCGATAACCTTCCCAGTAGGCCTGACTGGGTGTATAGTCGTCGAAACGGCTCAACTGACGTGTCAGCTTATAGTCATCAGCCGACGATGCATTATCGGTAGAATCAGGATACACACCACGAACAGCAGAGAAATCAATGATATCGTTGCCTGCCGAGTCGGTAGGAATAGTACCTGTCAATACACGACGGTTATAATCATCAACTGAGCGTGAGCTACCGGAATAGTAGGTGCCGCGAGGCAGACCGTATTCGTAAACGTCCTTGGCTTTCTGCTCCTTGGACGGAACGAAATACATATCATCCTGAGCCATCATATTGATGGGCAACACTCCTAAAAAGAGCAGTGACATGATCAGCTTTTTCATCTTCATATCTCCTATGTTTAATTGTTCACGATGCAAAATTAATATTAAATTCAATGCAAAAGTAAGGAAAAACCCTAAGAACTGATAGGTTTTTCCCTATTTTTTGTAATTTTGCAGTCTAATTTTAACATAACTATGAAATATTTCGAGGTAGAATTCACCATTACGCCCTGTTCGCAGGTTGCACAAGACCTGTTGTCGGCATTAGCTGGAGAGGCAGGATTCGAGACGTTTGAGGAAACAGCGAATGGCTTGAAAGGTTACGTACAGCAGACGCTGTTCGATGAATCTGTACTATCGTCAGCACTCGAGGATTTCCCCCTCGACGATACACATATTATATATAAGGTAGAAGAAGCCGAAGATCGCGATTGGAACGAGCAATGGGAACAAGAGGGCTTCGAACCGATTGACGTCAGATGTCAGATGGCTGATGGCAGAAGCAGGACATTGATTATTCATGATGGCCGTCATCTCCCCTCAGACATAAGCCTTCAACCTACAGATATCGAAGTCGAAATTGATGCGCATCTGGCCTTTGGCACTGGCACTCACGAGACAACACGTATGATTTGTGCTACACTACTCGGCATGAATCTAAGTGGTATGAAAGTACTTGACTGCGGATGTGGAACGGGAATTTTGGGCATTTGTGCCTTGAAATTAGGTGCGCAGCATTGTGTAGGCTATGATATTGATGAATGGAGCGTAGACAACACCCGCCATAATGCCATTATCAATCGTGTCGATGACCGTTTAGAAGCACTTCATGGCGACGCCACCATGCTCAGCGGTTTTCCTGCTGAGTTTGACCTCGTAATGGCCAATATCAACCGTAATATTCTTTTACAGGATATGGAACGTTTCGTCAGTGTGATGCGACCAAAAGCGACACTCGTCCTCAGCGGATTTTATCAGTCTGATTGCCAATTGTTGGAAGAAAAAGCCAACAATTTAGGACTCATGCTAAAGCAGACGAAAAACGACGGAGATTGGGTGTGTCTTGTATTTCAGTATCAATAAGTCACAATACTCCGTTCATATAACGGGATAAGGCCTCTGCACAGCGTTCGCCATCAACTCCTGCTGACACAATACCGCCAGCATAGCCAGCGCCTTCACCACAAGGAAACAGTCCCTGTAAACGGATGTGCATCAGGCTCTCCGTATCGCGAAGAATACGTACAGGAGCACTGGTGCGTGTCTCAACACCAATCATCACAGCTTCGTTGGTCAGGAATCCGTGACTCATACGGCCAAACTGCTTGAAACCTTCCTGCAAGCGATGACTGATATCCTGAGGCATCCAGAAATGCAGGGGTGACGAAATGAGTCCTGGCGCATAACTAGAACGGGGAAGATCGTACGAAAGGCGATTGTTTACAAAATCTGCCATACGCTGAGCCGGTGCTGTCTGCTTGCGATTACCCTGTTGCCAACAGTCACGCTCGAGTTGTTCTTGGAAATGCATCACGCGCAAAGGATCGTCACCCGCGATATCCTCAGCGCGCATTTCAACGACCATACCACTGTTCGACCACTGACCACCGCGATTGCTAGGGCTCATGCCGTTGACAACAATCTGTTCTTTATCAGTAGCGGCAGGAATGACGAACCCACCAGGACACATGCAGAACGAATAGACTCCGCGCCCGTCAATCTGGGTGACAAACGAATATTCCGCTGCAGGCAGATACTTTCCGCGTCCCTGCTTATTATGATACTGTATCTGGTCTATCAACTCCGAAGGATGTTCTAAACGTACACCTACCGCAATACCCTTGGCCTCGATTTCAATCTTGGCGTCTGCCAAATAGCGATAGACATCGCGGGCGGAATGTCCTGTAGCCAAAATCACAGGACCACGAAACTCTTTATCGGAAGCCAAACAGCCAACCACTCGATTATCTTCCAATACGAGACTGGTCACTTTTGTTTGGAAATGTACCTCACCACCGCTACGGAGAATGGTGTTACGCATAGCCTCAATAACACGCGGCAACTTATCGGTGCCGATATGTGGATGGGCATCGGCCAGAATATTCGTCGATGCGCCGTGTTGGCAGAACACATTGAGAATTTTCTCAATAGAGCCTCGCTTCTTCGACCGTGTGTAAAGCTTACCGTCAGAATAGGCGCCTGCCCCACCCTCGCCAAAACAATAGTTGCTTTCGGCATCAACCTGCTGCGTTTTGGCAATCTGCGCCAAGTCGCGTTTGCGCTCGCGAACGTCTTTACCTCGTTCGAGCACGATGGGACGAATACCCAGTTCTATCAGTCGGAGGGCAGCAAACAATCCTCCTGGGCCAGCACCGACGACAATAGCCTGAGGCGCTGACAAGACATCCGGATAAACCGTCGGCACATATTCGTCCTGCTGCGGCTGTTCGTTGATATAACAACGCACCTTCAGATTGACAAAGATAGTACGCTGGCGAGCATCAATGCTACGACGGAGAATACGCACGGCTGTTAACGTACGCACATCGAAGCCATACTCGTCAGCCAGCCAACTGCGAAGTGCCTGTTCGTTAGCTGCCACATTCGGTTGAACGCGAATCTGGTATTCGTTAGTCATGCCTCAAGCGGAAACATATTATTCGCTTTTTTCTTCTTTCTTTTCACTAGGTATGAGGTCCTTGATTTCTTCTATCTCGTCCTCATCGAACCACTTGGAAAGGCGCTTGCGAGCTTTCACCTGAATCTCAGGATCTATATCCGTCCACACCTTCTTCAATACAAATACCAGCACACCCAAATCGTCAGCCAAGCCGGCAATAGGAATAGCATCTGGCACAACATCCAAAGGACTAATCAGGTAGCCCAGTGCACCAATAATCATTGCCTTATTCGTAGCACTGACTTTATCACTCTGCAGCGTATAATAAAGAATAAGCGCAGCATAAACCAACTTCGCTCCGGCACCTTTGGCAATGCGGGCAATCTTTTCAACGAAGTCCTTCCTTGAGAACTTGTTGGAATAGTTCATAAAATCGGGTAATTCCATATTCTTTCGTTTTTTATTTGATTCTTAATATTCTAATTCCAGTAAATGTCTTGTGCTTCTGCAGATAACGATATAGCGTCATGGGTTCCTCGACGACCTTCTTATGTATCAGTGAAGCATTAAGCAGATGCAATCCGTCCTTCTGCCATACGGCAAATCCAAGATGAGCAATGTCGAGTCCTGGTTTATTGCAGGTAATGGCAATGATATCGCCGTCCTTTATGACACTGCGCAACAGCTTGGTATTGCGTATGGCCGACTTGGGGATATAGCGTGCCTTCAACCCATTGAGCGACTGCTCCTGCTGACGGATCATTGGCACAAGACGACTGTCAGCTTTCAGTGCCTTATAAGCCTCAGGATGCGTAGACATATAATTGACGCTGACCGTCTGCACAGCTGAAAACGGCGGATTGGGCTGCTGAATATCACTTACCAGCTGCATTTGTGCCTTGTCACGTATCCAGTCGCTGAAATAGTGAAGGCGCGAAGGATAGCCGTCAAGCGCGCCCTGACGATAGCGCAGCGTGGTAAGCATTTGCACATAGTCTTTCCACGAACGCTGTCCGCGATTGGCACAGAGTTTCAGCGCTGTCACCGTTTCCACCAGTGTCGTACAGTCGAGTTGACGGGTATTCACCACCAACTGTTCTCGGGCGTTGACCTCCAGCGTATGAGCAACATAAGGCACCTCCATAAATTGCCATGCAAACCACAGCGTTGAAGTTTGCCGGTTTGCCTGAGCCAGCAATTTGCATATCTTGATGCTGTCAGCCCGCTGGTATGTTACTTGAGCTTCAACGCTCAAGACAATCATCCATACGACAAGAATTACACATATCTTTCTCATCATCTTTTCTTTTTATAACCCTTACGAGGTCCGAAATTAAAACCCGCATAAATGTTCAGACTGCCGAAGATGTTGTTGGCAGCAAAACGCGACTTGTGGTAATTATAGGCTCGCACGATGGCAGAAGCACCGGCATACCACTTATTATTATTCCACACGACACCAAACCGTCCGATACCGTCAATATTGAAATTTCCGAAATCAAACCCAGTCTTGTCCTCATCTGCAGTCTCGCCTCGTGTCTTCTTATAAGCTAGTGCCAACGACAGACTAGAACAAAACAGACAGTTGCGGGCAAATACCCAGTTGTAAGCATAGCCCACTGACGCGTTCAGATTATAGTATTTCACGCTATTGAACATCAGTCCACTATCCAACTGTACAGGCTGTTTCAGGTGTTGTGACATCAGGGTCTGCATACGGTTATAGTCAAAGTCCAGCGAATTACGCATATATCCTAATCCTGCCATCCATGAGCCGCAGCTGATTTTCTGCATCGTACTCTGGTTGAACGCAGCTGGATAGGAGAACCGCTTGTGGTTAAAGATGTAGTAGGCGTTGAATCCGGTGATGCCTACGCTCAGTCCGTCGAAACTGATATCCTCAAGCACGTGCGTATCGATATCCTTACCTAAATCGACATTGCGAATCCGATAGTCACTACCCGTGCGACGATAGTATAAGTCGACACCTACCTGTGCAGCATAGAAACTGATGTCGAACTCCTGTTTGATTTTACTGACGTTGAAGTTGTTGATGTCAATGGTATAACCAAAAAATATCCAGCGCCAACCGAAATAAGGGCCGAATTTGAATGTCGGCGCAGGAGCAAACGTCACTGTCTGCTTATTGTCGCCTTTAGAGCTAAGGCGATAGATGTCGTAGTTGTAGGTGCCTTGCAGCATCAGCGCCCAGTTGTAGTGCTGGGGCTCAACATAATTCGTATCGATTTCAGTAAACTTATGCCACGTTTTCTTGAACCATCCTTCCTCCTTAGGTTCCTCAACCGTCCTAATCGTATCAGACGCCTGCCGATGGGACGCATAGAGTCCTAAGGTAGTTGTTAACAGGAATATGGTCAAGATCCTTCTCATTCGGTTGTCGTATCATTTAAAATTTACCAAGGATACGGTCCAAAGCCCAATTGACAGGCGTTGCCGACACACTCGTACACTCGCAGACAGCTATGCCTTGCAAGTGTTCTATGACATTCTTGATAAGTGGAAACTGAACATAGGGAGGATTGGGCACCGCGATATTTTCTTCACCATAGATGGTATGCAGACGGATAGGCTGGTAGTCAAACACCGAGAACGATACTGAACCACGGTCACCGACCACTTCTATACGGTCTTCGCGAGCAGACTCATGAGCAACAAAACACCACGAGCCAGACCCAGGCAAGCCGTTCTCGAACTCAAAACAAGCACTGACCGAGTCTTCAGCCTTATACAGGCCTCCACGGTTGGCGCGAATACCACGAGCCTCGATGATGACACCAAACCAGTGTTGAAGCAAGTCAAGCTGATGAGGAGCGAGATCATAGAAATATCCTCCACCGGCAATATCTGGCTGCAGGCGCCAGGGCAACTGGTCACCTTTGCCGTAATCCAACTCACGAGGGGGAACAGAAAAACGAACTTGCACACTGACAACCTTGCCAATGACGCCACGTTCTATGATTTCGTGCACCTTCTCAAAATAAGGCAAATAGCGGCGGTAGTAGGCTACAAAACAGGGCTGTCCTGTTTCGACAGAGATGCGATTTATGCGCGCACAATCTTCATAGGTCGATGCCAATGGCTTCTCTACATAGACAGGTTTACCTGCCTTCATAGCCATAATGGCAAACGTGGCATGACTGGACGGCGGAGTAGCTATATAGACAGCATTCACCTCGTCGTCGTCAATGAGTTCCTGAGCATCTGTATACCATCGTGGCACTCCGTGACGCTCCGCATAGCTACGCGCTTTCCGCTCGTCGCGACTCATCACCGCAACGACACTCGAACCGTCTACCTCCGAGAAGGCCGGACCGCTTTTTTTCTCCGTCACTTCACCGCATCCGATAAAGCCCCACTTGATTATTTTCATATTTTCGTGTGCAAAGATACAAATTATTTAGGAAAAATGTGTACCTTTGCAGGCGTAAATTTCAAAAAGATGAAAAAACAAGACGATTTATTACTATTGAAAGCTCGCGGTTACCGCAGTGTGCTCGCTACGGGTTTCCAGCTTTATACCAGTAATTTCCGCCGCTTTTTCAAGGCATCTTGGCAGATGGCAATACTTTATGCACTCAGCTGTGGAGCCTTGGGAACCCTTACGGCTATCAAGCTACCGGAAATATCCACTGGCATCGCAAAACAAATGCTTACCTATCAAGCAGTTAGCGTTGAAAGTCTCCAGTCTTACTCCATCATTGGTTTGGAGATCCTGCTTCTGATGCTGCTGGCTCTTGCCACATTGGCATTGGCGTCGGCTCCTATCCTCAGCAAACTGAAAGAACACAAGGAAACAGGCGCAATCACTGCCCCACCCCATTGGTTTTCAGCCAGTCCGCATCTCATGGGGCGCTCACTGAAAGGCGTCTTCCTTACTGCGCTGATCTTGCTCATTCCTTTCTGCCTGTTCGTTGCAGCCATGTTTGTGCTCGACACCGTCAGCCAACAATTCATTCTCCGTCATCTGACGACCACCATCGTGGCGTTCTTCGTTTACGGTCTTATCGTCGTACTGTTCTCGTTGCCGCTTTACCACGTGCTCATGAAATACCTGATGGAGGCGCCGTGTGGCTACTGGAAAACGCTGGGTCGTAGTTACGCCAGCGGATTGCGTCACTGGGGTCTGATGTTCCTTGTGTTTTTTGTCAGCATGTTGCTCATTCAGCTGGTGGCCTTTATCGTCATGTTACCCTCACATATCCTTAGTTTTGCCAACCAGCAGGCACATCAGGGACTACTCTTTGGCGACCCGCTGGGCATGCCGTCCTACATCACCACGCTCACCTTCATCACTGTTACTCTCTGCTGCTTCATTCAGTTCTACGTCAGCCAAGTGCTGCTGGTTCACAACTATTATATTTATGGTTCTATCGAAGCACGCGAACAGGAACGTAACAACATTGAAAATCCATAAGACATTATGAAAAAGATATTATTCATCGACCGCGACGGAACCATCATCCGCGAACCAGACGACGAGCAGATTGACGCTTTTGAAAAGCTACAGTTCGTACCGCGTGCTATCAGCAGCCTCGCATTCCTCCGTCAGCATACCGACTACCTTTTCGTCATGGTCAGCAATCAGGACGGACTGGGAACACCAGCATTCCCTGAGGACACTTTCTGGCCCGTACAGAACTTCATCCTCGACACACTACGTGGCGAAGGCGTCGAGTTCGACGACATCCTTATCGACCCACATTTCCCTGAGGACAACGCCCCCACACGTAAACCCAACATCGGGCTCGTCGAGAAATACATCAACAATCCCGACTACGATATCGCCAATTCCTACGTCATTGGCGACCGCGATACCGATCGCCGCTTCGCCGAGAATATCGGCTGTCGTTTCATACAGATTGGTGATTGGTCTAGCGCTACAGCCATCGCTTATGGTGGCGAACGAACTGCAGAAGTGCAGCGAACTACCAAGGAGACCGATATCCTCGTACGCGTCGACCTTGACGGTAACGGCCGTTGCGACATCCAGACCGGACTGGGATTCTTCGACCACATGCTCGAACAAATCGGTAAACACGGCATGATAGACCTTACCGTCCATTGCAACGGTGACCTGCATGTTGACGAACATCACACCATCGAGGATACGGCGCTCGCTCTTGGCGAATGTCTCTTAAAAGCACTTGGCGACAAGCGCGGTATCGAGCGCTATGGCTACTCCCTGCCTATGGACGACTGTCTGTGCAGCGTCTGCCTCGACTTTGGCGGCCGCCCCTGGCTCGTCTGGGATGCCGAGTTTCACCGTGAACGCATTGGTGAGATGCCTACCGAGATGTTCCTCCATTTCTTCAAGTCACTCAGCGACGCCGCTAAGATGAATCTCAACATCCGCGCCGAAGGTCAGAACGAGCACCATAAGATAGAAGGCATCTTCAAAGCCCTCGCCCGCGCACTGAAAATGGCCGTCCGCCGCGACGTCTGCCATTACGAACTCCCTTCCACCAAGGGAACCCTGTAAACGAAACCGAACCCAGGACTACCTATGGGAGCTTTTTCGTTTGAAGCGCTCCTCTATAGTCTGGAAGACGACAAAGAGTATAGGAACTATAAACAACAGCGCAATGGTGCCGATGAGCATGCCGCCAATTGTTCCTACACCCAACGAGCGGTTGCCGTTGGCACAAATACCTGTCGCAACAGCCAGAGGCAACAGTCCAAAAATCATCGTGAGCGACGTCATCAGGATTGGTCGCAAACGCACAGCGGCAGCGTCGAGCGCTGCTGCGATGATGCTCATGCCCTGGCGTCGGCGTTCAGAAGCGTACTCCGTCAACAGAATGGCCGTCTTCGAGAGCAGTCCTATCAACATGATGAGTCCTGTCTGCATATAGATATTGTTCTCCAGTCCCCACATCCACGCAAAGAGGAACGAGCCCAACAATCCGAACGGCACACTCAGAATGACTGCCATTGGAATGAAGACACTCTCATAAAGCGCACAGAGAATCAGGTAGATGAATACGATACAAAGCACGAAGACCAGTGCCGTAGTGTTCTGGGACGAGGCCTCCTCGCGCGTCATACCGCCAAACTCATAGCCATAGCCTTCGGGCAACACCTCGGCAGCCACCTCGCGAATGGCGTCAATGGCCTGTCCGGAGCTGTAACCTTCTGCAGCCGTGCCGCCCACCTGTATCGATGGGAAGAGATTGAAGCGCGACAACGTCTCGGAACCATAGACGCGCGTCAGCGTCAGGTATTGACCGATGGGCGACATCTCACCCTGATTGTTCTTGACGAAGATATTGTTCAGCGACTCCGTGTCCAGACGGTATTCTGGCGAAGCCTGCACCATAACGCGGTAGAGCTTGGTGAAGCGCACGAAGTTCGAGGCATAGTGACCGCCGACATAACCGCTCAGGGCTGCGAGCACATCACTGGGCGACACACCACGACGCTTGCAGAGGGCTGCATCTACCTCCACACGGTACTGCGGATATTTCAGCGAGAAGTTGGTGTAGGCACGACCAATCTCAGGGCGCTCACTGAGCGCTGCAATCAGCTTGTTCGTATAGCCCAGCAAGTCCTGTATGTTGCCACCGTGCTTGTCCTGCACGTGCAGCTCGAAACCGTTGATGCGTCCGAAACCTGGCAGCATATTTTGCGTGTTCACCTGAATCTTGGCATTTGCGATGTCGGCGGTACGACGATAGATTTCCTGCACGATGCTTTGGTCATCGTCGCCTTTACCCTTACGCTCGTCCCATTTCTTCAGTTTCAGCGTGAAGTTACCGTTCGACGATGACTGCTCGAAGCTGTTCGAGTTGCCCGCAATGAGCGAGTAGATACGCAACTGCGGCAGGTCATTAATGCGCTCCTCCACCTCTTTTAAGATATGATAGGTCTGTTGTAGACTGCTTCCTGGCGATGCCTGCACGTTGATGAATACTGTTCCCATATCCTCGTTGGGCACCAGTCCGGTCTTCGTCGTACGCATCATCCAATAGAGTCCACCGATGGCAACGACAAGCAATCCGAAGGCCAACCACTGTTTACGCAATACTTTAGAGAGGCCTTGCTTATATTCTCGCACAAATGTATCAAACGACGGTAAACGACTGATTTTTAGCGGTTTATTTTGCTTCTTCATAATGAGCGCGCAAAGCGCAGGTGATAGCGTCAGTGCATTGAACAACGAGATGGCAACGGCAATGGCCATCGTCAGTCCGAACTGGGTATAGAACGTTCCCGTAACACCGCTAATGAAGCAGACTGGTACAAATACCGCCATGAAAACCAGCGTCGTAGTGACCAGTGCCGATGTAATGCCATGCATGGCACTAACGGTACATTCGTAAGTGGATATGGCAACGGGAGAACCGTCAACCACGGCAGGCACTTCATCGAGCTTGGCCTGCACGGCTTCCACCACCACGATGGCATCGTCCACCACCGTTCCGATGACCAGCACCAATGCAAACAGTGTCAGCATGTTCAGTGAGAATCCGATGGCATAGATGACAGCCAGTGTGGCTATCAGCGACACCATGATGGCGATGGCGGGAATGATGGTTGCACGCCAACTACGCAGGAAGACGAACACCACGAGGACGACCAGCACAAGAGCTTCCAGCAACGTTTCGACGACACTCACAATCGAAGCGTCCAAGAAGTCCTTCTTCGATTCCAAATCCTCGATGACGATGCCTGGCGGCAACGACTTGCGTATCTCCTCCACCTCGCGGTCTATCTGCTTGATAATCTCATTGGCATTCGAACCTGCCACCTGGTTGATGGAGATGTTTACCGAAGGACTGTCGTTGGTCTCGCCAATGATGTTATAGTTCTGCGAACCCAGTTCCACACGGGCAATATCACCAATGCGCAACACGTCGCCACTGGGCAGCGAGCGCACCACCAGATTCTCGTATTCCTGTTCCTCCTCATAACGACCACGATATTTCAATACATACTGGAACGTATTCTGGCTCTCGGCGCCCAGCGTACCCGTCGCCACCTCCACATTCTGCTCGTCCAACACCTTCGTCACGTCTGCAGGGGTCAGTCCGTACTGCGCCATCTTCAACGGGTCCAGCCAAATACGCATCGAATAGTCGGCACCCATCACGTTCACCTCGCCCACACCGGCAATACGGCTCAGGCGCGGCTCGATGTTAATCTTTGTATAGTTCGCCAGAAACGAACGGTCAAACGTAGAATCTGGACTATACACCGCCAACTGCTTGATGTTCGACGTTTGGCGCTTCCTCACAGTGATACCGCCCTTCACCACGTCACTCGGCAGGCGGCCCTGAACCGTTGCGGCACGATTCTGAACGTTCACCATCGCCATATTGGGGTCAGTACCCTGACGGAAGAATATACCGATGGACGCCGTACCGTTGTTCGACGCCGTCGACGTCATATACATCATGCCCTCCACACCATTGATTGCTTCCTCCAGGGGCACGACGACGCTCTTCTGCACCGTCTCAGCATTCGCACCTGTGTACGATGCCATGACGCGTACCGTAGGCGGTGCTATCTCAGGAAATTGCTCGAGCGGCAGACTGGCCAGTCCGATGATACCCACCAGCACCATCAGTACGCTTATCACACAGGATAATATCGGGCGGTCAATGAAAGTCTTTACGTTCATGTTGATTCTATTCGTTATTTTGTTATAACGGGATTACGGAATTAAGTTATTTCGATGTTCCTTTCTTGATTTCAACCCCGTCCTTCAGCAGTCCGGCACCTTCGGCAATGATGGTGTCACCCACCGACAGACCGTCCTCCACGATATACTCCTTGCCGTTGTTCTGCGGAAACAGCGTAACAGCCGTAGCCTTCGTCTTGCCATCGATGACACGATAGACAAACGTGCGGTTCTGCAACTCGTACGTCGCCTCCTGTGGGATGACAACGCACTGCGCATGACTCGTGGGAACTATCACCGTAGCACTGCCGCCGTTATGCAGCAAGCCTTGAGCATTGGGGAACGTGGCACGTAATGTTACGGCACCCGTACTGACATCTACCGTACCGCTCACCGCAGTGATACGACCCTGCTGCTCGTAGAGTTTACCATTGTTCATCCGAAGCCCCACTGCCGGAGCCTTGCTAATAAAGGCCTCAATGCCACCATACTGTGCAATGAGGTTCAGGGTCTGACTCTCGCTGATACTGAAATAGACATACATCTCCGAGTCGTCGGCCACCGTCACCAGCGGCTCACTAATCGAACTACTGACCAGCGAACCCACATGCCAGGGAATCATCGAAGCCACACCGCTCACAGGACTCTTTACCACCGTATAACTCAGATTGTTACGGGCATTCGCCTCTTGCGCTTTCGCCTGCGACAACGCCGCCTCAGCCTCCAACAAAGCGTTGTGAGTGGTCTCCACACTCACCTCGCCTACTACATGGCCTTCCTGCAACAGACGTTCGTTGTTGTAGTTCATGCGAGCCGTCGCCAAATGTGCCTCGGCACTCTTACGTGCAGCCACCGCCACATCCAATGCAGCTTGGAACGGTACCTGATCGATGACGAACAGCGTCTGACCTTTCTTCACAGTTTCACCCTCGTTGATGCAGATGCGTGTGATGGTGCCCGACACCTGAGGACGCACCTCTACAATCTGACGACCGGTCATTCTTCCGCTATATTGCCGTTCTAGCGTCATATCTTTCTTGCCCACAACCATCGTCTTATATGCCACCTCGTCGTGGGGTTTCTTCTTTTCATTACCACAAGCCACAACCAGCAATCCCACGATGATTACCGCCAGAAATCCTATTGATTTTGTGCTCATTATATTCATAGTCCGTTTAGTCATTTTATTTATCGGAAAGCAATTTTCGTAAATTTATGGGCAAAGGTAACACTTTTTTCTCGTTTTTTCGTATATTTGCACCGATAATTTGGATTGTTTATAAAAAAATTGTAAATATGACACCTACAACAGAGCGCGTGTTCCAGATATTCAAGGAACTGAACCAGATTCCACGTCCGTCACACCACGAAGAGCGCGTGGCCGACTATCTTTGCCAGTTTGCTGAACGTCTCGGCCTATCATATAAACGCGACAAAGAAAACTGCGTCGTCATCAGTAAACCCGCTACACCAGGCCACGAAGGGGCCGAACCCGTCGTACTGCTCAACCACATGGACATGGTCTGCGTCGGTATGGCAGACCCGCTGAACGACCCCATACAAGCCTACGTCGAAGATGGCTGGATGAAGGCCCGCGGCACGTCGCTGGGTGCCGACAACGGCATCGGACTGTCGATGGCCCTTGCCGTGCTCGAGAGCAACGATATTGTCCACGGACCTATGGAGGTCATCACCACCACCAACGAGGAGGACGGCATGTCAGGTGCTTCGCAACTGAGCAGCGATTTCCTTCGGGGGCGTAAAGTCATCAATCTCGACTCCGAGGATTACGACACAATTACCACAGGAGCCGCAGGAGCCTGTCTGCAGTTCCATCGCATACCCGCCGGACGCACGCCTGCTCCTGGAGGCAAGCGTCGCTGGTACACCATCCGCTTCGAGGGTGGACTGGGCGGCCACTCGGGTGTCGACATCAACAAGGGGCGCTGTAGTGCCGTCATACCTGCGTGGGCTGTGCTCGCGGCCATCTACAATGAATACGACTTCGACGTGGCTTCTATCAACATTGGCGAGGCCAACGCATCCATAGCCTCCTCGGCCGAAATCGTACTGACCATTCCTTCTGGCGAGGGCTCTGAATTTGTGAAGCAACAGGAAGAGATGATGAATCAGTGGTTGCGTGAGGAATATGGGGACGCAGACCCCAATATCCGTTGCGTCATCAGCAAGTGCGAACGGCAGGAGACAGTCATCAGTCGCAAGGCCTTCGAGGCACTCATGCGCTGTCTAGAACAGATTCCGCAGGGCGTTGTCAAGATGAGCGATACGATGCCAGGAACGGTAGAGACTTCCAACAACGTAGGACGCGTCGAAACCGAACAGGACTACATCTTCGTCTCTACCCACACACGCAGCTTCATCGACAGCGAGATGGAGGCCTTGAGCAACGATATCGCCAGCGTATTTGCAGAAAACGGCGGACACAGCGAGACCATCATGTCGGCACCCGCCTGGCAGGAAGACCAGCAGTCGCCATTCCTGCAACTCACCAGCAACACCTTCCAAGACGTCTTAGGATGGCGTCCACGCATGGTGGCCATGCACTTCGTATTGGAGGCAGGATTCTTCGTCCGTCACTATCCTGGCATCCAAATGGCCAGCATCGGACCGCGTATCGTCGAACCCCACTCCACCAGTGAGCGCGTCGAACTCTCGACCATCGACGACATCTGGCGCGTACTCATCGAACTGCTGAAACGCCTGGCGTAATTCCTTATTTAGCCGTTATTTTCGTCGTTCTTGTCGTGCCGTCGGACAGCATTTCGCGGACGATGGTCATACCATGCTGCAAACGGTTGACCTGACGCCCGTCGGCAGTATAGAATTGACGGCTGATCACCTCAGCATTCGTCGTTGTGGCACGAATGCCCGTGGTCTGGTCGAAATAGGCAGGCTCGCTCAGCACGCCATAGCGGCTGAAAGCCCGGACGGTGATAGGCTCCATCGCATTGATATAGGAAGGATCCATTGTAAACCATACCTTTCCTTCTGCGGTGGTGACCACATAGCCCTGGGCAAAACCCGTGTCATCACGCCAATGGGTAATCCCACCAAAACTGGTCAGCACGGGAGCGGGCAGCGTAAAGCCCTGCCAGTCGGCATCCCACTCGTCAGAGCCTTGCAACACATGGTCGAGCTTGTAGCAGTCAGCTTCCAGCTTGCCGAGCACGGCCTTGCTGCTGGCCGTCTTGCCGTCAGCCGTGAACAATGTCTTGCGCTGGCTGAGATCCACAGCCTGTCCGCTGGCATCCGTCGTATTGTATTCGGCCATCTGGATGGGCAGGCCACCCATGTCGTGCCAGCCCTGCGGATAGATGCTGATGCCGTCGGTCAGGCGAGTATTGATGAAACTGACCTTGGGGGTGTCTCCCCAGGGACGGCCCAGATAGGTTGCCGTTCCGGCCTTGGACGTGGTAACTACGCAGTTTCGGAACACATAGCCGTAGTAAGGGGCGATATGCGACGGTGCTACAATATAGCCGCTCTCCAGCACATGCAGCGTGTCGCTGTCGAAGAAAACCTCACCGTCATTATAGATGAAGTCGGTCTTTCCCGAAATCTTGCAGTTACGCACCAGGTGGCGCTGACCACGCGAACCGGTACGGTAAGTATCCTGCCAGCCCTCCAGATTGCAGTCAGTCAGCACAATGCGGTCGCCCTTGGTATAGAGTGCCAGCGCCTGCCCCTCGTTCTTGCGGGTGTTACGGATGGTCAGACTGCTGAACGACACATCGCTGGCCGTCACGTTGACGGTGGCATTGTTGTCCACGGAGCCGCCGTTGTCGTTATAGAGACGGCTGCCCGTAATGATGGTGTTTTGCTTCGACACTCCCATCAGGTGGAGGTTGGGCTTATCTATCTGCACATGCTCGTCGTAGACACCAGGATAGATCATGATGATGCTACCCTCTGGAGCCAGATTGACAGCCTCCTGCACGGTGGTCACGACATTGACATTGTTCTCAGGTGTAGGTTCCTTGCAGACTCTCCATATACGGTCGAAAGACAGCTGCTCTTCAGGCTGGTGCTTGGTATACTGGGTAGCATCTATCTGCCCGTCAGCCACACCATTCAGGAACACCTCCAGATTGGAGTAGCCGCTGACGGTGAGTTTGCTGCCATCAGAGGCATCGTTGGGATTCAGACCCACCTCAGTCTCATAGGCATCAGGCAGTCCGTCGCCATCTGTATCGACAACAGCACAATCGTAGCTGTCCATTTGCAGTCGAGGAAAGCAGGCGACATCGATTTCCTTGTTGTCAGCAGCATTATCACCCTCGTAGAGTGCTACAAACTCATCGTGCGACTGTAGTGTGATGTCAGTAGGCGAGTTAATGATTCCCATGCCACGCGAGAGACTACCCGTCTCCGTACGTCCTGCAAACTGCGGATCTATCGTACCAGCGGCCTCAGCCAGAATGCGAGCATCCACCTCATCATAGCGAGGCAACGAGGCTCCAGCCTGCGTCACCACCTTGGCATAAGCCTCGTCGGCAGATTCATAGACCAGTCCACTCCACTCTACCGGATCCTGCAGCACATAGGCATCATAAGTAGCCTGCGAGTTACCCACACCTTCCAGATTCAAAGCGCGCTCCGAACTGTTGCTGACAAAGCCATACAGGTTGTCGGCATTCACCTTCTCCAGCACCTCATCTTTCCATATGTTGCTGGTGGGCGCCCACTTGCTGCCCGTTTCAAACTTATTGCCCTTGAGCATCCACTGACCCACGCCATTGCTGCTGGAGGCGCCTACGAAGTAGCGACTGCCAGAGGTATTGTTCTTCGTCGTGGGACCAGGACGGAAGTAGTTGTTAATCATATAGGTACGGTTGTATCCGTTGCAGCTTTTATCGTTCTCACCACCATAGAGGCTATTGGGCTTGCCCCAGTTGAAGATGACGTTATTGACGAACTCATTATCAACATGACGGTCGTTGGTGCTGGCACGCACACCATTGAAACGCGGTGTACGGTTGTTGCAGTTGGAGATGAGACAATGGTGCATCGTACCATGCTCGCCACCCCACTGGGCTGCGTAGGCACGGGCACCCTTTGAGTTGCGGGAGTCGTAGAGCCCCTCCGAGAAAATACACCACTGGACGGTGGTATAGTCGCAGTCGTACATCGTCAGATTCTCCTCCATAGACCATGCGAAGGTGCAATGGTCAAGGACGATATTCTTTACATTCTCCACGTCGAGCATCGACATACTCTTGTTGGGCAGGTCGCCAGCACGGAAACGAATATGGCGCACAATGCTGTTCGACTGCAGCTTCAGCTGATAGCCTGCCAGACAGATACCCCCGCCTGGAGCCGTCTGACCAGCGATGGTGGTATTTGGTTTCACTGAGAATCGCGAGGTAAGATAGATTGTGCCTGCCACCTTGAAAAGGATGGTACGAGGTGTATCGTCGCCTGTGGTACATGCCCAGCGGAAGGTACCTTCCTCATTCGAATCGTCCAGGCGGGTGACGTAATAGACCTTCGAGCCTCGGCTGTCGATGGCGCGTCCGCCAGTGGTAAAGCGACCATAGCCCTCAGCGCCAGGGAAACTGATGAGGTCAGGGTTGTAGTTCTCTAGCTTCTGGAACACAGCGTACAATGTCATATCATTCATTATAGTAAAGGTATAACTGCTATTGGTAGATACGGTCGTTCCTGTTCCATCTTCCCAACGCACAAACTCATGACCTGTAGCAGGCGTGGCCTTCAGGGTTACCGAAGTACCAGTAGTAAGCATATGAGAATTACCACTGACCGTTCCCTCTGGACTTACTGTGACCGTTCCCATACCTTCACAGCCAGGCTTTACACTACATGTTAGGACACTAGCTGCAAGTGAATTGAACTTCGCAACGATATTCATATCGCTTTGAATGTTTGTAAACTGATAAGGATTTGCAGTTGAGACCAACTCGCCATTAACATACCAGCCATTAAAGCCAAAGCCCGGATTGGCTGTTGCCGTAAATGTTGCCTTACCGCCAGCAACAATATCACGTTCAGGACGGTCTACAGAACCAGCATTTTCAGGGTCAATAGAGACTGAAAGATGAAAGGTGTTAGAGTTCACTCCTGGCAGTGAGGTTACAGCAATTGCTGTTGCTGATACCAGCAATACAGCCATCAACATCATGATTTGCTTCTTCATATTCATTTTTAGTAATTTGTTTTGTCTTTTTTATAAAGACGTACGACGCGCGTGCACGTAACCAATGAGTGTATTTAACGCAGGGCAACGTATCGTTTGAGCAGTAAAATAAATGGCGACTCCAATGGGAATCGCCACTTTATATATTACCTAAAAAGTATGATTACTTCTGAATCATCTTGACCTTCGGTCGAGCTTGTTCACGTTCGGAAATGAAAGCGCGCTTTCATCTCGCTCACTTAATTACAATCTTCTTGCCATTCTGGATGACAACACCCTTAAAGGCGCTGTCGACCTTCTGACCAGCGAGATTGTAGCAAGCACCGTTAGCCTTCTCGGTAAAGGTCTTGATGGACTCAACACCCGTGACAGTATCAATAACCTCCTCCTTGCTCTTGCCAGGATAGAAGGTGTACTTCTGGAAACCAATCTGAGAATTGCTCTGGAACAACCAGTAGGTCTTACCAGCCTTGGCATCAATGACGACATTACCCCAGAAAGGCTGATTGCCAGCGCCGATAACCCAAGGCTTGTCTTCGCTGCCTAAGGCACGAATTGCGTCATTCGACAGCCACTTCTTCTGACCAACCTGATCAGCAGTACACAAACCTGCTTCAACGTCTTCTTCCTTCCAAGTTTGGCCATTGATGTAGCCCTCTACAAGATACTGGCTGCATGCCTTGGTTTCGCTATCTACCAAGAGGGTCAGACGGTTGCCCTTATTTGCCCATATACCTACCTTCAGCGCGCCATCAACCTTGGTGGTAAACTTGTAGTAAAGACCGCTCTTGGGCTCACCGCCCTTTTCAGGGTCGAAAGTCGTATAGACAACGCGATATTTGCCTGTAGCCTCACCATCGGTGTAAACCTCCTCGGCAACCATCGAAACAGCAGGAACACCCGTTCCGGCAATATACGAGAAATTGATGTCGCCCTGGTTCTTCTTTTCCCACTTGATGGGTTTGGTAGAATTGATAGATACCAACTCGTAAAGGTGCAAGGCTTCGTCAATGAGCGCACCGACAGTAATGTCCTGTCCCATGTTTACGGTAGGATCTTCGGGATCGACCTTATCAGCAGGCTCAGCAGAACCCACAGCCTCAACCTCAACATTGGCTGTACTGAACTTGGCAATAGAGTTACCATTCTCAACATTGGTTGCCACATTGTTCTCGTCGATAACGGAGGCATACTCAGCACTCATGTTGCCGTCGGCATCAACAGCAACGTAAGACTCCTCAGTCTGGGCATTAACACTCATGGCGATGAAAGCCATGCTAACAAGCGTATAAATTTTCTTCATAATCAATTTGTTTTTGTTATTAATTAGTAATTTATTTGTTTCCTATTGCACGACAGATGTCCGTACTTCGTTGCAAAAGTACGGTTTTTCTGTGAAACTACCAAACATTTGGATAAGTTTTTCGCAAAAATGCTACTTTTTGAGACGGAATGAGTTCTCGATGCTGGCAAGTTCATCCTTGAAAGCTTTGTCGACCTTCAGACGCTGTTCGATGGTGGAGCAGCTGTGAATGACAGTGCTGTGATCGCGACCTCCAATGAGTTGTCCGATGCGGCCAGCAGGCATCTTGGTGTATTTCTGTGCAAGATACATGGACACCTGACGGACGATAACGTAGTCGCGCTTGCGTGAACGGCTGAAGATGCTCTTCTGTTCGACACCATAGTGGCCGCAGACCTTCTCAAGGATGTCGTCAACGGTGAGCGGTTTGTTGTCAACCTTGACGGCACGCTGGATAACGCGCTGGGCCAGACGGAGGTCAACATTGGTGTTGTAGACGACGGAATAGGCCAACAGGGAATTGATGACTCCCTCGAGGTCGCGCACAGAGCCGTTGGCAGTCTCGGCGATATACTCTATGACGTCATCGGCTATCTTCAGTCCGTCGCGACGGCACTTGGCATTGAGGATGTCCTTACACAACTGTACGTTGGGCTGTTCGAGCTCGGCAATGAGTCCGCAGGCAAAACGCGTGAGCAGACGGTCCTTCACACCCTGCAAGTCGACGGGAGGACGGTCGGAGGCAAGGATAATCTGCTTGCCCAGACGGAACAGGTGGTCGAAGATGTGGAAGAACGTGTCGAGGGTCTTCGTAGCGGTAGCCCACTCCTGAATGTCGTCGACAATAAGCACATCGATGCTCTGGTAGAAACGGATGAAGTCGTTGACAGTATTCTGGCGGGTAGCATCGGTAAACTGCACTTGGAACAGACGTGCAGAGACATATAGTACACGCCTGCGTGGGTACATCTCTTTACAACGAACACCAATGGCATTGATGAGGTGCGTCTTGCCACAACCCGATGGTCCATAGACAAAGAAGGGATTGAAGGTAGACTTGCCCGGATGCTCTGCAATGGTCATGCCGACAGTGCGCGGCAGTTTGTTGGAGTCGCCCTCGATGAAACTTTGGAACGTCTTGTGGAGATCGAGCTGCGGGTCGAGATCCTGAGGCGTGGCGGCATCAAGAAGGGTTGGCGACTTATTGATGCCCTGACGAGCCACGGGGGTATCAATAGCAACGGGCTCACTACCCTCTTCATCGACAGTCAGCTTATGCTGCTGATCAACCACGATACGATAGTTGAGCTGTACGCTATTGCCAAAACAACGACACAACACCTTACTCAACAGGTTGACGTAGTGCTGCTCCAGATACTCATACACATACCTGCTCGGTACCTGCACGAGGAGAGTCCGGCTGTCTTCGTCGTATTGTTCGAAGACGATTGGCGCGAACCATGTTCTGAATTGCTGCTCCGTGACGTTGTCCTTGATGAGTTGAAGGCAGTTGTCCCAAAGCGCCTTTGGATTCATTTCCATACGGCGATCGTTGTTCTTTTAATAAATTCCTTTAATGCGGTTAATAATGATTTCGATTGCAAAGGTCGGTATTTTTTTTGAATTATGCAAATCCGTATTTTTAATCAAAAAAAGGGAAAAGTCGTGTAACTCGCTTGTTTATCGTACTTTATGACGTTTTTACAATATTATTATATCCACACCCCCTCTTGCAAAATCCCAAGCACTTGTAATCCAATTGGTTGCGCGATTCATGCACACAGAAAGTACACTATGCAACAAAAACAATTTTAGCTATCCGAAAGTGGGCTATATCAAGCACTTGCACCATTGCGTATGGAAAGTATTTATACGACGTCACTATTTAGACAAATTAAAAATTGAGAAGAATTTTTATTTATCTTTCTTTCCGAAAATCGAGAAGTGGACGTAACGTTTCGGATGAGCTTTCAGGTCAATCATCAACGAGTCGGCTGAAGCCATCGTTGCCGCCATATTGTTATAAAGCGTAGGATCGCGCATGAGCAGGCCAAGCGTACCTTCATTGCTGTTCAACTTACGCGTCATCTCGTTGACGTTTGCCAGTGTCTGGTTGACGCCAGCCATCATCGATGCCACATCAATGGCTGCCAGGTTACCCGTCAACTGCTGGGTATTGTCAAGCACCCCGTTTGCTTTCTGCATCATGGTAGGCATCTCGCGGTTGAGCGATGCCGACAGCGTGCGCAACTCACGGCTGGTAGCATTTAGATTGTCGGTCATTCCCTCGACATTATGCAGCGTCTGACGCAAGGCGGGGTCGGCTAGCAGGATGTTCAGACTGGTCATAATGCTGTCGAGTTTCGGCATCATGGCCTCGATGGCGGGCACCATCCCACCCAGTTTGCCCATAATGCCCTGTTCGGCACTACCGCTGATGGTATCGCCCTTGGCAACCATGTGGATGGGGTCTTCGCCCAGTATGAGATTGATTTTGATGTTGCCCAGCAGGTCGCTGGAAATCTCGGCATGCGAGCCCTGTGGCAGTCGCATTTCCTTGTCAAGTCCCATCACGGCCACAATCTTACCCTGAGGATCGTAGTTATACTCAATGTCCTTGATGACACCCACCCTATAGCCATTGGCATAGACTGGTGTAGAAGCTGAGACGCCACTGACATCCGTAAACGTTACGTAATAGGAGTCGTCGTTGGCAAACACGGTGAGCCCCTTCAGGAATGTCAGTCCGTAGTACAACACCACGATGCCCAAGATGGCCACCAAAGCTATTTTCACCTCTTTAGTAAAGAACTTCATAACGCGTTATTTCTTTTTGTTTCTATTTCTATATTCCTGTATGGCCTTCTGGACATCCGTCTTTACACCATCCTTGAAAGCGATGATGAAACACTGTGGGAACGTCGCGGCCAATGTTTTGCGAAGCTGGTAAATCTCGTTGTAGTTTTCGGATGCACCAACCGTATATTTATACATTCCGCCTTCCTGGTAACAGTCGGCAGACTGTCCTTTCAGACGGGGGTCGTTAGCCTTCAGCTTCGTACTTGAGACCAAAATCTGAACCTTGAAGACTGGGGCTGATGACGTAGCAGGTGAAGCGGGTGTCGCAGGCGCAGACGGTGTTGCAACGGGCTTCGAAGGTGTTGCAGCAACAGTGTCAGGAGTCTCGGCAGGCTGTTCGTCGACTTTGGCGTCGGCAACAGGCTGTTCCACAGGCACGACGATTGTTGGTTCCTGCTTCTTCGGCTCTTCTTTCTTTAGCTCCGGCTTTTTCGGTTCTTCCTTCTTTGGTACGACAGTCGGGATCTCGACTTCCTGCTTCGGCTCGGCCTTCAGCGGTACCGTAATACCTCCGTAATTCTTTTTCTTATAGTCCAGAAAAGCCTGATAGATGCCTTGT
>Ga0310695_10001498_pt1 | contig 54933 bp, 47 predicted proteins | sample RumenRJG_04DNA_FD_203882 | JGI IMG/M metagenome (GOLD analysis project Ga0310695, IMG submission 203882) | Bovine rumen microbial communities from Lethbridge, Alberta, Canada - RJG_04 (v2) (version 2) | ecosystem: Host-associated > Mammals > Digestive system > Stomach > Rumen | place: Canada...
AAGGTTATCAACTAAAGATTTAGTAATAGCGACCAAATCTAACACTCTGAATTTGTTGAAAACAGCCAACACATTCACGAGCACACCTTACGCGTCTGCCAACATTTTTTGTATCCTAAAACAGCAAAAAGCCCGATAAAATCGGGCTTTTTTTGGTGCGGATAACAGGACTTGAACCTGCATGAAATTGCTTTCACATGGACCTGAACCATGCGCGTCTGCCAATTCCGCCATATCCGCATATTTAATTTTTTGCAAGTAAAAAACGTGATTTTGCAAGTTCACCGACGTGGTGTAACCTGAACCATGCGCGTCTGCCAATTCCGCCATACCTGCATTTTAAGTTTTTATCCTCTGAATTTTTACACGGCAGAGAGATGAGAACCGAGGCGGAGCATAATGCTTAATCCGCATTTTCAATAAATGTACGCAGTACCATGCGCGGTGTGTCCCGCTTGAAATATAGTCGTACCGCGTCGCGTGAGTGCACGCTCCTTGTACTCCTTATTTCAAACCTCGCTTTTGCTCGCTTTATCTGCCGCCGGCAGCGCTCGCAACGCGACCAATTCCGCCATACCTGCGTATTGCTCATATTTTTACACGGCTGAGCTTGCCGAGGCGGAGCGTATTGCTTAATCCACAAGCGTTATTATATCAAATAAAAAACGGTTTGTCAATACGATATCTTTGTTATTGAGGAGTTGTTTTCTTTGCTATTGCGCGGTTGTTTCGCCCTGCCATGTGTTTATTCCGCCAAACTCCAGAATATTTGTATATCCCATATCCGCAAGCTTTTGAGCCGCCTGCTTACTGCGTCTGCCGCTGCGGCAATACACAAGTATCATCTGATTTTTGTCGGGCAGCTGTTCGGGCTGTTTATCGGTAATGCTCTCGTTGGGCACATTAATCGCGTTCGGGATATGGCCGCCGTTAAATTCCTGAGCGGTTCTTACATCGAGGATGATAAATCCGCTCTGCTCCTGCATTATCTTCGCGGCTTCCTCCTGGGTGATTTCCTTATAACCGTTTGGCTGTGCGCAGCCTGCGAAAATCAGCGTAATCGCGGAGAGTACCGCGGCTAAAAACTTTTTCATCTCAAAGCTCCTGTAAAAACAGGCAGGCAAAGCGCCTGCCTGAAATTTGTATTAAAGTACCTTGTGCTCGGTTCTGGCGATAACGTCGAGCTGCTGCTCGCGTGTGAGGTCGATGAACTTGACCGCGTAACCCGAAACACGGATTGTAAAGTTTGCGTACTCGGGCTTTTCGGGATGTTCCATACAATCCTTAAGCTTTTCAACGCCGAAAACATTTACATTGAGGTGGTGAGCGCCCTTGTCAAAGTAGCCGTCGAGGATATGCCAGAGGTTATCAATTCTCTCGCTGTCGTCGTGGCCGAGAGCGTCGGGGCTGATTGTCTGTGTATTTGAAATTCCGTCGAGCGCGAACTCATACGGAAGCTTCGCAACCGAGTTGAGAGAAGCGAGAAGTCCGTTTTTCTCAGCACCGTATGCCGGGTTAGCGCCGGGGGCGAATGGTGTAAACGCCTTTCTGCCGTCGGGAGTAGCGCCTGTCGCCTTGCCGTAAACAACGTTTGAGGTGATTGTGAGGATTGAGGTTGTCGGCTCGGAATTGCGGTAGGTGTGGTGCTCCCTGACCTTCTTCATAAAGGTTTTGAGTAGCCAAATCGCGATTTTATCGGCGCGTTCGTCGTCATTGCCGTAGCGCGGGAAGTCGCCCTCTACCTTGTAATCAACAACAAAGCCCTCCTCGTCGCGGATGGTCTTAACCTTGGCGTACTTGATAGCGCAAAGCGAGTCAACAACGTGCGAGAAGCCCGCGATACCTGTTGCGAAGGTGCGGCGTGTGTAGGTGTCGATAAGCGCCATTTCAGCCGCCTCGTAGTAATACTTGTCGTGCATATAGTGAATGAGGTTGAGTGTGTTGACGTACACCTCTACAAGCCAGCTGAACATAATATTAAACTTGTCCATTACCTCCTCATAGTCGAGGTACTCGCTTGTGATAGGTCTGATTTCAGGTCCTACCTGCTCCCTTGTTTTGAGGTCAACACCGCCGTTGATAGCGTAGTTAAGGCACTTCGCGAGGTTTGCTCTCGCGCCGAAGAACTGGATTTCCTTACCTGTCTGAGTGGCGGAAACGCAGCAGCAAATGCTGTAGTCGTCGCCCCAAACAGGACGCATTACGCAGTCGTTCTCATACTGGATTGACGAGGTGTCAACCGAGATTTTCGCGGCGTACTTCTTGAAGTTTTCGGGAAGCCTTGACGACCAAAGCACGGTGAGGTTCGGCTCGGGCGCAGGTCCCATATTTTCAAGAGTATGCAGGAAACGGAAGTCGTTTTTGGTAACCATATGTCTGCCGTCCATACCGACACCTGCCATCTCTAAGGTTACCCATACGGGATCGCCCGAGAACAGCTCGTTGTACGACGGAATACGCGCGAATTTTACAAGGCGGAATTTAAGAACAAGGTGGTCGATAAGCTCCTGAGCCTCGCTCTCGGTGATTCTGCCCTCCTCGAGGTCGCGTCTGATGTAGATATCGAGGAAGGTCGAAATTCTGCCGACGCTCATAGCCGCGCCGTTCTGGGTTTTGATTGCGGCGAGGTAGCCGAAGTACAGCCACTGAACAGCCTCCTGAGCGGTCTCGGCAGGACGCGAGATATCATAGCCGTAAATCTTCGCCATCTCCTTCATACCGTGGAGAGCGCGGATTTGCTCGGCAATTTCCTCTCTGAGCCTGATGTGCTCCTCTGACATATTTCTGCCGCCGCAGTAGCGGAGATCCTTCTCCTTGCGGTGAATAAGATAATCAAGTCCGTAGAGTGCAACTCGTCTGTAGTCGCCTACAATTCTGCCGCGTCCGTAGGTGTCGGGCAAGCCTGTGATGATGTGGTTATGTCTAACCTTCTTCATCTCGGCGGTGTATACGTCAAAAACCGCTTGGTTATGGGTTTTGTGGTAGTCGGTAAAGATTTTAACGAGGTCGTCATTAACCTTGTAGCCGTAGGTAGAAGCTGCCTGAGCCGCCATTTTGATACCGCCGTATGGCATAAACGCGCGTTTGAGGGGCTTGTCGGTTTGCAAGCCTACAATTTTTTCAAGCTCCTTTTCGTTTTCGTCAATATATCCGGGACCGTATGAGGTGAGCGAGGATACTACCTCAGTCTCGCACTCGAGAACGCCGCCTCTTTTTCTCTCCTCTTTCTGCAGAGCCTGAACCTTATCCCAAAGCCTTTTTGTAGCGTCGGTGGGGCCTTCCAAAAAGCTCTCGTCGCCGTCGTAGGGAGTGTAGTTGTTCTGGATAAACTCGCGGACATTAACGTCCTCCTGCCATTTTCTGCCTTTAAAACCTCTCCAAGCGTCCATTGTAAATCTCCTTTTTGTATCAGTCAATTAGTATATTCTTTGCCGATTCAATACCTTCCTGCGTCGGCGGTTGTACTCCTTCGAGCGGATAACTCATTCCAAGCTCCGTCCACTTGTATGCGCCCATTGTGTGGTAGGGCAAAACCTCTGTTCTTTCAACGTTTTTGAGCGTGTCGATAAACTCGCGCGTCTGTCTGAGATAACCGCTGTCGTCCGTAATTCCCGGGACAAGCACCTGGCGAATCCACACGGGCTTGCCGATATCGGACAAAAAGCGTAGCATATCGAGGATATTGTCGTTTTTAACGCCCGTCAGCTTTTTGTGCTGTTCGGGATTAATGTGCTTGATATCGCAGATAAACAAATCCGTCAAATCGCAAAGCTCCCCAAACTTTGAAAAGAACGGTTCTTCCCTCGTAAACGGTTGACCTGCCGTGTCGATACAGGTGTTTATGCCGTTTTCCTTCGCGAGCTTAAACAGCTCGAGCAGAAAATCAATCTGCAAGAGCGGTTCGCCTCCGCTGACGGTTATTCCGCCCTTATCGCCCCAGTAGGGCTTGTACCTGAGCGCCGTCGTAATCAGCTCGTCGGCGCTCATCAGCGTTCCTGAGCTTTTGTTCCACGTGTCGGCGTTGTGGCAGAACTTACAGCGCATATTACAGCCTTGGGTAAAGATTAAGAACCTTACCCCCGGACCGTCGACCGAGCCGAAGCTCTCTGTGGAGTGAATTCTGCCCAATGTTTTATCCATACAAACCTCGTTTTTACGATTAAATATGCTGTTTCCGAATGAAACAGCATACCAACTATATCACACAAGTTATGGATATGTCAATAGTTTAGGACACAATATATTGTGTGTTTTCAAAATTGTAATTTTATAATTAGATTTAAGAAATAAGCGTGAATTTTGTAACAAAAATAATCCCTTTATTATTGAAAACTCGGTCGTTTTGTTATATAATATTTTTCAGGCAAATTTGCCGTTATGTCAAATATTATTCCTTTGGAGAATTAAGATGAAATACAACCTTCACACCCACACAATACGCTGTAATCACGCTCAGGGCGATGACCGCGAATATGTTGAGTCGGCAATAAAGGCCGGGATTAAAGTCCTCGGTTTTTCCGACCACTGTCCGCAATTTTTCCCGAACACCGATTACTACAGCAACTTTAGAATGAAGCCCGAGGAATTTGAGGGCTATGTAAAAAGTATAAGAGGTCTGCAAGCCGAGTACAGGGGCGACATCGAAATTCTGCTCGGGCTTGAAACCGAGTATTACCCCGAAACCTACGGCAAATTTATGGAGTTCATAACGCCGTACAAGCTCGACTACCTGATTATGGGACAGCACTTTGTCGGCAACGAGTACGACCAAAATTCGTACTATTCAAGCCGTCCGAACCGCGACGAAACCCTGCTTGAAAGGTACGTTGCTCAGGTCTGCGAGGGACTTCGCAAGGGCGTTTTCACCTACATCGCCCACCCCGATATTCTCTACTACGAGGGTGAGCCCGGATATTACCGTGACAAAATGGCGGAGCTTTGCGTTTGCGCCAAGGAGCTGGGAATTCCGCTGGAGTACAACCTGCTCGGAATGACAAACAAAAAGTGCTATCCCAAGCCCGAGTTTTGGAAGCTCGCTTCCGAAATCGGCAACGACGTACTAATCGGCTACGACGCGCACAACCCCGATGCCCTGCAAAACGACGAGGCGTTTTTTAACTGCGTGCTAAACCTAAACGCCATGGGCTTGTCGCCGATGGAATTTTCAAAAATTAAAATAAGAAATGTGCAAAACAAAAACCGCTGATTAACAGCGGTTTTTTCTTTATCAGAATTTTAAATCATACCAGAGCAGGAAGGCGTAAATCGCGTAAACCCTGCCCCAGAGCTGTTCCTCGCCGCTGAGGTAGCTTGTCCAGAGCTTTTTAATCTCGTCCTGATTGAAGAACTTAGCCGAGGTCTCACCGAACAGCTTGTCTGAAATCGGCTTGTTAAAGCGCTCGTCGGACAGCCACTTGCGCACCGGAACGGCAAAGCCGACCTTTTTGCGGAAGGCGACCTCGTCGGGCAGCTTGCTGCTTGCCGCCTTGCGGAAAACGTACTTGTTTTGGTCGTGAGCAAACTTATACTCGGGCGGAATTTTGCTTGCAACATTGAACAGTCTTAAATCGCTGAACGGAGTGTGAAGCTCAATTCCGCAGGCTGTGCTGGTACGGTCGGTGTTGAGGTAAATGTCTCCCTCGAGCCAAAGCGAAATATCAATTGTCAGCTTTTGGTTGAGCGGCTCTTGTCCCTGAACGTGCTTCCAAAGCGCCTCGACGGGCTGAACCGCCCTTACGCTGCCGTCGTAGTCGAGCATAATCGACTTTACATAATCCTCGGACATAATGTGTGAGCAAGTCAGGTACGTCCAGTCGGACGGAAGCTCGCGCTTGTGGGCGTTGTAGCCGCCGAAAAATTCGTCGATACCCTCGCCCGAATAAACAACGTCGGCATGCTCCTTGACCGCCTTGCAGCCGATTGAAAAAGCAACCGCGGAAGCGTCTCCGAGCGGCTGTCCCATCTTGTCGATAACCGTGGGGATACGCTCAAAGTATTCCTCGGGGGTGATGATTTTTACGCCGAACTTTTTGCCGAGAAGCTCCGCTGTGTGACGTGCAAGCCCCGACTCGTCAAAGCCCTGCTCGCCGTAGCCGACGGTGTTCGCCTGAACCGCGTCGCTCGCCGCGAAAAGATATGAGGAATCAACTCCGCCGGAAAGGAACGATTCCTTGTAGGGAACCTCGGTATCTTCTCTTTCCTCGGAAAGAATTTCATCAACTACCTTCTCAATCTCAGCCGCCCACTCATCCTCGGACTTTGAGTAATCGGGCTTAAAATCGGGCATAAAGTAGCGCACAACTTCCACGCTCTTGCCGTCCCAAACGGCGTAGTGACCGGGCATAAGCTTGTACAAGCCCTGATAAAAGGTCTGCTCTCCGATGGGGTAGCCGTAAAACAGGTACTGCTGGAGCATGGGCATATTGAGTTTCTTCTCAAAATTCGCGTTTGAAGCGATTTCGTCAATATCGCCCGAGCAGACAAATTCATTACCGCAAACGGCGTAGAACATCTGCTTTTGACCAACCTGGTCCCTCACGCAGAACAGCTTTTGCTTTTCCTCATCCCAAATTGCAAAGGCAAACGCGCCGTAGATGTGCGACATCATTTCCATACCCCACTCGGCGTATGCCTTGGTTAAAATCTCACTTTCACGCTCGGCGCGGCTCAGGCCCTGCTCTATTCCGAGCTGAGCGCAAAGCGCTTTATAGTTGCGGATATATCCGCTGAAATAACGAATTTCTGTTTTTGACATAACGATACCCCCAATGTCGAATTCTGTCAAAATTATATCACCTAAGGGGAATTCAGTCAAGATTATAAACTATATATAATGTAAAAGAGCCGCTGAATTTTTCATCAGCGGCTAAGAGTTGTGTGCCCTTTAAAGGCTCCACCGCTTGCGGGGGAGGCTTTAAAGCTGTTTTTAATTATTCCTGACCGGGAACCTGCGGAAGGGAGTTAAGACCTGCGGCAAGATCCTCGTCGGTGGGAATATAGTCGTCCATTACGCCGTCGTTGAACTTCTCATAAGCGACCATATCAAAGTAGCCTGTGCCTGTAAGGCCAAAGAGGATTGTCTTTTCCTCGCCTGTCTCCTTGCACTTGAGAGCCTCGTCGATGGCAACGCGGATTGCGTGCGAGCTTTCGGGAGCAGGGAGAATTCCCTCAACCCTCGCGAACTGCTCAGCAGCCTCAAATACAGAGGTCTGCTCAACGGAAGTAGCCTCCATATAGCCGTCGTGATAAAGCTGGCTGAGGGTTGTTGACATACCGTGGAAGCGCAGACCGCCTGCGTGGTTAGCCGACGGAATAAAGCCCGAACCGAGGGTGTACATCTTCGCGAGCGGACAAATCATACCTGTGTCGCAGAAGTCGTAAGCGAACTTTCCGCGTGTAAAGCTCGGGCATGATGCCGGCTCAACGGCGATAATGCGGTAGTCCTTCTCTCCCCTGAGCTTTTCGCCCATAAACGGAGCGATAAGTCCGCCGAGGTTAGAGCCGCCGCCTGCGCAGCCGATGATGATGTCGGGAGTTACGTTGTATTTATCGAGCGCCGCCTTGGCTTCAAGACCGATAACGCTCTGGTGAAGAAGAACCTGGTTGAGAACCGAGCCGAGCACATAGCGGTAGCCGGGGTTAGAGGTAGCTACCTCTACCGCCTCAGAGATAGCGCAGCCGAGGCTGCCGGTTGTGCCGGGATGCTCCGCAAGGATTTTTCTGCCGACGTTGGTGGTGTTTGACGGCGAGGGTGTAACCTCAGCGCCGTAGGTGCGCATAACCTCACGTCTGAACGGCTTTTGCTCGTAGCTTACCTTAACCATATAAACCTTGCAGTCAAGTCCGAGGTACGCGCAAGCCATTGAAAGCGCCGTACCCCACTGACCTGCTCCGGTCTCGGTGGTAACGCCCTTTAAGCCCTGCTTTTTGGCGTAATAAGCCTGGGCGATTGCGGAGTTGAGCTTGTGGCTTCCGCTGGTGTTGTTGCCCTCAAACTTGTAGTAAATCTTCGCAGGAGTGCCGAGAGCCTTTTCAAGACAGTAGGCGCGTACAAGCGGAGCAGGACGGTACATTTTGTAGAAGTCCTGAATTTCCTGCGGAATGTCGATATAAGCGGTTGTGTCGTCGAGCTCCTGCTGAACGAGCTCCTCGCAGAATACCACCGACAGCTCCTCGGCTGTCATGGGTTTGCCTGTGCCGGGATTGAGAAGCGGCGCGGGCTTGTTCTTCATATCCGCTCTCAGGTTATACCATTTTGAGGGAATTTCGCTTTCGGACAGATAGATTTTGTAAGGGATTTTGTTTTCTGACATAGTAATTTGCTCCTTCTATTTTTATTTATGATGGAAAAGTCGGTTTATAATCTTTAGAATTATAAATTGTGCTTTGCGATACGTTTATAAACTTAAATTCAACTCCGCCATCGTTTTGTTAACAATATACCCATATTTTAACCACCAATTTAAAAATAAAAAACCTGTCCCGGAAAATGCCGGGACAGGATAATTCCTGCGGTGCCACCCTGCTTGACGATAAAATCGTCCGCTTAGCGCGTACTTACATACGCCGGCTTTTGATTACGGAAAGCCATACTCCGTCTCACATACTCCGCAAAAGCGTTTCTGCTCGCCCTCGGAAGTCCATTCAATCTAACATTCTCTGCCGCGATTCCACCGTCCGCGACTCTCTTTAAGAGAAGTGGAAAGACCTACTCACTCTTCCTCAACGGTTTAAAATTCTGTTTTCTTTTCCATTATTTTATACCGACAAAATGAATTTGTCAATACTTTTTTGCTAAAAAATTATATTATACTAAACCGCCAAAATGTTCATAAACATTTAGATAATTATGTTATCCCCTGCCGAAAGGTAGCCCAAGCGCTCCATTATCCCCTTCATATACCGATACTGAGCCTCGCCTGTGCAGTGGCAGGTAAAGTAGCTCGTATTGTAGGAATTGAGCCTTTCCGCGATTGATTTCAGCGTATTTCCGGGCTCGAGCTTTGACAGGTGAAAGCCGCCCACAAGCACGTCGGGCTTGAACCATTCCTCAATGTTCACAATGCCCTTGTGCGAACAGCCGCTGATCAGCACGCGCTTGCCGTTTTCCTCAATCAAAAGGTAATGCTCGTGGCGGAAGTCGTCGGGAATAAGCCTGCCGTCTTGCTTCATATTCAAGCCGAACGAGCCCAAATCGAGAACCTTTTTTCCGCTGTTGCAGGAGTAAAGCGTCAGCCCATCGGCAATTTTTGTAACACCGTCGGTGAAGATTAACCTTCCGCTGTCTTTCAGGCTCAAATCGAGCCCGATGTACTTTTCCTCTCCCCTGTAATGCGGTTCAAAGGCGTACCTGCTCAGGTAAACAGGCGCGGATTTGTTGAGCTCCAAAAACCTTTTCAGCCCTCCGCCGTGGTCGTAGTGACCGTGGGAGAGCACGGCGATATCAACCCTGCTCAAATCTATACCGAGCGCTTCGGCGTTTTCGGCAAACAGCTCTGTCTGACCGGTATCGAACAGGATATTACGGCTCTCCGTCTGAATATACAGGCTCAGCCCATGCTCGAACGGCAAGCCGTTTTTTGATGTATTTTCGGTTAACGCGGTTATTTTCATATTAATTTTAAAACTCTAAACTTCTACGTCCAAAAAGTAGTGGTCGGTGGCGTTGATTACAATTGTTCCATTGTGCTCGCACCTGCGCGGAATTCTCGCGCCGTAGTTTGTATGTACGTGTCCGTGGAAAAAGTACTTGGGCTTAAAGCGCTCCAGTAATTTATTGAAGCACTCAAAGCCCCTGTGGGTACGGTTGTCAAAATCGTTCAAGTGCCTTGCCGGAGAGTGCGTAACGAGCACGTCAAAGCCGCCGTGCCTGCGGATTTTGAACCAGAGCTTCTGAATTCTGAACTTCATCTGCCGTTCGCTGTACATATATTTTCCTTCCTTGTAGCGGTATGAGCCGCCCAAGCCGACAAAGCGCACGCCGTTGTACTCAAAAAACTTATCGTCAATGCAGATACAGCCCTCGGGCTCACGCTTGAATTTGTCGTCGTGATTGCCGTGGATATACAGCAAAGGCACATCTGCCAAGGTAACAAGGAACTCGAGGTACTCGACGGACAAATCGCCGCACGCGATTATCAAATCAATTCCGTCGAGCTTGCCGGGAGCATAGTAATCATAAAGATACTCAGACTCCACGTCCGATACCGTCAGAACCCTCATTCCTGCTCACCGGCTTCCGCATTATCGTCCGACTTTTCGGCTTCACCCTCATCCTCAGCCGCAACAGCGGTGCTCTGAGCCTTTTCAACGCCTGCGGTGTCAACGGTAGCCTTGCCCATCGGGCTGAGCTCCTCGTACTGCGGAATACTGCCGATTACATTCTCGACAAGATAGTCCATATTTATAATCTGGTCGAGGCTGAGCGACTTTTCGTCCTTGCCGATAACGTCGCCGTTTTGGGCGTAAATCGGGGTTAAGAACGGCGTGCAGACATTGTGTGAGATACTATCCTTAAGGAATTCTGCGAACTTCTTTGAGGAGCGGCTGAGCGCGAGCGAATAGCCGATATCGACAACGTCTGCGGACATTCCCCAGTAGTAGTTGAGCGCCTTGTTGCTCTTTTCGTACTCCGCCTGCATTGTTTTGTTGAACACGCGGCGCAGAATTTCCTCGTAATAAACGCCCCATTTCCAAACGGGATTTGCAAGCAGAACCATCTCCTCGCCGTTGATGTACGAAAGTCCGAAGCTGTCGCGGTCGTCCTCGCGGAAACGCGCTGTATCCTGCGATGAAATATAGTGAATTCCCTTGTCAATGAGCTTTTGAGCCGCCGCCTTTGCTCCGCAGACAGCCGACCATTCAAGGTAAACCTTCGCGCGTGGATTTGCCATTTGAGCGCCGAGTGCAAAGGCGTTGATACCGGCGATTTGTCCGTAAATCGGGTAGTCGCAGACATAGCCGAGCTCGCCGCTTTCGGAAAGCGAGCCTGCAAGCGCGCCGAGGATAAACTTAGCCTCGTACATTCTGGTGTAGTATGAGCGGATATATCGGTGCGACTTATTTAGCGCGCAGTTGAATACAATAATATCGGGGTTATCGACAGCCGCCCTCAGGCTCGCCTGGGTAAGTCTGGGCGAGGTTGTAAAAATAATCGTCGCGCCGTCGTCAATCGCCTGCTTAATCACCTCGTCGGGGTGGTTGTCCAGGGCGCTGTTCATGGCGTTGTTGTAGGCAACGGTCTCGATTTTATCCTCAAACACGCGCTGAACGTAGTTTCTGCCCTTTTCGTGGTCGTGAACCCAGCCGGATTTTTCGGGAGTACCGTCGTGGATAAAGGCGACCTTTACCCGCTTGGGAGCAGCCGCGGAAAGCACCTTTGTCAATACGCTTTGCTTGGGCTCCTCGGCAGGCTCGGCGCTTAGCTCAATCGGCTCGTTGTCATCGTGAAGCTCAACCTCCTCCCACATCTTGCTGAGGTTCTTTTTGATGTCGGCGGTGTCGGTGGTGGTGAGCTCGGGATAGCCGTAAACCATAATATAGCTGAGCATAGCGTCACCGACGGTGGACTGCAGCTTGTCGCCGCCGCTCGCCGTATAAGCTTTTCTGAAGTAATGGTACGTTCCGGCAAATTCGCTTTGCTCCTCGGCAGTCCACTCCTCGCCGGGCTCCTTACCGAGAGCCTTTTGGAGCAGGGCGTAGCTGCCCTTCTTTGTGAACTCTATAAAATTGATTTTGCTGTATTTGTAAAACTCGACAAACTCGTTGTATAAATCAACGTCGTCGCCGCTGCCCTCGGGCATAATGCGGATAACGTGGCCGGGGATTGTCAGGGCGTCAAAAAATTTAAGCACGCTGACACGCTTGTTGCCCTCCTCGACATAAAAGCGGTTCATATATTCATACGCCTTAATCGGATCGCGGATACCCTCGGTAAGGTGGGCGTTGCAAAGGCGCTTCCACTTGTCGGCAAACTCCGTGCCATCCTCCAAAATCGGCATAAAATTTGAGCTGAAGGCGTTTGTTCTGCCCCTTGTCTTAGTACCGACAATCAGCTCGGACGGAATTTGGACGATTCCGAGGTCAACAGCGTTGGCGGCATTGCTCGCTGAAACAAAGTCGTCGAGCACAGGCAGGCAGGGAGATTTTCCCTCCCAAACGCAGGCGCGGTAGTCCTTTTGCGCAAGCTTTAAGGCGTCCTTATAATACAGTTGTTCTTCCATAAAGCCACTTCCTTTCGTATCTGATACGTCTATGCTTAATATATCACAAAGCTAACCGAATATCAACAAAATAAAGATAAATAACGCAAAAACCGTTCCGCAAAAGCGGAACGGCTTCGGCACTGAATAACAAATTAAGTTTGGCTGAAAGCGTACCCCGCGCTGAGCGGCAAGCCCAGCTGGTACATAACAGTTTCCTTTTTTTCCTGAATTCTGAGCTCGCTGTTTTTTGATTGCTTTTTGTTCTCAATCATATGCAGAGCCTCGTGAACGGTAAGGTAACAAATCTCTTTTTGCAGCGAGCAGTCGTAAAACTCCGAAAGCTCCTGCGCCTTTTCCATAGAGATATAAATCGTTCCGAACACTTCGCCGCCGGACTCAGGCAGCCACATAGCACCTGCCTCAACACCCTTGCCCGTATACCTTTGTTTTAGTTCTCTGATTTTTGCGTTATCCGTAAAGGTAACGTTAATTATGCACGGGCCGCCGACATTTTCCATCTGCAGCGCCGCTAAGCAGCTGCGCCTGACAATCATTCTGATACCCTTGGGCACCTTGACCGACTTCTGCTCATCTGAGATGACAATCTTGATTTTGTCAGACATTACTAAAACCTCCTTAAAAAATTTTTTGGTTGCTGCGTTTTGTTTTTGCAATTATATTGTACCAAAATATTGACAATATGTAAATTCGCAATTTACATAATATGTTTGCACAAATTTGAAAAAATTTTGATTAAATATCAACAAATATGCTTGACTTTGCTCGTTTTAGTGCTATAATATGATTAAGAGGTGACTGAAATTGCTCACTCAAGAAAGATATCATTCAATTTTAAGCATAATTAACGAAAAGCACGCAGTCACGGTATCGGAGCTTTCGCAGCTCCTTGACACCTCGGAGTCCACAATAAGGCGCGACCTTACGGCGCTTGACCGGCTTGGAAAGCTCAAAAAGGTTTTCGGCGGAGCAACCTCTATCAAGCAGACCATCAGCGTTATTGAGGACGACACAACCCTGAAGGAAACCCTGATGAGGGAGGAAAAAACCGAAATCGCCCGTTACTGCGCGACTCTTATTAACGACACGGATTTTGTCTACATCGACGCCGGCACAACCACCTCGCGGCTGATTGACTATATTTCCGAAACCAGCAAGGCGGTTTACGTGACAAACGGTATATATCACGCCCGAAAGCTTATAAAGCGCGGACTTAACGCCTACATTGTCGGCGGCAAGGTCAAGCCCGTAACCGAGGCGGTTATAGGCGCGGAGGGTATTTCAAACCTAAAGGATCTCAATTTTTCAAAGTCGTTTATCGGCACAAACGGAATCGACGTTGAGGCAGGCTTTACCACGCCGGACATTGACGAGGCAAAAATGAAGGAGACGGCGATCGAAAAAAGCTATATGGCTTTTGTAATGGCGGATCACACCAAGTTCAGACGCGTCTATCCCGTGTCCTTTTCACCACTCAGAAAATGCTGTATCGTCACCGACAAGGTGACCGACAGCTTATTTAAAAATGAAACAGTCATAAAGGAGGTCATGCTTTGATTTTCACAGTAACCCTTAACCCCTCTATAGATTACGTTGTAAGGCTCGACAAGCTTACAAACGGAATTACAAACCGCACCACAAGCGAGGAGTACTATTTCGGCGGCAAGGGAATTAACGTTTCCTGCGTACTTGCCGAGCTCGGACTCGACAGCACAGCCTACGGCTTTGTGGCGGGCTTTACCGGAGAGGCAATCGAAAAAGGCATCAGAAACGACCGTATCATCACGGACTTCATCAAGCTAAAGCACGGCATATCGCGAATCAACATCAAGATTAAAGCCGGTGAGGAAACCGAAATCAACTGTCAGGGACCTCATATTGACGACTCGGAGCTTGAAAGACTGCTCCAGAAAATTGACAGAATCGCAAACGGCGACACGCTCGTTATCGCCGGAAGCATTCCAAATACAATGCCCGACGACGTTTATGAGCGTATGCTCGAGAGAATCAGCCGCAAGGACGTAAAGATTGTGGTTGACGCGACAAAGCAGCTGCTTGTAAACTCACTCAAATACAAACCCTTCCTGATTAAGCCCAACCGTCAGGAGCTTTCCGAAATTTTCGGCACCGAGGTCAAGACCGAGGACGACATCGAGAAATACGCCAAGGAGCTGCAAAAGATGGGCGCGAAAAACGTGCTTATCTCTCTCGGCGGCGAAGGCGCAATGCTGATTGACGAAAACGGCGAAAAGCATAAGGCAGGCGTTTTGAAAGAAAAGGTTATCAACACCGTAGGCTCGGGCGACTCAATGGTGGCAGGCTTTGTGGCAGGCTACGAAAAGGAGCACAGCTACCACTACGCACTTAAGCTCGGAAGCGTTTGCGGCAACGCGACAGCATTCCTCAGCGGACTGGCGACAAGGGAGAAAATCGACGAATTGCTTGTTAAATTCGAAAAGGAATTTGAGAGCTGATTTACTAAGGAATTAATTTAAAAATTAATTTATAAAAAATTTTCAAGGAGGAAATTATGCGTATTACTGATTTGCTGAAAAAGCAAAGCATCGCTCTGTCGGTATCGGTAAAGGACAAGAGCGAAGCAATCGACACACTGGTTGATTTGCATACCAGAAGCGGCAATCTCAACGACGCGGCGGTTTACAAAGAAGGTATACTCGCCCGCGAGCAGATGGGCACAACCGCAATCGGTATGGAGGTTGCCATTCCCCACGCAAAGAGCGAAGCTGTTAAGGCTCCCGCCCTTTCCGCAATCACAGTTCCCAACGGAGTTGACTACGGCGCTCCCGACGGACAGCCCTGCAAGCTTATCTTTATGATAGCTGCAACATTGGACGGCGACGTTCACCTTGAGGTTCTCGCAAGACTTATGCAGATGCTTATGCACGAGGACTTCACCGCAAAGCTCAAGGCTGCCAGGACTGCCGACGAGTTTATGAAGATTATCGACGAGCAGGAAACAGCTCAGTTCCCCAAAGAGGCAGCAGCTCCTGCAGCGCCCAAGAAGGAAGGCTACCGCGTACTCGCAGTTACAGCCTGCCCGACAGGTATCGCTCACACCTATATGGCAGCCGAGTCTCTCGCTAAAGCAGGCGAGAAGATGGGCATCACCATCAAGGTAGAAACAAACGGCTCGGGCGGCGCAAAGAACGTTTTGACCGCTGAGGAAATCGCAAACTGCGACGGTATTATCATCGCGGCTGACAAGAACGTTGAGACCGCTCGCTTCAACGGTAAGCCCGTTTACTCAACAAAGGTTGCCGACGGTATCCACAAGCCCGAGGAGCTCATCAACAAGATTGTTAACGGAGAGGCTCCCGTATTCCACACCGATAAAAAGGTAGAGGCTGCGGCAGGCGGCGGAAACGAAAGCTTTGGCAGACAGCTCTATAAGCACCTCATGAACGGCGTATCACATATGCTTCCGTTCGTTGTTGCAGGCGGTATCTTTATCGCTATCGCATTCTTAATCGACACATTCGCAGGCAACGCGGGTTCGGCTGACTTCGGTTCGGTTAACCAGGTAGCTGCTTGGTTCAAGACCATCGGCGGCGTTGCGTTCAACCTCATGGTTCCGATTCTTGCAGGCTTTATTGCAATGTCAATCGCTGACCGTCCCGGCTTGCTTGTCGGCTTGGTAGGCGGCTTCCTTGCAACCGCAGGCGCTACCTTCCCGCTTCCCGGCGGCGACATCCCCTCAGGCTTCCTCGGCGGCTTGCTCGCAGGCTTCGTAGGCGGCTATATGATGCTCGGCATCGAGAAGATGTGCTCCAAGTTCCCGAGAGCTCTGGAAGGCATCAAGCCCGTACTTGTTTATCCGTTGCTCGGACTCGGCGGCGTAGCTGTTCTTATGTGCGCTATCAACCCGATCATGGGCTGGATTAACACAGGCATGACAAACGTTCTTAAGTCAATGGCTGACTCAGGCCTTATCATTCCGCTCTGCGCACTGCTCGCAGGTATGATGGCTATTGATATGGGCGGCCCGTTCAACAAGGCTGCTTATGTATTCGCAACCGGTATGCTCGCTTCTCAGACAGACGCCGCTTATATGATTATGGCTGCTGTTATGATCGGCGGTATGGTTCCCCCGATTGCGATCGCCCTTTCAACAACATTCTTCAAGAGCCGTTGGACAGACGAAGAGAGAAGAAACGCTCCTGTTAACTACATCATGGGACTCTCCTTCATCACAGAAGGCGCTATCCCCTACGCTGCAGGTCATCCGCTCCAGGTTATCCCGAGCTGTATCGTTGGTTCTGCCGCAGCAGGCGCACTCTCGGCAATTTTCCAGTGCAAGCTTATGGCTCCTCACGGCGGCGTATTCGTATTCGCTACAATGCAGGGCACATGGATGTTCTACATTCTCGCGCTCCTTATCGGCGCGGTGCTCGGTATGATTATGCTCGCTATCCTCAAAAAACCCGTTAACAAAGATAAATAATTAAATCTTAAAATAACTAAAACCCCAAGGGCGGAGCCGGCCGCTCCGCCCTTAACGCTATTGTAAAGGAGAAATCATTATGGTATCCAAAAAAGTAACACTCGTAAACGCTCAGGGCTTCCATATGCGCCCGGCTTCTGTATTTGCTCAGGCTATGGCAAAGTACACTTCAAGCGTAACAATTAAATTCAACGGCAACGACTACAACGCAAAGAGCCTGCTCAACATCATCGCGGCTTGCATTAAGTGCGGCAGCGAAATCGAGCTTGTTTGCGACGGCCCCGACGAGAACGACGCTCTTGCCGAAGCTGTACAGATGATTGAGAGCGGTTTAGGCGAATAAGTGCCGGTGGGCAAAACCGCAATTTTCAACCAATAAACACACCATAACGAGGTGATTACAATGCTAAATGGTATCGGCGCTTCCGAGGGTATCGGCATCGGAAGAGTTATGATTATCAAGGAACAAACCCTTGAATACACCCCGAAAGAGGTTACCGATATTGAAGCCGAGCTCGAACGCTTCAGAGGCTCGGTTGACAAGTTTTGCGATAACACCATGGCTCAGGCTGACGCAATCCGCCAGTCCACAGGCGAAAAGGAAGCTGAGATTTTGCTCGGCCACATCGCAATTATCCGCGACCCGTTTATGGGCGGCGAGATTGAAAATCTGATTAAGGCAAATCAGTGCGCAGAATCTGCCGTTGAGCAGATTTGCAAAATGTTTATAGATATGTTCTCGGCAACCGGCGACGACCTCACAATGCAGCGCGCAGCCGACGTAAAGGACATCCGCGACGGACTTTTGTCAATCCTTTTGGGCGTTGAGGAAGTTAAAATCAGCGACGCACCGGCAGGCACGGTTCTCGTTTGCAGAGAGCTCACACCGTCTATGACAGCCGGAATTAAGAAGGAGAACATCGTAGGTATCATCACCGAAACCGGCAGCAAGACCTCGCACTCCGCAATCCTTGCGAGAGCGCTTGAAATCCCTGCGGTGCTCAGCGTTCCGAACGCAGTAGCACAGCTTTCATCAGGTGAGCAGGTAATTGTTGACGGCGACAACGGCGAGGTTATCACAGCTCCCGATCAGGCTCAGATTGACGAGTACAGCGCAAAGCGCGAGGCGTTTTTAAGAGAGCGCCGCGAGCTTGAAAACTACAGAGGAAAGGCAACTGCCAATGCCGACGGCACAGAGTATGAGCTTTTCTGCAACATCGGAACTCCCAAGGACGCCGTTAAGGCTGTTGACGCCGACGGCGAGGGCGTTGGTCTTTTCAGAACAGAATTCCTGTTTATGGACAGAAGCTCACTTCCCACCGAGGACGAGCAGTTTGACGCTTACAAGCAGGCTTCGCTCATCCTTAAGGGCAAGCCGTTGATTATCAGAACTCTCGACATCGGCGGCGACAAGGAAATCCCCTACCTCGGTCTTGAGAAAGAGGAAAATCCGTTTATGGGCTTCCGCGCAATCCGCTACTGCCTTAAGAACCGCGATATGTTCAAGTCGCAGATCAAGGCTATTCTAAGAGCGAGCGCGTTCGGAGACATCCGCATTATGTTCCCACTCATCACAGCAGTTGAGGAGCTCAGAGAGGGCAAGGCTCTTGTTGAGGAAGCAAAGGCTGACCTCAAGGCTTCGGGCATTGACTTTGACGAGAACATTCAGGTTGGCGTTATGACCGAGACAGCGGCTTCCGGCGTTATTGCAGATTTGCTCGCTGACGAGGCGGACTTCTTCAGCATCGGCACAAACGACCTGACCGGCTACACAATGGCTGCCGACAGAGGAAACAGCGACGTTGAGTACCTCTACTCACCGTTCCAGCCCAGCGTGCTGAGAATGATCAGGCGCATCATCACCTGCGCGAGAAACAAAGGTATTCCCGTAGGTATGTGCGGCGAGGCTGCGGCTAACCCGGCTATGATTCCGCTGCTTATCTCCTTCGGTCTTACAGAGTTCAGCGTATCCGCTCCGTCCGTTTTGAAGGTGAGAAAGAACATTGCCAAATGGACAAAGGCAGAGGCTGACGCTGTAGCTGAAAAGGTTATGAGCTTCACAACGGAAAAAGAAATTACAGACTATCTCAACACGGTGATTTAATCATATTCTCTCCTTTTTAAAATTTCGCACGCAGAGGCAGACCATCAGTCTGCCTCTGTTCTGTTTTTTATAAAAAATAAACGAATTTAAAGCCTCCCCCGTCGCGTTAAGCTACGGGGGAGGTGGCACGCCGCCAAAGCGGCGTGACGGAGGGGGCAGACGTTGCCAATATTACCAACCTATCCTTAACACCGTAGGGGCGGACCCATGTGTCCGCCCTTTTCCACGTCGTGAACGACGTGGAATTGACAGCCGCAAGGGCTGTCACTACATTAAACAACAAACGTTTCAATCCATTTAAAGCGTTTGGGGGAGCCTTTAAACTATTAACAAACGTTTCCTGTTAAATTAAACTCTTACCTTCTGCCCTGTCATTTTGCACTAATTTATACTTTTAACTTTGTAAATAATGACCAAAGATTTTCCGTATAAAATCCATTCTAAAATCCAAATTTCAGCGCCTATTTGTATAAGTTTACCAAATGACAAGTTGACGTTTCGATTATATTTGGTTATCGCTGAAAGGCGTTTTTCACCGCGTTTGTTCAAATCATAAAATCGGCTCGAAAAGGCGCTAAAAAGGTGTGGTTTTATTGACTTTTACAAGTATTTATAATATAATGGTATGTGAATTAGAATGTTTAATTATGGTAAAAATTAAAGTAGAGGAAAGTGATATTATGATACCGTTCAACAGACCACCTTTTTTGGGAACGGAATTTAATTACATCAAGGAAGCCGTAAATAATCAAAAAATCTGCGGCGACGGTGAATTTACAAAAAAGTGCAACGCTTGGATTGAGGAAAAGACAGGCACAGCAAAGGCTCTGCTGACTACCTCGTGCACCCATTCTCTTGAAATGGCGGCGCTGCTGCTCGACATAAAGCCCGGCGACGAGGTTATTATGCCGTCATTTACCTTTGTTTCCACCGCCGACGCTTTTGTTTTGCGCGGAGCAAAGATTAAATTCGTAGACATTCGCCCCGACACAATGAACATCGACGAAAAGCTCATTGAGCAGGCGATTACCGATAAGACAAAGGCGATTGTTCCCGTTCACTATGCAGGCGTAGGCTGCGAGATGGACACTATTATGGACATCGCGAAAAGACACAACCTCAAGGTTTGCGAGGACGCGGCTCAGGGCGTAATGAGCGAGTACAAGGGCAAGGCTCTCGGCGCAATCGGCGACTACGGCTGCTACTCCTTCCACGAGACTAAAAACTACAGCATGGGTGAGGGCGGCGCTCTCCTTATCAAGGATGAAGAAAACGCTGAGCTTGCCGAGATTATCCGCGAGAAGGGCACTAACAGAAGCCGCTTCCTGCGCGGTCAGATTGACAAATACACCTGGGTTGAGGCCGGCTCGTCCTACCTTCCCAGCGATATGAACGCCGCTTACCTCTGGGCTCAGCTTCAGGAAGCGGATATGATTAACAACAACCGTCTCGCTTCGTGGGACAAGTACTACAAGGCTTTTGAACAGCTCGAGCAAAAGGGCTATGTAACCCGTCCGGTAATTCCGGCGGAGTGCAAGCACAACGCGCATATGTTCTACCTCAAGGCTGAGAACATTGATGTGAGAACAAAGCTCATCTCCTATCTTAAGGAGAACGACATTCTCGCGGTATTCCACTACGTTCCGCTCCACAGCGCTCCTGCAGGACAGAAGTTTGGCGAGTTCGTAGGCGAGGACAAGTACACCACCAAGGAAAGCGACAGACTTTTGAGACTGCCGATGTACTACGGCTTAAAGGACGACGAAATTGAGCGCGTAATCGACGCTGTAAACAAATTCTATAAGGGTTAATTTATGAACAATAACGTAACTATCAGACCGATGACCGAGGCTGACACCGCCAATATCGTAAGATGGCGCAACACCCCCTCGGTTTACGAACACTTTATATACAGAACTCCTCTCACCGAGGAGGCTCACCTTAACTGGCTCCATAACCGCGTTGATACCGGCGACGTAGCGCAGTTCATCATCGTTGACAACGAGAGCGGCACGGACGTCGGCTCGGTTTATCTGCGCGACATCGACCAGCAGCACAAAAAATGCGAGTACGGTATTTTTATAGGCGAGGACAGCTGCCGCGGAAAGGGCATCGGCTCTGCCGCCGCGAAGCTCGCAATCGACTACGCATTTAAAAAGCTCGGTATGAACCGCGTGTTCCTCAGAGTTTTTGCCGACAACAAGCAGGCAATCAGGAGCTACGAAAAGGCAGGCTTTAAGTACGAGGGCACGTTCAGGGACGACGTTATCATCGACGGCACTCCCTATGATATGGTATTTATGGCAATCCTCAGAAATGAATGGGAAAAGGGTGTAAAATAACCTAATGAAAAAGTTATCATTTGTTATTCCGTGCTATGGTTCGGAGCATACAATCGGCACGGTTGTTGACGAAATCGTCACCACCGTTGAGGCTGACGGCAGGTATGATTACGAGATTATCCTCGTAAACGACAGCTCTCCCGACAACGTATTTTCGGTAATCGAAAAGCTCGCGGCGGAAAATCCGCACATCAAGGGAATCGACCTTGCGCGCAACTTCGGACAGCACTCGGCGCTTATGACGGGCTTTTCGTTCGTGACGGGCGACATTACCGTAGCTCTTGACGACGACGGACAGACGCCCGCAAACGAGATGTTCAACCTTATCGACGCGCTTGACGACAGCTGCGACTTGGTTTTTGCCGAGTATAAGGACAAAATGCACTCGGGCTTTAGAAACTTCGGCAGCAAGGTCAACGACAAAATGGCTCAGTGGCTTATCGGTAAGCCAAAGAATTTGAAAATTATGAGCTACTTTGCCTGCAAGCGCTACGTTACCGACGAGGTTCTGCGCTATCCCAACCCCTTCCCCTACATCAGCGGACTGCTCATCAGAGTAACAAACAAGGTTAAAAACGCAGAGGTTCACCACCGCGAAAGGCTCGAGGGAAAGTCGGGCTACACAATCGGCAAGCTGCTCCTGCTCTGGATTAACGGCTTTACGGCGTTTTCGGTCAAGCCGCTGCGAATTTCCACCTTTGTCGGCGTAATCACTGCAGTAATCGGCTTTATCTACGGAATTTACGTAATTATCAATAAATTTTTCATTCACCCCAATGCTCCGCTCGGCTACAGCTCGACAATGGCTGCCATGCTGTTTATCGGCGGTATGATTATGCTGCTGCTCGGTATGATCGGCGAGTACGTCGGCAGAATTTACATCAGTATTAACCGTTCTCCGCAGTACGTTATCAGGAGAACCGTGGGTGTTGAGGACAAAAAGAATGGATAACAAAAAGAAAAAGTTTGACTTTAAAACCTTCGCGGTGCTTCACTTTATACTTTTGCTCTACTCGTTTGTAGGCGTGTTTATGAAGCTCGCGTTTCAAAATGAGATGTTCTCATTTAACTTCTTCCTGTTTGCCGGACTCGCGGTGCTGTTCCTCGGAATTTACGCGATTATCTGGCAGCAGGTGCTCAAAAAGCTGCCCCTTACCGTAGCGTTCACCAACAAAGCAATCTGCATTGTGTGGGGTATGCTTTGGGGAGCGCTGTTTTTGGGCGACCAGATTACCTGGTACAAAATTCTCGGCTCGCTGATTGTATTCCCGGGCGTGGTATTGGTGGTGTCGAGCAATGAATAAGGATACTATGGTAATTATTTTTTCAGGCGTATTTTTATGCTCGGTTCTGATTTCATCAATTTCTCAGATTTTGCTTAAAAAGAGCGCCGACCGAACCTACGACAGCAGACTTAAGGAGTACCTTAACCCCTTGGTAATCGTCGCGTACATTATGTTTTTCTGCTCGATGATGATTACAATGTACTGCTACAGATACGTTGACGTTTCCGCAGGCCCTATTTTTGAGAGCGCAGGTTACGTATTTGTCGGAATACTCGGATTTATTTTTCTTAAAGAGAAATTTACCGTCAAGAAAACAATCGGTATGGTTCTCATTCTTTTGGGAATTGTCGTGTTTTCCTTCGGCGGAGAGATATTTAATTTTATTTCAAAAATGTTTGCATAGTTCAGAGGATATTTATGAAATTAATTAACGCGTTTATCACAAGGTACAAATCCGACAAGGTTTTCCTTGCGGAATGGCTGCTCGCCATCGCGACAGGACTCTTTGTCTTTATCACCTCGTCAACGTGGGATTTGCAGAGCTTAACGCAGTGGTCGGTAAACTTCTGGCACGTCCTGTTTGACGGCGGAAATATAAGGAACTTCTACCAGTATACAGCCGACAACGTCTGGAACGTCCACCACACCCACATGGGCTCGGAGCTTATGAGCGTGCTTCCGTGGTCAATCTGGAATTTGCCGCTGTACTTCGTAGAGAAGTTTACAGGCAGAGCAATTGTCGGTTCACCCGTAATGCTTGCTTACTCCAAGTTTTTCCTCGTTATTATCTCGGTAGTAACGCTGATTTTCGCCAAGAAAATCACTGAGCAAATCACCGGCGACAAAAACAAGGGTATTTGGGCGGCTTTTCTTTCGGCAAGCTCGATTTACCTCTACATCTCGGTGTGCTACTCGGGACAAAACGAAATATTTATGATTTGCGCTTCGGTCATCGCGGTTTACTGCCTGTTCAACAAAAAGCAGGGCTGGTTTATCTTTTGGTCGGCGCTCGCAATCTCGATCAAGCCGTTCTTCGTGCTGGCGTATTTCGCGATACTGCTGCTGCTCGAAAAGAAAATCTACAAAATCTTCTACAAGCTGCTCATAGGACTGAGCGGAATGATTGTACAAAAGCTTTTCTTCAACGGAGCTCCCGGGTACGAGGAGAGTATGAACACAGGTCCTGCAAAGCAAATGCTTATGGATATGTTTCCGGGCAATTTGAGCACGGCGTTCGGTCCGGCGTCGTTCTTCGCGATATTCCTGATTTTAACCTATATTTACGCGTACACACGCGACTTCTCTTTTGATACGCTTAAGACGGACAGAGTGAGGACGGAAAAGTTCGTAATCTACACCATTTGTCTTGTGTATATGAACTACGTAATGTTCTCACCGTTCTCATTCTACCGCATAGACATTCTCGTACCGTTCCTGTTCATCCTGATTGTTCAGAACGACAAGATGGTATTCTACAACTCGCTGTTTGACTTTGCAATGCAGCTTGGGCTGATGATAAAGCTGATACTGCGCGGCTCGCAGATGTTCCAAATCAGGTTCATCAACAAAAGCCTTATTTACCGCTTATTCGGCTACACTGTTAAGTACAACGACGAGGGTAAGTATATGAACATCGACAACTACCTTCTCGACAAGGACGAGCTGTACGACCACTTGCAGCCGCTGTTCTCGGGTATCGCGGTAATCTGCGGTATACTGCTGCTGGTGTTCAACCACCCCGACGAAAAATACACATTAAAGCTTAACGCGGAAAAGAGAGTAAGAGCGCTGCTTTGGCTCAGAACAATCATCATTCTTCCCTTCGCGGTATTCTGCGTTTATCTGTTCACAATGGCTCCCGAAAGAGTATACGGTTAAGGAGATGACAATATGAAAGGTATTATTCTTGCAGGCGGCAGCGGTACAAGGCTGTACCCCATGACGCAGAACGTTTCAAAGCAGCTTTTGCCAATTTACGACAAGCCGCTTATCTACTATCCGCTCTCAATATTAATGCTTGCGGAAATCAATGAAATTCTCGTAATCTCAACAGAGAAGGACACTCCTCTGTATCAGAACCTTTTGGGCGACGGCTCGCGCCTCGGAATCTCCATTGAGTACGCCGTTCAAAAAGAGCCCAACGGACTTGCCCAGGCGTTTGTAATCGGAGAAAAGTTCATTGGCGACGACAATGTATGCCTTATTCTCGGAGACAATGTTTTTTACGGTCAGAATTTCCCGAATATGCTCCTCAGAGCAAAGGCGAAAAATAGCGGCGCGACCGTGTTCGGCTACCCTGTTAACGACCCGACAGCCTTCGGCGTTGTTGAGTTTAACGAGCAGGGCAAGGTAATTTCCATTGAGGAAAAGCCCGAGCACCCAAAGTCAAACTACGCTGTGCCCGGAATTTACTTCTACGACAACAAAGTCGTTAAGTACGCAAAGGAGATTGAGCCCTCGGCAAGAGGAGAGTATGAGATTTCCTCAATCAACAGCCTCTACCTCGAAAACGGCGAGCTCGACGTTGTTCTGCTCGGCAGAGGAATGGCTTGGCTCGACACCGGAACACCCGACGGTCTGCTCAAAGCGGCTGAGTTTGTTCAGACAATCCAGTCAATGCAGGGACTCTACGTCAGCTGTATTGAGGAGATTGCGTGGCGCAAGGGCTACATCACCTCCGAACAGCTCGAAAAGCTCGGCAAGGAGCTTGAAAAGACAGATTACGGTCAGTATCTTTTGAATCTGGCGAAAAACAATAAAAAATAAGGGAGAATTCACTATGAAAAACGTACTTGTAACAGGCGGCGCCGGTTTTATCGGCTCTAACTTTGTACATCATATGCTCAAAAACCACGACTACAACATCATCAATATCGACTCGCTCACCTACGCCGGCAACCTCGACAACCTCAAGGACGTTGAGAACGACAGCAGATACACCTTCTTGAAGGTTGATATCCGCAATCGCGAGGCTATCACTGATATTTTTGAGAAGTACGACATTGACACCGTTGTTAACTTCGCGGCTGAATCGCACGTTGACCGTTCAATCACCGATCCTGAGATTTTCCTTACTACAAACGTTATCGGAACTCAGACTCTGCTCGACGTAGCAAAGAAGTTCTGGAAGGTTAACCCCGACGACAAGTACTCGACCGAGTACAAGGAAGGCGTTAAGTACCTGCAGGTTTCTACCGACGAGGTTTACGGAGCTCTCGGCAAGACCGGTATGTTTATGGAGACAACTCCCCTCTCGCCCAACAGCCCCTATTCGGCTTCTAAGGCGAGCGCAGATATGGTAGTAAGAGCTTACCACGAGACCTTCGGTATGCCCGTTAACATCACACGCTGCTCAAACAACTACGGTCCTTACCAGTTTCCCGAAAAGCTGATTCCGCTTATGATTAACAACTGCAAGAACGGCAAGCAGCTCCCTGTTTACGGCGACGGTATGCAGATCCGCGACTGGCTGCACGTGTCCGACCACTGCAACGCTATCGACACCGTGCTCCACAAGGGCGTTATCGGCGAGATTTACAACATCGGCGGCAACAACGAGAAGGCAAACATCGAGATTGTAAAGCTCATCATCAAGACCCTCGGCAAGGACGAGAGCCTTATCAAGTACGTTAAGGACCGTCCCGGTCACGACAGACGTTACGCGATTGACAATACAAAAATCACAACTCAGCTCGGCTGGGCTCCCAAGTACACCTTTGAGCAGGGCATCGCCGAGACAATCCAGTGGTACCTCGAAAACGAGGAGTGGATGAACAAAATCACCTCCGGCGACTATATGAAGTACTACGATAATATGTACAAAAAAGCCTAAGTTATTTGAATGTAGGGGCGGACCGTGTGTCCGCCCGTTTTATTTTAAAAACATCTTGACAAATTGCGGTTACAGATGTAGACTATAGATACAGTTTACACTTGTAACCTTTTATTGATTGGGGTGATAATATGAAAAATGAAATCAGCATTTCCGAATCCGAGTGGAGCGTAATGGAATTTCTTTGGAGCCATCCGCTCTCTACCATCACGGACATACGCAAGGCGCTCTCGCCAAAAGGCTGGAGCGATTCCACAATCAAAACCCTTGTCCGCAGGCTTGTGTCAAAAAAAGCCGTCGCGATCAATGACGAGGGCACGGTATTCCGCTACTATCCGTTACTCTCTGAGCAGGATTGCAGGCTAAAAGAGACAAAGAGCTTTATCAACCGCGTATACAACGGCTCGGTAAATATGCTCGTCACCAACCTCGCGTCGGACTCTAACCTTACAGAAAAGGAAACGCAGGAGCTTATACGCCTGATTGACAAAATGGGAAAGGAGTAAGCTATGAGCCCCAACACTCTTTCTGACTTTTGGTTTGCACTTGAGCAAGTCGCACAACCGCTGTGGTTTTGGATAGTGCAAGGCGCGGTTTTCACCACGGCTACCGCGCTGTTAATTATCGTTTTCAAGCTGATTTTCAAAAACCGTATCAGCGCAAAATGGCACTTCCTTGTCTGGGCAATTTTGCTGATAAGGCTTGTCTTTCCCGTTCTGCCCTCAACGCCTGTTTCGATATTCAATTTCGCGAAAATGGACGAGCAGTCGGTCACTTCATCATCGGTGGTAAATATCGTTTCGCAGGAAGGCTATTACAGACAAAGCGACGAACCGCGCTACTCCTTAACCTTTGGTGAGAACGCCGTGCCCGATAACAACAAACCTGACAGCGACGGAGTATATTACAACACCAACGTTCACGCGTTCCGCTTCGGAGAATTTTTCGCGATGATATGGGCAGCCGGAGCGCTTGTGCTCTCCGTTTACTTTATCATTGTTTTGATAATTTACCGCCGCGGACTTAAAAAGAAACGGCGCGAATGTGATGAAAAAACGCTTTCGGTCTTTAACTCCTGCAAGGAAAAGCTCGGAATAAAGCGAACCGTCCGCCTGTACTTTGCCGACGCCACGCCTGTGCTGACCGGACTTTTCAGACCGTCAATTAATATTCCCGACAGCTATAGTGAACCCGAGCTCGAAGCTGTGCTTATTCACGAGCTCTGCCATTTAAAACACCTCGACGTTTTATGGTCGGGCATAGCCGCGGCAGTACTGTGCCTGAACTGGTACAACCCGGTTATCTGGGTAAGCTTCTTTATGTTCAAGCGAGACATTGAGCTTTACTGCGACGAGCGCACGCTCAAATTCACCGGCAACAAACAGAGCTACGCAAAGCTTTTGCTGAAAACCGCGACAAAGAACAGGTACGTCCTCGGCACAAGCTCGCTCCAAAGCGGAAAATCTGACGTAAAGCGTAGGATAAAATTTTTAGCGAAATACAAAAAGATAACCGCCGTTGCGGTTATCGCGGTGATTTTAGCTGCGGCAATTTCGGTAATCTGCCTGACGAACGCTATTGATAAAAACTACAGACCTGGAAAAACCGATGAGATTAACCCAAATATATCCTATGATTATAACTGGGCTACGGACACGCTGGACATTTACGGCGAAGGAGATATGAACGAGTATGAGACTTCAACTCCGCCGTGGCAATCCACCGAAAGCACGAAAAAAATTATAGTTCATAACGGCATTACAAGCCTATGCTCAAATGCTCTTTCCGCTGATATTGACGGAAATACGGGAAAGCCGAGAAACGGTTTACAGGATACAACGCATATAGAATTGCCGGATTCTCTTACAAAAATCGGAGATTTCGCGTTTTTAAACTGCATTAGCTTGACGGAAATCAAGCTTCCGAAAAACCTCACCGACATTGGTGAAGCTTCATTTAGACTGTGCAAATCCCTAAAAAGTATTGAATTGCCCGACAGCGTTACGGTTATCAGCCATGATTTGTTCAGTGAGTGTGAAGCTCTTGAAAGCGTAAAGCTCGGCAAAAACACAAAAAATATTGGTGATTTTGCTTTTTCGGGAACAAGGCTCAAGGAGATCGATATTCCCGATACAGTAACCAAAATCGGTGTAATGGCGTTTTCCGGCTGTGGTTTTACATCGGTAACCATTCCCCCATCCGTTACTTTAATTGATGAGAATGCTTTTGGCTACAACAATAACGGTGAAAAAACGGAATTAACAATCAGGGGCTATGAGGGCTCTGCCGCGGAAAAATACGCTGATATTAACGGATTTAAATTTGAAGCTATCGGGCAGGCAGAAATAAACAGCGAGACATTTAGAAAAATTTCTAATATACAAATATCGGATTATTATATAGAAACCGACAATAGAGTTCCTTTGAAAGTCACAGAGACAAATGACTTTTCCGGTATTATTGATATAATTAATACAATGGGACAGCTTGACCCTGACCTTACATTGTATGACTTAAGCCAAATGGATAAAAACTTATACTTTAGAAAAACGGCGTCCGACAAACTACCATACTATTGTATAGTTGAAGGAACAGAATCTCACGATAAAGCTTTTTTGTTCTTTAAAAAGCCTGACGGATATTGGATTTGCCGTGATTATATCGCTCTTTTCGAGGACGGCAGTCCGTATATTATACGTAATTTCCGTGTAGAACCTGTAGCTGACGGTGAAAACGAACTGTTAAATCTAATTGCAAAAGTTGATAGATAATAGTGGCGCAAAAAAGCCTGTTCCGGTAAATTTCGGAACAGGCTTGCGTTTTATAACAATGTTTTGTGTGTTGAATAAAACCTTAAATAACAGTTTAAAGCCTCCACCGCTTGCGGGAAATTCCCCTGTCAAGGGAATCCCCCGTAGCTTAACGCGACGGGGGAGCCATTAAATTGTATATCAAACATTTCCTATAAATTAACTGTTCACGGCGAAGCCTCTTAACATTTGCGAAGCAAATTCTTAACGTTTACGCAGTAAACTCTTAACTCTGACTCAGTTCTTCTTTGCTCCGCAGCTCTCGCAGAAGTTGCCGGTGTTTGTTGCTCCGCAGCAGGGGCATACCCAACCTGCCGACTGCTGACCGTAAGGTTGCTGCGGCTGCTGATTAAAATTCTGCTGACCGTAGGGTTGCTGCGGCTGCTGATTAAAGTTCTGCTGACCGTAAGGCTGCTGCGGCTGCTGGTTGAAATTCTGCTGACCGTAAGGCTGCTGCGGCTGCTGGTTGAAATTCTGCTGACCGTAGGGCTGCTGCAGCTGCTGATTGAAATTTTGCTGACCGTAAGGCTGCTGCGGCTGCTGATTGAAATTCTGCTGACCGTAGGGCTGCTGCGGCTGCTGATTAAAATTCTGTTGTCCGTAGGGCTGCTGCGGCTGCTGGTTAAAGTTCTGCTGACCGTAGGGCTGCTGCGGCTGTTGATTGAAATTCTGCTGACCGTAGGGCTGCTGCGGCTGCTGGTTAAAGTTCTGCTGACCGTAGGGCTGCTGCGGCTGCTGGTTAAAGTTTTGCTGTCCGTATGGCTGCTGTTGGTTAAAATTCTGTTGTCCGTAGGGCTGCTGCTGACCGAAATTCTGCTGTCCGTAAGCCATTCCGCCCATAGCACCCATTGCGCCCATGTTGCCCATATTGCCCATATTTGCGTTGCCGTTCAGCGCCATAACAATCTCATTAGCCTGCTGCTCGTAACGTCTAAACTCCTCGGTGTAGCGGCTCTCAGGTCTTTGGTCGGTGAGCTCAAACTGGATGTCGCTGAAATACGGCGAGTTTACGCTGAGGTAAATTGTAATCTCGTACTCATAGTCGTATCTGGGCGGATTGTAGGACTCTCTCCTGCCCTCGTTGTTCTCGCGGTAAATCTCGCTCTTATGCTCCTCAACCTCGTACCTCGCGCTGATAACGTGAGCAATCTCGATAATATCGGCGTTCTCCGAACGGTAGTCGCTCTTGCGGCTGATTACAAACTTCGCCTGTGTGTCGTCAATATAAACCTTCGTGTTGTTGCCGAGCACGCGCGTGGCGTTGAAGTAGTTTAGGTTCTGCCTGTTCTGCTCGCGGTAAGCAAGCTGAGCCTTGATTTCTTCAAGTGTAGATTTTTTTCTGCCTGTGAAAAACGGAGACAGCTTGGCGGCGCACTTGCTGCACATATTGCCGTCCTCGAGCTTTCTGTTGCCCAAAAGACCGATTTTCTCTCCGCAAATATCGCAATATTTCTTCTCAAAAAGTCCCATAGTAATTCTCCTTTATGTTAAATTTATGCCCAGGGGTTGCTGCTCTCGGGAGCGCGGATTCCGACGAGCAAAAACTGCTCCCAAAGGTACCACTTGCCGTCCTTGGCAAGCCTTAAAAGCACCTCGCGCGGACTGTCCGCTCCGCCCGACCTGATAAACAGCTTGGCGTAGCCCTGATTTTGGTATGAATACGGATTTTCGCTGACCGAAATTGTGTACGGCTGCGAGGGCAGGTAGTCGTTCTGCGGAGTCGCGCCCTTAAAGTACGACCTCGGCACATAATCTGAGTCCATAAATCGGTCTCTGATGAACTGCCTTTCATACGGACTGAGCGTGCCCGGACCTTTCAGAAACTCGAGCATTTGATAGCAGAGCTCCTTGTCCTGCGGATAAAAGCAGAGGGCAAGCACGGTAAGAGCCGCGGTATCAAACGGATTTGCCAACGCCGCCTGCGGCAAAGCCTTAAACTCATCCAAGGTTTCGGAAAGCTTGGCAAAGGTCACATCGACGGATTTATTAGAGCCGCCTGCGCCCTGAACCGCATTATTCGCCTTGTTCATAATGTTATCAAAAAGTCCCATAGCTACACTCCTTTAGTCAGTTAAAATGTTTACATTTTAATTATACGGTAAATTGAACAAAATTACAAGAGTATTTGGCAAGATTTTTATTATTTTAGAGTTTAGAGTTGTGAGTTGGTTTACAGGAATTGTTTGATGAAAGTTTAAAGGCTCCCCCGACACTTTGTTTCGGGGGAGCTGTCACCGACAACTTGTTGGAGGTGACTGAGGGGGCGGCTTTGCCTAAATTGCCCCGTTTTGGATTGCAACAGAAAAATTGCGCTATCGGAAAGAATTAAACGTTCATTTATCGCGATATAATCGTATTGTACGGTAAACACGGTGCCCGTTTCACGGGCGGAAACACGGGTCTGCCCCTACGATTGAAACGGAAGGCTATGCGCTTTAGGAAATGTCTGCCCCCTCCGTCACACCGCATTGGCGGCGTGCCACTATTATTCAATATTCATTATTCAATATTCATTATTCACTAAAAAAGGCTGCCCCGAAGGACAGCCTTTAAGCTCAAATATTAAACCAAGCAGCTATTAGCCGAGCTCAGCGAAGTATTTGATTGTTCTAACCATCTGGCTGGTGTAGGAGTTCTCGTTATCATACCAAGAAACAACCTGAACCTCGTACAGATCGTCAGCAACCTTTGAAACCATTGTCTGAGTAGCGTCAAAGAGTGAACCAAAACGCATACCGATAACGTCTGAAGAAACGATGGGATCCTCGTTGTAGCCGAAGGACTCTGAAGCAGCAGCCTTCATAGCAGCGTTGATGCCCTCAACGGTAACGTCTGTGCCCTTAACAACAGCTGTAAGGATTGTTGTTGAACCTGTGGGAACAGGAACACGCTGTGCAGAACCGATGAGCTTGCCGTCGAGCTCGGGAATTACAAGACCGATAGCCTTAGCAGCGCCTGTTGAGTTAGGAACGATGTTAGCAGCGCCGGCTCTTGCTCTTCTGAGGTCGCCCTTTCTGTGAGGACCGTCAAGAATCATCTGGTCGCCTGTGTAAGCGTGGATTGTGCTCATGATACCGCTCTGGATGGGAGCATACTTGTTAAGAGTATCAGCCATGGGAGCAAGGCAGTTTGTTGTGCAGGAAGCAGCAGAGATAATCTTGTCGTCAGCTGTGAGAACGTTCTCGTTTACGCTGTATACGATTGTGGGAAGATCCTTGCCTGCGGGAGCGGAGATAACAACCTTCTTAGCGCCTGCGTCAATGTGAGCCTGGCTCTTAGCCTTTGAGCAGTAGAAGCCTGTGCACTCCAAAACAACGTCTACGCCAAGCTCGCCCCAGGGAAGCTCAGCAGCGTTGGGCTTAGCATAAATTGTGATTTCCTTGCCGTCAACGATGATAGAATTCTCGCCTGCCTCAACAGTGTGGAGATTCTCACCGATTGTACCGCAATAGCCCTTCTGGGCTGTGTCGTACTTAAGAAGGTTAGCGAGCATCTTGGGATCTGTAAGATCGTTGATAGCTACAACTTCGTAACCCTCTGCGCCGAACATCTGTCTGAAAGCAAGACGTCCGATACGGCCGAAGCCGTTAATAGCAACTTTTACTGACATAATAAATTCCTCCTAAAATTATGGTATCTCTATTATATTACATTTTTTTCAAAAAAGCAACTACTTAAAGCCCATAAATAGTGTAAATTTCTCATATATTTGTATTCAAAAAAAGTGTTTTACAACAAATTTACAACAAATCAATATTATAGTGCAAAAAATAAAGCATTTCTGTTCTTTGTATATTTTTACAAAATTGTAATCTTCATACACAATATTTTGTGTTGTACATAGAAACATACATATATATAGTGTTTATACTTGACATATTATACTATTAGTGTTATACTAACAGTAGAATAAGTCACGAGAAACAGAAAAGCACCAACTGAATAATAACCGTCCGCTAAGAAGGGTTATGATTAATCTGCATTAACTTCCCGAATGATTAAAAAAGTGCAGTAAAAGCGGATTTGCCGAACGAAGGCAGAGCTTGACGAACTTAGGTTGTTTAGATTATCACATACATATTGTTATGTGTTTTCTAAACGACCTTTTTTCATTATAAAAATAAAAAAAACCGAAAGGGGAAACAAGATGAGAGCAAGACAGAAAAATGACGATACCAGTTGTCAGGTATTATTGAGTTATGAGGAGGCAGCAACCAGATTTGCTTTAAGCCGAGGTACAATTATTAAACTTGCACGTGATTCGAATTCTGTTGTCAAAATCGGGCGATGTGCAAGAGTAATAGCAAAAAAACTCGAAAAATATATTGAAGATATGGCAGGCTAATATGCTCTTCCACTTATCCGACTTTTTATTAGACAGCCCGATTTATGCAGTTTATTTGTACCGTGAAATAACAGAAAAAGAATATTTGCAGATATGCGGAATAATGCGATATTATTGTCGCAGAGATAATGTGAATTGGCTTGCCGTTTTCTCAACAACAGAAAGCAAATCGGCTGAATTAAAATACAAAAAAACAGGTAAACGAGGTAGACCAAAAAAACAGGTTTTTGGAAAAAAAGTTGCCGGTCATACTCATATTAGCGTTACAGGCAAAAAAGAAAAATCTGCATATAAAACAGCGCAAGTTATAAAAAGAGCCTTTAACAAAAAATATCACAAACCAATTAGCAGAATTATAAGCAAGGGCAACTCGATAGACGCGCGAATTTGGATTGGCTACAGTTTGAAACAGGCGGACATTCAGCGGAGCGGTGGAGATTTTGATTTTCAAAATGAAGCAATTATTTTGTAAAAATTCAATAACAATAAGACCTAAATAATTCACATAAACACTGGCAAAACAAGGGTATTACTGTTAAGAAAATTACGTATTATTTATAACTATATACTATATAACAAAGTAACAAAGGAGATGGTTTAATGACAGATAATAATTTCTATGATAATCTTGCCGAGGGAGAATACGTAGACAAGTTGTTCGCAAAAATCATAACCAATATGATTTTTAATGATGAAACGCCTGTTCGAATTATTAGAATTGACAGCATAAACAGCAGTAAATTCATTATTCTAAAAAAGAAGAATAGCGGGTCGGAAAAAGTATCAACAACCTCATTTTGGATTAATAAAACTGACAGTGTTTTTCTTACTGCTTGGTTTTCTCAGCGTTATCCTAATTGTGAGTTTGAGCAATTTCAGAGCAAAAAGGCGGTAGTATAAATGGCAAAAGTAACTGATGAAGAATTAATTAGTTGTTTGCTAAAAAACGGCGGTAATCAACACGCAACTGCAAACGAGCTTGGTTTATCTGCTCCAACTGTATGTAATCGGCTAAAACTAAAACATACACAGGCTTTATTACAAAAGACTCGGCAACGCATTTTAGATAACTCTATTAATTCACTTATCTCAATGAACAATAAAGCTGTTGAAAGGCTGGAGAGTTTACTTGATGATGAGAACCCATTTGTTAGATTACAGGCAATTTCAAAAATCTTCCAATACTCAAAGGACTATATGACGGTCGAGGACATCATAAAACGACTTGATGACCTTGAAGCAAAGCAACAGTAAATTTCTTTTAATGAATTTTAATGTTTTAGGGGGTAAAATGTTTTATTTTAATGAACTAAAGCGAGCGGAACGTAGACTTGAAAAACTCGAGAAAAAATCTATTGATAACATCATCATTCAAATCACATTCCGCAACGGCAAACAAAAAATTATAATGGTAAAGGAGAATAATAAATGATTAACAAAACCGTATCACAAATAAAAGATACTATTAGGAATTTTTATAAAACTGCACAGGCTATTCGGAAGGAGCAGGAGTATAACAAAAGTAGATATAATCCTGATGTTGCCAGAGAGTTAAACGGTGAACTGATTAGCAAATTATCCGATGAAACGGAAAAGAGCAAAAATTTGATTGCAGAGATTTATTCAGAAACGCTCAAAAAGTTATCTGTATTGTCAGCTCCTAATTCAGCCGAGCTTGATTGTAGTGACTATTGGTTATTATCAGATATGAACTACAACGCCAACGAACGTGATTTTGCAATCATCATTGACCGCCACAAAGACCACTTCACTTTTCTTAGAGCTGTTAAAACTATCGCCGAGGACAAAGATATTGCAGTTAGAATTAACCTGCCCGAGGATAAAGCAAAGGCTTATCAGGAAATTGCTCAGAGCGCAATCACTTTGATTGAAAAAATTGCGCTTGCACCTTCTGTAACACAATCTGAGGTAGACTCTTTTGCAGACCCTGACTTTGGCAAAAATCTTTATCAAGTTATAGGTGACGGCAAGGAGCTTAACGCTGTTTCTCTTAATGGCAAATCTGAGCTTGAAACGAATACCTTTGATGTCTACAAACTTGACCTCACACCTTTGTCCGTACCAACGTTTACAGTATAACTGTAATAGCGTTATTTTAACGAGAATTAGCCTGTATTACGTTTTATACAAATAGTAGTATAAATACATTACTAACAGTATAATTTGAATACAGGCTAAAATAAAGCAAAATAAGCTATGGCGCACATTAACCTCCTATTCTATAGAGCCTGCCGACTGATTAAATGCCGACAGGCTCAATTATTCTCTGAACATACAAGACAAATGTTGTAAATTTTGTTGTAAAACTAAAAGCCGAGAGAGCAAAACATAAAAATAGCCAGTGTTTATGAGGGTTTACGCCGTTACTTTATTAAAATAATATATTTTAATTTACAGAATTTTTGAGTTTTTATTGACTTTTTGTGCGTACAGTATTATAATTATTGTACCGACAATAAAAGTGAGGTGATAACTATTAGCCCGAGAACAGGCAGACCGCATTTGCCAGACAGTGAGCGCAAAGCTATAAGGCTTTATTTACGGCTTAATGAGAGCGAAAACAAATTGCTTGAGGATTTAGCCAAAAAGCTCAAGCTCAACAAAACGCAAACAATTCTAAAGGCAGTTGCGCTATTAGCTGAAAACACAAAATAAAAGGTTAGCCGTCCACCCTACCACAGCCGAACGACTAACCAAAAACAATACGTGCAGGAAACCTACACATTTTGATTTTATCACGAAATGTTCTATCCTGCAAGTATGTATAACTAACAGGAGGAAACTATGTCACAGAAAAGAAAAGACAAAAGAGGCAGAATATTAAAAGACGGTGAGAGCCAACGCCCAGACGGTAGATACTGTTTTAAGTACAAGAGCATTTCAGGAAAATATGCCTATGTTTATGCTTGGAGATTAACACCTACTGATACAACACCTAACGGAAAACGTGATGATTTGTGTCTTAGAGATAAAGAAAAGCAAATTTCCGAGGATTTACAAAATGGTATTGACGGACAAAAAAGCAAAGCAACTACACTGAATGAACTATTTGAAAAATCACTTAGTATGAAGGATTTGAAAAAAAGCTCCGAGAGTAATTACAGATACTTTTATAACCACTTTGTACGTGATAAAATCGGCGGTATGAGTGTAAAAGATATTGACTTTGAGGTTTTATATTCTTTTTACAATGACCTTGTAAATAAACGCAATATACAGATACGCACAATAGAAGCGATTAACTCATTTTTGAAAGCGTCCTTCAAACTTGCTAAAAGAAAAAAGTTGATTAATGAGATACCAACTACTGAGGCTTTAGAAGAATTAAAAAGCAACCATAAATTCATTAAAACAAAAAAGCACGCATTAACGCCTGAAGAAACAGAAGCGTTTATCAACTTTGTAAGGGACAACGAAACATTCTCACGGTGGTTACCATTATTCACTTGCCTTTTAGGAACTGGTTGCAGAATAAACGAACTATTATCACTAACTATTAACGATGTAGACTTTAAGTCAAAGCAAATCAGCATAAACCATACTTTTTCTTATTACAGTAACGAAAAAGGAAAATGTGAACTACATATTACAACACCTAAGACAGCAACTTCCTGTAGAATGATTCCAATGTTTTCAGAGGTTGAACAAGCAATACGCACGGAATTAAACAAACAGGCAGAGCACGGACTAAATGTTGCAGAAGTAGACGGCTACACTGGTTTTATTTTTACAAATACTCGCCGTAATGTTCATAGACAATCCTCAATATATTTATTAATAGAGCGCATTTGTAAAGCCTATAATGAGCAGGAAACGCAACAAGCAATTAAAGAAAATAGAGCACCTTTAATATTACCTAAATTTTCAGCACATACTTTTCGACATACTTTCGCTTCTCGATATGCAGAGCTTGAAAGTAACGCAAAGACCGTACAGGAAGTTTTAGGTCACGCCGATATTGCTACAACAATGAACATTTATAGTGAGATAAGTGCTCAAAAGAAACACTACTCATTTGAACAAATTGAGGGTAAAATGAAGTTAGCATAATACAAATTTTACAAGCGGATTGCCGGATTAAAGCAGTCCGCTTTTTTACAACAATTTTTACAACAAATTCGTTGTACAAATATAAACACTGATATACTAACATAAATAAGAAAAACAGCGACAGCGCAGTTATATCCCATTTTTCACGTAATGTTATACTTTGATAAACTAACACAAACGGCACTTTATTAAAATACATTTTTTTCATTTCTTCAATAGTTTAAAGGCAATTTAGAGCTGAATTTTTGAATTTTTTTCTAAATAGCTACGTACATTTTTATGAATTTGTAGATTTGTAAACCCGATTAAGACTATATTGCATTTTTTACAGACAAATTTCGATATTGTAATTATTTTTCTGCATTTCGCACGGTTGACGACTTGACATATTATTGAATTTGTTATAAAATTATTCTATAATCCGTTATTATGGCGTAATGGATTTGCAAAAGGCGTAATATGGAGTTGCCTTTTGTTATTCTTTTTACCAGACTCTTTAACAGAGCCGTTATATATAGATATTTTTTATTTGTTTTGATAACCGTTTGGTTTATTTTAAGCTCCTTTGGGGTTATATAAAAAATATTTAAACGATTAAAACTGAATATCTTGTCTAACGGCACCTTTTAAAGTTTTTGTAATGGAATTATGATGATTTTAAAAAAACTAAACTAAGGAGGTGTCAGTAAGTATGCAGTTACCCATTGCGATAATCTGCATCGTTGCTGCGTTGTTGGTCGGCGCTGTGATCGGTGTATTTTTGGGCATTCAAATCCGCAAGAACACTGCCGAAAAGGAAATCGGAAGTGCTGAGGAAGAAGCCAAAAAGATTGTCTCGGACGCTATCAAGACTGCCGAAGCTAAGAAGAAAGAGGTTATTCTTGAAGGTAAGGACGAGGTTCACCGCTTCAGAAACGAGAGCGAAAAGGAAATTTCCGACCGACGCAAAGAGGTTCAGCGCCAAGAGCGCAGAATTCAGCAAAAGGAAGAAACCCTCGACCGCAAGCTCGATAATGTCGAGAAAAAGGACGAGAGAGTTAACAAGAAACTCAAAGAAGCAGACCAAAAGCTCGCTGAGGTTGAAACCCTCAAAAAGAGCCAGTTTGAAATGCTTGAGAAAATCTCCGGCTACACCGCTGAGCAGGCAAAGAGCTACTTACTCACTCAGCTTGAGGACGAGCTTGTTCACGAAAAGTCCGTGAAGATTATGGAGTATCAGGAGCAGCTTAAGGAAGAAGCTGACGAGAAGGCGCGCAACATTATTTCTCTGTCTATCCAGAGACTTGCCGCCGAGCAGGTTGCCGAGGCTACAATCTCGGTAGTACCGCTTCCCAATGACGAGATGAAGGGACGTATCATCGGACGTGAGGGAAGAAACATCAGGGCGATTGAAACCCTGACAGGCGTAGACCTGATTATTGACGACACACCCGAGGCGATTACGCTGTCGTGCTTCGAGCCCGTTAGGCGCGAGGTTGCGAGAATCGCGCTCGAAAAGCTCATTTCCGACGGTCGTATTCACCCCGCCAGAATTGAAGAAACCATCGAAAAAGCAAGACGCGAGGTTGACGCGACTATCAAGAAGGAAGGCGAACGCGCCGTTCTTGAGGTCGGTATCCACAACATTCACCCCGAGCTTATCAAAATGCTCGGACGACTTCGCTACCGTACCAGCTACGGTCAAAATGTTCTTAACCACTCAATCGAGGTTGCTTACCTCGCCGGTATGATGGCGAGCGAGCTCGGACTTGACCCGACTATTGCCAAGCGCGCAGGTCTTTTGCACGACATCGGCAAGGCGATTGACCACGAGGTTGAGGGAACTCATATCCAAATCGGCGTAGAATTGGCGAGAAAGTACAAGGAGAGCGACGCCGTTATCCACGCAATTCACGCGCACCACGGCGACGTTGAGGCTAAGACAATCGTCGCTTGTCTGGTTCAGGCTGCCGACGCGCTTTCGGCTGCACGTCCCGGAGCAAGACGCGAAAATGTTGAAAACTACATCAAGCGCCTGCAAAAGCTCGAGGAGGTTGCTTCCTCGTTCGGCGGAGTTGACCGCTCGTTCGCTATTCAGGCAGGCCGCGAAATCAGGGTTATGGTTAAGCCCGAGGTTGTTAACGACGAGAGAATGCTTCCCCTCGCAAGAGAAATCTGTAAGAAGATTGAAGAGGAAGTTGAATATCCCGGTCAGATTAAGGTTAACATCATCCGCGAAAGCCGCGCTGCGGAGTTCGCAAAATAGCAACGTGACGTTGCATCCAATGCGCCTTTGGCTAAGTCGGTTTAATACTGACCACGGACTAACGGCGCGTCAAAGGATTGCCGGGTACGGTAATGTATTTTTACAACTCAACAAACGCAAAAATTCAGCGCTTCCGCAAAACGGAAGCGCTTATTTTTATGCTCTTATATTATCAGTCATACTGTAAAAGTTCGATTGATTTTTTAATCAATTCTCTCTCCTCTGACATTATAAATTACCGGGTTTTCCCACCAGTTCTTTTCAAGCACATACTTTTCAGTGTCGCTCTCAAATGGCTGGGGTTCGACATATCCGACAGGTTCATTTCCGCTGTTATCCAAATAACTCTCGCTGTAATTATCATCCTCCGCCTCATAGCCGCTGTAATTATCCGCCTCGTAGTAAATTTCTTCGGAGTTAGATGAATACTCCGCTTCGGCATAATCTTCCACGTGTGGTTCTTCATCTTTCTCAACCGTTTCGGTGGGAGCGATAGTTGAAGGCTCAGTTGCAGGTTCAGTTACAGGCGGTTCGTCCCAAATATTTTTTAGCGGATTTACCGAAACCACGCTGTTATCGCGAACGACCTTTGCCGTCACGGGATTTGTGAGGAAAAGCAGAGTTGCCGCGGCACAGCAGACCACCGCGGCGAGCTTATAAACAAGCTTCGGCTTTTTGTAGCCGAGCACGCTTTTAATCCGCTGTTTAACCGGCTTTTCCCCGAACGCGAACGGACACGCCGCCGTAAAGGAATTTTTTGTACAGCAGTCAAGCAGAGCGGTGGAATATTCCCTGCGCCTGCCGAACGTAAGCTTTTTAACCGCCTGTTCATCGCATGCAAGCTCTATATCGCGGTTAAACAGCACATACGCCGTCCACACGAGCGGATTGAACCAGTGAACGCTCAGTATCAAAAACGCGAGCGGCTTCCACACGGTATCGAGCCGCCTGATATGCGCCTGCTCGTGCATAAGAACATAGTCGAGCGCCTTGCCGTCAATATCCGACGGCACGTAAATTTTCGGGCGAAACAGCCCGAGAACAAACGGTGAGCTGATAGTATCGCAGATAAAAATATTATCCCTTAAATTAAGGCTTGCGCGCACGCGGATTTTCAGCCGCACAAAGCTTATAATCATATACAGCAACATTCCGAGCGTGACCGCTGCCCAAATTACGGTCATTATGATTTCAGCACGGCTGACGGGCGCGGAATATATGGGCGACATCGCAGGAACCGCCTTTGTAAATTCGGGCGTTACGCTGAACCGCGATTCGAACCTGAACGGAACCGTCAGCCTTACCGCAGGCAAAATCCACATCAGCACTCTTCCCTGCTTGGGAATACGGCGAAGAATGAGCCTTAAAATTATAACGGCTAAGATTATCCAGACCGACGACGCGCTCATCGAAACCAGCGTTTTTACAAAACTACTCATTGACGGCATTTCAGTCCTCCGAGGCGTTGTCAATCATCCGCTTAAGCTCCTCCGCTTCCTCGCGGCTGAGCTTGGATTTTGAGGTAAACGCCGCGATAAACTTAGGCAGAGAGCCCTCGAACTGCTCGCTGACATACTCCCTGCTTTGGTCGGCGTAAAATTCATCGCGAGTAATGAGCACGCGCACGGTTTTGTTGTCGTTTTCAAACAGACCGCGGTTTATCATATGCTTCAGCACGGTGTAGGTCGTTGTGCGCTTCCAGTTAAGCTCCTTTTCGCAAAGCTTTACAAGCTGAGCCGTTGTAACCGGCGCGTTTGCCCACACTAAATCGCAAAATCTTCCCTCTACAAGTCCGAGATTTTTCATTTTTATCCTCTTTCTGTCTAATTATACAATAAGTCTATCACCAATAGACAAGCTTGTCAAGTGCCGGTGGGCACTCTTGCCCGCCTTTGGACAGCGTAATTGTGCGGTAATGTTTCTTCAACGGCGGGGTTATAAATAGCAGTTTTCTGCACAAAAAAAGGGGCGGAAAATCCGCCCCTGAAATTTACGCTTTCTTCCCTATTCGGTTGTCGAGCTTCGCGGTCAGCTTGCCCACGCCGAAAATCAGCAGGATTTCGGGAATACACTTGACCGCAACGCTGATGAAGCGCGTCGATAAAAACGCGAGGTACGGCGTTTCATAGCCCGGGTTGAAAAAGATGTAAAACCAAAACGCCGCCAAAAACGTCTCGACGGCTATCATATTAATCAGCCAGCCGATGACTACCCTCGGGATTGTCACGTTGTCCTTGTACAGCGCGAAGCCGTAGATTAAGCCCGTCAGCGCTCCGCTGATTGTAAAGCCCGGAATATACGCTCCGCCCGGCGCGATTAAGAATGAGATTACATCGCCCAGCGCTCCTACCAAAGCGGCAGGAATCGGACCGAACATAGCGCCGCAAATAGCAATCGGCAAAAACGCTCCGCTGATTTTTACAGTTCCGCCGAACATCGGCAGAGTCGCGTTTGCGAACATTCCCAGCACTACCCTGAGCGCAAGGAGCATCGCGATCGCCGCAAGCGAATAGACCTTCTTTAATTCTTTTGCGGAATTAACAAACACTTTAAGTCCTGACATTTTGTACCCCCTAAAAATAAAAAAACGGGCAGAATAACTGCCCGCTAAATTACGTCAAAAAATACAGCGGGATGCGAAACCGACACCGCAGGCAAAGCCTTTCGTGTTCACGGCAACTCCCCGTCCGCAAACCACTTTACGCATTGGTTTCTACTCTGTTATTGCTTTAATTATACCACCTAATGATAATTTGTCAAGAAAAATATAATTCTAATATTGAATTTTACGACACGTTATGTTATAATTCCACTTGATAAGGCAAACCTATACGGTAGGCGGTTAAATCCTGCCCTCTGAAAGGAGGGCTTGCTATGAACTACATAACGATTGTCATTCTTGCTCTTGTTCTGTACACAGTCATAGTTTTAAATAAGAAATAGACCGCCTCAGCCAAAAGGAACGGTCTAATTCTTTTTAGATAATCCTGAGGGCTAACCGCTTATACGGTTTGCCTTATCTCTACTTATATTATAGCATTATATTTGCTTTTGTCAAGCCGTTTGCCTTGTGCGACGGCTTAAATTATGCCTGCAAAAATCAGCATTACAAGCAGCATTGTCGCTACCGCTACAGCCGAAACTACCACTACGATAATCGTATTTGTGGTTTTGTTTGTGCTGTCGTTGCTCTCGCGCGTGGGAACAAGCTTTGCCTTTCGCAGAGCCGTTACAACCGCCTTGTAAAGCAGCAGCACGAGTGCCGAGTTAAGGCCTGCCTTAATCGCGTTGAACGGAATGAGCACGGGCAGGAACATTTCGAGCACTGCCTGGCGCGGAACGCCCATATAAATCGGCGTCATAATGTAGTTCCACAGCAGCATTACCGCTATCATCGACAGTGAGCCTGCAATCAGACCGATTACCGCCCTGAGCATTGTTTTTTTGCGGTAGTAGATTACCGAGGCTACGCCGACGAACGTTGCCGAAGCCAAAAAGTTCATCAAAAGTCCGATAACGCCCGTTGAGCTTGCGGTTACCATTTCGAGCAAGCACACCAAAAGCGCCATTACGAGCCCTGCCACGGGGCCGAAGATGAACGCGCCGATTGTGAGCACAACGTCCTTGGGCTCGTAGGTCAGAAAGCCTGCGATGTTCGGAATTCTGAGGAAAAAGTCCGCCGCAAAGGCAAGCGCTGTGAGCATTGCCATTGCGGCAATTTTTTTGCCTGTTGAAAATTGTTTTGTGTCTGCCATAAAAAGACCTCCAAAGATTTATTAAAGTTGTCCTTGGAAAACAAAAAGCCCGGCGCACAAATTGTACGTCGGGTATTATGGTGCAAAATATGCGGCTGAGCCGCTCTGCATCTTCTTTCATCCGGACTATAACCGTCGGTGCCTGAATTTCACAGGCTCGGCAGGCAAAACGCCTGTTCGCGGACTTACGGAAAAGCTTCCGTTCACCGCCGGTGGAGAATTTCACTCCGCCCCGAAGACAACCTCTAATACTATTATATTACAAATTTTCTGTTTGTCAATCACTTCTTAAGTGTTTTCAAATATTCTTTTGTTTCATCGCTCACGCGAAAGCTCTCGCGCGACTTTTGAATTGCCTTGTTAAAGACGTCATTTGGGATTTTCGCGGTTTTGAGGTACTCAAGCGTTTTTTCCTCGCACTTTGCAACGGCGGTAGCTATTAGCCACGCCTGCGCCATTTTTACGTAGTAGTGGTCGTTATTTACGCTGTCCGTCAGGCTCAAAGCCTCGTCGATGTACTCATCGTCAAGGTAGTAGTCGAGCATAAGTACAAGTGCGGTTCTGATTGCCCAAGGATTTTCGCTCGTCAGATAAACGCTTTTGATGTGCGCAAAGAACTCCGCACGGCATTTTTTGACGTACTTTAAGCCGGAGCAAAAGCAGTCGCACAGCGCCCAATTGCTGATGTACGGAATGTAATCGTCCGCAAGCGCTGTAAAATCATCAAAGTCCTTCGGCTTTATCAGTCCGGTGATGATACCGCGGAGCATTTTTTCCTCGTAATAACCGCTGATTTGCATATTCAGGTAATCCCTCGGATTGCCCTTGGAAATCTCTTTGCCCAGCTCCCTGAGCTTCGGCATACGAACACCGAGGAAGGTATCTACTTGCTCGGTCGGAACAAGTGCGGAATGAAAGCTCCTGTACTTTTCATCCGCAAAGCCTTTTAAATATTCTACAAACCGCGCGTAGTAGTCCGCGCTCCAGCTGTCAACTCGTAAATTCATCTTTATGCTCTCTGTCGTACACCTCGCAGGGCGTGTTCAAATCGAGATACGCCACGTCGTGGTGAGGCTTTTGCTTGTCCTTGGGCGGCGGCGTCATATAGTCGCCGAAAACCATAGTCAGGTACTCGTCGTAGCCCTTCATACACGGCATACGCAAGCCCTCAAAGGTTACGTAATCAACGCCCTCATAAATCCGCTTGGGGTACTCGGGGCGCATCCACTTCGGTCCCGCGCACAGCTCGGTAACGCATTTGTTCTCGCTGAGCTTGTACTTTGTCATATGGCGCTCAGCCATACGCCATATTTTGTTTCTAATCTTTTTGCCCCTGAAAATCCCGAGCAGAACCTTACTGCCGAAGGCCATCAGTCCGCCGTTGTTTTCGGGCACAACCTGCGCCAAAAACAGCGAGTAAATCATTGTCCAGACAAACTGCATTTTACGCGCGAACCGTCCGTCGGGGGCAACGTCGAGCGGAAAAACGTCGAGCACAAGTCCGTGGGGAATATCAACCTTTGTCTGGTTGGTCTTTACCATAGTATAATTAGTATCGGTAATTGTGATAAAGATATTGCCGGTGAACATTTCGTCGTCGGTTTTCAAAAGCCTGAACCTGCCGTCGGCGTGCTGTTCGCACCAGAGCTTGGGCAGTTTTTCATAGTCCTCACGCGGAAGCATAACGTCAACGTCGTCGTCCCACGGCACAAATCCGCCGTTACGGAGCGCGCCGATAAGACCTCCGCCGATGAGGTAGAAGGTCAGGTTGTTTTTTTCGCAAAAGTCCCTGAAATACTCGAGCATCGGAAGCTGCTTAAGCTGCAGCTCGCGCAAAAGCTCAGGGGTTAACTCAACTTTATTCATAGTCTCTGACCACCGTGTGTTTGATTACCTTGCGCTTAACCTTTTCGATATGCTCCTTTGCGTGGCTGTTACGGATTTTTCTGCGCCAAAACGGAATTTGAAGCAGTCCGACGATTGTACCCACGCCGTACGCCACGTGAAGCAAGGGGAAAATAAACGGCAAAAGCACAAACTGCGGCTGCATATTTTTGACCGTGCAGCAGCCGACCGTGTTTACGAAATCGAACATTCCGTAAATTATCAAGAGAATATAAAGCAGGAATGGATGTCCGAAAATCGCGAGAATTATCAACGCGATAAGCGCCACGACAAATATAAACGGCGCAAAGTGGAAGTACGAAAGACATCCCGGGCACTCCGAAACCGTCAGGCCTATCCACCTGCCGTTGGAGTACTTTTGCCTTACCATATTTTTAAGCGTATTTCGCGAATGTTGGTATGAAATTATGTCGGGACAGCAGCACATTTTGAAGCCTGCCTGGCGGATACGGTAGTGGAACTCGTTATCCTCGGTACGTCCGAGGTTCTCGTTAAAGCCGCCGACCGTGGCGATTACCTTTCTGCGGTAAGCCGCATGGAAAAGGCTGTCCATATACTCCTTCTGGGTCGAGGGACGTCTGTACGCCGCGACGGAGCTTCCGAAAAGCGAGTCCTCGGCGGCGAGCAAGGTCATCTTCCAAGAGCTAACGTTTGAGCTGATGTTCGGACGTCCGCCGCCCACAACGTTCTCTCCCTGCTTAAGGTTATAGACGTTGCGCGACACAAAGTTGCGCGGAATACGCGCGTGAGCGTCAACGCGGATGATGACGTCGCCTGTGGCGGTCATCAGCGCGGCGTTCCATGAAAACGCCTGGTTGCGCTTGGCGCACTGGACAATCCTCACGTCCATAAAGCCGTAGTCGGTGTTTTTGAACTTCTCCATTCTCTCATATGTCGAGTCGGTGGACATACTGTCCACAAAAACAATCTCGATTTTTTCATGGGGATAGTCCTGCAGCGAGATATCGCTGAACAGTCCCTGAATAGCCTCAGCCTCGTTGTAGGCTATCATACATAGTGAAACTACCATTTGACAATCACCTATATTGCTGTGTGTATCCTGTGTAATTCTGCTGAATATTGCCGCGTGACTTTTCGTCGTCAGCCTCTTTCAGCCAGTATGCGGAATTGATTGCAGCGCATAGCGCGTAAGGTCCTACATACAGAACCGGTACTACGAAGAAACAGAGTAAAATCCAGCCGAGCATACTGAAAATCAGCTTAATCAGCGCCCAAAAATGCCTGAATGAAAAGCCGATATAACCGAACATATATCTGCCTGCGCTGCGGCTGTCATCGACAGCGTAAAGGCAGAGCGGATAGTGCATAAACAGCGCGTAAGCCAAAAAGCCTGCAACGCCTGAAGCCAAGCCGCGGATAATATCGCCCGGGTCGGCAAATGTCTTTAACAGCGCGTTCACAGAGCTGACTGTCACCGCGTACAGCAAAAACACCGTCATATTTACAAGAAGTGTTTTGAGGTATCTTCTAAATCCGCGGAAGAAGCAGAACAAATCGGTAATGTCGTTTTCCCTCTTGATCACGGCGTTTGCCGCCGCCTTGTACATTCCGTTAATGAACGGCGAGAGCAAAACTCCTGCGATTATCGTTCCTGTCAGCACCAAAAAGTACGGCAAGTCCGAGCCTGCGTTCATTCGCTCTGATTCAAGGTCAATCGCGTCGAAGGCAATCATAAGAACGTACATAATGTTTTGAAGCATTACGAACACAAGCGCAGATAACAACATTCCCGCGATAATCGGCAAGGTGTTGCCCTTAAGCGCCTCTCTGGCCTGCTTTTTTACAATTTTTTCCTTACTCATAATCAATCCCTTATTCCGTGTACAAGCGGTACATTGCCTGCAAACAAATCTGCATATGCTTTAGGAAATTTTCTTTGTCAACGCTCTCGTCGGCGTTGTGCATATGGATGTCGTCGCCCTTAAAGTTCGGTCCGAACGCCACTCCCCTGCCGCCGAGCTTGCGCGCGTAGGTTCCGCCGCCTGTTGAGTAGAGCTCAGCTTTTTCTCCGGTAACGCTCTCGTATGCGCCTGAGAGAAGCTCAATCAGCTCGCTGTCCTTTTCAACATAGAGCGGCTTTTCGTGGTGGATAACCTCGGCTTTTATTCCGCTGTGCTCCGCAACGCTCTTTAACTGCCTGAAAATGTAGTTGCCGTTGACGGTCACGGGGTAGCGGATGTCGAGCTTTGCCTTAGCCGTGCCGTCCTCAATATGGACAACGCCGAGGTTCACGGTCAGCGCTCCCGAGACTGAGTCCTTCATCTTAATTCCGAACGACCTGCCGTTTGTCTCACAGTTGAGCGCGTAGTCGATAAACGAGCAAAGCGCGCCGATATCCTCGACATCGTAGGCGTTGGCGATTAAATCAATCAGCGCCGCCGCGGCGTTAAAGCCCTTTTCGGGCTCGCAGGCATGAGCCGCCTTTCCGCGGCTGATAATCATAAGCCCGTCGATTGTGTAGTTGAACTCAAAGCTTCCGTCGCTCGCGTCGGCAAAGCGCATCAGCCTCTGCTCGTCGTAGCTTGAGGAGTCGAGCATAACGTAAGCCAAATCAGGCACGGCGTTGACCGCCTTGCCCGAATGGAACTGCGAAAGCACCTTAGCTTCGTTTGAAGGAGTGCTTATCTCTACCTGCAAAATGCCCTTTTCGGCATAGCAAATTCCGTACTCGCTGTCGGGGGTAAAGGCGAGGTCGGGCAGGGGCTGAGCCTTAAAGTACTCGTCCATATCCTTCATACCTGTTTCCTCGCTCGTGCCGTAAATCGCGCGCAGGGTGTTTTTGCCCTGAACGCCGCTCTCCTTAATCGCACGCAGACAGTACAGATTCACAAGCGCCGCTCCCTTGTCGTCGGCAATTCCTCTGCCGTAGAGCCTGCCGTTTTGCTCTGTCAGAGCGAACGGATTTAAGCTCCAGTTATTACCTGCCGGAACAACGTCGAGGTGCGCGAGCACTCCGCAGAGCTTTCCGCCCTCTCCGAGCTGAACGTGACCGCTGTGCTCCGAGACGAGCTCGCCGTCAAGTCCGAAGTCCTTTGCGCGTGACAGGATAAAGTCAAGCGCTTTTTTACATTCCTCCGGTTTTGCGCCGTCGATGGATTCAAGGCTCAGCAGCTTGCCGAGGTCGTCAAAAAACTCGTCGCGGTATTTTAAAATATTCTCACCGAAAGTCATTTTATATCTCTCCAATTTTCCCGAATATTGTTTTTTCTTTTTCCGAGCACCCTTTTTACAACCGCCGTAATCAGCACAACAAGCATATAAAGCGCAAATGCCGCCGCGGCGCAGAGTGTAATTTTTATTCCGAGGTCAAGCCCGGGCGTGCGGTACTTAAACACGATGTCGCAGCTTGATTTTGCCGGAACCTTAACCGCCATAAAGCCGTAATCCGCCTTTTCGACCTCGACCGCCTCGCCGTTTACCTCGGCGGTGAAGCCCTCGCTGTAGGGCACGGTAAAGAACATCAGCTTTTCGCCGCCCTTGTTCTCGTACTTCGCCGTAAAACCTTCCTTGGTGTACTCAAACGACGAACAGCAATCCGCCTTAAGCTTATTGCAAACCTGCTCAAGCTGAGGAGTACCGAAGCTGTAATTATCCACAACGCTTTTGAACCTGTCTGGATTTTGGCTGTACAGCGCGGCGTACTTTTCGTCGGTGTAGCCGGTGATGGACGAATACTTTTTCATCTGCTCATGGCTTAAAACCATCGCGTTTACAAGAGCCTGCGGACGGTCCTTCTCCCTGATCCGCTCAAACTCCTCCTCGGTGATATAGCTGTCAAAGCAATATCCCATGGGGATGTAGTTTTCATCCAAATAAATATCAAAGTTATTGTTTGACTTAATAAATTTCCAACCCGGCATTTTGGTAACTCCCTTGTTATCGACAAAGCTCTTGTCGATGGTGTAATCGCCGTTGTCAAGGCTGTAGTCAAAATAATACTTTGTACTCAAAAACGGTCTGAGCCCGTAGGCTGAAAAATCAGGTCTTGAGGCAACGTCACGCTTAATTCCGATTTTCTCGTAGAACTGCATTATCGACGGCGAAACCGAGCTTTGGAAGCAATTGATACTCTGAACCTTCCAGTACATCGCGGTGTTGTCAACGCACTTGTAAAAGTCGCTTCGCTCGGTCTCCAAATCGTCAATTTCAATATCGGAGCGCGAGTTGATTATATCTTTTCTGATCGTCGAGGTTGTCGAGCTGCTCAGCACACCTGTGCCGATAATAAAGTACGAGGTCAAAAGCGCCGCGACAAGCACAGCGATTGTTGACGCTGTGACCAACTCAAAACGGTTTTTGCCGAACTTTTTAATAATCAGCGCAAAGCCGAGCAGGCAAATCATAGCCGCCAGAGCGTACGCCCAAAATCGGACATTGTCCGCCTGAACGCCTATGGTGTACGAATCCTCGCCGCCGGTCTCGCTCTCGACGGTCTTTGGCATTAAGCCGATAAGCAGAGTAGCGCCGAGCGTGATACACGACGACCAGATTAAGGCGCGTTTCCAGTTTGTACGCCTGTTCTCTACCGCCCTGACAGTCGCCAGCACGAACAGCAGCACGAGCATATAGTACCATCTCGCGTAGTAAATCGAGGTGTTGAGCATTTGGAACATACTGTTGAGGACGGGAACCATCGCGAACAGTATCAAAAGGCAGATTAGCTTTTTTATCCAGTCGCGCTTTTTGAGCTGTAAATACGCGATAACTCCGGTCATACCGAACAGCGGAAGCCATCCCGCGACGGAAGCCCACTTGCAGTTCGATTCGGGGGTAAAGGTCGGCATAGCCGGCATATCCGCAGGGAAGAAAAACGCGAGCACCGACAGCCAGTAGCGCTGGGGCTTGTCGTGCACAAGGGCGTTCCAGTCCTTGGGGAAGGTGTCGAGCCTCGGATTGCCCATTAGTCCCAAAACCGACGGCAAAAGTATAAACGCCGTGGCGGCAAAGCCGATTGCGACCTCGAGCGCCAAGAGCAAAAACTCGGTAATTTTGAATTTATAGGTCTTTGTGAGGGTGACCATCAGGTAGTACATTACCACGAACAGCACCTGTCCCACAAAGAAGTAGTAGTTTACAACGCATGCCGCAAACACCGCGACCGCGAAAAGTCCCCTTCGTCTGTCGTACAAAAAGCAGTCGAGCGCCGCCAAGAGCAGCGGAAACATTATCATCGGCTCGTGAAAGTGGAAGAAAAATACGTTGTAAATTGAAAAGCCCGAAAAAGCGTACAGCAGTCCGCCCAAAACCGCGAACGGCTTGTACTTAACGTACCTCTGCAAAAACAGATACGCCGCGCCCGAGGCACAGGCAAATTTTAGTATCAGCAAAGGCCCAATCAAATTCGGGACAAAATCGTTGTCAAACGGAATGGTCAGCCAGAAAAACGGACTGCCCAAAAGGTAAAAGCTGTAGCTTGAAATTGTGTCCGAGCCCAAGTCGGTCAGGTGGTTCCAGCCGAGCTCGCCGCTTTTGACCGATGAGTGGAGCATTTGATAAAACGGAATTTCCTGAACATTAAAATCTCCGTAGTAATAAAATACCCCTCCCTGATAAACAATAAAAGGTATGAACAACGCTGCCGCTGTAATCAAGCCCACAAGGAATGTGAACAGAAAAAAGTGGCCGTTTCTCGGCTTAAAGCGCTGTATTCTGTCGCCCATCTAAAATTCTCCCCGTAATATCTTTGACATTTGTCTTAAAAACAGTATAATAAGTATAGTATCAATATATTATAACACATACTGAATATTTTTGCACTATTTTTAATAAAAATTTTTGTTTGGAGATTTTGCTATGACGTCATCTCATTTTTACGCAATGCTCTCGCGGATGAAGTACATCAACCGCTGGGGACTGATGAACAACACAAGGCTCGAAAATATCAGCGAGCACAGCCAGCAGGTGGCGATTTTAACCCACTGCTTGGTGCTTATTCACAACAAGCGCTTCGGCGGAGAGCTCGACGCCCAGCGCGCGGCGCTGCTCGCGGTTTTTCACGACAGCACAGAGATTATCACAGGCGATATGCCCACGCCGATAAAGTATCAAAATCCCGAAATTATCGACGCCTACAAGCAGATTGAGGACAGGGCCGCGGACAGGCTTATCTCGCTTTTGCCCGAGGATTTCAGGGACGACTACAGCACGATCCTAAAGCAAAACGGCAAAGACGACGACAAGCTGCATGTGTTTGTAAAGGCAGCCGACAGGTACTCGGCGCTTATAAAGTGCATTGAGGAAATGCGCATGGGCAACGATGAATTCAGAATGGCTAAGGAGACAATCCAAAAGTCAATCGACGATATGAAGCTGCCCGAGGCTGAGGTTTTTGAGCGCGAATTTTTGCCGTCGTTCTACCTTGCCCTCGACGAGCTGAATTAATACGCGCGTTAAAACCTGCACCCGATATTCACAAAAATATCACAAATTTGATTATCTATATCAAAAAAGTGCTATTTTCGGCAGCAAATTTCGTCACAAGGAACTCTTATAGTTCTAATAAAGAATTATTCAATGGAATTATGTGGTATAATAATATATGACTATTTATAAAATTTTGTAATACAGCTTTCCTAACAACACAGGAGGATTAATATGGCGAATTCTAACGGCCACTATGTTGATATAAGCTCAAACACCCAGGTGTTTAAGCTTTACAACAAAAAAGGCAGAGCATTAAGAATTTTATGTCTTATATTTTCAATACTGTTTTTGCTGGGCGGCGGCGCAATGGTTTATTACTACGCACTGCTTAACTCGATGAATTTCGAGGACTTTACGGCTCCGTCAAGCGACAAATCCGACTCGGTATCCGCTACCGTATCGGCAGAGATGACCGGCGACGGAACTCAGCTTACAATCGGTGACGGACAGCTGCTTCAGGACAGCAAGGTGCTCAACGTTATGCTCTTCGGTGAGGATAACAGCGACGGCGACGAGCACGGCAGAACCGACACAATGATTATGATGTCGATTGACAACTGGCACAAAAAGCTTAAGCTCACCTCGTTCCAGCGCGACACCTACGTTTATATTCCCGGCTACGGTCAGAACAAAATCAACGCCGCTTACACCTACGGCGGACCTAAGCTGACTATAGAGACTATCGAGACAAACTTCGGTATCAAAATCGACCGTTACGCGGTTGTTGACTTTGACAGCTTTATTGAGATTATCGACACCCTCGGCGGTATTGATATGGAAGTTACTCAGGACGAAATTGACTACATCAATTATCAGATGTACAAAAACGAGCAGGTTGACAACCCCAAGACCATCACCAATGCTCCGGGTATGGTTCACCTGAACGGTCAGGAGGCGCTTTGGTACGCGCGTAACCGCGGTCTTTCCACCAACGAGGACGGCAACGAAATTGGTATTGACGGCGACGACTGGGATAGAACCTCACGACAGAGAAAGCTTCTTGAAAAGATGTTCAACGACCTCAAGGGCGCTGACCTCACCAAGATTGTTTCAATCGTAAGCTCGGTCGGTCCTATGGTTACAACCAACCTCAAGAAGGACGAGATTACCGCTCTGGTTTCTCACGCTCCGACTTACCTGACCTACACCGTTGAGCAGAGTTATGTTCCTACAGAGGGACTTTGGTACTACGAAAACAACACTCCTGCAGGTTCGGTTATCGCGATTGCCGATATGAACAAGCAGCGTTTGGAGTTTGCCAAGTTCATTTATGAGGACAGGCTCTCGGGCGGAGACTCCGGTTCATCGGGTTCTTCATCCTCAAGCTCAGCAAACTAAATAAATGACTAACCGGTTCACCGCTAAGCGATGAACCGGTATTTTTGTCTGCATTATCTGTTGTTGTAGTCGTCGTTTATTTTCTTGCTCCAGCACGGCGCGACCTTTTGACCTCCGCGGAACTTTGCCACCGTTTCACTGACCGCCTCAAACACAACTCCGGTGCCCTGCGAGTCGGCGTTGTAGTTTACGGCTCTGTCAGCGCTTATTCCGTAGTCATTTGCGGTTTCAATCGCGTCGATGTTCGCTCCGATAAACAGGAACTCCCAGCCCTCTTCCTTTTTGCTCTCGATAAGCCTTTTGATGTCGCGGCTGTTGTATTTTCTGCTGGCGTTTTCAAGTCCGTCGGTGGTGATTACGAACATCGTGTGCTCGGGCACGTCCTCAGGTCTTGCGTATTTGTGGATATTGCCGATGTGCTTTACCGCTCCGCCGATTGCGTCGAGCAGCGCCGTACAGCCGCGCACTGTGTAGTCATCCTCGGTCATCGGCTTAATCTGCTCAAGCGGCAGCCTGTCGTGGAGCACAACGCTCTCATGGTCGAACAGCACCGTGGAAACATACGCCTTGCCGTCCTGCTTTTTCTGCTTTTCAATCATAGCGTTAAAGCCGCCGATTGTGTCCTTTTCAAGTCCGCTCATCGAACCGCTGCGGTCGAGAATGAAAACGATTTCAGTGATGTTGTTGTTAAGCTTTTTTGTCATAATAATTACCTCCGAAAAATTTATTTGTCCTTTGACAATTATATAATAGACTTTTCGAAGGCTGATTTGGTCGCTTCAAAAGCGACATTTACAAAAATAATTTTAAATGCTATAATGACCGCGAGGGTGATAATATGTTCTTTAAACCAAAGCGCAAAAACCTGAATTCAGAGCTTTTAATCGAGCTGACAAAATATATAGACAGCAATTACGAGGATATCTCCGCGTTTGAAGGAAGTGCGGCGCTGTCCGATATTCCCCCGGCTGCTCCGGCACCGAAGGCTTCGGGAGCACAATTATTCCGCTCAAATGCAAGCCGAAAGGCTCCGTCCTCCCCTGCCCCTTCAATCGGTATGGCACAGGAAAAGTCATTTGCGCCAAACTTCGGCGCAAATCTTAGCGATATGCTCAACTCTCTTGACGAGAGCTTTTCGGAAATGCTCCTGCGAAAGATTGATGAAAAGGGCATCACCGACGCGCAGTGCTACAAAAAAGCCGGAATAGACCGCAAGCTTTTCTCGAAAATCCGCACAAATCCGCAGTACAAGCCCTCAAAACAGACCGCTGCGGCTTTTGCCGTCGCTCTCGAGCTCGACATTGACGAGACAAAGGAGCTGCTGATGAAGGCAGGCTACGCGCTGTCGCACAGCAGTAAATTTGATATAATCATAGAGTTCTTTATTCTAAAACAGAATTATAACCGTTTTGAAATTAACGAGGCGCTCTACGAATTCGATCAGGTTTTGATATAACTAATACTATTCTCTGATAGAAAGTATACAACTTTCTATCAGAGAGAAAACGCTTGGCGCGTTTTCCAATTGCGCAAAAGCGCAATTGCCGTCTTATACAATCTTGACGCGCCTACGGCGCTATTAAAAAGTAGAAAGTCTACTTTTTAATGAAGATTGGTATAAATGACAAAAACAGAAAAATCCGCTTATAATCGAGTAGGGTGAAATTTCTCTGCCCTCTCACACCACCGTACGTGCCGTTCGGCATACGGCGGTTCAATTCAATTTCAAAGTATGCTGTCTAAGATAGTATTCTAACGGACTGACCAATCCTC
>Ga0310695_10001499_pt1 | contig 54926 bp, 48 predicted proteins | sample RumenRJG_04DNA_FD_203882 | JGI IMG/M metagenome (GOLD analysis project Ga0310695, IMG submission 203882) | Bovine rumen microbial communities from Lethbridge, Alberta, Canada - RJG_04 (v2) (version 2) | ecosystem: Host-associated > Mammals > Digestive system > Stomach > Rumen | place: Canada...
TATGTTTAGCAAACAGACCTACATCGATCGCCGCAACCAACTCAAGAAACTCGTGGGCGATGGCGTGATTCTGCTCTTTGGCAACAACGAGTCACCGTGCAATTATCCCAACAATGCCTATTATCCCTTCCGTCAGGATTCTTCTTTCCTGTACTACTTCGGCCAGCAGCGTGATGGCCTTGTGGGCGTTATTGATATTGACAACAATGTCGAGACCCTGGTGGGCGATGACATTGATATTGAGGATATTGTGTGGTATGGTTCGGTCGATAGCGTCGCCGACATGGCAGCCCAGGTGGGTGTTGAGCATTCCGCTCCCATGAAGCAACTGCAGCAGATGTGTGACGAGGCCCGCGAGCGTGGCCGTCGCATCCACTTCCTGCCTCCCTATCGCCATGATACCAAGATCCAGATCATGGACCTGCTGGGCATCCATCCCGACAAGCAGGCCGAGGCCGTGTCCCATGACCTGCGCATGGCAGTCATCAACATGCGCTCGGTCAAGACTGCCGAGGAGATTGCCGAACTGGAGCGTGCTGCCGAGGTGGGCTACCTGATGCACACCACCGCCATGCGCCTCATCAAGCCGGGTGTGACCGAGAAATACATTGGTGGACAGATCGATGGCATTGCCGAGAGTTATGGCGCAAAGGTAAGTTTCGCGACCATCTTCTCGCAGCATGGCGAGATCATGCATGGCAACCCCTCGATGGTGCCGCTCGAGGCCGGCAGGCTCGCACTGTGTGACTGCGGTGCCGAGACCATGGAGTTTTATTGTAGCGACAACACGCGCACGATGCCGGTGACCGGCAAGTATGACCAGCGTCAACTCGAGATCTACAGCATCGTTGAGGAATGTCATGACCTGGCTCTGCAGATTTCCAAGCCGGTCATGAAGTATATGGACGTCCACATGGCCGTCTGCCGCCTGATGACCGAGCGCCTCAAGGAACTCGGCCTGATGAAGGGCGACGTGGACGAGGCCGTAGCGGCCGGTGCCCACGCCATGTTCCTGCCTCACGGCCTGGGACACATGATGGGCATGGACGTGCATGACATGGAAGGCCTGGGGCAGATCTACGTGGGATTTGACGCCGAGACGCGTCCCCGTCTGGACCAGTTCGGCACCAATGCCCTGCGCATGGGCCGTCGCCTGCAGGAGGGCTTTGTCGTTACCGATGAGCCGGGCATCTACTTCATCCCCGCTCTCATCGACGACTGGCGTGCCAGTGGCCACTGCGCCGAGTTCCTGAATTTTGACAAGTTGGAGACCTACAAGGACTTTGGCGGCATACGCATCGAGGACGATATCCTCATCACTGCCGACGGCTGCCGTTTCCTGGGCGAGAAGCGCATTCCCTATCATCCCAAGGATGTCGAGGACTTCATGGCTGCCAACAGGTAAGCCGAGTTTTCTGACGGCTTCCGCACACTGAATATCACGCAAAGACGCGAAGTTTTTTTAAAAAACAATTGTCTTTCTTGTATTTCTTGTCTTCCCCCTCTATAAAAGGAAAACAATAAGTACAATAAAGTACTATGGCATCCGCGCTCGTCGCGACAAATATCACGCTAAGACGCGAGGACGCGAAGTTTTTTATCTTGGTTGCTCCCAAGGGCTCGCAAGGAATATAAAAGACTTCGCTTTTTCGCGACTTTGCGTGAGAATGAGGATCAGGCTGGGGGCGGGTGCATGTTGCTGTCGGGAAAAAGTGTTACCTTTGTGGGCGATGAAGCCGTTAGTCTCATTTGCAGTTTTATTGTATTGTGGAAAATGATGAATAAAGGATATATGAGTTTTCCTTTCAGGAAATTGGTAATTGTGCTGATGTGCTGCATGGCCATGCAGATGTCGGGGCAGGATGGCTTGCGTCCGCGCGGGGATGTGAACTGCGATTGGGACGTGAACATCGCCGACGTCAATGTGCTTGTCGATGCAGTGACCAGAGGCGTGAAGTATCACAGTTTTTACACCTATGCCCTCGACTTGAACGACGACAAGGAAATCAATATTGCTGACGTCAACATGATGATAGACGGCATCCTGAGGGGTCAGTTGGCCCCGATGCCGTGCTACTCGGGCACGCTGCCGGTGCTATTTATCAACACCGCCGGTCACCGCGACATCGTCAGCAAGGAGGAATACCTGCAAGCGCAGTGGTGGCTTGACCCGATGGGTCAGGATGTGGAAGCGTTTGGGTCAAAGTCCAATCCACTGAGTATGCTGATTAAGGGTCATGGCAACTACACCTGGGACTATTGTGACAAGAAACCTTTCAGGCTGAAACTCGATGATAAATGCGGCCTCATGGGGTTGCCTGCCAGTCGCCACTGGGTCATCAAGGCGAATGCCTATAACTGGAAGGGTAATATTGAGGATCCTCTGCCATTTGAGATGGGCCGGAGGATGGGCATGTCATGGAATCCCCATATCAAACCGATTGAAGTCGTCATGAACGGTGAATACATCGGGTTGTATTTTCTCTATGAGAAAATAAGAGTAGAGAAGCATCGCGTGGATATTCAAGAACAGCGAGACGGCGAGACCGACCCCGACAAGGTCACAGGTGGCTGGTTGCTGGAAATCAACAACTATAATGAGCCAGACAATATCGTTTTTACCGAGGGAAACGGCAAGCCATTCTATGTCATGCCCCATTCGCCAGAAGCGCTGAGCGGTGAGCAGAAGTCATACATCACCCAATTGCTTCAAGAGGCCGACAGAGCCATATATCAGGTCGACAAGCAGAGCCTTGACTGGGAGCACTACATTGATATCGATTCTCTGGCCATCTACTACCTGGTTCAGGAAGTAGCCGATAACCTGGAGGCCTTTTCCGGCAGTTGCTATATGCACAAGGACCGGGGTCAAGGCTCCAAACTGATCTTTGGCCCCTTGTGGGACTGTGACCACACGTTTTGGCGTTGTTATCTGGATACCGGTTACGAGAAGTTCATCTATGAGGATGTGCCCTCTAACTGGTACTCGAGATGGATAGGCGAAATCGCCAAATACCCGCGGTTCCAGGAACGTGTCCGTCATTATTGGCATCAGTTCTATGACGAGGTTTTTCCCGATATGGACCGATTCATGGAGGATTTTGCCGCCGAGATCGAGATAGCCGGCAACTGTGACTTCAAGCGCTGGCCACAATACAACAGCAAAGGCATCACCGCGCGCGTTCGAGCCTATGCCATACCCAGTTTCCACAGGAAGGTGGACTGGCTGCAATCGCAGTGGGGCGAGTGATGATGAGGCAATGATATAGACGATGGGCCGCGTGTCGATGCCGATGATGACACACGGCCATTGTTGTATCTCTCAGTAAGGAAAAATGGGGGTCACTTGAGGGCTGTGGTGGCAGCGTTGATGGCACTGTCGATGCTGGGCCCGCTATAGGTCACCATGCCGGTGCTGTCGGTCACGGCATACCAGGGCAGCGACGTGATGCCCATCAACTGCACGCCCGGCTCGAGAGGCCCGCCAGGAGCCCAATAGTGCTGCCAGCGCGTGGGGTCGGCGGCAATGGTCTTGTCCCAGCGCAGGGTGTCGCTCTCGGCGAGCACGTCAAGGACGCGGATGCCCTCGTCCAGGTTGTCGAGTGTGGTCAGGAGTGCGCTGCGGTTTTTCTGTGGGTTGGCCCAGAAGTTGATCAACGTGATGCGGTGAGTGAGGTCGATTTCCTCAAATGCGCCATTGTGCTTCATGAGCGTGACCGACATCAAGCGCGGCAAGGGGGGTTGGTGCCCTTTCTGGCTCAGGATGGATGGAACAAGGGACTGGGGGCGCGCCGTGATATTGATGCCGTTGAGGAGCCGCTGCACCTTCTGGCGGTTGCTGTAATCGCTGTAATCCACCATGAGCAGGACCGTTGAGAGCATGTCATCGGGGTGTTCGCGCACATATTTCTCGATGGCGGCATCCAGTCGGCTGCGGTTAGTGTCGGCATAGAAGTCGGCATGCTCGTCGCGGAAGAGTTGCCAGGCCTCGTTGAGTTTGTTGCCCTTGACCTTGACAGTGCCTGCACTGGCCATGTCTGCCTTGACCTTCAAGTGGTCGCCATTGACGGCCACCACGTTGACCAGGGGGGCGCCCGAGGTGCCATATAGCGTCACGACAACGGGCTGTGCCGCCTGCCCCTTGAAGGAGAAATGCCCCTTCTTGTCCACGCCTGTCCAGCCGTCCACGACGCCCGAGTCGCCGCGGAAGACGACCCTCACCTGGGTCGCCTTGAGGTTCACGAGATCGCCCTCGATCTTGAAATCACTGTTGCTGCACGAGGCAAGCGCCGCCAGCAGCATGAGGCAATAGAGGAGATGGAACTTTTTCATCACGTCAATCTGTTATGGTTTCTTTCTCGTTTACTTTCCCGCGAGGGATGTCCTGTTACCGCCCGTCAGGGCTCATGCCAGTCGCCATTCTGCTTGATCAGGTCGATCAGGCGGTCGATGGCCTCTTGCTCGGGGATGTTCATCTCGATGCACTGCTTGCCCTTGTAGAGGCTGATGCGGCCTGCAGCGGCGCCCACATATCCATAGTCGGCGTCGGCCATCTCGCCGGGGCCGTTGACGATACACCCCATGACGCCTATCTTGAGGTGAGACAGGTGGGCCGTCGCCTGCTGGACCTGCTTGACAGTCGTCTGCAGGTCAAACATCGTCCTGCCGCATCCAGGGCAGGAAATGAACTCGGTCTTGCTCATGCGCTGGCGCGCCGCCTGCATGATGGCAAAGGCGTAACGCACCACCTCGCCGCCGCTGTGGCAGTTGGGGGCCTCGAGCCAGATGCCGTTGGCGCGGCCATTGAGCATCACGGCGCCCATGTCGGCTCCCGCCTTGACCTGCAGCCACTCGTTGGAACTGTCGGTGTAGGTGTTGCGCAGGATCACGGGACAGTTGATACCCGCCCTGTCGAGCGCATGGATCAGGGCCTGCTCCTCGCCCGGGATATTCACTCCCACCGGTGTGATTACCAGCACGGTGTCGCTGCGGCCACGCAGGAACTCCAGGCGATGGGCCGGCGTGGTTGCGGGCAATTGCAGGAAACGCAGGCGTGACGTGGGGCAGCGGTCCCACTCGCCAAGGGTGATGAGCGGGAACACATTGCGCTCGCCGCTCCAGCAGTCCAGGGGCACCAGGAACTGGTGCATGCCGTCGATGAGGCCATCGGCGCTATAGTAGTAGTCGGGCTGCAACTCGGCGCCGTCAATCTCGTCGGGCCGGTAACTGGCGATGACCACAGGGGGCAGTGTGCCGCCGATGCGGCCAGCCACCTCGACTGTGGGCCGCGGGGTGGGGCACAAGGGGTCATAGCCCTCACAATACTCGCCCGTGATGGGCTCGTGACCGACGCGCTGCGAGATGTAATCCACCAACTTGCGGGCGACGGGCACCTCCATCTCGGGTTCCTCGCTGAGCGAGACACGGATGGTGTCGCCCAGTCCCTCGGCCATGAGGGCGCCGATGCCCACGGCACTCTTGATGCGGCCGTCCTCGCCAAATCCGGCCTCGGTCACGCCCAGGTGCAGGGGAAAATGCATGTCCTCGCGGTCCATGGCGTCCACCAGGCGGCGCACAGCCTCGACCATGACAACGACATTGGATGCCTTCATCGAGATGACCACATCCAGGAACTGTTCCTTGACAAACACGCGCAGGAACTCCATCACGCTCTCGACCATGCCGGCGGCAGTGTTACCATACCGGCTCATGATGCGGTCGCTCAACGAGCCGTGATTCACGCCCAGGCGCACCGCCGTCTTGTGCTCGCGGCACACGGCGATGAAGGGCAACAGGGCCTCGTGGATGCGGTCCAACTCGGCCTGGTACTGCTCGTCGGTATATTCCAGTTGCTTGAAGGTGCGGGCCGGATCGACAAAATTTCCCGGATTGATGCGCACACCCTCGCACACAGCCGCCGCCGCGATGGCCGCCGCGGGGTTGAAATGGATGTCGGCGATGACAGGGATATTGCAGCCGTTGGCCTTCAACAAGCGGGCGATTTCGCCGATACTCTGGGCCTGCTTCACACCCTGAGCCGTGAGGCGTACGTAGTCGGAGCCGGCATATGCGACCCGCTGGCACTGCGCCACGCTAGCCTCCACGTCGTCGGTAGCCGTGTTGGTCATCGTCTGCACACGGATGGGCCACTCGCTGCCCATCGCAATTTCTCCCACGTTAACGCTCACTGTGGGACGGCGTTTATAGTTGAATGTATTCATTAGTATTATAACTGATAGTCCTAGTAGTGAATGATGGTAGTCTCGTGCCCATGGCCGCCATTAACCGAAAAATCTCATGGTCAGTGACACGCATGTGAAGCCCAGTACCGCCCCGGCAAGCACCTGCCAGAGGTCGTGGCGCTTGCGCACCAGCCGGGCCGTACCCAGCAAGCCCGCCACCAGGATGGAGGCGCACATCAGCCAGAAGAGGTCAAACGCGCTCAGTCCCATCACGTGGATCTGGTAAATGAGGCCTATCACACCGCCGATGCCTGCCATGTGGGCGCTGATCTTCCACTTGAGGTTGATGGCCGCCACGATGGCCACCGTCACCGCCGAGCCCACCAGGAACATGATGAGCCACTGGGGCGAATGCCTGTAATACAGGTAATAGGCGGCCACAATATAGCACAGGGCCGTGAACAGGTAGGGGATGAGGCGCTGCTCGCGCTCCTCGACGTGCAGGCTACTGATCATCTTGAAGTGTCTCAAGACGCTCAGGAAAATGAGCGGCAAGATGCAGGTGATGCCCATGCACACCAGCAGCAGCGAGATGCGGGTTCCATAGGTGAGCAGGCACAATACCGAGACCCAGAAGGCAAAGAAAATGCCATAGGTGGGCATCAACAGCGGGCTCAACGCTGTGGACAGGAAATTGGCCACTCCGGCTATGAACTTGTTGATGAAAAATTTATTGACGGGCATGTATGTTGTAGTGTGGGCTTAATTAAAAAAATCATTATCTCATTTGGCCATCTTGCGGCGCACGGTGCTGCTGGGTATCTTGAGGGCCTCGCGGTACTTGGCCACGGTGCGGCGCTCCAGTTTGTAACCCATCTGCTTGAGTCGTTCACACAGCGCGTCGTCGCTCAGGGGATGGGCCTTGTCCTCGGCCTCGACGATTTTCTTGAGGTCGTCATAGACCTCATGCCTGGACGCGCCGTTGATGTCCTCCGAGAAGAAAGACTTCAGGCTCTTGACACCCCACGGCAGTTGCACATACTTGTTGTTCACCGCCCTGGAAACGACCGACACATCCTTGCCTATCATGTCGGCAATCTGTTGCTGGCCCAGGGGCTTGAGGTCCCTCTCGTCACCGCTCGTGAAATAGTCATGCTGGCACTTGACGATGGCGCTCATCGTGTTGAACAACGTCTCCTGCCGCTGCTTGAGCACCTCGATGAACATGCTGGCACGCTGGTAGGCATCCTGAATCTGCTTCTTCTGCTTGGCCTCCTGCACCGACACGGCATCGGCACTCTTGTAGCGCTCATTCATCATGGCATAACTCTCACTGATCTGCAATGCGGGGATATTGTTGCGCAGCGTGACCGTCAAGCGGCCATCTTCCTCATCGATCTCGACGTCAAAATCGGGGGTCACCTGCTGGCTGCCGTCAGCGCGTGAGCCATAGGCATTGCCGGGGAAGGGGTTCAATCCGCGTCTGATCTGGTGCTTGAAGACTTCCTCAAGGCGTTCCTTGCCGACGCCCATCTTGCGACCGATCGCATCAAAGTGCATTGCCGCAAACTCGTCAAAGTACTTGTCCACCATCGTGATGGCAAGGTTGACGTCGTCGCTGGCGGGCTTGTGCTTGAGTTGGATCAAGATGCACTCGCGCAGGTTGCGTGCCGCAATGCCCGGCGGGTCGAGTGACTGGACGGTGGCAAGCATCTCCTCAACCTCGTTGACATCGACGACATATCCGTCGTTGAAGGTCACGTCATCGGCAATTTCGGCCGTGCTGTGCCTCAAGTAGCCGTCATCGTCGAGGTTTCCCACAATCGTGCTGGCAATCACCTGTTGGGTCTCGTTGAGTTCCAACTCGCCTAACTGTTCCATGAGGTATTCCTGCAGGGTTTTCTCGCTCACCGCCGTCGGGGCATAGTACTCGTCGTCACGGCTGCGGTTGTTGGCAAAGTAGCGGTACCACGCGACGGTGTCGTCATCGCCGCTATTGTCCACAGTCGCGTCGTCACCGTTGGGGCGGTCGTTGGCCTCGTTGCGGTCGTTGCCCGAGCCCTCGCCGGCATCATACTCATCATCGTTGTCCGATTTCTTCTCGAGGGCCTGAATCTCATTCACCTTATTGTCAATGAATTCGGCCATCTCAGCATCGTTCTTCTCCAGCACGAGTCCCAGCATGCGTTGCTGCTCCAGTGCCAGACGTTGCGTCTGCTTCTGCTCCAGTGTGAGTCCCTGTTTTGCCATCGTCGTTAGAGGTTTTATTCTTGTAACCTACAAAGGTAGTACAAAGTTTTTAATTATCCAAAAAGCCACCAGGGTCAAAATTACCCCAGTGGCTCTATCGGTATGAATAAGGCTTGTATCGCCAGCCGCTGTCGCCGTCAGGCCGTCAATCGGCGGGCGTTGCGGTCCTTCTTGAGCCATGCGGCAAACCACACGACAGCGACAACAATAACTGCGAGCACAACCCACGGCGTCAATTCGTTATGGCCTATGGCTTGAGGAGATGCCACGAGGAAGGTGGTGCACACCACCGTCATGAGCAGGGCCGGAATCAGCGTGATGATATAGGGCTTGCCGTTGCGGGCCAGATAGACGGTAATCATCCACAGGGTGAATACCGACAGGGTCTGGTTGAACCAGCCGAAGTACTGCCACAGGACATTAAAGCCGTTGGGGTTCGACATCTGCCAGATGAGCAGCAGCAGTGAGGCGATGAACAGGGGCACGCTGATGATCAGACGGCGTGCCATGCTCTTCTGCTCAAAGTGCAGCCACTCGGCGATGATGAGGCGCGCGCTGCGGAAGGCCGTGTCACCGCTCGTGATCGGGGCGGCCACAACACCCAGCACGGCCAGCGTGCCGCCAAAGATGCCCAGCCAACTACTGCAGACGATGTTAACCACCTGCGGGGCCGTGAAATACTGGACGAGCGTCTTGCCATCGGCCAGTTGCACCTGTGCCATGAAGTCGTTGACCACCTCGGGGCTGACAACCTCTTTCCAGCCGCCATAGTAGAAGAAATAGGACGAGACGGTGGCCCAGATGAGCGCCACGATACCCTCGGTAATCATCGCGCCATAGAACACGGGCCGTGCCAGGCGCTCGCTCTTCAGGCAGCGGGCCATCAGAGGGCTCTGGGTGGCGTGGAAACCGCTGATGGCGCCACAGGCGATGGTGATGAACAGGCAGGGGAAGGTGGGATTCTTCTGCAAGTAGGCCGCGATGCCCAGGGTGTCCTTGCCGTTCACAATCTGACTCTGGGTCCACTGTGACATGTCACCCATGTTCCACAACTCGGGCAGGTGGGGCATCTTGATGAACAAGCCCACCAGCAGGCCGGCCGCCATCACCAGCAGGGCAATGGCAAACAGCGGGTAAATCCTGCCGATGATCTTATCGATGGGCAGCAGGGTGGCGATGATATAGTAGCAGAATATCACAATGACCCAGACAATGGGCTTGCCCCACATGCCAGACAGGATGAGCGCGGGGCTATAGACAAACACGGCACCCACCATCAACAGCAGCAGGACGGTGAAGACGAGCATCACGTTGCGCGCGCTGCCACCCAGGTACTTGCCGATGAGCGTGGGCAGGTTGGCGCCATCGTGGCGCAGCGAGAGCATGCCGCTCATGAAGTCGTGCACCGCACCGGCAAAAATGCAGCCCAGCACAATCCACAGGTAGGATGCAGGACCAAACCACATGCCCATAATGGCACCGAAGATGGGTCCCGTTCCGGCGATGTTCAGGAACTGGATCATAAACACTTTCCACGTGGGCAGGACCACATAGTCCACGCCGTCGGCAAGGCGCGCAGCGGGCGTCTCACGGTCGTCGGGGCGCATCACGCGATCCATGACAGCACCATATACCAGATAACCCAACACCAGGGCCACAAGGCTAATAATAAAAGTGATCATAATTTATTGAATGATTTGGTTGATGATCAATTAATACTTGGCAAAGTTACAATTTTTCCGCTAAACTATGGTTCCAGCGGCGACATTAATTTAGGCTTGGCCAGCGCGGCGTTGCGGCGCAGGGTCTTGAGCCGCAGGCGGGAGATGGCACTGTGGGCAAAGGCGCGCTTGAAGTCGCCGCCTGTCATCGCTGCGATACGTTCGGGCGTCAAGGTCAGCACGGCATCGGTGGGCGCAAAGTCGGCCTCCTGTGTGGCCACAGCATGGCTGTTGTGAGGGCAACACAACTGGCATTCATCACAGCCCACAACCCGATCCCCGGCCACGTCATGCACCCACTCGGGCAACTCGTCATCGTGATTCTCGATGAGCAGGCACGAGAGGCAGCGCGAAGCATCGGCGGCGCCCTCCACATTGAGCGCTCCCGACGGACAGGCATCGACACACTTGCCGCAGTCGCCGCACGTCAACTCGCAGGGCGCGTCGGGCGGCAACTGGGCCGTGGTGACGATTTCCCCCAGGAAGAAGAAGGATCCCTTGCCCGGAATAATCAGACAGTTGTTGCGGCCGATAAATCCAAGTCCGGCCCGTTGTGCCCAGTAGCGCTCTCGGATGGGCGCTGAGTCGACACATGGACGGGTCGTGCATCGGGTGATTTGCTCGATGAAACGGGCCAATCCGGTCAATTTTTCCCTCAACACCTCGTGATAGTCGCGTCCGTAGGCGTAATAGGCGACACGCAAGGCGCCAGCGGGCTGAAATTGGGCTGGATAATAGTTCATTGCCAGCGAGATGACCGTCCTGGCCCCCTCGAGCAGCATCGACGGGTCGTGGCGCAGGTCGCGGTGTCCCGCAGCCCACTTCATGCAGCCGTGGTGTCCCTGCTCCAGCCAGTGCTCATAGCGTGCCTCGGCCTCATCATCGACGGGCATTGCTGCGGCAAAGCCACAAGCATCAAATCCCAGGCTCATGGCCTGGGATTTGATAAGTGATGATATGTCATGACTCGGGGATGGCATCAAACTTGTAACCCTTGCTCTGGAGCCACTCGATGGCGCGCGGCAGGGCATATTTCATGTTTTTCTCGGCCTTGAGCGAGTCGTGGAAGACGATGATCGAGCCGTTGCGGGCATATCGCTTGACATTGTTGAGCACCTGCTCGCCGGTGAGTTTGCGGCTATAATCACGCGTTACCAGGTCATACATGATGATCGTGAAGCGCGAGCGCAGCACCCGGGACTGGCCCCAGCGCAGCAGGCCGTGGGGCGGACGGAAGAGCGTGCTGCCGATGAGTTCGTTGGCACGGAAGACGTTGTGCAGGTAGTGCTTGGTGCCCACGTGAGCCCCTTGCAGGTGACTCATCGTGTGGTTACCCACCGAGTGTCCCCGGCGGCGCACCTCCTCGAGCAGTTCGGGATGCCGCTGCACGTTTTCCCCGACCATGAAGAACGTGGCCTTGACGCCATAGCGGTCGAGCGTGTCGAGCACCCATGGAGTGACCTCGGGAATGGGCCCGTCGTCAAAGGTCAAATAGACCGTGTGGTCGCGCTTGTGGATGCGCCACACGGTCTCGGGAAATATCATTCGGTAGATGAGCGGTGGACGTTCAACTAACATGGTGAAACATGTCTAGCCTGAATCGTGGAGTCAATCACTCGGCAGATTCCTGCTTCTCCTGCTGGGCCTGTTGGGCCTGCTGGTAGGCTTGTTGAGCGACCGCCTGCTGGTAGGCCTGCTGATAGGACTTCAACCGCTCCATATTCACGCCAGCGGCCGACAATTTGCCCATGATTTCGTTACCCTTATCCTCACCGAATTGCTGCGCATAATCGCTGATCATGTACATCATGTACTGCTGGTCGATAAACTTGTCGCTAGCGGTCAGCCTCTCATACTGTGACGCATCCAGCGACTGGTAGAAGCGCAGGTAGCCGGCATAGCGCATGATCTCGCTTTCCAGGATCTGCTTGCTCTTCTGGGCACACTCCTGGTCACCGCTTGCCAGGCCCAGGGTGTAGTAGATGCGGGCCACCTGCTCACCCATCTGGACGGTGAACGGGCAATTGGCAACGGGGAGTTTCTCCATCATCAGGTCGAGGATGGTGCGGGCCTTCTTGTAGCGGTCGGCGACATAGGCCTCCTGGGTCATGCCGGCGGGTATGGCCATCTGGCCCTGCTTGGCAAGGGTGCCCTCGTCGGACAGGCTGCTGGCCAGGTCGATCATGGCGCTGCGCATGGTGGTCACCATGCGGCTGACGGTCTCGTCGAGATAAATGGTGCCGGGCTTGGCGGTATCCAGGCCGCCCCACAGGAACTTGTTGACCACGTTGTCATACATGACATCGGTCGAGACGCTGTAATCACTGCGGGAACTGTTGCCCAGCAGCGGGGTCACCTGATAGGCCAGACCGGTCAGGCGCAGGTAGGGATTCAGACCCAGATAATAACTGTCGGGTACCGTCATGGCAAAGTAGCAGGGACGGTTCCAGCCCTGGGCGATGCTGTTGGCAATCACGTCAAACGACATGATCTGGCTGGCAGTCATGCCGCCGCCCATGCGCTGCAGGTCAACATTGATGGACTTCTGGATCAAGTCACGCTGCTCCTCGCGCACGACACCGGCCTTGATGGCCTGGTCGGCATTGACGGGGATATATACCTTGGGGTAACGGATCTCGTTCAGCCCGTAGGCGTTCTTGCCGCTCTCCTCACTATAGATGTGAGCCAAGGAAGTATAGGCGTCAACAGGCGTTTCATCGGGCTGCATGAAGTAGCAGAATTGGCGCTTGTCATAGGCAAAGGTCTCCTTGCCGGCCTGCATGGGCAGCGGTGCCGACTCATAGGCAGCACGCTGCATCTGGCTGATGTACCAGTCGGTGGCCAGGTAACTCAGGTTGACGGCGCGCACGTCGGTGCGGTAGCCCTCCACCTCCTGCAGGTACCACAGGGGGAAGGTGTCGTTGTCACCGTTACAGAAGATGATGCCGTTGGGGGCCACGCTCGACAGGTAGTTGCGGCCGAAGTCACGCGCCGCGGTGCGTCCGCTGCGGTCATGGTCGTCCCACGTCTGGCTCACCATCTGCAGGGGCACGATAAGGCCCACGACGGCGGCACAGGCAGCAACTGCGGTGGCGATAGCGCCACGGTTGCTGTTGTCGGTAGCCGGGGCAGTCTCGCCCTTGGCCTGCTTCGTGCCTTTCTTCCTGAGGGCCCACATCACAAGGCTCCACAAGCCGGCAACACCCATGCCGATCCAGATGCTGAAGGCATAGAACGAACCGGCGTAGGCATAGTCACGCTCACGCGGCTGGTTGGGGGTCTGGTTCAGGTACAGCACGATGGCGATACCCGTCATGAAGAACAGGAAGAACACTACCCAGAACTGCTCGATGCCGCGGCGGCCGCGATAGGCTTGCCACAGCAGGCCGATGATACCCATCAGCAGCGGCAGCAGGTAGAACACGTTGTGGCCCTTGTTGCCCTTGCCCAGGTCGTCGGGCAGCAGGCTCTGGTCACCCAGTCGGGGATTATCGATGAACGAGAAGCCCGAGATCCAGTTGCCATGGGTGATCTCGCCCATGCCCTGCATGTCGTTCTGGCGGCCGGCGAAGTTCCACATGAAGTAGCGCCAGTACATGTAATTGAGTTGGTAGTCCATGAAGAAGCGCAGGTTCTCCATCATGGTGGGCTTCATCTTGGTCTCCTTGATGGCATTGCCGCTGCCGTCGAGTTGGGTGGTCGCCTCGACCGTGGTGCCTTGCAGGCCCAGCCACTCGACATATTCGCGCTCATGCTTGTCGTCATGGATGCGCGGGAATACCATGTTCTGCTCGGGACTATACTGGTAGATCTTCTTGTAACCCAGTTCCTTGTAGCGGTCGGGCTGGTCGGGCGAGGTCTTCACCTCGGGGGCATACTGCATGGGACCGTCCTTGGTGACGGGCTGCATGGTGCCGTTGCTGCTGGGCTGGTACATGATGTCGCTGTAGAGCGTGCGGCCGTAGAGCAGCGGGGTCTCGCCATACTGCTCACGGCTCAAGTACTTGGCCAGGGCAAAGGTGTTGTTGGGCGAGTTCTCGTCAAGCGGGGTGTTCTGGGAACTGCGGATGAGAATCAGCGCGTAGCAACTGAAGCCGATAAAGATCACCAGCACACTGGTCACGATGTTGGTGAACAAGCGCACGGGCACCTTCTTGCAGAACTTGAACAGATAGACGCACAGGGCGATGAGCAGCACCAGGGGAATCAACATGCTGTCGCCGATGAACATCACGCCCGACAGCAGCAAGGCCAGGGCAAACGACAACTTCATGCGCAGGGCGCTCTTGTTGCTGTAGAGTTCCCACAGCGTCCAGCCGATGACGGCCAGCAGCAAGATGGCATAGACCAGCACGCCCGTGTTGAAGGACATGCCCAGCGTGTTGACAAAGAAGAGGTCAAACTTCTGTCCCCACTCCACAAATCCAGGCTCCAGACCATAGAGGATCAGGCCCACGATGACAAACGACACGAGCAGCGTCAGGCATGAGCCCTTCAACGTCGAGTCCTTGCCGTTGAGGCGGCACTGGCGGTAGTAGAACACCAGCGAGATGGCGGGAATGCACAGCAGGTTCAACAGGTGCACGCCCAGCGACACGCCAAAGACGTAGGCAATCAGGATGATCCAGCGGTCACTGCCTTCCAGGTGGGCGCGGTTCTCCCACTTGAGGATGAGCCAGAACACCAGCGCGGTGCAGAACGATGAGAAGGCATACACCTCGGCCTCGACGGCGCTGTACCAGAAGGTGTCGCTCCACGTGTAGGCCAGGGCGCCACAGATGCCGCTGCCCATCACCACCAGGTACTGGGCCAGCGTCATGCTGTCCTCCTCGCCATCCTTGACGACGAGTTTCTTCACCAGATGGGTGATAGACCAGAAGAGCAGCAGGATGGTCAGCGCGCTGAAGATGGCCGACATCGCGTTGACGCACTTGGCCACGGCCATCACGTCACCACCGGCAAACTTGCTCGCGAAGTTGGCGGCAAGGATAAAGATCGGGTTGCCAGGCGGGTGGCCGATTTCTGTCTTAAAACCTTGAGCGATAAATTCCGGGCAATCCCAGAAACTGGCGGTGGGCTCGATGGTCAGCAGATAGGTCGCCGATGCCACAATAAAGATGAGCCATCCCAGCGTGTTGTTGATGAGTTTGTACTTCTTCATCGTTTCTCTTGTAAAAAATATGGTTTTATTTCGTTTTTTGTTGGTTTAACGCATACTAAACGGCAAAGTTACTCATAATCTTTTAAAACAAGGTGCCCTTTCCCCCGAAATTGACCAAATTTAACGGCATTTTAAGAATGTTGTCAGTGTGGAGACGCAAAAACGATGCAAGTCGTTGGCTATGAAAAACCGCTTTCTAATTACTGAGTGCAGCCAGGTTTATCCAAATCCTGCGCCTCATGGCACGATAACCATCCCCATAAATCAAGCCATTCATGACCCATATATGCCTTCATATCAAAGCAATCGCCTTCTTAATCAATTTCCATGTCCGTCCTGTTAGGGGCAATCAGGCGGTTCAAAGTGGTGGCATGCTCACAGGCGTGTGTGCCCATCCCATGAAATTAACCTTATTTGGAGCCGAAATCAATTAATTATTAGTATATTTGCAGTGTTGAATTATGAACCTTTAAAACTATTATTGTTATGAAAAAATTCAGTTCATTCTTAGTTGTATTACTGCTGATGTTGACGTCGTTCACGGTAGGAACCCAGTATCCGCGCGGTGATGTGAATTTGGATAGTAATGTGAATATCAGCGATGTGACCTGCTTGATAGATTACTTGTTGAATGGAACTTGGGATGACGAACCGGTTACTCCTCCCCAAGATCACGAGTGGGTTGACCTGGGTTTGTCCAGCGGCACGCTGTGGGCGACCTGCAACGTGGGTGCTAACAGCCCCGAGGAAGGCGGCGACTTCTTCGCCTGGGGCGAGACTGAGCCCAAGGAAGTGTATGATTGGAGCACTTACAAGTGGTGCGAAAGTGACGAATTCTCGTTCATGAAGTATTGCACCAAAAGCGATTACGGTTTCAACGGCTTTACCGACGGTAAGACCGAGTTGGATCCTGAGGATGATGCAGCCTATGTCAACTGGGGCGCGTCGTGGCGCATGCCGACCATCAGGCAGTTTGACGAACTTTGTCAAGAGTGCACCTGGACTATGACCCAACTGAACGGCGTGAAAGGACAATTGGTCACTGGTCCCAATGGTAACACCCTCTTCTTGCCCGTTAAGGGCGGTTCGCTCAACGATGGCAAGCCTGGGGGTCTCTTTTGGTCACGCACACTCACTGCAAACTTTCCCTACTACGCCTTGTTCTTTGGTTTCTATGATGAGAATCTGTACAGTTGGAGCAACGGCGAACGCTACAGCGGGCTCGCCGTCCGTGCTGTGCGCGTTACTCAAGATTAGTACCCTTTCCCCAACACGGTCATTGGCGGTACGCTGCCCCTACCAGGCCGGCAGTGCACCGCCAATGAGCATGTGGTACCATCACCCATCTGCGATGAGGGGATTGACAAGGGTAACGTTTTTCCTGCTAATATAGATAGAAAGGGCTAATAAAAATGCCCTGTGGTGAAGTGTGGGTATTTGGTTATTTTGGAAAATGTTTTTAACTTTGTGGCTCATTGTGAGTCTAAGGGTTACAAGAAATGACTTTATCGAAGTTTACAAGGAGGAGACGACTATGAAACGGATTAGATTATACATGGCGGTTGCGGTGCTGGCACTGGCTGGCATCATGGCGACCGGGGCGAGCGCACAGGTGCTGCGTGACGCCGACTACAACAGCATCGGCCGCATCAACGGCAACGGTGTGGTCAGGGACCAGAACATGCGCTCGATCGGCACGTTTGAGGCCGACGGCACCGTGCGCGACAAGGCCGACAAGGCCGTGGGCACGATCAAGCAACTGGAAATCTTTGACACCAACGGGGACCGCATCGGCTATATCAACACCGACGGCACCGTGCGCGACGGTGAGAGCAACGTGGTGGGCTACATCAACATCACCGACGGCAAGGTGACCGACGCCGCCAAGAAGACCATCGGTTTTGCCCGCGGCGTGCGCGTCGATTGGATTGCCTGCTATTACTTCTTCCACTTCTTTGACAAACAATAAAAGGGAAACAATAAATACAATTAATGCAAACTGGTCACTGACAATAGATTATTTTGTTTTGATTGTATTTATTGTCTTCCTTTTTTTGATGATGCGACTATGAAGCGTATATTATTGACACTGGCTGCCTTGCTGATGACGGCGGGTAGCATTTTTGCGCAACTGCCGCCCGACTCGGTCATCCGCCGCTATGCCGCCGGGATGCTCATGGTGGGCTTCAAGGGCGACAGTGTGACCGGGGACTGTGACGCGGCGCGATATGTGCGCGACCTGAAGGTGGGCGCCATCGTGCTGTTTGACATCGACATGACGGGCGCCGCCACGCTGGGGTCGCGCAACATCACCAGCAAGGAACGCCTCACACGCATGACCGCCCAACTGCAGGCCTGGGCCGACTATCCCCTGCTCATCGCCACCGACCAGGAAGGCGGCAAGGTGGCCCGTCTCAAGCCCCAATATGGTTTCCTGCCCACGGTGACGGCCGAGTACCTGGGCACCATCGATAACGAGGACACGACGCGCTACTATGCCTCACGCCTGTCCCGCGAGATGCGCGAGGCGGGGGTGAACGTCAATCTGGCCCCAGTGGTCGATGTGCTCAACCACGACTGTGCTGCAGTGGGCCACTTCCTGCGCTGCTTCTCGACCGACACTCAGGCGATTGCCCGTCATGCAGGCTGGTTTATCGATGAGAGCCACAAGCAGGGCGTCCTGTGCACGTTGAAGCACTTCCCCGGCCACGGCAACGCCATCGATGACTCGCACTACGGCTTTGTGGATGTGACCAATGCCTGGACGCGGGCCGAACTCGAGCCCTTCAAGGCGCTGATTGATGACGGGCAGGTTGACCTGGTCATGACCGCCCACCTGTTTAACCGCCAGATCGACGAGGATTATCCCGCAACGCTGTCGGCCAAGACCATCAACGGCCTGCTGCGCGGCGAGTTGGGCTATGATGGCGTGGTGGTGACCGATGACCTGTACATGAAGGCCATCCGCGACCAGTACAGCATTCCCACGGCCCTCGAACTGGCCATCAATGCGGGTGCCGACCTCATCTGCGTGGGCAACAACATCAACACGGGCTTTGAGGCCGACCGCCCCTTCAAACTGGTGGAGATGATTGTCAACTCGGTGAAAGAGGGACGCATCCCCTGGCAGCGCATGCAGGAGTCGCACGAGAGACTGATGAAGTTAGGAGTTAAATTATAATTAGAAGTTAAGAGTTTTTTTAGTGATATGAAACGTATTGTTTTTTTGGCTTTTCTCACGTTGTTGTTTTCCATGACCACACTGGCTGCCGACAGGGCGCCGCGTCGCCACTCCAAGCCCAGACCGCATCATACCGCCGCCTTGAAGATGCCCGCTCCGCTCAAGGCCGGCGACAAGATTGCCATCATCTCACCCGCCAGCACGCCTGGCAACGACAATCCCGAGAAGGCCGCGGCCACGCTGCGCGCATGGGGCTTTGAGCCCGTCATTGCCGAGCATGTGCTGGCCAAGTGCCACATGTATGCCGGCACCATCGAGGAGCGCGTGGCCGACCTGCGCTGGGCGCTCAACGACCCCGACATCAAGGCCATCGTGTGCACGCGCGGCGGCTATGGCTCGGCCATGCTGCTCGACCCGATGACCCACGAGGACTTCAGGCGCAATCCCAAGTGGATTGTGGGCTACAGCGATATCACCGCCTTGCACAGCGCCATGGTGTGCAGCGGCGTGATGAGCCTGCATGCCAACATGGGCGGCGCCCTGGGCAGCCGCGGCGCTAACGACAGCATCAACCTGATGCTGCGAGACGTGCTCCTGGGCAACTTGCCCAGTTACAGCGTTCCTGCCCACCCGCTCAACAAGATGGGCACGGCACGGGGTATCGTCATCGGCGGCAATATGGCCGTGTTTACCAACATCGGCGGCAGCCGCGGCTGGGACTTCCTGGACCGCGACAACATCCGCGGCAGGGACATCATCCTGTTTTTTGAGGACGTGAGTGAGAGTATGGCCCGCGTCAACAGCATGCTGCAGGCCTTGCGGCTCAAGGGTGTGCTCAAGCATGTGAAGGGCATCATCGTGGGCCGATTCACCGAGTATGAGCCCAGCCATGACTACACCGACATGAACGAGATGCTGGCCGAGACACTGAACGGCTACAACATCCCGGTGTGCTATGACTTCCCCGCCAGCCATGACGAGGACTGGAATTATCCCATGATCGAAGGCTGTCCCGCCGTGCTCACCGTCGCCCCCGAGGGTGTGACCTTGACATTTGAGAAACAATGACACGCAACGATAAACTGCTACTGGTGGCCATTATCGCGGTGCTGGCCCTTGTCGGCGTTCATGCGGTGGTGTCGGGCAACGTCGTTCGAGGCGGCAAGAAGGTGATTTCTAGGGTCGAACTCAAGAACCTGGACCCCGCCAACAATGGCATCAACATCGAGGTGACACAGCCGTGGTACAACCCCAGGAAGGAACTGTCCTTTAACGTGGGCGAGGCCGATGAGCGCAACTTTGACCGCTTTGACGTCACCCGTTGCCTGCTGCAGTGTGCCCAGGAACTGGAAAATCGCGATTTCTCGCGCATCTATCTGTGTAACAAGGGTGACCGCCTATACTACATCAATGCCGAGGACTTCAAGCAACTGGGTCAGCAGTACCAGTCTGGCCAGACGCTGAACACGCTGGGACTGTATGTCAAAATCCCGCAGGTGACCTACACGCTCAACGACAGCCTGGCCTTCCCTGTCCACCAGGGCATGCTGGGCAGCATCTCGGATGCCCAGGACTGGAACACCATGATGACCAACCTGCTGAGGGAGAATTAACAGTTTGACACTTATTGATACGACACCGCCGCCCGACATGATATCGGACGGCGGTGTTGCCCATAGGATAAAGATTTTTATATATCGTTTTTTTCTTTAGAACTTGAAGTCGATACCGGCACCGAATACCTTGTTGGTGCGGCTGTAAGTGTCCTTGCCGGGCAGCGTGGTGCCGAAGTAGTCGGTCTCGCTGCGGTCATAGTCCTTGTAGGTGGTCCAGAAGTAGCCCACGTTCAGTTTCACCTTCTCGCTCAGGTTGACAGCGCCACCCAGGCCGATCGAGTAACTGTCGCAGGAGAACGAGGTGTGGGTCTGGTAAGCGTCGCTCAGGCCGTAGTCGGTGTTCTGGGCACCGGCGCTCACGGTGAACGTCTTGTTGATGTCCCACTCCACGCCGGCGAGCACCTCGTGGGTGCCGTGGCGCAGGTGCTTCTGCTTGTCATGGGCCATCTCGGCGTGCTTGTCGTCATAGTAGTGGTACTCGACGGTGGCGCGCAACTTATTGGGGATGAACTCATAGCCCAGAGCGGCATAGAACACCGCGGGCAGGTCGCTGGGCGTGTTCACGCCGTGCTTGTAGTCGGCCATCTTCTCCTTGAACGCATCAGGTACATCGGTCTCAAACGTCTTGTTATCGTTCTCGATGTTCAAGTTGGTCTTGAACTCATACTTGGCAGCCAGGGTAAAGCCTTTCCATACCAGATCTACACCGATGATGGGTGTCACTCCCCAGCCCGTCTGGGAGCAGTCGAGTGCGACCTTGGCCAATCCGCCTTCACCTGACATACTTGAGAGCACGGGCACATACTCGGGTGCATACTGTTGCACCAGGGGCATTATCTGACCGACTGCGCTCTTCAATTTGTCATTGGCACTTGCTGTGATGTGGCCGGAATAGTTGCCGTTAAAATAGTTCATGCGGAAACCGGCATAGGCACTCAACCAGTCAAGGATCTTGTAGGTACCACCCAATTGCAGTCCGAAGATATACTGACGGCCTTTCATTGCCGACTCGATGTCATAGAATGACGGATCCACATAGCCCTGGGGGAACAAGGGGGCAGCCTGGGGGAACTTGGAGATGAGCGGCTTGGTCTGTGCGGCTACACCAGCCATCACAGCGGCGTCAAACATGGGCAGGCCGCTGTCAAAGTCACACTTGCCGCCACCACCAGTGATGCCAAAGAAACCTGAGAACGTCCAGCGGTTCTTCTTGTAGGCACCGTAGAGTGACGGGAGAACCGGAGCCTCGGCCTTGCCCTTGTACAGGCGGGTGTGGTCGGCCTCGGGGAAGAGGGCAAACGTGGTGAGCACGTCACGACGTTGAGAGGCACTCTGGATATTGAGCGACAGGGTCCAGCCGTCGTGGTCCATAAAGGCCAGACCAGCGGGGTTGGTATAGACGGCATCGATCTCATGGCTGGCACCACGGGCCATCATGCGCATGAATGCGATGTGTTGATTGGTGTTGTGGAGGAGACCACCTGCCAGGGCGGTCATGCTGACGATGGTCAGCAAGAGGGCTAATGTTGTAATTCTTTTCATTGCTATCACATTAATTAGTAGTAACCAAACCTGAAGTGGAGATTTTTTCGTTCGACAAAATTACAACCATGACGATAATTAAATGGGCAAAAAGTCACAAAAAATGGACATTTTGCCCCATATCACCACTTTGTTACACTTTTTAACAGTCCCAAACTGTTAAAATCGCTGGTTTTCAAGCCAAATTATTAGTAATTTTGTCATTCATGAACTTAACCTCCTTAAAAGACTTGTCAGATGATTACCGCCACGGGATATGAAGAACTGAAGGACGTGATGGCCTACCTGGAGCAGGCCCCATTTGACGTGACCCGCAAGTCGCTGTATTCGTCGGCCGAACTCTACGAGGGCTACTGCCCCGACGATGAGAGCAGTTATGACTCCTGCTATGACCACAAGGTGTATCAGCGCTATCGCTCACTGGGGCAGCATGCCCGCAACGTGAAAGAACTGCTGGCACGCACCCTGCACGACCACTGCATCCATGCGGCACTCGCCCGATTCTTTAAGGAGTATGACCATCGTCGTTGCGTGGGCATCCTGGGCGGCCATGCCCTGCTCAGGACCGACAAGATGTTTAGCGAGGTAGCGCTATTGTGCCAGCGGCTCACCAGGGAAGGCTTTGTCATGCTGAGCGGTGGCGGTCCCGGGGCCATGGAGGCGGCCCACCTGGGAGCCTGGATGGCCGGTCGCACCCCCGGTGAACTGGATGATGCCATCCAGGCGATGACGATTGCGCCATCCTATCGGGATGACGGCTGGTTGCGCACCGCATTCCAGGTAATGAAGCAATATCCGCAGGGCGAATACGTGAGCCTGGGCATCCCCACGTGGCTATATGGGCACGAGCCTTCAACGCCGTTTGCCACCCACATTGCCAAATTCTTTGAGAACAGCATCCGCGAGGACAACATTCTCACTCTAGCCTTTGGCGGCACCATCTACGCTCCTGGCAGCGCGGGCACCCTGCAAGAGATATTCCAGGAAGCGGTACAGGACCACTACCTGTCCTACGGCTATGCCAGCCCCATGATTTTCCTGGGCAAGCGCTTCTGGACCGAGGAGATACCGGTCTATCCCCTGCTACAGCACCTCATGGCAACAGGCAAATACAAGAATCTGCTGCTCACCCTCACCGACGACATCGACGAGGTAACCGCTATCCTGCAACAGTTCAGCCGGCAGCAAGACCAATAAGACCCCCCCACCAATTGGCACAGTTGTTGCTGGAGAGTTCTTTATTGAAGCCAATGACAAGGTATTATGCTACGATACATCTATTACCGGTGTTGCAAGCATCACGAGAAAGGCAAGCGAGAGAACAAGATTGACCTGCAGTGGAGCAGATTCTATTACGGGTTGATCATGTTTCTCTTCACGCCCGTAGGAATACTGATCATGTCAATCCTCGATTATAATACTTTCACCTTGATTATAGCAGGTGTGATTTACTTTGCCCTGACACTGGCTGTTGAGCATCACATCAAGCAGACCTCAAAGCATTATCGCCCGCCACAACGTTATAAGGCACTCAACAAGATGTCCATGACCACACTGGCATGGGCTATCATTCTGCCGCTGGAAATCATCTACGTGATCTGCTCGATGATACTGACAATCAAGTTCCTTGTCGTACCACTGCACCTCGACGGGCTGCTGGCCCGATGGCTATTAGGACTCTTCTAGAAAACACTGTCAACGAGAAAAAGAAATAAGTACAACAAATACAATTGCCTGTTGATTAACAATTTGTATTTATTGTACTTATTGTTGTTGTTTTGTGTTCTTGACGGCTTGTGAGTGCTCGGTACGTCGGTTACAGGGTGACGACGGTGCCGATGGGCTCGCCGCTCATCACCTTCTTGAGGTTGCCGTACACATCCATGTTGAACACGTGGATGGGCAACTTGTTGTCGCGGGCCATGACGGTGGCTGTCATGTCCATGACCTTGAGGCCGCGGTTGTAGATCTCGTCATAGGTGATGCGGTCAAACCGGGTGGCCGTGGGATCCTTTTCGGGGTCGGCGGTGTAGATGCCGTCCACGCGGGTGCCCTTGAGCATGACGTCGGCCTCGACCTCGATAGCGCGCAGCGTGCTGCCCGTGTCGGTGGTGAAGAACGGGCTGCCCGTGCCGCAGGAGCAGATGGCGACCTTGCCGGCCTGCATGGCCTCGATGGCGCGCCACTTGCTGTAGTGCTCACCGATGGGGAACATGCCGATGGCGGTGAACACCTGGGCAGGCTGGCCGATGGCCTCCAGTGCCGATGAGAGCGCCAGCGCGTTGATCACCGTGGCGAGCATACCCATCTGGTCACCCTTGACGCGGTCAAAGCCCTGGGCTGCACCCTTGAGGCCGCGGAAGATGTTGCCGCCGCCCACGACGATGGCGACCTGAACGCCGGCATCGACGATTTCCTTGATCTGGGTGGCATAGTCGGCCACGCGCTGCGGGTCGATGCCACTACTCTGCTCGGCAGCCAGTGACTCGCCGCTGAGTTTGAGCAATATGCGATGATAGATTGGTTTCATAATTTAAAGATTGTCTTGTGGTTAATGTTAAAAAAAGAGTTGGTACAAAACTAAGTTTTGTCCAACCCTCTATCTTGTATCAAGTCATGATTTACTTGCCAGCAAGTGCGTTAGCACGCTCGAGATACTTGTCGATATTGATACCGTTGCTCTGGCCAAACACGGGATAGTTATCCTTGATGGTCTGGAAGATGGCGGCCTCGTCGGCATACTTCTTCTGCGCGTGGAGCACGGTAGCCTTCTTCATCATGAAGACAGGAGCATAGGCCTCGTTGTCGCCAGCCATGCTGATAGCCTTGTCAAAGGCAGCGATGGCCTGGTCATACTTCTTGAGGTTCACATAGCAGTCACCCAGCAGCGACTGGCTAGCGGGACCGATGAGGTTACCGGCGGGAGTATAATCCTCAAGATGCTTGGCAGCCTTCTCATACTCACCCTTCTGGTAGAGAATGATGGCGGCGTTGAGGTGGGCGCGCTCGGCGGGCTTGTTGCCAAACTCACTGGCCACCTTCTCGTAGTCCTTCAATGCTTCATCCTGATTGCCCTGCATCAACTCGAGGTCGGCCTTGCCGATCTGATCCTTAGCCTTCTGGAGATTCGGGTTGCGGATTCCATAGATGTAGCCCACTGCCAGCAGTACAAGGACTGCGATAGCGATGAGGGCCCAATTGATGTACTTCTTGTTGTCTTCAATGCGTTGTGCTGCACTCGAGAGGGAGTCATTCACCTCTTCCAGGGTCGTGCGGGCACCTTGATCTTGTTTTTTTGCCATTTCTATTGCGTTAATTTTAGTGATTTCGACAGTTTAGCGGGTGCAAAAGTAATAGTTATTCTTAAAATGTAAAAGCAAAAAGGCAACAATTTTTGTTTTTTGGCCTTTTTGGCTCCCAAAAACGGGTAGCATGGCCCACTTTTGTTAAAAATTTAATTTGCAACATTGACACTAAAGCAGTACCTTTGTGGCCACGTGACGTCATTAATGAACTAGAAATTATGGAACTAAAGTGCCCACAGTGCGGAAAATGGATGGAGGTGTCACAAGAGGAACTTGTGATACATGACTGCCAGGTGGTGTGTCCACAGTGCTTGGCGGTGTGCCAGTATGAGAATGGTGCCCTGGTTGTCGGCGGCATCGATTCAGAGACCACGTCGCGCCGCACGGCCAATGTGGGTGCCCCAAGCCATCACACCCAGGCAAAGTTCTGCCACAGTTGTGGCAAGCAACTGCCCAGTGGCATCAGTTTCTGCCCGTATTGCGGCGCCGACCTGAAAGTGTCGCTCGACGGCCCCAAGCCCGACGACAACCCCAAGCCCATTGTGGAAAAGCCGGTTGAAAAGAAAAAGCAGCCTGAGCCCGTCGTCCCCCGGGAACCCAAGCCCGCAGTCAGCAGGCAGGAGCAGGCCAACCTCGTGGAGGACAAACTGCGCACGATGAACCGCCCCTACACCAGCATGCACCCGCGCCTGCATCAGCACGGTACCATGCCGAGTCCCCGGTTCAAGTTGATCGCCTATGCCGCAATCTTCATCTTGCTGGCCATTCTCGTGTGGATTATCATCGCAGGCTTGAACATCGAGCCCGCCGTGTAGTCCCGGTGTTTCCCGCCACGGCACCGAGCCGCAAAACTAAGCCATTCTTTTTATAGTTGATTTAAACGCTAAATTCGCTTTTGATGCCAATTTAACGACTTTTTTCTTCGTGCAATTGGCGTCAAGAGCGAAATTTACCGTTAACACGGCAGGAGCAGGGCCGCCTGATGGTTGGCACCTGTTGTCAATCGTTGCCGCGAGATCAAAATCAATAGACAACCTCGACCAGGCGGGCGTCGTTGTTGTTGATCGACGTGTAGCCGCTGGCAATGGTCAGCGTTCCGTCCACGTCAAGGGCCTTGCCGTTGGGGGCGCAACTGTAGAACGAGCCGCCGCCGATGTTGCAGTCGGTGTCACATTTCACACCCTTGGGTGCTACCGTCGTCTGATTGCCCGTGACGACCACGTTGAGCGTGCCGCCGCCGAACAGGAACGGCTGGGCTACGTTGATGCCCTTGGCGTCATTGCCCGTACACTTGATATTGAGCGTTCCGCCAGTCATCGTCATGTTATAGTCGGCCTTGACGCCTGCAGCGCCGGTCGAGATGGCCAAGCCGTCGGCATCGGTCTCCACCTTGGAGGTGCCGCTGTTGATGATGGTGGTGCGCCCACCGGTGATATACACGAGGCTGTCACAGTTGATGCCCTTAGAGCCGTCGCTATTGATTTCCATGTTGATTACACCGCCCTTGATGTGGACATAGTCCTTGGCCTTGATGCCGTGGCCGCTGCTGCAGTTGAGGTACAGTTGGCAACCAGGGCGCACAAACACGTAGTCATCACTGGCCATGCAGTGACGGCCCGTGCTGTAGATGCTCAGTTGGCCCTTGCCGCTCACCAGAATCTGTCCCTCGCTGAAGAGGGCCGCTTTCTGGTCCTCGCCATCGACCATGGTATAGTCGGTGCCGTCGCGCAGTGTGTTGCTGGTCCCCTCGTTCAGGACAAGATACAACGACTTGCCGCACTGGTTGTTGATGGCGGCGCCGTGGGGATTGGTGATGTCAGCGCCATTGAGTTGCAGTTGGAACTTCTTGTCGCTGTAGAACTTGATCGAACCGTCGGTGGTGGTGCCGCTGACGATGTAACGCACGCGCTTGGCCGCGCTGCTGACTGTCACGTGGGCTCCATCGATGCTCACAGCGACCGAACTGGGCTGGCCTGTCACCGTGGCCGTCTCGCCGTCAAAGTTGATTCTCACTGTCGTGGACCAGGTGGTGTTCTCGACATAGTCACCATAGTCCACAGCGTCCTCATCCTGCTGGATCCTCTCGGTGCCCTCGTCCAGGGTGCTGAAGTCCAGTTCGATTTCCTTGGGCGTGATCTTGTCATCGGTGCCGCCTCCCAGGATGATGTTGATGATGACATTGATGTCGCTGATGTTCAACTCACCATCGCCATTGACGTCAATGCTGCCGTCATCGCTACCGCCCAGGATCGCGTTGATGGCTACACTCACATCGCTGATGTTCACCTCGCCATCATGGTTGACGTCACCCGTCGTTGCGCTGGCGGTCAGGCACAGTGACATCATGAATAAAGCAAGCAATAATTTCTTCATGTTGTGATATCTTCGGGATTAATATTCTATCGTGATGACTTTGGGCGTCAATTCATAGGTCTTGTAGCCCGTGGCAACCGATGTCTGTCCCGAGACGTCCATCGGGTCGCTGCGGCGGCTGTAACTGTAGAAGTAGCCCCCCGAGATGGCAAAGTTGCCGTCAATCTTCACGCCCTTGGGCTTCTTGATCTTACGCGTGCCGGTGGCCACAGCCTGGAACCTGCCGCCTGCCACCTTCACGTCCTGCTTGGCGTTCACTCCCTTGCCGCCGTCGCCGGTGGCCTTGAGCCTGATCACGCCAGCATTGACCGTGAGCAAGGTGTCGCAGTGCAAGGCGGCACAGGCGGTCGTGTCGGCGATGCCGTCGGTGGTAGTGATGCGGGTGTCACCGTCGCTGATGGCCACAAGGCGCCCTCCGTTGACGGTCATGGGGCCCTCGCTGCGCACACCCTTGGCGCCGCTTCCCGTGGTCTGGATATTGATGCGTCCGCCATCCAGGATGATGCCGTCGTTGGACCGCAGCCCGTCCTGGGCAGTGCTCTGGATATAAATGTCCGCTCCCGGACGGATGCGGATGTAGTCATCACTGCGGATGCCGCCGCGGCCGTTGGCCGTGACGTTGAGCCGTCCCTTGCCGCTGAAGATGATCTGTCCCTCGCTGAAGAGGGCCGCCTTCTGGTCCTCCTCGTCAACCATCGTGTATTCGGGGCCATCCTTCAGGCTGTTGGTCGTGCCATCGGCTACAACGACATACATCGACTTGCCGCCCTGGTTGTTGATGGCTGCGCCGTGGGGATTGGTCATGTCAACGTTATTGAGCAGCACCTGGATGCGCTTGTCTCCATAGAACTTCAATGACCCGTCGGCTGTCGATCCGTTGATGACAAACTTGACGGGCCCCGACGACATGTTCAACACTGTGACATGTGCGCCATCGGTCGATACAGTGACCCCGGGGACAGTTCCCGTCACCGTGGCGCCGTCATTGCTGTACTCAATCTCGATCACCCTTGTCCAGGCGGTGTTCTCGACATAGTCGTTATAGGCCGAGTCGTTCTCGTCGGTAACGGGGACATCGGCCGCCTCGGTCAGGTCCGAGAAGTCCAACTCGATGCTGGCCGGCTCAATCTGGTACTGGGCGATGATGTCGTCCATGTCGGTGTCGTCATTCACACAGGACGCCAGTCCGCCTCCCATTGCAGCAATCAGCAATCCAAACAATATTTTTCTCATCTTGTTGCTCTCCATCATCTTTTAGAACTTGTAAGTGTATCCCACGCCCAGCATGTGGATGTTGGGCTCATCGCTGGCATGTCTGTTGGTCAACTGGAAGCGGTAATAGAGTTTGAACTCGTGTTTCTTCTTGATGCTGTGTGCCACACCGGCGATGAAGCGCGTCTTCTCGAGCATGTCGGTCGTGTGGAACTCCACGCTGGCAAACGGGTCAAACTTGCACTTGGGGATGTCCCACTCGGCTTGCAGGCGGCTGCGCAGCACGTTCTTGCCCTTGCCGCGCACGTTGTGGTCTTCCCACACGCCCTCGTCAAAGTCGAAGTTGTCGATAACCCTTGTGCGGCGATAAGTGTATTGCCAACGCTCGCGCAGGCTCACCTCCACGCGCTGGATTTTGTAACTGCCCGTGAGCGACACGTTGAAGCGGTGCCTCACGCCCCAGTAACTGGGACGCCAGTTATTGTAGGACACGCCATCATCCTGGTAGGTGAGGTCCTCGCGGTTGTTGTCGATGAGCAGGCAGTAGCCGCCGCTGGCCTTGAGCCACGGCAGCACCTTGTAACTCACGTCGGCTCCCAGGCTGACACGGTCGGCGGTGCGGAAGTTGTTGCGGGAGCGGAATTCGGCCTCGATGCCCATACTCAGTTTCTTGTTAAACTTGTGTGAAGCCTCGGCACTAAGCACAAGCCCGGCATCGTCGGCATGGGACGGTGTCGGGATGAATGCGGCGCACAATGCCAGCAGCGCGATGGCTAGTTGTTTTCTTTTACGTCTTGCCATTCGTATTTCGGTATTTTTAATGTGTCATTGATGTGACTGCGATCGCCGCCATCGTGTTCATATTCAATCTTGAGTATAGCGGTATCCTTGAGAAAATCGACCGACCCCACGTTGACCTTGGTGATATTCAGGCCCGTGCGCTTGCGCAGGTCTTCAAGCAGTTCCTCGCGGCGGTCGGGGGTGATGAGTTCGATGCGGTCATAGAGCACCAACTTGCTCGACAGGTTGGCTCGCAGGACAAACCGCTCAAACAACCAGATGAGAGCGGCTATCGCCACATTGGGCAGCAGCAACTCGACAAAACTCAGCGAGTCGGCCAGCGCGTTGATGACCGAAAGGCTGATAACGCCAAACATATATGACATCTCGCGCACGGGTATCGTCTCGGTGCGATAACGCAGCACGCCGAAGATGGCAAACAGTCCCAGTGCAAAGCCGATCTTGACCTTAACGCTTCCCAGCAGGTAGATCAGGAAAAAGATGCTCACACTGAGCAGTACGAGAGTGAAAAAGTAGTCGCGGCGGTGGGTCTTGCGGTAGTAGAGGAAATATACGATAAACCACACTACCAGCAAGAAGAAGCCGAAGCGCGCCAGCATCTCGGTGACGCCGGCGGGATCAATCCACCTGAAGTTCATGCCACTCTTGGCAATCTCTTGAACAGCATCAACGCCGTTCTCTAGTCCTAGGTCTTGAAGTAGCATCATCATGATTATTTCTGATTAAATAAGCCGTGTATGTGTTTAATTATTATTATTGTTGTATTGTGCCATTAAGCGGTCTATCATGTGAAGACGTTCCTTGAAGTTGTTGCGCTTGAGTGTGGGATTGGTCAGGGCTGTCCCCATGCAGTACTTGCTGAAGCCGCTGGGCTTGATGCGCAGGTCGCGCAGCATGTGCAGGATGGGTGACGGCTGCAGGCCATCGCGCTTCAACTCGATGATGACCAGCCCAGTGAGGTCGGCGCGGTTATCGGTCTTGAGGTTGTGGAACTTCAGGTTCATGTCGATGGTCAGCCGCTCGGTCTTGGCCTTGTTGACCAGGGTAATGCGGTTGAAGTTATTCTCAAGATGCTCGGTGAGCACCGTGGGGTCATAGCGCAAGTGCTTGCGCAGGAACTCGTCATAGCGCCTGTACTGCTCGTCCTGGCGCAGGAAGCGGATGCCGTGGTCGGGCCGGGCGGGGTCAAAACCTACCATGTCGACCCGTTTCTTCTTGGTGCGTCCATGGTTGTTCTTGGTCTTGACTTCCAGGAAATTCAGCCCTGAATCCACATAGGAGCGGATGCGCAGTTTCTGGCGTCCGGCGTGCCCGTTCTGGTGCACGATGTACATGTTGTTGTCCGGCGTGTCAAAGTAGGCCGTGTAATAGGATGCAATGCGATGTCCGTCAATGTCTTGAATGCGGTAAGCATTGTGGGCAAGCGTTAAAAGCAGGCGCAATCGGTCAACCGTCGTGACAAACTTGGTGTCGGTACGGTTCATCAACTTGATGCCACTCATCTCGTCGAGGGTGATAGGGTCATATGTCCTGATTATGCTGTCCATCAAAGCGCAAATATATATTATTTAACGCAAATTGGATATGTGAATTGTGTTTTTTAAACCAAAAATCAACCAATTATTATTATTGTTCAACCAAAATGATAATGCCGATGTCATTGTAACAGAATAGTAACCGCTTTGTAATGATATCGCAAACGGTAGGCCGACATGTAGTTTGTAACTTTGCAGTATTCTTGAAATGGTTAATTAACATTATTATTAATGAACATGACACATGATTATCTGAATATTACACTCAAGATATTGGGTACACTGGGGTTACTGATCTTTGGTATGCGCATGATGAGTACCGCGTTGCAGAAGATGGCTGGTCCCCAACTGCGCCACGTGCTGGGGCGCATGACCACCAACCGCTTCACCGGCATGCTCACTGGTGCCGGGGTGACCTGTGCCGTGCAGTCGTCATCGGCAACGACGGTAATGACCGTATCGTTTGTCTCGGCAGGACTGCTGACCCTCGGACAAGCCATCAGCGTCATCATGGGTGCCAACATCGGCACCACGCTCACGGCATGGATCATGTCGCTGGGTTACAATGTGGACTTGACCAACTTTGTGTTTCCGGCCTTCCTGGTGGGCATCCTGCTCATCTATCACAAGCGCCACCGCTACAAGGGCGACTTCCTGTTTGGCATCGCCTTCATGTTCTTCTCGCTGGTGTTGCTCAGCAGCGCTGGCAAGGAACTGGACCTGGAGCACAACGAGGCGGTGATGAGGTTCTTCTCGTCCTTTGACACAAGCAGCCACTTGTCCATTCTCGCTTTTCTGGCCATCGGCACCGTCATCACCTGTATCGTGCAGTCGTCGGCAGCCGTGATGGCGATAACAATATTGCTATGCTCAACAGGTGTGTTGCCCATCTATCTGGGCATCGCCCTGGTGATGGGAGAGAACATAGGCACGACCGCTACAGCCAATCTTGCTGCATTGGGGGCCAACACTGAAGCGCGTCGTGCCGCTCTCGCCCATCTGTTGTTCAACGTCTTCGGCGTGATATGGGTGCTGTGCGTCTTCTATCCGTTTGTCGACATGGTGTGCGGCTTTGTCGGGTATGACCCCGAGGCTGGCGGACAGCGTGAGCGCCTGCCGGTAGTGCTGGCCATGTTCCACACTTGCTTCAATGTGGCCAACACCGCCCTGCTCATCGGTTTTATCCCCCAGATGGAGAAAGTCGTGCGCTGGATATTGCCAGGCAAGGAGAGTGATAGCACCGAGGAATTCAAGTTGCTGTACATCAAGTCCAACCTGATACAGACGCCCGAGATTGCCGTCATGCAGGCCCAGAAGGAGATTGCCCACTATGGCAAGCGCGTGCAGGACATGTTTGCCAAGGTGCAGGACATGATCAACGAGCGGGATGCCGATCGCATCGAACAGTTGCACCAGGACCTCGAGCGTGAGGAGGACGTCACCGACCAGGCCGAGATTTCCATCGCCCGCTTCCTCGAGCAGGTGAGCGACGGCCACTTGAGCGATGACTCCAAGATGAAGGTCAGGCAGATGCTGCGTGAGATAGGTGAAATCGAGAGCATCGGCGACTCGTGTTACCGCATGGCACGCACGATACAGCGGCGCGAGCAGCAGGGCAGGCAATTTGACGAGGAGCAGCAGCGGCACCTGGGCGAGATGGTCGGCATGTGCAACAATGCCTTGACCCAGATGAACCTCGTGCTGAGCGAGCCTCTTGACTCTCACGACCTGGGACAGTCCTACTACTACGAGAACAACATCAACAGCATGCGTGACCAGTTGAAGAGCGACAACACCCGGGCCGTCAATGAGCGCAAGTATGACTACGCCCTGGGCACCGCCTATAGTGACCTGGTCGGTGAACTGGAAAAACTCGGCGACTATGTCATCAACGTGGTCGAGGCCCGTTTTGGACAGATGTAATCAGGTTTGTGATTGCCAATTAGTGAATCTTTTGTATATTTGCACCTGTTATGATGAAGCAAAGGATATTAGTAGTAGATGACGAGCGCGACCTGTGCGAGATCCTGCAGTTCAACCTCGCGGCGGCTGGTTATCAGGCCGATGTCGCCTATTCGGGCCAGGAAGCCCTCGAGAAGGCCGTGTCACGCTATGACCTGCTCCTGCTCGACGTGATGATGCCTGGCATGTCGGGCTTTGAACTCGCCGACCGCCTCAGGAACAGCGCCGACACGGCCACCATCCCCATCATCTTTCTCACTGCCCTGGGCGACGAGAAGGACAAGTTGCATGGCTTTGACCTGGGAGCCGATGATTACATCTCCAAGCCCTTCTCGGTGCGCGAGGTGATGGCCAGGGTCAAGGCGGTGCTGGCCCGCACCAGCCCTGATGCCGGCAACGAGGCCACGCGATTGAGTTATGAGGGACTGGTGATGGACCTGAGCAAGATGACGGTGACCGTCGATGGCGAACCCGTGTCGCTGACCAGGACCGAGTTTGACCTGCTGCACCTGTTGCTGGGCAACCGCGGGCAGGTGTTCTCACGCCAGGATGTGCTCGACAGGGTGTGGCCGCGTGAGGTCGTTGTCACCGACCGCACGGTGGACGTGAACATCACCCGCATGCGCAAGAAGATCGGGCGCTACTCGTCCTGTATCGTCACCCGTCATGGGTTTGGCTACTTGTTTGTCGTGTGATGAGAAAATTGTCCGAAGGCAACAAGATGTTTATCAGCGTAATGGTGATTTTCATCATCTACGCTGGTATCTTTGTCCTGTTTGAGGACTATGACCGCTATTTCATCCGCCCGCTGGAGGAAACCAGCGACTGGCACCTGCTGCTGTTCTCTGCCGTGATGATGGCCGTCCTGGGAGTGATGCTCCACCGCTATGCCCGGCGCATGGACGACCGCATCAGCCGCGAGCAGGCCGATAAGGAAAACCAGATGCGCCGTGAACTCACCCAGAACATCGCCCACGAACTCAAGACTCCCGTGGCCAGCATCCTGGGCTACACCGACACAATGCTCGAGCACCCCGACATGGACTCCGGCGTGCAGCGGCAGTTCCTGGAACGCGCACAGTCCCAGGCCCGGCGCCTCACGGCCCTGCTGCAAGACCTCTCGACACTGAACCGCATGGACTATGCCGCCGACATGATAACGATGGAGCGCGTGGATGTGTCACGCATCGTGGCCGACATCGTCCGGGAGACAGCCCTGTCGGCTGAGCGCAGGCACATGACGGTGTATAATCATCTGCCCCAAGGTATTATCGTCGATGGAAACAAGTCATTGATATATAGTATCTTCCGCAACCTGATGGATAATGCGATCAACTATGCCGGAATGCACAAATCCATAGAGATCAGGGCTCAAGAAGGTGTTGACGAGTGGCATTTCACGTTTGCCGATAACGGCAATGGGGTGGGGGAAGAACACCTCTCCCGCATCTTTGAGCGCTTTTACCGGCTCGACAAGGGTCGCAGCCGTTCCCTGGGCGGGACTGGACTGGGACTTGCCATCGTCAAGAACGCCATTGTCCTGCATGGCGGCACAATCAAGGCGCAACCCGCCGAGGGGGGCGGACTGCGCTTCGATTTCTCCATCAAGAAATAATGTTACAGTTCGGCAGCGGACGCCAGTCAGGGCAATCAAGATTGATCAGTTGTTAGAAAAACCTGCGTGTCCTGGCGCCGTGGCGTGAGGCTGGGTGGTGTTACTCTGCTCAGTTGGCCCGGGCAATGTCAAAGCCGAGGCGCACGCCGTCATACTGCTTGCTCAAGTCACCCACCGTCTGGAGCGTGCTGTTGCCGCTCATGGCAGCAGCCACTTGAAGCACCTTCAAGAGGTTCTTGCTCTCGAAGGTGAGTCCCAGCCCGTGGGTCGTGCGGGTGACGTAGGCATTGGTCGAGAAGAGCATGGTCTTGAGCCTGAGGGTGCCTGTCGAGGCGTCATAGGTGTAGGTGCCGCTCAGGGGGATACCCTTGACCTTGCCGGCAAACTGGTGATCCTGGGTAAACTGGAACTGGGTGTTCTGGGAACTGATGCCCACAGCGTTATAGACGGGCTGCAGTTTCTCCTTGCAGTTCTCGGCGGCAATGGCGCCGCCAGCCTTGGCCAGCAGGTTCTCGCTGGTGAAGGCACAGGTGGGCTGGGTGTAATACCAGGTGCCGTAGAGTTCGCTCTCCTGGATCTTGATACTGCCGATGACGAGTCCCAGCAGGCCGTCAACCGTATTCTGCGAGCCCAGCGTGCCTAGCACACCTCCCAGGACGCCACCCAGGATGTCTCCCAGTCCGCCCCCGCTGCTCACACCCCCGTTGCCAGTATTCTCTCCGCCCAGTCCGCCCAGCAGGCCGGTCGTGCAACCTGAACACAACAGCATCACCGCTGTCAACATCATGCATAGTAGTTTTTTCATCATTTCTTCAGTTTTTATTGATAAGAATTCGTTGCTGTTTGCCGCAAATATATAATAAAAGTGTGGCATTTGGGCCAAATAATTGTTTTTTTTACTCATCGCCTGATGAAAAAGGTGAATAAAAAGAGACGGCAGTGTAGTTTTTTGCCATTGTGGTGCGTCTATATGTTAAAGAAGGATTACCTTTGCAATGGACCGCTTCATGCGGTAACCGATTGCAGGAATTGACTAACATAATTATTTGTTTATGGCATTTTTGGATATAAATAATGTAGTGAAACGGTATGAGGGCCATACCGCCCTGGCTGGTGTTTCCATGCAGGTGCCCCAAGGGTGCATCTATGGCCTGCTGGGGCCCAACGGTGCCGGCAAGAGCACGCTCATACGCATCATCAACCGCATTATCGCTGCCGACGAGGGCACTGTCACCCTCAATGGCAAGGCGATGACCGATGATGACATTGTCCACATCGGCTATCTGCCCGAGGAACGGGGACTGTACAAGAAGATGAAGGTGGGCGACCACATCGTCTATCTGGGCCGCCTCAAGGGCATGACCAAGGCCGATGCAGTGGCCTCGATGCACTGGTGGCTCGACCGCTTTGACCTCAAGGAGTGGGAAAACAAGAAGGTGGAGGCCCTGTCCAAGGGCATGCAGCAGAAGGTGCAGTTCATCGCGACCGTCATCCACCGCCCGCCGTTGCTCATCTTTGATGAGCCGTTCTCGGGATTTGACCCCGTGAATGCCGAGCAGTTGAAGGTCGAGATCCTGGCCCTGCGCGACCAGGGCAGCACCATCCTGTTCTCGACCCACAACATGGCGTCGGTCGAGGAGGTCTGCCAGCAGATTACCCTGCTCAACCACTCCCATGTGGTCCTCACCGGCAGCGTGGACGAGGTGAAGCAGCAGCACAAGAAGAACATCATTGCCGTGCAGTCGCCCGACACCATCGAGCCCAACGCCGCCCTGTTCACCTTGTTGCCCCCCGATCCCGTCAAGCATGACACCCGCATCAAACTCGCCCAGGGCGTGCAGGTGCGCGACGCCATCTCATGGCTCAATGAGCACTACAGGCTGACCGGCTTCACCGAGGTGTTGCCCAGCATGAATGAAATATTTATCGAGACTGTCAAATCTAAAAACAACGAGAACAATGGATAAACTTCGCCTCATCATCGCCCGTGAATACATGTCGATTGTCGGGCGCAAGTCATTCATCATCCTGACCTTGTTGCTGCCGTTCCTCATCGTCTTTATCGGTGCGATTCCCATCCTGATGGAGTATCTGAACAACAGCGGCGACCAGACGCAGCAGATCGCCGTTATCGACGAGACGGGGAAGTATGCCTCGGCCCTGCAGAGCGATAACCTGTACAATTTTGTTGCCATCAAGGGCGACACGGTGACCGACGCGCGTGAGTTCTATGACAAGGCCAACGGCAGCATCACAGCCATCATCGTCATCCCGCGGGATGTGGAGACGAGTGCCCAGGTCAACATCTATAGCGAGGGCACCATTCCGCCGGCGCTGGTCATGAGCGTGGACAACGCCTTGACCGACACGATCCAGAAGGCGCGCCTCGCCGCTGCAGGCATCCCTAACCTGCAGCAGATCATCGACGAGACCCACATCAACCTGAATGTGCGCAATGTCACTTGGCAGCAGGACGGCAACGAGCAGGAGGCCTCGACCGATGCCGCGATGGCCCTGGGCATGATACTGGCCTTTATCATCTACATGTTTGTCATCTTCTATGGCCAGATGATCATGAACAACGTGATAGAGGAGAAGACCAACCGCATTGTCGAGGTGGTCGTGAGCAGTTGCCGCCCGTTCCACCTGATGCTGGGCAAGATCATTGGCGTGGGCCTTGCCGGATTGACCCAGATGGCCATCTGGATTGTGCTCCTCTCTGTTGTGGGCACGGTGGCTGGCAGTGCCCTGGGACTCTCGGGTGCCGCCATGACGCCCGATGTGGCCGCCGCAGGGGTGGATCCCGAGATGGTTGATGGCGCCATGTCCCAGGTGGTGCGCCAGGCGCTGTCCATCAACTACACCCCCATCGTCATCAACTTTGTGCTCTACTTCATCGGTGGATACTTGCTCTACAGCGCCATCTTTGCCGCGCTAGGCTCGGCTGTGGACCAGGCGAGCGACGCATCCCAACTGTTGTGGCCCGTGATGATTCTCGTCATCATCGCCATCTATGCCGCGATGGGCTGTATGACCAACCCCAATGGTCCCATGGCCTTCTGGTGCTCGATCATACCGTTCACGTCACCCATTGTGATGATGATTAGGTTGCCCTATGACATTCCGCTGTGGCAGATGGTGTTGAGCCATGTGCTGCTGTTTGGCACAGCCCTGGCCATCGTGTGGGTCGCCGCACGCATCTACCGCCGTGGCATTCTCCACTATGGCAAGAAGGTCTCTTTCCTCGACCTGTTCAAGTGGATCAAGTAACCGCAATAAATAATGGCAATGATATAGATGTTGGCCCGAACCCTGCGGGGCTAATCCTGATTTCACGAATTAATTGTATTAATCACGAATAGTTTTAAGTATATTTTTAGTGAAATACGTTTTCTTAGCGAAATTAGAGCATTAAAATAACTTTCAGGGCCAACTGCCATATCAATCCCTAAATAATTGTTGATAACATGAGAATTGTGATACAACGGGTGACCCAAGCGTCGGTCACCATCGATGGCAAAATGCACAGTGCCATCGGTCACGGCATGATGGTGCTGGTGGGCGTGCGCGAGGGCGATACCCTCGACGACATGCGCTGGCTGGCCCAGAAGACTGTTAACCTGCGCATCTTTGACGACGAGCAGGGTGTGATGAACCGCAGTATCCTCGATGTCGGCGGCGAGGTGCTGGCCGTCAGCCAGTTCACCCTCAACGCCTCGACCAAGAAGGGTAACCGCCCGAGTTATATCCATGCGGCAGGGCATGATCTGGCAGTTCCCCTCTATGATGCCTACTGTGACGAACTGGCACAACTGCTGGGCAGGCCCACGCAACGCGGCGTCTTCGGTGCCGAAATGCAGGTGGCGCTCGTCAACGACGGCCCGGTAACCATCATCATCGACAGCCGCCTCAAGGAATAAGGGGACCCACCCGATCGCGTCCTGATGTCCCCACATCAGCGAGTAGTGCAAACCCCCTCCTCGGGGTTTGCACTACTTTGCCGTTCATGGCATTTCTTGCCGATTATCACAAAAAAAAGTCGTTGAATTCGCCACTTTTTGGCAAATCGCCGCCGTTATAACCATCATTACCGATTACCAGATCTATGGCCCCAACACATTATTAAATTATAAATGACAGAATGATTAAAAAAATGTGAATGAATACAAGTATTAAAAAAAAATATTATCTTTGCAATTCGGATGATTAAAAAACTGACGTTTATAGGGCTCATTATCAGTGTGCTGGCGATGGTTTTCGCTGGTTGCAACGATTCTGTCAGTCATGATGAGCGTCTGATGGAGGCCGACAGCCTGTTGCGCGATAGCGGGACACGCCCCGTGGCCCTGGATTCCTTGACCGCCATCACTGCTCAGACCTTGACCAGTGATGCCGACAAGGCTTATCATTCACTGCTCGTCACTCAGGCCCGGTACTTGAATTATATCCGTTTTACTGCCGCCGACGACAGCGTCATCAATATAGCGGTAGATTTCTTCAAGCACCGTAGCGGTGATACAGAGAAACTTACCCGCTCCTATCTCTATAAGGGCACCGTCATGGAGGACCTGGGCAGGCCCGACTCGGCAATCTATTATTACAAGAGTGCCGAGGCATCGGCTGGACAGGACGACCCGTTTAACCGGGGCTACGCGCAGTACCGGATGGGCAAACTCTATACCAATAATCAAGCCTACGACGGACGCGAGATTGAGAAACTGGAAGCGGCAGTGGCAAGTTTCCGCGAGGCCGGGGATAACCATTACCTCATGATGAGCCTCAAGGACCTGGGCGCGCAATACCGTTACAGGAAGGCCGAGTTGGCCGAAGAGACGTTGAATGAGGCCATTGCGCTGGCCGAGAAGGAGGAGTCGCCCTCCAATCTCATCTCGTGCCTCAACACGCTGGCCTATCTCTACTTCATGCAAGGCGAGAAGGATAAATCCTATAATTACAAGGCCTACGAGCAGTTGCAGCGCATCAAGGCGTTGAAACTCGATGGCTTAAACGTGGGGGTATATACGACATTCGCCTCGGTGTATGCCAACCTGGGCAAGCCCGACTCGGCCGAGTGGTTTCTCCAACTGGCACGCCAACAGCAGAATAATGACTCGGCACTGCGTCATTCCAATGTCTATCTTGAATCGTTGAGCCAGGTGGCTAAGGCCAAGGGCGACCTGCTGGACTACTTCAGGCTGAGCCACGAGTGTGACAGCAATTCCTTCTCGGCAATCAGGAATTCTGACATTGTCAACATCATGTACTCTGAACTCAGTTTTGACCAGAAGCATCAGAGTGAGTTGGAACATGCCCGCCGCGTGCGCAACTACATCCTCTTCAGCATCGTGGCATTCGTTATCCTGTCGTTGCTCCTGCTGGCCTTCCTGCTCTACCGGCGTTCCCACCGCTACGACCAGTTGGTCATCGAACTCAAGGACCAGTCCCAGAACCAGATGAACAACTTGACCGACCTGCAGAACAACATCAGCGAGATGAAAATCAACGACGAACGTCTCAAGGGATTCATCTTGTCCCACACGAGCATGATGCGCGACATGATTGAGGCCTGCTACCATGAGCCCAACAACCGCATTACCGAGAATGTGAAGCGCATCGTCAAGTTCCAGGACAGCAACCGCGAGAACTGGGAGAAACTCTACGACTACATCGATCTTGAGCACAACAACATCATGACGCTCACCCGTGAGAATTATCCCCAACTCAACGACCGCGACCTGCTGTTGCTCGCCCTCACCTGCATGGGGTACTCCTACATCCAGACGGCGATCGTCATGGGCTACTCCAATGCCACCAGCGTGAGCGTCCTCAAGCAGCGACTGGCCCGGAAGATGAATCTCGATTGCTCGCTCAATGAGTATATCGACCGGTACAGCACCCGGAAATGATAGCATAACCGCAAGAAATCCCCTTTTTCGGGGGGTAAAAACGTGACCTAAAAAAGTGTATTATAAATATTTTGATACATCGTTGATATTCAAGTAATTAAAATTGCATTGTATTACGAAAAAATTTGGTCAATTCGACTTTTGACTGTAACTTTGCAACAGAAAATCTAAACATATTTTGTCAAAATCTAAACATTGCATCAATTATGAAACGGATTTACATCATACTGACACTATCCATCGTCTGCTGCATGGCGGCGATGGCTCAAAATAGACCAGACATTGCTCACCAGACTACGGGAGAGGATCGTTATAAAAAGCAATTTGGTTACAGTGAAAGACCAGTTGTGTACTACGATTCCGATAGGAAGGTGATTGAAATATTAGGCTCTGCGGAGTATTACAACGTGTTTTTTAACTCCCAAACGACCGATTTCGTTTGGGTTGTCACGGCCTACGGGCCCTACGATGAGATAAGCGTAATGGGCTTGCTGGACGGCGTTTATACGATGACAGTGTCAACACCTGTCGGCACGTCCTTTGTATGGACCTTCAGGAAAGGCACCGAATCTGACCTGCAACCCAGTGGCCTGGGGTCCATCATTCAACCCAAATCGGTTGTGGGCAACAGCGCATTGGACCTATTGTTCGAAACTATGTAGAGAAAAATGTTTAGATTTTATAATAATTAGTAATCCTTAGATTTAAGGAAAAACACACATCATCATCCAAATAACTACCTGCCACCATCCATGGCGGGCAGTTATTTTTTTACCCCGGCCTATCGGGTCGAAATTTTTCAAAAAAGTCCCATTTCAACGACTTTTTTTTTGATTTTTACTATGGATTCCGGTAGCACTTCAGGGAGGGTGATGTTTCCGCTATAAACCGTGTGCTTCCCGCCTCATGGCGCGGTAACTGTTCACCCAAAACGCATAATCACAAATTCTCGCCCTAAGTAGCGTGACCGCTAAGTCTTTCATATTAAGGATTTATCATTTGCTCTCAACAGGGATCGGAGAATTGCCTATCAGAATCACGAAATAAATGAATATCAGGAGAACGCAATGTAAACACCTTATAAATAATGTCTTAGCGCTTCGCGACATTGTGTGACTTGAGGTCGCTGAATAGTTACACGGCGAGGACGCCTTGTTAATAGTTTTTTTGAAAGAATCACATTCCTTATCACGCCTATGTGAAAAATAATAGTTACTTTTGCAACTTGTGTAGTAAGCGGTACTACCTAAACTTTATTTTGAATCTATGATTAACCTGAGTGTAAATGTGAATAAGATTGCCACACTGCGCAATGCGCGTGGCGGTAACATACCCAATGTGTTGCAGGTAGCGATGGATTGTGAGCGCTTTGGCGCTGACGGCATCACTGTGCACCCCCGTCCTGATGAGCGTCACATCCGCCGCAGCGACGTGTTTGACTTGCGCCCCGCGGTGCGCACCGAGTTTAATATCGAGGGCTATCCCAGCGAGCAGTTCATGGAACTGGTCCTCTCGGTAAAGCCCACCCAGGCGACGCTCGTTCCCGACGCCCCCAACGTGCTCACCTCGTCGGCAGGCTGGGATGTGGCCCCCAACATGGAGTTTCTCACCGGCATCGTTGACAGGCTCAAGGAGGCAGGCATCCGCACCAGCATCTTTGTGGGCACCGACCTGGACAACATCCGCGCCGCGGCAAGCACTGGCGCCGACCGTGTCGAGTTATTCACTGGCCCCTTTGCCGAGGAGTTTGACAACGACCCCGAGGGCGCTGTCGCCCCGTTTGCCGCTGCTGCCGTTGCGGCCCACAGTGTCGGCATGGGCCTGAACGCCGGTCATGACCTGAATCTGCACAACCTCAAGTTCTTCCAGCAGCACGTTCCGCACCTCATGGAAGTCTCGATCGGTCATGCCCTCATCAGCGATGCCCTGTACCTGGGCCTCGAGGCGACAATCAAGGCTTACAAGGACTGCTTAAAATAAAACCCGTGTTTTCACGTTGTTAATTATAAAGAAATAACCAAATAACCAACTAACGAATCGACATGTCAATTCTCAACATGATTCTCGCCCAAGTTACGCCTGCCGACACGATGGTTCAGCAGGCCGCCGACACCCTGCAGCAGGCCATGGACAGCGCCGCTCAGGTTGTTACCGATAGCGCTGCTGCCGTTGCAGCCGCTACAGCCCCCGTTGCTGCCGAACCCGTTGTCAAGGAACTCTCGGTTTGGGATCTGACCATGGCAGGCGGATGGCTCATGATTCCGCTGGCACTGCTGGCCATCGTGAGCATCTACATCTTCTTTGAGCGCCTGTTTGCCATCAACCGCGCCAACCGTCAGGATAAATCCTTCATGGAACGCATCAAGGAGTACATCCACCGCGGTGACGTGGATCAGGCCCTGAAACTGTGTCAGGACACCAACACCCCCTACTCGCGCATGATTGAGAAGGGCGTGACCCGCATCGGCCGCCCGATGAACGACGTGCTCGTCTCAATCGAGAACGTGGGCAATATGGAGATTGCCAAACTCGAGAAGGGCTTCAACTGGCTGGCCACCACGGCTGCCGGTGCCCCGATGATCGGTTTCTTGGGTACGGTGTTAGGTATGGTACAGGCCTTCTTCCAGTTGGCCAGCGCCGGCAATAACAGCAATGTGACCATCCTGGCCAGCGGCATCTATCAGGCCCTGGTGACCACGGTTGCGGGTCTGATTGTCGGCATTATCGCCCTGTTTGCCTACAACTACCTCACCTCGCGTGTCAACAAGGTGATGAACAAACTCGAGGGCAAGACGATGGAATTCATGGACCTGCTCAACGAGCCGGCTAAGTAATCACCACATCACACTATCTGCGCTTTATGGCACTCAAGAGGCAACACAAAACCCTGTCGATGTTCAGCATGGCATCGATGACCGACGTCATCTTCCTGCTGCTCATCTTTTTCATGGTCACTTCGACGTTTGTATTCCCATCGGCGTTGGAAGTGAATCTGCCGCAGAGCAGCGAGCAGACGGCCATCAAGCCCTCGACACGCATCTATGTTGACAAGAACCTGAACATGTATGCGACCCAGACGAGTGATACTGGCGAGAGCGACCTCTTGCCCATCGCTCCCGAGCAACTCGAAGGCTTCATGCAGGCCCTGAAGGCCGGCAACCCCAATGAGTTTGTAGCCGTCTATGCCGACGAGGAAGTCAATTACGGCAAGATTGTCGAGATCCTGGACAAGGGGTCCAAGCAAGGCGTGAAAATCGTCCTGGCCACCAAGCCCAGCGAGGCGACTTTCGGCCCGCAAAACGCCGACCCCGCCGCCCAACCGTCGCCAGCCGAAATCAGCAACCAGTAACGCATCACTACGATGGAAGAAGATCGCCGCAAATATAGCCTATGGGCTCTCTTGCTCACCTTGCTCATCACGGTGGGCACGCTGGCGTTGTTGCTGCGCTTCACCTTGCGGTATGAGCAGGATCCCAACATGCTCGACGTCACGCAACTGGCGCAGGACTCCATCTTGTTTGGCGGTGACTATGTGATGCTGGGTAACACCATGGACAATATCCAGAACGACCTCATGGACCAGGAGACAGCCGACCCCAGCGCTTCGCCCGAGGAAGGTGACGACCCCGACATTGAGGCCGATGACATGGAAGATGCCGGTGAGGTGAACCACAAGACCCCGCCGCTCATTACCCAGAAGACCGAGTCGCCACACAAGGTGAAAGAGCAACCCAAGGAGGCCGAACCCAAGAAGTCCGGCCCCACCAAGCAGAATGACAAGGTGGTCGAGAAACCCAAGGCCAAGAACAAGAACGCCGAGGCCCAGGAGACCAAGGCCAAGAATACCAGCGAGCAAAAGACCACTGCCAGCAATGCCACCAACAACAGGGTGAAGAACGCCTTCGGTAACGGCAGCGGCAATGGCGGTGGCCATCAGGGCTCGGCAAGCGGTAACTCCAATCAGGGAGTCCTTGCCGGCAAGCCCGGCATCGGCGGACTGGTGGGTTATACCCTCGACTACTGGGCCAAACCGGTGCCCAACAGCAAGTGGTCGGGCCGTGTGGTCGTCCGCGTCACGGTCAATCCCCGCGGACAGGTCACCAAGGCCAGTGCCGTGAGCGCTACCGGCGACCTTGCGTCGCATCCCGAGGTGCGCCGTGCCTGTGAGCAGGCGGCCCTCAAGTCGCGTTTCTCGGTACCCAAGAACACCATGACCGAGGGCATCGGCACGGTTACCTACATCTGGCATTGATCGTCATGAATCATGCCGCACTTGTAACGATGGACGTTCCGCAACGGGGCGTCCATTGGCATTTTCATCAGGACCATAATCGGCTTTTCGTGCCCCTTCATTGAATTGTCGAGGCATATTGTTGAAAAAATTTTGGAATCTAGCAGATTGCCATTACCTTTGTTAAAGCATTATTCCGAGGAGACGATATGACTATTTTCAGCAAGCAGACCAAGCAGGAGACCATCATCTACACCACGGTGTGGATTATCCTCTTTCTGGCCCCTGTCGTCATGTTGATATTTAACTATGACTCGGCCCACCCTATCTGGGTGAAGCGGGGTCTGATGGACTCTTTCAACGGTCTGCTGCTATTTCTGGTCGTCTTTCTTATCCACAATCACGTGCTGGCACCCATGCTGTTGAACCACCGCAAGGTGTATCATTACCTTGCAGGGGTTGTTGTCGTTGTCTCCCTGTTCCAGATGGTGCATTGTGTCTATCACCCTGATGGCCCGCGCCCGCTCGACAAGGCCGACAAGCCCACGAGCATGATGCCTCCGCCTCCAGACCGGCCCACTCATGGGCGCCCGCCCATCAACAGGCACGACTTGACGATGTTCACCATCGTCATCATGATGATTGGCGCCAACCTGGGTGTGAAGATTTACTGCCGCAGCGAGGAGGAGAAGAAAAACCTGGCCAAACTCAAGGAACAGAGCCTCAAGCAGGAACTGGACTACCTGCGCTATCAGATCAATCCTCACTTTATCATGAACACCCTCAATAATATCCATGCCCTGGTGGATATTGACCCCGAGCAAGCCAAGGACAGCATCGTGGACATGTCCCGCATGATGCGCTACCTGCTCTATGACAGCGACAGCAGTTATGTCACCTTCAACAATGCCCTGACGTTTCTCAAGAAGTATCTCAACCTGATGAAACTGCGCTACACCGATCAGGTGAACGTCAATCTGGATGTGCCCGATAACGGCCCCGATGATATCGTGATAGCGCCGCTGGTGTTTATCCCCTTTGTGGAGAACGCCTTCAAGCACGGTGTGTCCTATGACAAGCCTTCGAGCATTGATGTGGATATCGAGAAAAAGGATGGCCGTCTGCTCTTCCATTGCCACAACACCAAGAGCAACGCCAAGCATGAATATGGGGGTGTGGGCTTGAACAATGTGACCAAGCGTCTAGAACTCATCTACGGCAACGACTATTCCCTGGATATCAATGACATGGATGATTCCTATGACGTGTTGCTCAACTTGCCTGTTCGCCGGGCCGATGACTTTAAGGCCAGGCAGGAGACGCCTTAGCAATGAACCTGCAAGAAAGCATTAATAATTAAAAAAACAGAGAAAGGCTATGAATGTAAAGTGTATTGCAATCGATGATGAGCCCCTAGCGCTCAAGAAACTTGTTACCTATATCAACAAGATTCCTTATCTGGAACTTGTCGCGCAGTGCCACAGTGCCATCGAGGCCCAGAAGGTTGTCAGTGAAGTTGAGGTGGATGCCCTCTTTCTGGACATCAACATGCCCGACCTCAACGGTCTTGATTTCGCCAAATCCTTGAATCCACATGGGAGCAAGGGGCCGGTCATGGTGTTCACAACCGCCTATAGCGAGTATGCCATCGAGGGCTATAAGGCCAATGCCGTCGGCTATCTGCTCAAGCCCTACGGCTTCGATGAGTTTGAGGCCGTGGCCATGAAGGTGCGCGACGTGTGTGAAATCAGGCAGCAGGCCATGACCGATGTCACCACCCAGGTCAATGATGACGGCATCATCTTTGTCAAGAGTGACTACAAGATTGTGCGCATCGGCATCAGCCACATCCGCTATATCGAGGCCATGAGCGAGTACTTGAGGATATCATGTGACGACAAGGAGAAACCGGTAATCATCCTCTTCAGCATGAAGAAAATTGAGGAGCATCTGCCGTCCAATCTGTTTATGCGCATTCATCGGTCATTCATCATCAACCTGGACAAGATCAGTGAGGTGAAGAAAAACCATATCGTTCTTGAGGATGGAGTCTCCCTGCCCATCGGTGACAACTACAAGGACACCTTCATGAACTACCTGAGCAAGAAAATGCTCTCCAAGTGACGACGATTATCTGCAAAAAGTAATTATATTTTTTCTCATAGCTTTTCCAGGGTGGCTAACGCGTGATGCGCACAGCCACCCCATTTTTTTTTGCCGTCAATGGCAAGCCGAAAACCATGCCCGAATCTCGCCGAAACCGCTGGGAGGCAATATTTATTGTCATGTCGTTGTCAGATAGAGAGATTTTTTGTAATTTTGCACGTTTTTAAGCGATTATAATTTCTTATTCAAGACTATGAATATTTCCTATAAATGGCTCAAACGCTATATTGATACCGACCTGACACCTGATCAGGTGGCCGAGGCGCTGACCTCGCTGGGTCTGGAAGTGGGAGCAGTGGAACAAGTGGAAACCATCAAGGGCGGCCTGCGTGGACTGGTTGTTGGTCAGGTAGTTACCTGTATCGACCATCCCAATAGCGACCACCTGCACATCACTACCGTCAACCTGGGTGACGGTGGCGAACCTGTGCAGATCGTCTGCGGCGCGCCCAATGTGGCCGCCGGCCAGAAGGTCATTGTGGCCACCATCGGCACCAAACTCTATGACGGCGACAAGGAATTCACCATCAAGCGTTCCAAGATGCGCGGCGAGGAGTCCCTGGGCATGATCTGTGCCGAGGACGAGATCGGCGTGGGCACCAGCCATGACGGTATTATCGTCCTGCCCGAGGACGCTGTCGTGGGTACCCCTGCTGCCGAGTATTATGGCATCGAGGATGATTACCTCATCGAGGTTGACCTCACCCCCAACCGCATCGACGGCGGCTCGCACTATGGCGTGGCTCGCGACCTGGCGGCCTGGATGAAGCGTCACGGCATGGACGGCAACCTGCATCGCCCCAGCGTCGAGGAATTTGCCATCGACCGCAAGGATGGCGGTATCCCTGTCACTGTCGAGAATGCCGAGGCCTGCCCGCGCTATGCGGGTCTGACGGTGCGCGGCGTGAAGGTGCAGGAGAGCCCCAAGTGGCTGCGTGACCTGTTGCTGGCTGTGGGACAGCGTCCCATCAACAACATCGTGGATATCACCAACTATATACTGCTGGGCACTGGACAACCCATGCACTGCTTTGACCTGAGCAAGGTCAAGGGGGACCGCATCGTGGTAAGGACCGTGGAGCCGGGCACCAAGTTTGTCACGCTGGATGGCGTGGAGCGCACGCTCACCGACCGCGACCTGATGATCTGCAACGGCGAGGAGCCGATGTGCATCGGTGGCGTGTTCGGCGGTCTTGACTCGGGTGTGACCGAGGCCACGACCGACGTCTTCCTGGAGTCGGCCTATTTCCATCCCACGTGGATACGCAAGACGGCTCGCCGCTTTGGCCTGAACACCGATGCGTCGTTCCGCTTTGAGCGTGGCATCGACCCCAATAGTGTCATCTATAACCTGAAACTTGCCGCCATGCTCGTCAAGGAGTTGGCCGGTGGAGAGATCTGTGGCGACATCATCGATGTCAAGGAGCACGATTTCCCCGGTTTCCCCGTTGAGTTGCACTATGACTATGTGAAGCGCCTCATCGGCAAGGAAATCCCCCATAACGAGATACGCGACATCGTCAAGAGCCTCGAGATGGAAATCACGGCCGAGGACGAGGAGAAGATGCAACTTGTCGTGCCCCCCTATCGCGTGGACGTGCAGCGCCCCTGTGACGTCGTGGAGGACATCCTGCGCGTGTATGGCTACAACAATGTCGAGTTCACCAGCGAGGTGCACAGCAGCCTATCGAACAAGACCGATGTGGACTTCCGCGACGACAAGCAGGAAATTGTGAGCAACCAGTTGACCAGTGTGGGCTATCACGAGATCATGAACAACTCGCTCACGGTGGGGGCCTACTATGAGGGCTTGACAACCTATCCTGCCGACCTTTGCGTCAAGATCATGAACCCGCTGAGCAGCGACTTGAACGTCATGCGCCAGACGCTGCTGTTTGGCGGCTTGGAGAGCATCGCTCGCAATATCAACCACAAGAATCCCAACCTGCGGCTCTATGAGTTTGGCAACGTCTATAGCCATGACGGCAGCATCAGCCAGGAGGAGAAGGCCCTTGCACCCTACAGCGAGAGCACCCAGATGGCCATGTGGCTCACCGGTAACAATCATGACGAGTCCTGGGCCGACAAGGTGAGGGCACTCAACGTCTATGACTTGAAGGCCGACTTGGAGAACATGCTCGTGAACCTGGGCGTGAACTTGGCCGACTTGACGGTGGAGCAGTATGAGGACGACACGGTGAACCCGGCCCTGCGCTACAGCAACCGTGGCGGCAAGACCGTGGCTGTGATGGGCGTTGTGGACGAGGCGCTGGCCAAGCGCTTTGATGTGGATCAACCGGTCTATTACGCTCAGGTGAACTGGAACCTCGCTTGCAAGATGGCCATGAAGAAGGACATCAAGTACAGCGACCTGCCCAAGACGCTGCCCCTGCGCCGCGACCTGGCGTTGCTGGTTGACCGCGAGGTGACCTATGACGACATCCGCCGCGTGGTCGAGGCCAGCGAGAAGAAACTCTTGAAGTCGATGACGCTGTTCGACGTCTATGAGAGCAACAAACTGGAGGCTGGCAAGAAGTCCTATGCCATCAGCATGATTCTGCAGGACAACGAGAAGACCCTCAACGACAAGCAGATCGATGCCATCATGAACAAGATCATCAAGAATCTCGAGACCCAGTTGGGCGCAAAACTCAGGTGATCAATCCTGACAGGCGACGGTAATCGCACTTAAAAACTTAAAACTCACAACTTAAAACTTAATAATACAAAACAATGGGAAGAGCATTTGAATACCGCAAAGCAAGAAAGATGAAACGCTGGGGCAGCATGTCCCGCACCTTTACCAGAATCGGCAAGGAAATCACCATCGCTGTCAAGGCTGGTGGCCCCGACCCCGAAGGTAACTCCCGCCTGCGCGCGTTGATCGCCAATGCCAAGGCCGCCAATATGCCCAAGGAGAACATCGAGCGCGCCATCAAGCGTGCCAGTGAGAAGGATGCTGGCGACTACAAGGAGGTGATCTATGAGGGATTTGCCCCTCATGGCATTGCTGTGCTGGTCGAGACCGCTACCGACAACACAACCCGCACCGTTGCCAACCTGCGCAACTACTTCAACAAGAAGGGCGGCAGCCTGGGCAACTCGGGCAGTGTGGCCTTCATGTTCAGCCACAAGTGCTACTTCCATGTGGCACCCAAGGACGGCGTTGACCCCGATGAACTCGAGTTGGAACTCATCGACTGCGGTGCCGAGGAATTTGCCATCGACGAGGAGGAGATGCTCGTTTCGGGCGACTTCGCTGCCAATGGCGACATCATGAAGTACCTTGAGGACAACGGCTTTGAAATCAAGAGCAGTGAGTTCGTCTATGAGCCTGCCGACTACAAGGACCTCAACGAGGCCCAGCGTGCCGAGGTAGAGGCCCTGATCGAGGTGCTCGAGGAGGATGACGACGTGCAGAACGTCTTCACCACCATGGCCGAGGGTGAGGGCGGCGAGGAGGAGTAATCCCCCAGTCCCATCATTCTTAATCATCATCACGATGGCGGTTTCAAGTTGATCTTGAGGCCGCCGTCGTGTTATATGCCTTTGCACCCTGTTCTGGCGTGCCTCCACGGGCATTGGTGGCCCTGTGGTCGATTTGCTGCGATTTGCACAGGCCGGAATAATTCTGTATCTTTGCCCAAAACTAATAAAAATGGCAAGGTTATGTTAGCGAGGACGATTGCAGCAGCGGTTCATGGCATTGATGCCATCAAGGTGGAGGTCGAAGTCACGGTCGATTGGGGATCAGGCTTCATGATTATCGGTCTGCCCGACACGGCCGTCAAGGAGAGTGCCGAGCGTGTGAGATGCGCCATTCAGCAGGCAGGATTTGACTTCCCGGGCAAGAAGGTGATGATCAATATGACGCCTGCCGACATCAAGAAGGAAGGCTCTGCCTATGACCTGCCGCTCGCCATCGGCATCCTGGCTGGCGACGAGAAAATAGCCCCCAACCGGCTCGACCGATTCATGCTCATGGGCGAACTCTCGCTTGATGGCAGCCTGAGGCCCATCAAGGGTGCCTTGCCCATGGCGATACTGGCGCGTGAACTTCACCTGGACGGTTTCATCGTGCCGCGGGCCAATGCCCTCGAAGCGGCCGTGGTCAACAAACTCAACATCTACGGTGTGGACAACCTCATCGAGGTCGTGCAGTTCCTCAATGGCGAAATCGAGTTGCAGCCCACTGTCGTGGACACCCGCGCCGAGTTTGCCAAGGCCCAGGGCATCTTCCCCTATGACTTTGCCGACGTCAAGGGCCAGGAGAACGTCAAGCGCGCCTTTGAGGTAGCCTGCGCTGGAGGACACAACATCCTGCTCGTGGGTAGTCCTGGCTCTGGCAAATCGATGATGGCCAAGCGCTTGCCGTCCATCATGCCGCCGCTCACGCTCAGTGAGGCCCTCGAGACGACCAAGATACACAGCGTGGCGGGAAAACTCCCGCAGGGCACCACGTTGATGACCGTGCGTCCCTTCCGCAGCCCGCATCACACCATCTCGCCAGTCGCCCTCGTCGGTGGCGGCAGTTACCCCATGCCTGGTGAAATCAGCCTCGCCCACAATGGTATCCTCTTTCTCGATGAACTACCTGAGTTCAATCGCAGTGTGCTGGAGGTCATGCGGCAGCCGTTAGAGGACCGTGTGATTACCATTAGCCGAGCCAAGTATTCGACCGAATACCCTGCCTCGTTCATGCTTGTGGCGTCGATGAATCCGTGCCCGTGCGGGTACTATGGGCACCCCAAGAAGAAGTGCGTCTGCAACGAGTACCAGCGAACGCATTACATGAGCAAGATTTCGGGCCCCCTGCTCGACCGCATCGACTTGCAGATCGAGGTACAGCCCGTCGATTTCGACCAGATGTCCAGCAAGGCCCCGGGCGAACCCAGCGCCGCCATCCGCCAGCGCGTCATTGCCGCCAGGATGCTCCAGGAACGCCGCTTCAAGGACGAACCCGGCATCCACTGCAACGCCCAGATGACCCCGTCCCTGCTGCACAAATACGCCGAGCCCAACACCGCCGGCCTGGAGAAACTGCGCGACGCCATGGAACGCATGAACATGTCCGCCCGCGCCTACGACCGCATCCTCAAAGTCGCCCGCACCATCGCCGACCTCGAAGGCACCGCCGACGTCCTCGACCACCACATCATGGAAGCCATCGCCTACCGCAACCTCGACCGCCCCACCTACATGGGCTCCAACATATAATACTGAAAATCTGAAGTACCGCTTCAGGTTTTCTGTTTTCACTTCGCAGGTAGATTGCCTCTCTCAATTTGTCACTTGTCGCCGTAGTGTCCCTTGAGGGAGATGACAAAGACGGTGATGATGTCTTCCTCGATTTTATAGATGAGGCGCGAGGCTTTGTTGATTCTGCGGCTCCAGTAACCCTCAAGGTCGCCTTTTAATTGCTCGACTTTGCCAGTACCTGTCGTGGGGTGTTCGCACAGTTCTTCGAGCAGTGCAGCGATTTTCAGCAGCGTTTTCTTTTGACCCGACTTCCGCCATTCATCAAGGTGACGCTCTGCCTCGGGTGTCAAGACCAGTTTGTATCTCATAAGCCCAGCCGCTCACGTATTTCATCGATGGTGTATGCTTTGCCCTTGCCATCGTCCATCTCTTGAATGCCGCGGCGCACCGATTCCATGTTCTCGGCATCGTCAAACCACTTGTCACCCGATGGCGAAGGGTTCTCACGCACCTCAATCGTGACGCTATTGGCCTTAGCAATCAAGAGTTGCTCGATATAGGCTTTCAGGCTACGGCCCTGGGCAACTGCCATCAGCGAGAGTTTTTGCAACACGTCCACCGGCAGGTCAATATTTTTGCGTTTAATTGTCGTTTCCATATTCGTCATATTTTCTTTTTTCGCTGCAAAGATATATAATATATTTTATATACACAATATATCTTTGTGCTGAAAGTCATGTCATGACCGACCGCATCCACTGGGGTCGCCTGCACCATCGCCGACCTCGACGGGATCTCAAACAACTGATTAGTCTGAATTTTCTGATAGCATCCGCACACTGGGCCTGCGCCGACGTCCTCGACCACCACTGCAGGGCCGCACATCAGCCTACCGCAACCTCGACCGCCCCACCTATATGGGATCCACGTTATAAATAAAGAACTATGCTTGACCAAGAAAAAAATATCATCATCTACCGCACTGCCGATGGTCGTGTATCAGTAGCGCTGTTGGTCCATGACGGCAAGATTTGGGTCAACCAACAGCAGATGGCAGAACTTTTTGCCACCTCCAAGCAAACGGTTAGTTATCATATAGCTAATATTCTGAAAGAAAATGAATTAACTCATGATTCAGTTGTCAAAGATTTTTTGACAACTGCCGCTGACGGCAAGAGTTACAACGTATTTGCAGTTCCTTGAAGATGATTATTACGATAGAGTTATATTCTTTTAATTTCGATAAAACGTGTTTAATAATTTTGTTACAATGTTTACTTAAACATCGTTTTTCCACCTGTGTTCGCATCGCCAGCAATGATATTCTATATAATCCTTACCGAGTAACTTATCTAGTCCACCGCCAATTTCACTACCTATCATATCACCAACGAATCCATAATTTTTTCCAATTTGCCCTCCTGCGAGAGAAAAAAAACCATGTGAATCAATTCCATGGACAAACCTTGATTCTACATCCATTGACCCACACTTTGGACATTTAATATTAGCCATAGTAAAACAGTTTTATTTTAGCCACTTGACTCCCATAAGCAACGTATCATACAAAACTCATGCATGGACCTAAAAAGAAGCGCGGGAGCCAATTATTGTTACTTGTCCTTCAGTTCAAAGTCTTTAGCATTGTCTATAGATATTGAATGAGCAACGCTGAGACCTATATCAAATATAGTTATTGCCAGTATCGGCAAAATATTCATATACAATATAGGACACACACTTTTGCTTCTTTCTTGACATCCATACAACTTGCAAGATTATGAACTGCCAATAACAAAGCGTTAATAAACGCCTATTCTTATGTCCAATCGTTCTCTGTCAAGAGCCCGCCACCATAAGAAAGCGGATCTATGCTAAAGAACAACTACAAATATAGTCATTATTTCATCATTGCACCAAATATGCTAGCATTTTTACACTCATAACCCCATAATAATACGTTTTTGTAGTCTTTCTATGGCTTTACTTAAGATTGATTGCGTTTCAACAATGCACAAATTTATATGGCATTGCTTTAGACTTGCACTATTTTTGTGGTTGTGGATGGCTTTATGGTACATATTTTGGTTGTTTTGGGGCTTTAGGGTTGACTATAAGGCTGTTGCAATGGGGCAAGTTCTTCCGCTTGGATGAACTGCCCGAATTTTCGAGAAATGTCTTGGAGGTGATGCGGCAGCCGTTGGAGGACAGGATTATTAGTATCAGTAGGGCAAAATATTCTACAGAGTACCCCGCGTCGTTTATGCTCGTGGCGTCGATGAATCCGTGCCCCTGCGGATACTATGGGCATCCCAAGAAGAAGTGCGTCTGCAACGAGTACCAGCGCACCCACTACATTTTCGAGTGCCAAATCAGTGTGATTTCCTATACTTTTGGCACACGAATAGACAATAAACTATGGTTTTTCTAGTGTAATTATTTGATTTAAACGAAGGTGATTCAATCCCTTAAAACACCCAAATAAGCAGTAAAAACAAAGAGTCCCGTGCTGAAAAGGAAACACGGGACATGAGTACCTTAAAATTTGTGTTTTAGCAGAAGACGGACAGGGATGACAATTCCTGGCCGAAGCGGTGTAAGCCAGCCTCAATTCTGTCGGCCTGGGGGCGGCGGGGTTTGCTGCGACCATGCATATAGGCCCACAACTGTTTTTGATGCACGCCCGTAATGCGTTCAAGTCCTGCAAGTGACATCAATGTGCCGTAGTGTAACAATAGGCTCTGGGTATCGTAGTGCCATTCTAATTCATATTCGCCCTTAATCTCTTCGGGCCAGCGATCTTCGGGTAGATTCTTTTTGATTAGTGCAATGGCGGCTTCTACATCGGCTTTCACCTCGTCGATGGTATCACCAGCTCCATAGATGCCTTCGCAATTGACGCTATAGGCGCCAAAGTGATCTTGGCTCGCGCAGATGTTAATAATGATTTTCTTTTTCATAGACATGG
>Ga0310695_10001501_pt1 | contig 54913 bp, 43 predicted proteins | sample RumenRJG_04DNA_FD_203882 | JGI IMG/M metagenome (GOLD analysis project Ga0310695, IMG submission 203882) | Bovine rumen microbial communities from Lethbridge, Alberta, Canada - RJG_04 (v2) (version 2) | ecosystem: Host-associated > Mammals > Digestive system > Stomach > Rumen | place: Canada...
CTCAAGGGTAAGAACGCGCTCTTTACGCTGCTCATCTTCGTGGGTGCGCCGATTGCGCAGACGATTTACGGCATGCTCCTGATGATGTACATCTTGAACAAGTCGCAGGCTGCTCCGGGCAACTGGGCTGCTTACCTTGGCGTAGGCATCTTCGGTGGCATCGGTATGATGGCTAGCGCTTGGTATGTGGGTAAGTCCGCTGCTGACGCTTGCAACGCTCTTGGCGAAACGGGCAAGGGCCTCGTGAACTACCTCATGGTGCTCGGTGTTGGCGAAACGGTCGCACTGTTCGTTATGGTGTTCTCGATGATGCTCGTGTCGTAGCGAAGCAATCTACTTGAACTTTCAAAAAAACAAAGAAGACTGCTTAACGGCAGTCTTTTTTGTTGCTCAAAAGTCGCATATAATACATTTGTTGTGAAAAAGTGGAATTTGCTTTTGAAAAACGCTGAAAAACTCTTGAAACGAGCTTTTCCAAGATTGTGATTTTTTCTTGGTTTGTTTATATTAGATGTGTATGGGGCAACATTTTTAGGGAATTTGATATGATGTACAATCACTGGAAAAAGCTTTTGCTGGCATTGACAACGTTCTTCTGGAATGCTTGCGATAATAGTTCTACATCTCCGACGTTTGAGGGCTCGGATTCCAGTTCAAGTGCAACTTCAAATAGCGAAAGTTCCAGTTCGTCGGCTGAAATTGCAAGCTCCAGTTCTGAGGTAAATTCTTCAAGTTCTGAAGCTCAATCGTCTAGCTCAAATCCTGTTGTCCAAAGTTCTAGCAGCATGGATGTTGTTCCTCAGCCATTGTATGGTGTTTTTATGGGGGATGTCTGCAGCAGAATCGAGGGCGATTCGAAACTTACTTGCTCTGATGGCGTGACCTGTGTTGAATCTATCGTTGATGAAGAACAAGTTTCTATACGTAATCGTCCTGAGGTTACTGCCAAATACGGCGTTGTTATTGTGAGAGATAAGACTTATACATGTGATGATGGCAAGGTCTATAACGAAGCGGATTTCTTGGCTCATTATAATGTTTTTACCGAAGTGAAACCTGATGAAAAAATTCCCTGTGAACGAGTGGATGATAATTCATTTGAGTGCGAGGATGGTCAGTCCTTTGTTGTAAGTACTGATGATAAAGGAAATACTGTATATAGCAATGGACAAGCTAATCTGAGCGAAGATGAATTTTTTGATAAGTACATGCTTTTGGAACGTGCAATTGCTCTTTATGGTCCTCCCTGCGTATTCAATAATTCTTGCGGCGAGGAAAAGTAATTTTGAGCGATGAACTCTGAATTGCTGGTTTCTAGAATTCATGCATCTGGGTCTTAAGAAAACCTTAGCGCTTGAGGCGCACCGTCTTTACCGCCATAGTGAAATAAAATCCCACAAGTTGACATACTTGTTCTGGGAATGTACTTTGCGTTGTAATCTGCACTGCTTGCATTGCGGTAGTGATTGCTTGGTGGAGGCGATTCCAGATATGCCGCGTGAAGATTTTTTGCGTGTTTTGGATGGGCTTGCTCCGCACATTGATCCGAATGATTTTGCGGTGGTGATTACGGGTGGCGAGCCTTTGATGCGCCCTGATCTTGAGGAATGCGGTAAGGAAATTAAAAAGCGCGGATATGCATGGGGCATGGTGACAAATGCGCTCGCTTTGACGCCTGATCGGTTCGCTCGGCTTATGAACGCTGGGCTCAAATCGCTTACGATTAGCTTGGATGGGCTTGAAGAGAATCACAATCATTTTCGTGGAAATCCACATAGCTTTGAACGTGCTGTGCGAGCCATTAACATGGCTGCGCATACGGATGGCTTGATGTTTGACGTGATGACTTGCGTGAATCGCAAGAATCTCAAGGAATTGCCGCAAGTTTTTAATTTGCTTGTAAATCTTGGCGTGAAGCGTTGGCGCGTTTCGAACGTGTTCCCGAAAGGTCGCGCGAAAGATAATCCGCTATTTCAACTTTCGAATGAGAAATTTCGACAGGTCTTTGAATTTATTCGTGAAGCGAAAACAAAGAAAATCATCAACGTGAATTACGATTGCGAAGGATTCCTCGGAAGTTATGAAAAGGTGGTTCGAGATAATCCGTTCTTTTGCTGGGCGGGCGTGAATATTTCGTCTGTGCTTTGTGACGGAAGCATTTCGGCGTGCCCTAGCTTGCGTGGCGATTACATTCAAGGGAATATTTATAGAGATGACCTTTGGGATGTATGGCAGAACCGTTATCAGGTCATGCGTGACCGCGAATGGGCTAAAACGGGCGATTGCAAGGAATGTGAATATTGGCGCTATTGTGAAGGCTCTAGTCTGCATTTGCGTGATGAACGGACAAAAGAACTCGCCTATTGCCATGTGAAACGGCTTGAAGCGGCTGGCGTTTAAAGGTGGTTTTACTACCTTTAAATCCATGGTTACGTTAGCTCTTTCTCATTTTGAAAAAAGTTTCCCGGCAGCGCTTCGTGGTAAGCGCCTGGGTGCGGTTCTCCATCCGGCTTCGGTCTGTGCCGATTTGAGTTATACGCTTGACTTGCTCAAGGATTTGGACGGCAAACTCTTTAAGCTTTCGGCTTTGTTTGGCCCGCAGCACGGCATCAAGGGGCACACGCAAGACAACATGATTGAATGGGAAGGCTACGAAGATCCGGAATTGCATATTCCGGTTTACAGCCTTTATGGCGAACATCGCGAACCGACCGCAGAAATGCTTTCGCACGTGGATGCGATGCTTGTCGATTTGCAGGATGTGGGCGCCCGTTACTATACGTTCATCTGGACGCTGTTCCTCTGCATGAAGGCATGCGAAAAGGCGGGAATCCCGGTGGTCGTGGTGGATCGTCCGAATCCGATCAACTGCGTGGACGAGGAAGGTCCGGTGCTTGACCTCAATTACACGAGCTTTGTTGGGCTTCATAGCATTCGCACGCGTCATGCAAAGACGATTGGCGAACTTGCCGAACAGTTCAAGGTTGAACGTTTCCCGAAGTGCGAACTTTACGTGATGCACATGGACGGCTATGATAAGCGCATGTGGTTTGACGAAACGGGACTCCCGTGGATTTTGCCTAGCCCGAACATGCCGACGCTCGATACTGCAATTGTGTATCCGGGCATGTGTTTGTTCGAGGCTACCAATGTGAGCGAAGGTCGTGGCACGACGCGCCCGTTCGAAATTTTTGGTGCGCCGTTTATCGATGCGGTCAAGCTTTGCAAGTACATGAACGGGCTCAAGCTTCCGGGCGTGTATTTCCGCGAAAACTACTTCCAGCCGACGTTCCACAAGGGGGCGGGGCAGATTTGTGGCGGTGCGCAGATCCATGTGACCGACCGCAATTCGTTCCGCAGTTTTGAAATGGCGGTGAAGTTGTTGCAGTATATTTTCAACGAGTACCCGAAGGATTTTGCGTGGAAACAGCCTCCGTACGAGTACGAGTTCCACAAGCTGCCGATTGATATTTTGCTTGGCAATGGGACGTTCCGCAAGGAATTTATCGAGTCGAGTATTTAATGGTTGTTGGAACTGCCGCGAAAATGCGAAAATGCGCCGAGCCTTGTTGCCGAGCCTTGTTTAATCTATGAAACTTAGACTTTCGACAGAAACTTTGAATCGCTTAAAGCGCTTCCGCAAGAACAAGCGCGCCTTTTGGTCGCTTGTAATTTTGGTGGTAGCGTACTTGCTTTCTCTCACGAGTCCGTGGACGGTGAACGATGAACCGTTCTATTTGCGTTACAACGGCAAGAGCTATTTTCCGGCGTTTGCGCGTTACAGCGAAGCGGACTTTGGCGGCGAATACAAGACGGAACAGGATTACGCAAAGCTTTTTGCTGATGTCGAAGAATGTAAGCAGGATGAAGAAGATGGATTCCCGCGTGCTGGAGGCTGCCCCGAGATGTGGACGATCATGCCGCCAGTGCCGCACGATCCGCTGAAGGCGGATCTGAGCGAGGAGGGAACCCCTCCATTTGCGCCGAGCGCAAAGCACTGGCTCGGGACCGATAGCAATGGGCGAGACGTTCTTTCTCGCTTGATTCACGGGTTCCGCATTTGCATCAGCTTTAGTTTGCTCTTGACTGTGCTCGGGACGTTCCTCGGCATTGTCATTGGCGGTATTCAGGGCTATCTCGGAAAGTTCTGGGATACGGGCATGCAGCGTATGATTGAAATCTGGTCGTCGCTCCCGATGCTTTACGTGGTGATTCTCATCGGCTGTATTTACGGCCGCAGTTTCTGGCTTTTGATTTTGATTATGGCGGCGTTCAACTGGCTTTCGCTCAGCTATTACATGCGTGCGGAATTCCTGAAGCTCCGCAGCATGACGTACGTGATGTCTGCGAAGGTGCTTGGACTTGGGCATCGCCATATCTTTTTCAAGGAAATATTACCGAACGCGATGACACCCGTGGTGACGCTTTTCCCGTTCACGCTTATCGGTGGAATCGGAAGTCTCACGTCGCTCGACTTCTTGGGCTTTGGACTCCAGCCGCCGACGCCGAGCTGGGGTGAACTGATGAGCCAGGGACTCAACAACCTCTACGCACCGTGGATTTCCGTGAGCACTGTTGCTGCGTTGTTTGTAACGCTCCTCCTTACGACATTTGTTGGCGAAGGCGTGCGAGATGCTATGGATCCGAAGTCGGGAGATAGATATGTCTAATACTGCTTTTCCCGTTTTGCGTGTTAAAGATGTTTCGGTGGCGTTCGGGTTTGACAAGAACGGCAACTCGCGTGACGGCAAGCAACCGTTGCAAGTGACGGATCGCGTCTCGTTCGATATTTTCCCCGGCGAATTTTTTGCGTTGGTGGGCGAGTCCGGTTGCGGAAAGAGCGTGACTGCGATGAGCATTTTGCGCTTGTTGCCGTGGCCAAGCGCAAAGATTGTGAACGGCGAGATTTTGTTTGATGTGGGGGCGTATGATGCGCAATCTCAAGATGCCCACGACCTCGTGAAACTCCCGTTCAAGGATTTGCAATCTGTTCGTGGTTCCGAAATCGCGTGCATTTTCCAGGAACCGATGCAAGCGCTGAACCCTGTCGTCACCATCAAAAAGCAGCTTCTTGAAGTCTTTAAGTTCAGCGCAATCTCGAAGGGTGCTACTTTGAAAAGCGCGCAGTCTAAACAAGATCCCGCGACATCTCGGAATGCGCAGTCTCAAAATGCGCAGAACGATCCCCTCGACCTTATTCGCGAGCAGCTTCGCTTGGCCGGTTTCACCGATCCCGATCGCGTTTTGAATTCCTATCCGCATGAACTTTCGGGTGGCATGCTCCAGCGCGTGTGCATTGTGATGGCGCTTTTGCCAAAGCCCAAATTGATCATCGCCGATGAACCGACAACCGCTTTGGATGTTACCGTGCAAGCTCAAGTTCTTGCCGTACTCAAGGAAATGGCGGAAAAAACGGGAACAGCTGTTCTCCTCATTACGCACAACATGGGTATCGTTTCGCAGTATGCCCACCGTGTTGCCGTGATGTATGCTGGTCGCATTGTTGAAGAAGGTCCTGTCCGCGAAGTCATCAATCATCCGATGCACCCGTACACGCAAGGGCTCCTTGCCGCGATTCCAGAAAGCCATAGCGACTTGCGCACGCTTGCGTCTATTCCGGGCTCTGTGCCGCATCCCAAGGACTTTGCTAAGGGTTGTCGCTTTGCTGACCGCTGCTGCAAATGTGCCAAGGCTTCCGCCGATGTTCGCGAAAAATGCCTTTCCGCCGAACTCCCGACGAAAATAGCCGAAGCGGACCATTTCGCCTATTGCTTTAATGTTAAGAAATAAGCGTTGTTTAGGCTTGTAAAAAAATGGAGGTGACAATGAAAAAATTCTTGCTTTGTTTATTAATTTGTATGATTACGTTGACTGCGTGTGCTGATGATACAAATTCTTTTAAATCATCTGACTCTCCAATTCATGCAATTCGATGCAAGACGGAAAAAGAAGATTCTTGTGAATATGGGGTGCTAACAGATTCTAGAGATGGTCAATCCTATAAGACTGTAAAAATTGGCTCTCAGTGGTGGATGGCTGAAAATCTGAATTTTGAATCAGTTAATAGTTATTGTTTAGATGATGATGTTGCTAAATGCGCTATGTATGGACGAATTTACATTTGGTCTGCAGCATTGAGCGCTTGCCCTGAAGGATGGCATTTACCAACAATAGATGAATTTAGCGTTTTAATTAATTCTGTTTCTGGTGGGCCCGATGCTCTAACATCCACCTCGATTAGTTGTGGACGTCGTGTAAAATGTTCGGATAATTATGGATTTTCGGTTATTCCTGCGGGATATATCACTTTTAATGGTTCCTTTGGTTTATCTTATGAAGAAACTTCATTTTGGAGCTCTTCGGAATACGATTTTCTTAATGCTTATGCAGAAAATTTGAACTACGATGGTCGTTATGGTGTTTATTCAGGAACCCTTAATAAATATTCAGGAATGAGTGTACGTTGTCTTAAAGGAGAGGCTACTTCGGTGAATTTCGATTCTTCTTCTCACAGAATGTTTGTTGATCCTAATGAGACAACGAAAGGGACTTTTATTGATTCCCGTGATGGTCTAGTTTACAAAACTGTAACTATAGGTAATCAGACTTGGATGGCCGAAAATTTGAATTATGAGACAAGTAATACCGAATGCTTAAAGAATGATACGAATAATTGCAACATATATGGTCGCTTATATCCATGGAAAGAGGCGATGATATCTTGTCCTTTCGGTTGGCATTTACCTTCATTAGATGAATGGTATTTGTTGTTTGATGCTGTTGGTGATTTATCCTCTGTTGCGACAAAACTCAAATCTGTTACTGGTTGGAATCTTGGATTTAATGGCACTGATGATTTCAGCTTTTCGGTGCTTCCTGCTGGTTATGGGGGAGATGTTTCCGACTTTAATTTAAGGAAAGACGGAGCCGCTTTTTTTTGGACTTCTACGGGGAGTGAATTTGATTATAAAGCCGATTATGCGGGGTTTGCGAAACTTATTTGGTTTCGCCCCGAATATAGTCGTGCTCTTCAAAATTATATGAATATGGAAGCAACTTATTCCGTTCGATGCTTGCAAGATTAGTTGTTTTAATATTATTTTTTAAAGGTTGAATCTTCTAAATATTTTCTAGGAAACATATGTTTTGCAACCAATGTCATAAGAATCTAAAAGATTTTGATGCTTTAATGGATAAAATGGAAAATTGCCCGTTCTGCGGCGCCAAATTGGTGCGCCCCGCAGTCAAGGTAGCGCAAAAAGATGTTAAGGCTTTATGTGAGGTTCTTGTACAAAAAGTCGGTGATTCTATTTTCGCAAACGAATCGACTTTAGAAAAAGAACTGCGCGATTTGGATGCCCCCGAATTTGCAGATGCCAAGGATCGTTTGTTCCTGCTTGTTTTAAAGAAAATCCCGTCAAGCATGTACGAGGTCAGAAGTTTTTCGGATGGCGAACAGCAGGAAGTTTTGGAAGCTTGCCAAAGACGGCTTTGCGTGGAGTTGGGGTTGTCTTTTGAACCGTGCGCGCAAATGCTCGATATCATGCAGGAATACATTTGGCAAAAAAGATTCTCGCTTTCCCCGAATCTTTTTGAATCGCAGTTTGTCGACCCTCGCGATGGTCAGGTTTACAAGACCGTAAGGATTGGCGAACAAGTGTGGATGAAGGAACCCTTAAAGTACAAGTGCGTGGGCTATACGGGCGAGGGGCTGTACGAATGGAATTCCGTGAACAAGTACTGTGCCGTAAGGGGCTGGCGCGTTCCTAGCAAAAAGGATTTTGAAACCTTGATCAAGACCGCTACAAATTTAGGGCTTGGTGATCCGTCGAGCGTGCTCATGTCTCGCAAGGGTTGGGAAAAATGCAACGTGACCCCGACCGATAACCTGGGTTTTGAGGCGACTCCGGTCAAATGCAGCACTGGCATCAGCAATAATTTCTTTAGTCATTTCTGGACATCTGAGGATAAATTCTGTTTTGAAATTTTCCCCGGCCGTGTGACTTTCAGTACGCATTCGCAGTCTTTTGTCCGATTGATAAAAGATGATACTGCCGAAACAAAAATTGAAAAGTAAAGAAAAGGCTGCTCAAAAACGAGCAGCCTTCCTTTTAGAGATAGGATAGTTATTACAGCATTCCTTCGAGCGTTTCGAACAACACTTCCGGTTGTACCGGCTTGCTCAAGTGAGCGTTAAGGCCTGCTTGTAAGCTGCGCTGTACGTCTTCGTCAAAGGCGTTTGCCGTGAGTGCAATAATCGGGATGACCTTTGCATCGGGGCGGTCGAGCTTGCGAATGGCAGCCGTTGCTTCCAAGCCGTCCATCTCGGGCATACGCATGTCCATGAGAATGGCGTCGTAGTACCCGATAGGACTCTTGCTGAACATCTCGAGAGCAATCTTTCCGTTCTCGGCGTGATCCGTCTGGATATTGCGCATCTTCAAGATTTCAATCATGATTTGGGCGTTCACTTCCATGTCTTCAGCAAGGAGCAACTGACGGCCTGAAAGTTCTGCCTTCTTTTTCATCGGCGCAATATGTTGACGTTTCTTCTTGAGAATATTCTTGAGTTCATCCAAGATGTTCTTTGTGAAGATTGGTTTTGCGATAAAGCAATCCACACCAGCGGCAAGCGCTTCGTCCAGAACGTCGTCCCAGTTGTAGGCAGTGAGCACGATGATGGCGGTATCGTCGCCGGTGACTGCGCGGATTTGCCTTGCGGTTTCCACGCCGTCCATTTCGTGCATCTGCCAGTCCAAAACGATGAGGCTGTATGGATTGCATCTGGCGTGGCGGAGCTTCACCATCTCGACAGCTTCTTTTCCGGAATTGGCGACTTCTGTCGAAATACCCGACTTTTCGAGAACGAGCTTGGCGTGGTTCATGGCAACTTCGTCATCATCTACCACGAGGACGCTCATTTCGCTTGTCTGAATCTGGATATCGCTTGTATCCTTGTCGGAGCGGTCGGAGTTCAAAAGCGTTAGCGAAATGGTAAATGTCGTTCCCTTGCCCTTTTCGCTTTCGACTTCAATCTTTCCGTTCATCATGTCGACAATACCCTTGGTAATGGCAAGTCCAAGGCCGCTACTGCCGTACTTAATCGTTGTGTTCGGATCTTCTTGGCTGAACGGTTCAAAGAGTTTCGGCAAGTATTCCTTGCTCATGCCGATGCCGGTATCGCTAATCTTAAAGACGAGTGTAGACTTGTTGTCGTACGTCGTTGCTTTATTGATGCTGAATGTGACTGATCCTCCTTGCGGGGTAAACTTGACGGCGTTTCCGAGAATGTTGATGAGCACCTGGCGGATTTTCATGTCGTCGCCAATGTAGTAGTCATCTATGTTGTCGGAAATATTACAAACGTAATTCAAGCCTCTTTCACTGCACTGCCCGCTGAAAATTGTGTTCACTTGTTCGAGCATCTTTGCCGACGAGAATTCTTCGCTATGGATAGTCATGCGTCCGCTTTCGATTCGGCTCATGTCCAAAATTTCGTTGATGAGGCTCAACAGGTGCTCGGCTGAGGATCCTATCTTTTCAAGATATTCACGCATCTTGGGCGAAATATCTTTTTCATGGAGCGCAAGGTTGTCAAGGCCGATAATGGCGTTCATCGGTGTGCGAATTTCATGGCTCATGTTCGAGAGGAATACGGTCTTTGCCTTGTTAGCTTCTTCTGCGGCTTTCAAAGCATCGATGAGCGTTTGGTTCTTGGCCATGGATTCGCGCATTTCTTCGTCGATGTTCGAAAAACCGACACCCACAATGCGGATGGTCCCGTCTTCATTTGTATTAGCGGTTGCCATGCGGACCATTTCATAGGTTTCTTTTCCTTTGTGCATGGATTTGTAACGCAATGAGATGAGCGTTTCTTTCTGAAGGGCTTCGCGGATGTGTTCTGGTTTGATAAATTCAATGAATTTTTCTTGGTATTCCGGCAAAATGAACATCTTGGCGTATGTCGAGAATATTTTCCAGTACTGGATTTTTTCGCCGATATCAAACGGAATGTCTTCGTCCATGACTTTGCGGTAGCAAATGGATGTGTCATTTTCCAAGTCTACGTAGAACACGCTCTTGTATTCCGAAGAAAGCGCGTTAATCATGTAGCTTTGCTCGCTCCTCTGGCGTTCCTGTTCTACAAGCTTTTCCTGGAGCTTGAGCTGTTCTTCGAGTTTTTTCTGTTTTACGCGGTTTTCGGCTTCGATGATTTCTTGCTCGATTCTGTATTTTGCATTTCGGCGTGTTTGCACGATAAAAAAGATTGAAAGCAGAACTATAGCGAAGAGGACGATGACGGAAATAATCAAGTTACGCTCAACAATGCCTTCGGAGAATGCGGTAAACTGTTCCGAGAAAACGTTGTCTCGAACGAGGTAGGTGAGCATCCAGTCAGTAGATTTCACAGGAATGTAATGGACGGTTTCTCGCATTCCGTTAAGCGTGAATGTTGCCGTTCCTTCTTGATGTGCTGAAAAATCTGTGCGAATTGTTTCAACGGAGTAGCCTTCGTCGAATGCTGCCTTCTCCATGGCTGTAAAAAGATTCTCGTCACTTGCGAATCCGCCAAGCACCATGCTTAAAAGCGACTGACCGTCTTTTGTGTAGATGTTGCAAGATACTGCACTGTTCGTATCAAGCTGTAGAGAGACGCCTTCGAGCAAACGGCTGATGTTGATTTCCATGAAGGAAACGACAAGTGTTTGGCCGTTGTAGTGAAGCTTGTTGATTGGGATGGCGACGATGATTGTCTTGTGTTCGCCTTCAACTTTCTTGAGTGAAATTTCAGGTTTGGAAAGAGTCTTATAGTCGAATTTGTAAAGGTCGATGTCGTCGCGTGTGCCGTTTGAGGTGTAAATAACGCCTCTGGAATCGACAAAGGCGAATCTCTCAAGTCCATACACATGCTTTAAGCGGTATTGGTAGGACTGGAAATTCGCTTCGCTGGCGAGATCTTCTGGGGTAAGGTGGTTGACGGCGAAGTTTAGACTGTTTACATAGTCTGTAAGTTTGGACTCCACAAACTGTTCACGACGACCGGCAAGTTCCTCCATGAACATTGAGCTGATATTTTGTACCGCAATATAGGCTAAGGCTATGAACCCTGCGATTACGGCTAGTGCCATGGCGATGTTGCCAATGGCTGTTTCCTTGACTCCATTTCTTTTTTTCCACACCATATTATCCTCCCTGCGCTTTGCAGGTTTTTCATCCCAACACGCGGCAAATATAAATAAGGTCGTGACGAAAACTGGCGTAGTAAGAAAAAAGTCAGCAAAAGCATTAAATTGTAACAAAAAAAATATCGATGACACAATATGTCATGTGTAATAATTACAAATGTAATGAAAATAACGTATTGAATTTAGTCAACTATTGTTTAAATTTGACAATAAAAAAATGGAGTGTGGTTACAAATGAATACCATAAGAGAGGATGAAGCTATTAGACGTCGTGTACTTGTAGTAGATGACGAATTCATTAACCGAGAAATACTGGGCAATATGCTTTCAAAGGCTTATGCCGTTGATTACGCGGAAAATGCGCAGATTGCCCTAGATAAGCTGATGGAACCCGACGCGGTCTATTCGCTTGTACTTCTCGACTTGATGATGCCGGTGATGGGCGGGATTGAGTTTTTGGAACGCCGAGTTGTTAGTGACCGGTTAAAGCGAATCCCTGTTGTGGTGATGACATCGGAAAATGATTATGAAATAAGATGTCTTAAGCTAGGTGCCGCAGATTTTATTAAGAAACCTTTCAGCCTTCCCGAAGTTGTGATTGCTCGCTGCGAAAGAATTGTCGAGCTCTTCGAAGATAAAAATCTTATTCGTCATACGGAACGCGATGGTGTCTCGGGGCTTTTTGTCAAGGACTACTTCTTTGAATACATCCGTCAAATGGAACGCTGGGGCAAGCTGATTCCTCGAGATGCCCTTGTCATTGATATCGAACAATTCCATTTGGTAAACGAGTTTTGTGGCCGCCCCTATGGTAACTTTGTTCTTTCGAAAATTGGTAAAACTATGAAAGCGCTGCTGGCTCCGATGAATGCGATTGCTTGCCGCGCCGATGCCGATACGTTCTACGTATTTGCCACTCACCAAGAAGATTACTCAAAATTCCGTGAAGAACTCGATGCTGTGATTTCCAAGTTCTTCCAGATGAATAATATCCGCCTCCGCTATGGAATTTGGGAAAATGTCAGTCGTGAATACGAAATTGAAGACTGGTTTGACCGTGCAAAAATAGCATGCAATACAAATCGTGGCGATTTTACAAAATCTTTTGCCCATTATAATAACGAATTGCATGCAAGGTATCTGTTCGAAGAAACTCTCATTCATGATTTAGATGATGCTATCGCCAATAAGGACTTGAAAGTTTATTACCAACCGAAGTACAATGTTGTGGGCTCGACGCCACGCCTTGCAAGTGCCGAAGCGCTTGTGCGTTGGATCCACCCGAAGTTAGGTTTTATCAGTCCGGGTGATTTTATTCCTTTGTTTGAATCGAACGGTCTTATCCAGAAAGTGGATAATTACGTATGGCACGAAGCTGCCGCGCAAATTCGTCGCTGGAAAGAAGAACATGGAACATCGATTCCCGTATCTGTGAATGTTTCCCGCATCAATATTCTCGATCCGGAACTGGAAAGCAAGCTAGAAAACATTCGCGCTGAAAATGGTCTTTCGCCAGAAGAATTGATGCTCGAAGTGACGGAAAGCGCTTATTCCGAAAATACGGGAAGGCTTATTGAAGTTGTCGAAAACCTGCGTCGGAAGGGCTTCCGCATTGAAATTGATGACTTTGGTGCAGGGTATTCCTCGCTGAATATGATTACGTCGATCCCTGTGGATATCTTGAAAATTGATATGTCCTTTATCCGTAATATGGAAAAGGATGAACGTAATCTCAAGCTCGTCAAGCTCATTATTGATATTGCAAAATTCCTGAATGTGCCTTCGATTGCTGAAGGTGTTGAAACAGAATCGCAATTAGAAACTTTGAAAAAAATGGGATGTGAAATTATTCAAGGTTTTTATTTCTCAAAACCCGTTCCACCCAAAGACTTTGTCTCGTTCTTCGAAGGTGAAGCCGTAACTAGGAAGTAAATCGTGATTACTATTGAAAAACTCAATTCGTTTGGTGCAAATACCGCTGAAGGGCTTGCTCGTTGCTTTGGAAACGAAGCGCTCTTCTTGAAGCTCGTGATGACCATTCCCGATGATGCTGTGTTTGACAGACTCAAGCAGAGTCTCGATGCTAAAAATCTGGATGGTGCGTTTGATGCCGCTCATGCGCTGAAGGGCGTTCTCGGAAATCTCTCGCTGACGCCGCTTTATACGATTGCGGTCGAGATTACTGAACTTTTGCGTAATCGCACGCAGATGGATTATAGCGAACTCTTGGCGAAGCTTCTCGCCAAGAGGGATGAACTCGGCAAACTTTGTGCTGAATAAAAATAGTCAATAGTCTTTGGTCAATAGTCGATAGAATTATAATCGTGAAATTCGTCAAACTATTAACTAAAAACTAATGACTAAAAACTAATGACTACTTGAATTCTTCGCACCACTTGGGAACGATTTCTGTTGCTTTCCCTTGAATGACGACGTCCGTGTACGGGTCGCCATAGGGTGCTTCAAGATTTAAGCAAGTGACTTTTGCTCCGTAGGATTTCGCAAAGCTCTTGAACCCTGCTGCCGGATACACGACGCTGCTAGTGCCGATGTAGGCGAATTCGTCGCAGTTCATGAGAGCTTCCTGAATTTCGTCCATGTACAAAGGCGTTTCTCCAAAGAACACGATGTCCGGGCGCACGGGGCTTCCGCAAATCGGGCATTTTGTGTCCAATGTTTCTTCGCCCGTGAATTCGAATTCGTGCTCGTTCTTTGTGCAACGGAGTTTCATCAAGTCGCCGTGCATGTGCAAAACGCGCTTGCTTCCTCCACGTTCGTGGAGGTCGTCGACGTTCTGCGTCACGAGCAAGAATGCATCGCCGAGGCGTTCTTCAAGTTTTGCAAGTGCGATGTGGGCTGCGTTTGGCTGGTGTTCGGGGAGTCCCTTTCGCAAGAAGTTGTAAAAGTCCTTGACGCGCTTCGGGTCACGACGGAGGGCGTCCGGTGTGCAGACGTCTTCGATGTTTTCGTGTTCCCACATGCCGTCGTTTCCGCGGAATGTGCGGAGACCAGATTCTGCGCTGATTCCAGCGCCTGTCAGTACGACGAGTCTTTTACGTTTCATAGATCCTCCTTACGAAATGGATGCAAAGAAAAGCGCTTCTGTAACGATTCCGCTTTCGAAATCGGGCAGGTAAAGGCTTTCGTTTTCGCCATGGGCGTTGCATTCCGGGTCTTCGAGGCCCGTGAGCAAAATCGGGACGTTACCGAGCGTGTTGCGGAAAAGTTCTGCGCCTGGGATGCTTGCGCCGCAGCCGATGAACTTGGTGGGGGAGGCGTAAGCGTCCGCCATGGCTTCACTCATCTTTTTGAAGAACGGGTGATTCGTGTCGGTCGTGAACGGATTGGCGCCGTCTTCCTTGTCGATGGTAATTTCCATGTTGTTCGGAACTTGTGCCTTGAGGAAGTCGGCGAGCATGTCGGTGCATTTCACGGCGTCCATGCCGGGAGCAAGGCGGATGCCGATTCGGGCATAGGCGCTATCTTGCAGCACATTGCCGGCGTTCACGCGGGAGCCGGATTCAATCGTGCTCACGATGATACTCGGGCGGCGCCACAGCGAAAGTAGAATTTCTTCTTCGGGCACGTTCAACTTTACTTGTTCCAGAACGCCGCCGTCGTTGCGGAAAATTTCTTCGGTCATGCCGAGCGACTTGTAAGATTCAAGCTCTTCCTTTGTCGGCGGGATAATGTCATCTTCGTAATGCGGGATGAGAATCTTGCCGTCCTTGTCGGTGAGGCTTGCAATCATGCGGCAAAGCGCCTGGGCGGGGTCGGGAATCGGACCTGACCATGAGCCGGAATGGAGCGGAGCCTTTGTGGCGCGGAGCGTGACGTTGATGGCGCTCATGCCGCGGAGCGTCGTCGTGATGGACGGTGTTCCTTTGGCGAAGTTTCCGAGGTCTGCGATAATGACGGCGTCGCTCTTCAAGAGTTCTGCATGTTCCGTGAGAATCTTTTCGAAGCCTGCGCTTCCGGATTCTTCTTCACCTTCAATGATAAACTTGAGGTTCGGACCGTTGCCTTTGAGCTCGCGGCGAACCTGTTCAAGTGCGGCGAGATGCGTGATGATGCCTGCCTTGTCGTCAGCGGTGCCGCGTCCAAAGAGACGGTCGCCTTTCTGCGTGGCCGTAAACGGCGGCGTGTCCCACAAAGCTTCTCGCATGGGCGGCTGCACGTCGTGATGCGCGTACAAAAGGATGGTCGGCTTGTCGGGGCTTGTAAGGCTTTCGGCGTAAACGCTCGGGCGCCCGCTCGGCGGCATCAAAAACTGGATGTTCGTGAGTCCCGCTTTTTCAAACATCGCCTTGACGGCGTTCGCGGAGTCCAAAACGTACTTCTGGTCGAAATTGTCAAAACTGATGGACGGAATGGCAACCAGGCTCGAAAGCATGTCGATATAGCGCGGCGTGTTTTCGTGAATATCTTTCTTGATTTGATTTTGCATAATTTACTCTCTTGTCTAGTAAGAATTATAAAATTTTTCGTGGCATGGCAATAGGTGGTTTGTTGGCTTTCTACAGATACTGCCTTTAAATAATTTCTTGTATTGTTTAAAAGATTTTACGAAATAAACCTGGAATAAAATTGCGAAAAAAGCGTGTTAATAAAGCGGTTTGAGATGTTCTCGACCGTAAAAAAGGACATGCTATGACATTGGAGAATGAACAGGTTAAAAATGAAATTCCAGATTCTGTGACACGTGACATTGCCCACGAATTCAATGCAATCGTGGATTCTGTTGATGAACAGAGCGACTTTATTCATGATAGGTACTTTAGATTTGCTTTTGCGGATCCTGAGCGAATGGCTGAACTGCTGAAGCTTTTTTCGCGGCGAAACGCTTCGCTTAGAGAGTTCTTGGACACCATAGATCTCAAAACCCTTCGTGGAACTCCTGAAAACTTTTCAAGCGACAAGCATACGGGCTCTGCAGACCTAGTTTTTGAGGTCAATCTTAAGGATGGCGGTGTTACGGGACTCTATGTAGGGATTATTGCAGAGCATAAGTCTACAAGTAAGGATAAGGTGCTTCTTCAAATTTCTGAATATTATCATCATTTGTTCTTGGAACGCAAGAAGGATGTTCCTGTGGTTGCCTTCATTGTCTATAATGGTGAAGATGAATGGAATCCGTTGGCGAAAACTCATTATGCTGAATATCCCAAGTTCTATCATGATATCGGCTATCCTTTCAAGGCTGTATTTTTAGATGTTGGACATGCCATTGATGATGCTGAACTGAAGGAATTTTCACCGTTCACACTTGTCGCCCTGACTGCGATGAAGTATATTTTTGATGTAGAGAAGTTTTCCATATCTTTTCGTGAGGCGGCTGCGCACTTGCTTAGGCTGCAGAATACCGATGAAGGTAGGGATTTTATTAAACAGTCGCTTTCGTACTTTTTCTGGAAGTGGCCTTACAAAAGCGAGGTAATCAAGATGGATAGTCCAGAGGCTTTGAAAAATAAGGGCTACGAATCCTTTGGTGAACACTTTTTTAATGAAGGTGTTCGTAAAGGGGTTGAACGGGAACGCGAAAGGTATGAAGCGGAAAAAGAGGCTCTAGATGCCAAGAGGGCGGATTATCTTCGTTCAATTGGTGTTTCTGAAGAAAACATTGCTACGATGCTTGCTCTCAAGTAGCGATGTTTAGATAGCCTTATTAAGTCTATAGCTTAAAGGCTCCTCGTCAGGGGAGTCTTTTTTTTCTATTTTACTACACATGAGTAATAATTGCATCAACCACGAATATTACATGCGTCCTAGTGACCGTGTTCTTGCGCTTATTCGCCGCATTTTCCACAATAATCCTGAATTTCGCCATGATTCCTTGAAGCATGTGGCGCGTTTTGCTCCTGTGATTCCGCTGATGGGCGCACGCCCGGACTTGAGCAAGACTCTGAATCGCGTGGTAACGTTTGCGGATGGTTCGAATCCGCTCCATTTCGGTTGCCCAATTATGCTCGCGGCTGGTGCAAACAAGACGGCGAAGCGCATTTGCGATTTTGCCAACATGGGTTTTGGCGGCATCTCAGTGGGAACTGCCACTCGCCACGTCCGCGAAGGAAACACGCACAGACCGCGTATCGGTTTTATCGAGAATGACCGTGCGATTCATAACAGCATGGGTCTTAACAACGATGGCGTTGATGCGGTGACTCGTCGCGTGGATACCCAGATTACTGCAGCTCACAGGGCAGGCATGTGCGTGGGCATCTCTGTTGCTGAAACGCCGGGCATTACGGACGAAAACGAAAAGCTTCAGGACATCGTCGAAAGTTTCTCTATCGCTTACCGCGTGGCTGATTACGTTGAAATCAACTTGAGCTGCCCGAATACGGGGGAGAACCGCCTCGATTTGGACATGACGCTTGTCAATAAGATTTTTACCGCCATCACGGATTATCGCAATAAACAGCCGGTCCGCAAGGCAATTTATGCAAAACTCAGCCCGGATATGCCCGAAAATCACACGGCAACCATCATGGATATGCTGGTGAAGGTGGGCGTGAACGGCGTTGTCATGGGCAACACGTACCCGACAAAGAAAGTTACGGATCTCCCTGTCCATGTGAAGTACGACGATTTGACGCCGCTTCGTGCAGATAACGATCGCGGTGGCATGTCTGGGCGACCGCTTTACGAAAATACGGTGCGTAATGTCAAGTTTATTCGTGAACATTACCCGCAGATGAGCGTGATTGCTTGCGGTGGCATTGACCACGGTTACAAAATTTACGACCTCATCAAGCTCGGTGTCGATGCGGTGCAGTGCTATTCTGTAGTGGCTTTCCGTTGGATGGCAGCCCATGCGATGCGCAAGGAACTTGAAGAAGCTCTCTTGAAAGACGGTTTCAAGTCTCTCGCCGATTACGACGCTAAGAACCCGAAGGGCTAACGAACATTGAAGTTCCGGAGCGTTAAAATATTCCTCGTTGCGCTTTTGCTTGTGAGTGTCCAGTCTTTCGCTGGATACTTTATCGAGCAACCCTACGAAGATGCTCCGGCGTCAGATTCGCTTTCGTCTCTCTCGTTTGGCGGCGAACTGGAACTCGTTTATTATTTGGGTTCCGTGCATCCAGGCATTTTGCTGAGTGGCGAGTATCGCTTCCATAAGCACCATTCGCTCGACTTGTTTGGTGTAGCTTTGTTCTCTGGTGATTATCTTGAAGTCGGCTCGGATTGGCGATTCTTTTTCCGAGGAACTCGCGAAGATGATTTTGTGCGTTTGGGAGTTTCGTTTATTTCTTTCGAACGATATGGCAAAAGCTATTTCCCGCCGCGCTTGACTCTTGGTTATGGTCGCGACATTACGTTCTTCAAGAATACGAGTTTCTTGTGCCGTATCGAGCTGGATGCAAGTTACATCTTGGGGCGTGCGCTAGTCGATAAGAATGATGAACTTTTTAGCCGTGAAACTCATTTCACTGCTGCTTTGAATATCGGTTTTTATCTCTTTTAAATAGTAATTTATAGGATGGATTAAATGTCGAAAATCATTCGTGCAATTTGTGTTCTCTTGCTCTTGTCGGCTTCTGCGTTTGCGGGACCGTGGCTTGGACTCATTTACAAAAAATCCCTCTATGAAAATCACCTTGCGCTGCTTGTTTCTGGCGTGCATCCTGAATCGGGCTGCCTCTCGGCCGGTATTGTTTCGGGTGACTTGGTCATCGGTTTTGATGGCAAGGACTTGGTCAATGTGGCGCAAATACAGGATGTTCTGAAAAAGGCTAAGGTCGGTTCGAAGGTTGCGATTGAAATTTTCCGCGATGGAAAGCGTATCCCGCTGAAGGTGATGCTGACGGAACGCCCGGACGATATTTCTAGCCTTACGGGTTCTGCAATTGGAAGCAAGATGGCAGAATTCGGCAAGAACTTCTACAAGAACGGCGAAAAGAGAAAGGATGCTCCGAAGGCAACGCTTCTCGATTTCTGGGCAACTTGGTGTGGTCCTTGCCGCCAGACACTCCCTGTGCTCGAAAAAATCTATAACAAGTATTCTAGCCAGGGACTCGAAGTCATCGGTATTTCGTCTGAACAGACCAAGCCGCTCCTTGCGTTCTACAAGAAACAGCATGCGTCGCCGTATCCGCTTTACCGCGATGCGGATCAAGGACTTTGGCGCCGTTATGGAATCCACGCGGTCCCGACGCTTATGCTTCTCGATTCGAACGGTTACATCAAGCGCGTCTGGAGTGGCGCTCCGAGCTTTGAAATGCTTGAAAAGCTCGTGCTTGAAGTTCTCGAAAAATAACAGCGAGGCTTTGTCATCCTGAGCGAAACATCGTGGAGTCGAAGGATCTCTTGATTTTTCGTTGTTTTTGACATGTGCGCGAAACCTTGTCGCGCACTTTTAAAATTTCTATCTTGCGCCGCGTGAAACGGATTCATCGAACAATTGCGAAACTTCTCGTGGTAAACGGTTACTTGCCGAAGCTTGGGCTTGCCGCGGTAATCGGTTTTGTGACGGGGCTTGTCGCAGTCGCGTTCCATTGGGGGCTTGACCACGCGGTGGATTGGGTTCGCATGCCGTGGACGCTTGGAATTTTGCCGTGGTACGCTTTTGCGGCAGTGCCTGCGATTGGCGGACTTGTTGTCGGGCTTTTCATCCACAAGGTGGCGCATGCGCCAGAGACGGCGGGGCAGGGCACCGACAAGATGATTTATTCTTTCCATCATCAAGGTGGGAATGTTCGTGCGCGCGTGGCTCCGGTCAAGTTCTTTGCTAGTATTATCACGCTTGCGACGGGCGGCTCGGCGGGGTACGAGGGACCGATTTCGCAGATTGGCTCTGGCATTGCGTCAACGATTTGCAAGTTTTTTAAGATGCCGCGCATGATGCGTGGGCAGTTCTTGCTGGCGGGCACGGCGGCTGGGCTTGGTGCTATTTTCAAGGCTCCGCTCGCGGGAGCGCTCACATCGGTCGAAATGCTTTACCGTGAGGACTTTGAATCGAACGCTTTTGCGACTTCTATCGTATCCTCGGTGGTGTCATTTGCGGTTTACGTAGCGTTTGTGGGGACTTCTCCTTTGATCGGTGGCGTGCCTGCGTTCCCGTTTACGGGTGGCGTCGAGCTTTTGGCATGTGCGCTTCTTGGCGTGCTCTGTTTCCCATTCTCGTATTTGTATGTGCGCTTTTACTATGAGTCGGAACGCCGTTTTAGCAAGTGGAAAATCCCCGTTTGGCTCAAGCCGGCTTTGGGCGGTGCGTTCATTTCTCTGTTGGTTTTTGCGTACCCGGAAGTTTCGGGTGGCGGCTTTGATTTTGTAGACAACTTAATGGCGGGGCTAGTGCCGCATTCTTTGTGGGGCGTGTTGCTTTTGCTCGGCATCGTGCTTGCAAAAATTGTGGCTACAGCGCTCACGGTCGGTTCGGGCGGTTCCGGGGGTGTCTTTGGACCATCGCTATTTATTGGTGGGGTTATTGGCGCTATGTTTGCAGGAATATGCGAACTTGCGTTCCCGGGAGTTATTCGCATGCCTGAGATGTTCATTCTTGTGGGGATGGCGTCATTTTTTGCGGGCGCTGCAAAGGCTCCGATTGCAGGCGTCGTGATGGTCTGTGAAATGACGGGTAGCTACAGCCTGTTGCCGGGACTTTTGATTGCTTCTGTGATGCACATTGCGTTCTCGCGCAACTGGACTATTTACAAAAGCCAGGTGCTTAACAAGTTTGCGTCCCCGGCGCACCGTCGTGACATGGACCGCGAATTGATTCAAGCGTACGACAAGATTGCGAAGGAATAAGCCCGCTTGTGTGCTGTTGTAGCCTTCTCATTAGAAAAGAATATTTCGCTTAAAAAGGAGATGCCCTCTCGGCTGCGCAGTCTGTTGGTTGCCATATGAAATAGAAAAGTCGCGCAATCCCGCGCGACATTGTACTTTAGCTTCGCTAAAGTACCAACTGCTAGGCTCGGAAATGCCTATGCAAGCATAAGCGCTTCACTCGCCTTACGCAGTTGTCTTTCTGTCTACTTCCTACTTCCTTATGAGCAGCGGAGCACTTGTCCCGGACGGATCTTTTCAGACTTGAGGTTGTTCAAGCGCTTGATTTGTTCGACAGATGTGCCGTACTTGTGGGCAATCTTTCCGAGGCAATCGCCGCGGCGGACCTTGTAAAACTTGCTCTTGCCGATTTCCTTTTGGTAGGCGGCTTCGATTTCCTGGAGCTTGTCTGTATCCAGCGTGACGGAAATATCTCTGAATGTGCCTTCGGCGAAATCGTAAACAGTTTCAGGATTGATGTAGATGCCGTTGTAGCGCATTTCGAAGTGCAAGTGGGCGCCGAACGAGCGGCCTGAGTTGCCTCCAACGCCAATCGTATCGCCTGCCTGGAGTTCATCGCCAACCTTGACCTTCCAGCGTTCGAGGTGCGCGTAAAGCGTGGTAAGACCATTGCCGTGATCCAAAATCACGTAGCGACCATAACCCTTACGGCGGCCCTGGTTGCGAACCTTGACGACCTTGCCTGCAAAAGCGGCAACGATCGTGCGGTCTTCGCCATGGCAGAGACCGAGGTCTACACCGCGATGCATGCGGTGCTTGCGCGGACCATAGTGACCTGCGATGCGGCGACTTTCCGTCGGGATGATGGAAGTCGTCATGTCGAGGACAAATAGCTTAGCAGGTGCGCCTGTAGAGGCTGAGTCTGTTGTTGCCTTGATATCGGCATCTGCTTCGGCATATTCGCGTACGGCTTCTTCAGTGTCGAGGCTATCGCTATTGATGCCTTCTTCGGTCCCGAGATTTGCCGTGACTGCTTCTTTGACGCTGACGACAGGGGCAGCTTTGGCAGCGGCTTTAGCCTTGCGGGACTTGGATTTTTTATGAGTAAAGTTGCTTTCGTTGATGACGAACTTTCCGACGGTTTGGGCTTCGGCTTCTGTGGCGAAGTCGTTGATACCATCGATAGTCTGGTTCAATTCTGTACTTCTGGATTCAACGAGACGAGGAACAATTTTTCCGGCCATGTCGTCATCTTTTGCGAAAAGTGCGAGAGGCAGGACTCCTGCAATGAGTATAGTTTTAATTTTCATAAAAATAGGGGGTCTATATATATGGACTCAATAATACTCAATTTTTTGCGTTTTGTCACTACATTTGGGATATTTTTTCACTAGATATTAACAAGAAAACTTTGTGTAACATTATTGTAAATTTGAGTAAACTATCGTGTGCTCAAATTGCAATAAATATGGTCAAAATGTCGGATTTTGTCTTAAAAAAATCCCGCGAATCTCGCGGGAAAGACACTAACCACTTCCTTCTGTCTACTTCCTACCGCCTACTGCGGCGAAGCCGCTAGAACTGGAAGTAAATGAACGGGCAACTGTCTGCGCTCATGAACTGATAAATCACAAAGATGATGAACGCCGTCGCCGCCACCATTCCCGGAATCGGGAGCGATGCAAACGTGATGCGGTAGCGGGACTTCACGCGCTTCGGAATCCAGTGTATAAGCATACCGGCGATGAACACGAGGATGATATTGATATGTTCCCATGCAATCGGGAGAATCGTGTCCCAGCGCCAGGCGGTACCCATCTGGTGCACCATGTTCTTAGCCGTATTCCATGCAACTTCGTTTGCTTCTGCCGGGTCGAGGTTTGAGCCTGCGCGGAAGAAAAGACGCGTGAACGTGATGAAAACAAACGTGAGCGTCACATTCCATGCGGTCGTAAGCCAAGGCAATTGCTTTTGGCAGAACAAATGATAGATGATGGTCGAGTAGATGCCCACGAAAAGCACGCCGAACCACACGGCAGTAATGGCGCATATAGGAATTGTGTAGTGCTTATAGAGAATCGCGCTCAGAGCAAAGAATCCAAGAGCAATCGATGCGCGGACAGTCGCGCTGCGCTTGACCCAGAGCTTGTTGAACACCTGACCAAAACCGTTCAAACCGCCCCAGATGATGAAGTTCCAGCTAGCGCCATGCCACCAACCGCCGACAATTTGCGTTGCCATCGCGTTCATGTTCGTGGTAATCGTCTTACGGGATTCCGGCTTGAAGTAAGCAAAAATCGCGATGTAGAGGAAGAACACGCCAAGAGCGATGCCAACCCACATGCTGCCAGAAAGGAGGATCGCCACAAGGCTCAAGAATCCCATCCAGAAGAATGTACCGACGGTTGCGTTTCTGTTACCGCCAAGGGGGATGTACAAGTAATCGCGCCACCAGCTAGAAAGCGAAATGTGCCAACGACGCCAGAATTCGGTCGGGCTCTTTGCCTTGTACGGGCTGTTGAAGTTTTGTGGCAGGCGGAAACCCATGAGGAGAGCAACGCCAATAGCGATATCCGTGTAACCCGAGAAATCGGCGTAAACCTGTAACGAATAAGCAAAAAGGGCAATCAGGTTTTCAAGGCCGGTAAAGAGGAGCGGCGTATCGAAAACGCGGTCCACAAAGTTTGTGGCGAGGTAGTCGCTCAAGATGATTTTCTTGGCGAGCCCGTTTAAAATCCAGAACACGGCCATGCCGAAGGCGCGGCGGGGGAGGAAATATGGCTTATAAAGCTGCGGCACGAACTTGTCTGCACGCACAATCGGGCCCGCCACGAGCTGCGGGAAGAACGAGAGGTAAAAGCCGAAGTTCAAAATGTTGTCTACAGCCTTAATCTTACCGCGATAAATATCGATGCAGTAGCTCATCGCCTGGAACGTGAAGAACGAAATGCCCACTGGGAGGATAATCGTATCCACGAGCGAGTGCGTGTTGAACATTGCATTGCTTGCGGCGGCAAAGAAGTTGTACACGTGGAGCTCGATGCCCGTAAAGTCGTAAAGTGCGTCCAGGAAGAAGTAGGAGTATTTGTAATAGCAGAGCACCAGCAAGTCGATAATCACGACTATAATCATCAAAAGCTTCTTTTTCCACTTGACCTCGGACTTCTCGATCCACTTGCCGATGAAGAAGTTTGCTATCACGCAGAAGATGAGGATGCACACGTAGCTGCCGCTCGTCTTGTAGTAGAAGAACAAGCTCGTCGCAAACAGGAATGCGTTGCGGAGCAAAAGCTTGCTGTGGACTAACGAGAAGATGGCGAAGACGACCGCGAAGAAACCCCAGAAATAGAACTGGGTGAAGAGTAACGGGGAGTTCGGGTCAAACGCGAATGTGCGGGTCAGGTAGGGGATGATATAGTCAAGCATGATTTTTGGGCTTGTAAATTAGAAAATTATTTGGAGTCCGTCGCACTGGGAGTTGGTGTTGTCGGCGATTCCGCTGCTTGAGCTTGAGGTTTCAGCGGAATTTGAATTTTGGGTTGCGCGGGTTGTGCGGTTTGTTTTACAACTTCAGGCATCGGAACATCTTTATGAGCTGCGGCGGCTAGCTTTGGCATTTGCGGTGGAGCAACCGTTTTTTCGGCAGGCTGTTTGGCTGCTACTTCTTTTTTTGCCGGTGCTGCTGTTGGAGCGGGGGCTGCGACCTTAGCTTGAATTGCGGCGGCTGCCTTTGCATTTGCCGGGGCTGCAGCGGGAGCTGTAGCAGATGCCGTGGCTGTGCTCGAAGCTGTTTTGGCAGACGGTGTTGGCGTCTTTGGGGCTACGCTCGATGCTGCCGGAATTGTCTTTGGTGCTGGGGCTGGAGTCGGGGTTGCTGCGGGTTTTGCCTGTGCAACGACCGGAGCTTCAGCAGGGAGGCTTGCAATGTGGTCGAAGTAGGCCTGCATCAAAGCCTTGTAGAACATATCGCCGAGCAGCTGGTAGCCAGCGGTTTTGAAGTGGACCTTGTCTTTCTTGGCGAGGTCTGCCTTTTCCCACTTGGCCATGGAACCTAAGCCACCCATGATGGAGAACTTGTCCCAGACGCCTGCCTTGTGCTTGTCGGCGAGCATAAAGAAAGCCTTGCGTGCGACTTCACCGTTCGGGTGCTGCACGTATTTTTTCTTGCGGACCTTGCGGTAGGAGTCGTTGTTTGTTTCGAAAATGAAAGCCGTCTTGGGACTCACCTTGCGGATGCGCTTGATGAGCATGTCGTAATCTTCGCGGAACGCCTTGTCGTTAAAGACATCAACGTTGGCATCGTTGATGCCGATGGCGAAAATCACGAGGTCCGGTTTGTAATAAGACATTTCCTTTTCAAAGAGCGGGCACGTTTCTTCAAAGTAGTTCGAAACCTTCGCACCGTTGATGCCGACGTTCGTGTACGTGATGCCTGGTGCATTGTTTTCGGCCAAGATGCCCGTGAGCGTAAAGTGCGGGCGAGGCGGAACCGTATCTGCAGCGGCAGAATCTAGTGCGGCTTGCAAGTCTTCATCGCGGTTCAGGCAGTTTGTATCGAGAACGTCTTCGCAGTCGCCCTGGAACATCGAGTCTGCGGCAACTGCCTGTGCCATTTGCTGTGCGGAACTTGCCGGAGGCGTAATGCCGAGCGAATCCATGCGCAAGGAGTCGGCTACGCGGGCGAGCGAGTCTGCGCGGGCGACGGAATCCTTGTAGAGCGAGTCCGTGATGAATGCGGCGATTTCTGCCTGCTTGGTCGTATCTGCCCAGCGGAATGCAATCTGGATTGTGTCAATTGGACGCGGGCTCGTGAAAACGTAGCTCTGGCTAGAGGCATCGAACGTTCCAAAGACGTCCATGGAATCGATGCGGAGCACCGGTTCGACGTCGTTGCTGTCGCTATAGCCGAAAACTCTAAAGCTCGTTTCGCCCCAGATGGGTTCGGTATTGTACTTGTCCAAAAGGAGCGTGATTTCGGCACGTGGGTCGCGAGTGCTGATGGCAATGCCAAGAAGTCCGAGCGGTTTAGTGATTTCGTGCTGGACGTTCTTGTTCTTGTCCCAGATGCCTTTATAATAGCTTGCGTAGCTTGCAGGGGTGTTTGTCCTTGCTGCCGAATACGGGAATACGAAACCGCGACCTGCCGATGCGCCCGGATATTCTTTTACCAAGTGTTCGCGGATGCGGCCCGAGATGACGTCTGCCTGCAAGTGCGAACCGCCAATGTGGAGGATGCGCACCTTGCCCCTGTTCTCGAAAACGAGCGTGTCGAGCTTCTTGAAGAACGGCTCGAAACTAGCGCTCCCTTGCGGGAACTGGATGGTATTCAAAGACGTATCGATAAAATCGTATTTCGTAAAGTCAACGTCATAATAGCCTGGGGTTATTTCCATGTCCTTTGCAGAAACCATGGATCCCATGCTAACGATGCCAAGTATGGCAGCAATGACGGCAAGCTTTTTCTTCACTTAACACCCCCTCCGGTATTTAAGGATTTAGCTTTTCTTTGTTCAAATCAATTACTTTGGGCGTGTCGGCACTAGCCTGTTTTTTATCCGAGAACTTTCGGATGTCCTTAAGCTTCGAATCGTTCAGCTTGTGCCTTTCGCGGAACTGGAAGTAATCGTAATACATGTGGAGCGAAGAACAGAACAGATCGCCCATGTAAGCTGCACCCTTGCGAGTGAAGTGGACATGGTCGGTAAAACCGAGTGGCGGAGATTTCTTGACCCACTTGATCATGGCGCCTTCGCCACCCATCACGCGGTGCATATCCCAGTAAGCAAGTCCGTTTTCAAGAGCCACTTCACGAAGCATCTTGATGGTAATGCCAAGTCCCGGATAAGTTTGCCATCTGCCATTAATTTGTTTTGCCATGTCGGCAGGACCAATGAACAAAATATCTGCATCCGGGTTTGCCCTTTTGACAGCCTGAATTTGTCTGGTAATGAGCTTTTTGCTCCAGTCAAGAGTCTTGGGCGTCATGCTCGGAACCATGTTTCCGCCATATTCCATGATGATGAGCTTCGCATTCATTGCCTTGTAAGATTCGGCAAGGAGCTGGCTATCGATCTTGTGGAATACTGTACCCGAGCTACCGCGCATAGCTACGTTGTCCACAGCGACACCATAAGCACCGTCCACAGAAACTGCATAAATTTCCGTGCGACCGCTCAGGTAAAGCTTGATGTTCGATGTCGTGTCCGGGAGTTTCCACGTATAAACTCTAAGCTTCGTGTATTCGTCCAAAGTCGGATCTGCGGCGGTTTCTTTCTTGTTCTTGATTTTGAACTTGGGGCTTCCGTCTGCATTTTGTCCCACGACTTCGTTTACCATGTGTTCGTAGGTAAGGCGAAGCTTCAAGTTGCCACGTTTGGCGGCGAGAACCCTAATGGTAGAATAGCTACCGACGTGCGGGAACATATCCTTTTTGTTTTCGCGTTTCTTGACACCGATGACGGCAGAACCATTGAGTTCGCCCACCTGTGCTAACGGACCATAGCGGTTGTGTGTCGCCTGTTCTTCCTTGGGGCCAAAGACAATGTAACGTTGCATGTTGCCATTGTTCCACTGCGAAGTCGATTGAGACGGAATGTGCATCACGGCTGGGAGCATGCCCGGACCATTACCGCCAAATTCCGTTTGCAAGTCTTCACGGATAGCCGAAGAAATGCGGTCTTCTTCGAGCTGCGAGTCGCCATAGTGGATGATGTGAACAACGCTAGAATCCTTTTGTGCCTTTTGAAGGTTTTCGAAGAAACGATCAAACCACGTGAGGTCGTTGTCTGGCAGGTCAAAGCGCGTGCGACCTTCTCTAAAGAAGTCTTCGTAGTACTTGAGAGAATCTGAGTACGCCGCAAATTGCTTTGCCTTGGTCTCTTCCATCATTTGGCGGATGGCTTCTTCCGGATCTACCTGTTCGACTTTGACGGTGTTTCCAGCGGAGTCCGTCGTTGTTTCGGCCTTCTCGAAAACCTGGGAAAGCTTCGGGTAGCGGAGCGTCGTATCGCCAACATGGATTCCGTCTTCAGGGTAGGCAAGAGCCATCACCCCGAGGACGAGGAACAAAGAAATAATGCTGAGTAATACTTTTACTGGTGTCATAGTTAAGCTTTCAGCTGTTCAACAATCGCGGCGACATCGCCAACGTGCATGGTGCCGTCGCGGAGGTCCTTGAATTCGAACTGACCGGCTTGGGCCTTGTCACCATCGACATAAACGACGATGCTTGCGCCCTGGTAATTTGCCTGTTCCAGCTGCTTGCCCATCTTCATTGTGGCGAGCGGGTGAGAAACAGAGTTGCCGTTTGCGCGGAACACCTGGGCCGTTTCGAAGATTTTCTTCATGTCGTTTGTGAAGCTTGCGATGTAGAAATCCACATGCTGCTTCGGGCTCGGCAGAAGTCCACGTTCGCGGAGGAGGTCGGCGAGCACAACGTCGCCCATGCCAAAGCCGACACCCGGGATGCGGTCGCCACCGAGCTTTTCGGTGAGGCTGTCATAACGTCCACCGCCTGCGATAGCGCGCATGGATTTGCCCTTGTCGAACACTTCAAACACGATGCCGGTGTAGTAGGCGAGGCCACGTACAATGGAAAGGTCGAGGTTCACGCATTCGCTAAAGCCTGCGGCCGCAAGCGTCGCAAAGAGGTCTTCGATTTCCTTGAGGGCGGCGGTTGCGTTTTCGCTCTTCACGGCGGCGCGCACTTCTTCGATAGACTTGCAGCTCATAAAATCGTCGAGTTGCTTGATCTGTGCTTCGGAGAGTCCTGCTTCGGTAAGAGCCTTGGCAAATGCTTCCGGACCGATTTTCAGACGACGGTCAAGAACCGGGTAAACGAGAGCTGGGTTCGGGGCGCCAATTTCTTCGAGGTAGGTGGCGAGGAGCTTGCGGCTCGAAACGCCAATCGCAAAGTCTGAGTCCTTGAGACCGAACTTGCGCAACATCGTTGCGATAGAGGCGAGCAAGTCTGCTTCGGCGTAGATGCTTTCGGTGCCGATGATGTCCATGTTCAGCTGGAAGAATTCGCGGAGGCGACCCTTCTGAGCCTTTTCGTAACGGAACAAGCGCGGCATGGAGAACCACTTGAACGGCTTCTTGAGTTCGCGGGCCTTCTGGATCACGAGGCGGGCGAGAGTCGGCGTCATTTCGGGGCGGAGTGCGATTTCGCGGTCGCCCTTGTCCTTAAAGTTGTAGAGCTGGCTTACGATTTCTTCGCCGGACTTGCCGGTGTAAAGTTCCAGATGCTCAAACATCGGACCTTCGTATTCTTCGTAGGCGAAGCTTTCGGCGACTTTGCGCCATGTGTCAAAAATATAGTTCTGGATGCGCTCGGCTTCCGGGTAAAAATCGCGTGTGCCCTTGGGCAGTTGAGGAATAGCAATACTCATAGTGGGCTCAAATTTAGTAAAGTTACTAGTTAGTCGCTATTGGCTATTACAAAAATGACGGTTTCCAGTGCACTCATTGTCTTCTTGCCTTTAACGGGAAACTCCTTCTCGTATGACAAAGAAATAACATTGTAACGTTGCCGGTTTTACATTTCTTTTGCTATATTTGACACGTAAAATTTTTAATACCTTAAAAGGAAGGTTAATCATGGCAAGAAAGAAGATTGCACTCGTTGGTGCTGGTCAAATTGGTGGTACAATGGCTCTCGTGCTCGCACAGAAGAACCTCGGTGACGTCGTGCTTATCGACATCCCGATGACTCAGGGCATGCCGAAGGGTAAGGCTCTCGACATTATGGAAGGCCGCTCCGTCATCAATTCGTCCGTTGATCTTCAGGGTTCTACTGATTACTCCGCTATTAAGGGTGCTGACGTTGTTATCGTTACCGCTGGTTTCCCGCGTATGCCGGGCATGAGCCGTGACGACCTTCTCGACAAGAACTGCGGCGTTATCAAGACTGTTGCTGAAGCTATCAAGGAAAACGCTCCGGATGCATTCGTGATCGTTATTACGAACCCGCTCGACGCCATGGTCTACAACATGCAGAAGCAGTCTGGTCTCCCGGCTAACAAGGTTATCGGTATGGCTGGCGTGCTCGACTCTGCTCGTCTCGCTTGCTTTGTCGCTGACGAACTCGGCGTTTCCGTCGAAGACGTCAAGGCTCTCGTTATGGGCGGCCACGGCGACACGATGGTTTCCATCATGGAATGCGTCTCTGTCGGTGGCATCCCGGTTTCTCAGCTCATGAGCAAGGAAAAGTTTGCTGAACTCGCCAAGCGTACTGCTGGTGCAGGTGGCGAAATCGTGAACCTCCTCGGTCGCGGTTCTGCTTTCTACAGCCCGGCAACTTCTGCTATCCACATGGCTGAAGCTTACCTCCTCGACAAGAAGAGCGTGTTCTCTTGCGCTGCTAAGCTCAATGGCGAATACGGCGTGAACGGCCTCTACTGCGGCGTGCCGGTTGTCGTTGGTGCAAACGGTGTCGAAAAGATTCTCGAAGTCAAGATGAGCGCCGAAGAAAAGGCTGCTTTCGACAAGTCTGTCGAAGCTTGCAAGAAGAACGCTGAATGGGTTGACGCACATACCTAACCGTTCGCGTCAGAATCAAATAGAAATATGTGAGCGACGCTCACTCTCGCGAAAACGCCTGGCTAATGCCAGGCGTTTCTCGCTCACACGTAATCAGACCGCTCGGCTCTTATGTATGGCGGGGACTCCGTCTTCGCCTCGCTCTCGCAACCACGCCTCGTTAATACGAGGCGTTTGTTGTTCACGGGTTCCATTTAATGTCATTCCCGCCACCGAGTGGGAATTTCCTTCTTAACAAAACAGCCCGCGGGTAGTACCCGTGGGCGTTTTTGTTTTGTGCTCAAAGCTTTCTATTAAAACAAAAAAGCCTCCGATTAATCGGAGGCTTTTGAGTTCTTTTAACTAAGATTAGTTTCTGTAGCCGAACCAGTAACCAATGTTGAAGTTGAGGCGGCTGTAAGACCAGTTTGCGTTTTTCTGTGCAATGGAGTAGCCCATGATGTTTAAATCAACAACCTTCTTTTCTTTGTAAAGATCCGTGAGACCGTGCGTGTAGGTAAGGCTGATTTCGAGACCGAAGTTGAATGTTGCACCGATGCCACCCACAATGCCCAGATTAACAGCGCTTGGTTCATACATGCTTTCGTAATAATCGTCTTCTTTTTGGCTACCAGTGTTGTAGGATTCCAAAATGTTGAAGTCGAATTCCAGGCCGAGTTCAGCGAAGAAATTGTTCGTGATGTAATAACGGGCGGTCACAGGGAGCAAAACGTCCAAAGAAGAGACCGTCTTGTCGTCGTTAGAAGAAACGGACATGTTGAAGCCGCTGCCGGTATTCTTGTTTTCGGATTCGGAGCTGAGACGGAGGCTCACGCCGAGTGCCGGGTGGACATAAAGATTGGGGATGATTCCAATCATGGCGTTGTAAGCAAGCGTAAGGTTGATTCTGTATCCCAACAAAGCGTCGAAATCAGGAGCGTCGCTGCCACGGGCGAATTCAGTTGTTTCCGAGAGAGAAATGCCTGAGGTAAACGTTTTGGAAGGTGTTGCAAAAGAACTTGCTGCAAAAGCCAACACGGTTGTTGCAATCAAGAAAATTTTTTTCATTAGATTCTCCTTAGTTTGATATGATTTGTACCAATGATAAAAAATATTAAATATTTTGTCTATTTATTTTAACAAAATTTTACGAACTAAGTTTGTTGATTTTCCAACAACATGTATCAAATAAACTCCTGCTTTGAGCGCGGCGAGGTTGAGCGTTTGGGCGCTGTTGCCTATAGCTCTTTTCATCACGACCTGCCCAAGAGAATTTAAAACCTCGACGGTGGCGGTGGACTTGATTCCCGTGAATCCAAGCGTGCGCCCGTTCAAATTAGTCTTGATTGCTGAAACACCGCGAGCAATCTTGTTTTCTTGTTCGAGCCAAGGTTTGATGCATTTTTCTGGGCATGTTCCGTCTTTCGGACCTACCGCGCAAATATTGAAATCGTAGTCCCCGGAATCCGCCTGAATTTTAAATTTGATAGAAGCCAGTTGTTTTGCTGCTGTTTCTCCGTCAAATTTGACAGAACCATCGTACCCTGAAGGTTGTTTAAAGTCGGACCATGAGGCGATAATTCTATTGTCCGTTTTGGAGGCTGGGAGCTTTACTGCAGGGAGTGCGTAATTCATCGTTGAATCAATGGTGTTGCCAAGCCCAAGTTCTAGGTATATGTCCGCATCAGAGGAGTAGGTTACGCAGAGTCCACCCCAGGCAGAGGCGTTACCCGTGGCTAGAATTGGGCTATCTTTTGATACTTTGCCGACAACGTTGAATGCGACGCCCACGAACGGTTGTGCGGTAGGCGCTCCTTCTCGTAAACGGGCTGTTCCACAAATTGCGGCGCAATATTCTACGACAGGATCAAAAAAATATTCGACACAGTTGTATTCGTGATCATAACATGCTTCGGACATGGTATATAACCAGGAGCCTGGTCTAAGTTCCCCGCCTATTATTCCATAAGTTTCTATTTCGTAATAATCATTAAAGTCGTACCAAATTCCGTAGGTATTGGTTTCGTTGCCTAGTCCGGTTTCTACTCTTGTGGCGTAATCAGCTCCAATCCAGGTTTCGAATGTGCCTGCGTAAATGGCTGACGCAGCGCAAAGTGCTGCCAACATAATTTTTTTCATCATTTACTCTCCAAATGTTGTAATCCTTCGACTCCTATGTCATGTCCGCCACTGAGCTCTTTGATCACTTAGTGCTTCAGCACTTACGTGAGCATGATCCGCGTATGGGGAGGGCATCTCCGTCTTGAACAGTTTTACCTCAGTACAATCTTCTTTGCAAAATGGACGTTTTTCCCGCTCACGCGCACCATATAAATTCCCGCATTGAGCGCGGCGAGGTTAAGCGTTGCCGCGTTATTCGTGGCGTTGTTGATGGCGCCCTTCATCACGACTTGCCCAAGCGAATTCAAAACCTCGACGGTGGCGGTGGACTTGATTCCCGTGAATCCGAGCGTGCGCCCGTTCAAAACTGCGTTGACTGTGGATGTTCCGCGAGCGATTTGAATCCCTGTACTTGGCGTTCCGCATTGTTCTGGGCATGTGCCGTCTTTGGGGCCGACCGCGCAAATGTTAAAACGGTAATCGCCGTCTTCTGCTTGTATCTTGAATTTGACCGCGGTGAGTTGCTTTGCTGCAGCTTCTCCATCGATTTTAATGGATCCGTCGTACGACGAAGGCTGTTTAAAGTCGGACCAGCTGAAAATCATTCTATTGCCAGTCTTGGAGGTGGGCAATTTGACTGCCGGACTTGCATTATCTATTATGGGATCGTCGGTATCGTCAATGTCGAGTTCTAGGGCTATGTCTGTATCCGATGTGTAGGTTACACAGAGTCCACCCCAAGAAGAGGCGTCGCCTTTGGCTAGAGAGAAATCGTGTTCTGAAATCGTTCCGACAACGCAGAAGGCTACATTTGCGGAAGGAACGTGGGATGAAGTTGCTTTTCTGAGATGGGCTGTTCCGCACATTCCTTTGCAATAATCGATGATTGGGTCATATTTATTGGGTATCCATTCTGGGCTTAAATCAATGTCCCAAAGTATTTGGGACTCGGCACCATCGCTATCGTCTGAATAGGCTACCCAGTATCCGCTTATATCTGTTTCGTTGCGGAGCCCAGTCTCAACTTGGCTGGTTACGTTTTCGTCTGCTCCGTTCCATGTGATAAACGGCCCTGCAAAAGTTGATGTTGCTGCGCAAAGTGCTGTCAATAAAAATTTTTTCATCATAAACTCCCATGTCATTCCCCTAACGGGGCTTGACTGCTGCGGGTATCAAATGCGAGTTCACAAGTGACCTCTCGCTTGATACCCTTGCATGTCATTCCCGGCGCCTGTCCTCGCTTGACGGGGATGACCGGGAATCACCTTCTCGTATTTGCGTTACCTCAGTACTATTTTCTTTGCAAAATTCACGTTTTTCCCGCTCACACGCACCATGTAAATGCCTGCGTTAAGTGATGTAAGGTTAAGCGTGGCTGCGTTGTTAATGGCGCCCTTCATCACGACTTGCCCAAGAGAATTCAAAACTTCGACGGTGGCTGTGGACTTGATTCCCGTGAATCCGAGCGTGCGCCCGTTTAAAAATGCTTTGACTGCGGATGTCCCACGAGCAATTTGAATCCCTGCACTTGGCGTTCCGCATTGTTCCGGGCATGTCCCGTCTTTCGGGCCGACTGCGCAAATGTTAAAACGGTAATCGCCATCCTCTGCCTGTATCTTGAATTTGACCATGGCGAGTTGCTTTGCTGCGGCTTCACCTTCGATTTTGACGGCCCCGTCGTATGACGAAGGTTGCTTAAAGTCGGACCAACTGAAAACCATTCTATTGCTAGTCTTGGAGGCGGGGAGATTGACAGCCGGATTTGCGTAATTGATTGTGGAATCGGTTGCTTTACCAAGGCCGAGTTCAAGTTGTATGTCTGCATCGGAAGTGTAAGTTACGCAGAGTCCACCCCAAGAAGAGGCGTCGCCTGTGGCATAGGAAAAATCTTCATATGAAATTTGTCCGACAACACTGAAGCCTAAACCTATGAAAGGTGTGTAGGTTAAAATACCTTTTCTGAGTTGGGCTGTTCCGCATATTCCTTTGCACTCCAAGACGATGGGTTCGAGTACATGTGGTGGTTCAGGATCTGTATAGGTGTCCCAACGGACTGCTGACACGCCTCCATCACCATCGTCTCCGTAGGAGAACCAGAATCCGCTCGTTTCTGTTTCGTTGCCAAGTCCTGTTTGAACTTGGTCGTTAGCATATTCATCGGCTCCGTTCCATGTGATAAACGGTCCTGCGGATGTTGCTGCTGATTTTCCGCATTTTTCCGGGCATGTTCCGTCTTTCGGGCCGATGGCGCAGATGTTGAAATTGTATTCGCCTGGTTCCGCCTGAATTTTAAAGTGTACGGCGGCAAGCTGTTTTGCTGCCGTCTCGCCGTCGATTTTAACGGCTCCATCGTACCATGAAGGCTGTTTAAAGTCGGACCAGTTGACGACGACTTTGTTTCCGTATTTTCCGTTGGGCGATAGAATGTTTGGAGCTTTTGCGGCGGGAAGTGTTACTGTTGGATTTGCGTAATTGATTGTTGAATCGACGGTTTCACCAAGACCGAGTTCCAAGGCTATATCTGTGTCTGACATGTAGGTCACGCAGAGTCCGCCCCAGGCTGATGCATCACCAATATCTGGCGCTGGGTTTGTTTCTGAGGTCTCGCCGACAACATTGAAGCCCACACCGACATACGGATCGTGTTCATAAGATTCTTTGCTTAGAATCGCTGTGCCAGCAAGGCCTTTGCATTCCTCGATGACGGGATCTAAAGATTGATTTGAGTAAAACAAATCTGTCGATACAGGCCAAACGATTACAGATGATCCCGAATTGTTGTTGTCATTGTAAGAATACCAGTAACCTTCTGTTTCGAGTCCATTGCCGAGACCTGTATGAATTTGATAGTTTAGATAGAAATCTTCAAAAATTTTGGCTGCATCCCAGGTTTCGAATGAACCTGCGTAAATGACTGACGTTGCGCAAAGTGCGACCAACAAAGATCTTTTCATAATCCACTCTCCTAAATCAAATAGATCCAACACAAAATATATGTACTTTTATGCTTGTTTACCATGAATAATTTTCAAATAAATGAAATTTTTTGTCGGCTGAATCATATGCAACCTTAATGATACGTTTTGTCTGTTGTTGGTCAATTATCATTCGTTCGTCAATGGTCTTTGGTCAATAGTCATTAGACAAGAAATGTTATTTTCGAAAGAAAATGTCATTTGCGATTCTGTCCTCGCGCCTGTCCTCGCTTGACGGGGATGACGGGGATGATCGGAAATCTCCTTTTTATCATAAACGAGAAGGTTGTCGAACCGTCTTTTGTGAAATGTAGACTTTTAATTCGTGAAAATGTGGGCTGTTTGTGGATTATCTTTTAAATAATACTTGATGTCATAAATAAATATGTGGACTTTTTATAATTTTTGATATATATTTAAAGCAGTTGTTGGTGTGGATTTGGAGATGTTTATGGGAACGAAGAGTTCTGGATTTTTTACGACGTTGGAATGGGCCTTTTTTTGCCTTTTTTGCCTATTTGGCGCTTTTGGGGCGCAATCGGCTTTTGCCGCAAATCCGTTGACGACGGACTTTTATTCTGCGGATGCCGCAGCCCTCGTGCATAACGACTCGCTCTTTATTTTTGCGGGTCACGATGAACAGGGGCCGCAGGGCAATAACAATAAAGCCTTCATCATGAACGACTGGCACGTGCTAGTGACCGATGATATGGAACATTATCATGATTACGGCGCTGTTTTGAGTGTCAAGACGTTCAAATGGGCGAATGCGAGCGCTTTTGCGGGTCACTGCGAATACAGAAATGGCAAGTTTTATTGGTATGTGGCGGTCCATCATGGGACTATCAAGGAAAATGGAAGTGAAGGATTTGCGATTGGCGTTGCCGTCGCGGATCATCCGTCCGGTCCGTGGACGGACGCGATTGGGCATGCGCTAATTACCGATAATACACCGAATGACGTGAAATTGAACATTGATCCCGCAATTTTCTACGATGGCGACGATATCTGGATGTATTGGGGCTCGTGGAGTGCGGGCCGCCGCGTCAAGCTCAAGGAAAACATGATTGAACTTGCGGGCACGCCCGAAGATATCAAGATCAAGGACTTCTTTGAAGCTCCGTGGATGCACTATTTCCGCGGCAATTACTACTTCAGCTATGCTTCGGGTTACCCCTCGACGACGAATTATTCCATGGCGCCGAGCCTGAACGGACCATGGACACAAAAAGGCGTCATCAACGACAAAATGGAAAATTCCGAGACGAACCATCAGGCGATTTTCAAGTATCTCGGGCACTGGTATTTCATGTATCACGGTGCGAATTCTCCGGGTGGTTGGACGTACCGCCGTTCCGTGAACATCGACTATCTCTATTACGACCGCGATGGCTTAATCCAGAAAATCAAGCATACGGATGGCGTGGATCCGGTCAACAATGCGCTTATCGAAGAAGGCGGTTACCGCTTGACGGTTTCGCACAGCAATTTGGCTCTTGAAGATAAAGATGGTATCGTGGTGCAGCAGGTTGCGGACGAAAAGAACGAAACGCAACTTTGGGTGCTTTCACATGGCGATTCGGCACGTTATTACACGCTCAAGAATTTTGCAACAGGCCGCTACTATTGCCCGCTCAAGACGTTGTTGGATACGGTGAAAACTTCTGAGACTGCTTGTGAAATTCGCATTGAAAATGCATCTGCAAAGAAGGGTTACTTCTTGTTCGCGGATTACGATAGCGATTACCTCGGCGATGTGCTGAACATTTCAAAGGAAGTCGGGATGCCGGTCATCACGTGGGTGCGCACAGGAACGGATAATCAAAAAGTGCAATTTGCAAAAGCGGAACTGCCGAAAGTTGAACCGCCGACGGGGATTGCACGCGGTATTTTGAATGCGCCGGCTTTGCAACAGGTTCGCTATGACGATGGTGCTCGCGTAATTCGTTTGGGCATAGAAGCGTCTTGGGTTTTGCTTGATGTGAATGGTGTTGTTGTGCGTCGTGGTTATGGTCGTGAAATCCAAGTGCGTTCCGTTTGCTCGGGGATGTACTTTGTCCGCACCGCCCACACCACCGCAAAGGTGTTTGTGAAATGACCGCAGGCCTTTTCGTCATCCAGTAATTTTTTATTAGACTGATTTTAAGGAGTATGGAAATGAAGGTTTTGAATTTTGCAAATCTTGTGAGCGGCGTGAATCTCGCGGTTCTCGCGACAATTGGCGCCTTTGGCGTCTCTGCTGTGTCGGCTGCCGATTGGTATGCCAAGGACAATTTGCAGCCGGGTCATGACCCGAGCATGGTGCGCTTTGAGGACGGTTACGCCCTCATGAGCACGAACAATAATTTGCAACTGTGGACATCCGAAGATGCTTACACGTGGCGCGACCACAAGTCAACGGTGAGCAAAATCCCACAGTGGGCTTACACTTATGCGCCTACGACCGAGGGCATCTGGGCACCTGACATTTATTACATGAACGGTGAATACCGCGTGTATTACTGCGTTTCCGTTTTCGGCAAGCGCACATCTGCGATTGGCTATCAGTCCACAAAGTCGATTATGCCTGGCACAACGGGCTACGGCTGGACGGATCATGGCCATGTTTTCCATACGGTGGCGTCGGACAAGTACAATGCGATTGACGCCGATGTCGTTCGCGATACCGAAGGCAATTATTGGATGGCATTTGGTTCGTTCGGTCTTGGAATCCAGTTGATTAAGTTGGATGCAAAGACGGGCTATCAGGCGAGTGACGATAAGACCGTTTATAACATTGCTCGCCGTACAAGCAAGGCAAGCGGTGGTGCCGAAGAAGGACCGAGTCTCATTGAACACGGGGGCAAGTATTTCCTCTTTACGGCTTGGGACAAGTGCTGTCAGCAAGGTCCGACCATTGAACAGACAACGTACAAGACCGCTTATGGTCGTGCTGATAAAGTAACCGGTCCGTACAAAGATCGCGCAGGTTACGATATGGCGAATGGCGGTGGCACAATCCTTATGGAACGCTACGGACGTTATGTCGGTCCGGGCGGCGGCGAAGCTTTCCAAGACTTGAACCGCGTGCGTTTTGTGCATCACTATTACGATTTGAATGGCGATAAGTACAATCACATTCACATCCGCGATGTTGTCTTCACGGACGATAACTGGGCTGAGATGGGGCAGCCCTTCCTCGGGCGTTATTTGAGCGCCGAAGTCGAACACGGCGCTTTGACGCGTGCAGTTTCGGGTGACCTCGCAATTACGCGCAGCAATACGGCTTCGAACGGCGAATATCTTGCTTACATCAACACGGCTGGCTCCAAGATTCGCTTGCCGATGAACATCATGCAAGCGGGCGAGTACTTGTTGCGATACCGCTATGCTAACGGTGGTGAAGGTGATGCTACGCACAAAGTCACCGTCAATGGCAAGTCGCAAACCGTGACGCTCCCGCCGACAGGTTCTTGGGGCACGTTCCCGGAAAAGTCTATCGTGATGATTCCTGCAACGCTCAAACGTGGTGGCAACTTCATCGAAATTGAACCGCAACCGAACGGATTCTTCTCGGAACTTGACCGTATCGACTTCTTGCGCGTGATTCGCGATACGATCCCGGCGAACGGCTTTGACAACGGCATTCGCGTGCGCCTCACGGACAAGGATGAATTTGCTATCAAGGACGGCGGTTACGCCATTTTTGAAAACGTCGTGACGGATTCCATCAAGAGTGACGAAGTTTCTGTACAAGTGAAAAATGCTGCCGCAGGCAAGCTCGCCATTCGCGATGGCGCAAAGAACGGAACCGTCCTTGCTGAGTGCGACCTTTCAACGGCTAAGGCTGCAGCCAATGGCTGGTCTGAGGCAAACTGCGGAACGCTCAAAAGCAAAACGGGCATCAAGGACTTTTATTTGACCGCTTCGGGCGTCTCTGGCGAAGCGATTGTCGGAAACATTCTCTTCAAGAGTGCCCCCTTGCCGGAATCAAGTTCTAGCAGTGCTGTTGCGGAATCGAGCTCCAGCGAAATTGTCGTGAGCAGTTCGAGCGAATCCTCCGTGGCACTCCCGGCTGTCCGTCCGTCATTGAACTACTCGATTGCCAAAATTCCTAACGGCTACCGCGTACACTTTGATAATGCCGGCGCTCATCAGGCTTACCTCTTGAATCCGATGGGACAAATTGTCTCCCACCAAAAAACTAATGGTACTGACATTGAATTTAATAACCTTCCCAAAGGCAGATTCATTGTCAAGGTGAAATAAGATTATCGCGCTATCCTAGATTTTCTGGGATGGCGTTTTTTTTGCAAATAAATTGTACCGAAAAATCCTTTCGGAATATAGATTAAATAGTGTATGCTGGTGTGTGGTTGAAGGAGTCTTATGATTCGTTGTTCTAAAATTTGCACCGCTGCATTCCTCTTTGCAGGCCTCTCGTTTGAGGCCGCGTTTGCCGCTGATTGGTACGCCAAGGAAACCCGTTGGGCGGGCCATGATCCGGACATCATCCGCTACGAGGATGGCTATGCTCTTGCGACAACGGACAACCACATGCTCATGCAGTTTTCCGAGGATGCGCTGAACTGGAAAAATGGCGAGCCTGCCATGCCCGAGTTCTCGAAATGGCTTTATAAATACGCCCCGAACATGATTGATATTTGGGCGCCGGATATTCATTACATCGGCGGAGAATATCGCATGTACTATTGCGGTTCCGAGATGGGCATCCGCTCGTCGGGCATGGGCTTTATGTCGAGTAAGGAAATCGACCCGACAAAGCCTGGCTACGGCTGGACGGATATGGGCGAGGTGATTCACACGGTCAAGAGTGATTCGTACAATGCCATTGACGCGGCTGTTCTCAAGGACCTTGATGGAAAAGTCTGGATGGCGTTTGGTTCGTGGGGAACGGGCATCCATATTCTCGAACTGGACGAAAAAACGGGTAAGGTGAAAGACGGCGCGAAAATGCAGAATATCGCAAACCGCGGTGGCGCAGGCGTCGAAGGCGCAAGCCTCATTGAACACAATGGCAAATATTTCCTCTTTACCGCTTGGGACAACTGCTGTAAAAAAGGTGCGGACCTCGAAAATAATTCTTACAAGACAACGGTCGGGCGCTCCAACCGCATTGATGGCGGATATGTGGACCGCAGCGGCAAGGCTCTCTTGAATGGCGGTGGTACGATTCTCCTCAGCCGTTACGGACGCTACTACGGGCCTGCGGGCGGTGAAGCTTTTGAGGACGTGAACCGCCAACGCTTTGTGAATCACTATTACGATAAGAATGATGGCGGTAATTCTTACATACAAGTGCGCGATATCGTGTGGACCGACGACAATTGGCCGGAACTTGGTCAACCGTTTATGGGGCGTTATTTGAGCGCCGAAGCGGAACACGGCATCCTCACGCATGTGGATATCTCGAGCAGTTCCAAGGCTTCGAACGGTGAATTTGTTGCTTACATCAACTACGATGACAGCAAGATTCGCTTGCCGATGATTATCCCGCAGGCGGGTGATTACCTTATCCGTTATCGTTACGACAATAACTGGACCGATAACGGCGCAAACGGCAGCTCGCATTTTGTAGACATCAACGGCAAAACGCGCGAAGTCGAACTCCCGCTGACGGGCGCATGGAGCGAATTCCCTGAAAAGTCCGTCGTGTACATCCCGACAAAGCTTAAACGCGGATCAAACTTCATTGAAATCACGAAGGGCAAACATTACGCAGAACTCGACCGTCTCGATTTCTTGCGCATCATTCGCGATACGATTCCGGCAAACGGCTTTGATAACGGCATCCGCGTGCGCCTCACTGATAAGGATGAATTTGCCATCAAGGACGGTGGCTATGCGATTTTCGAGAATGTGATTACCGACTCCATTGTTGGCGTAGGCGTCAGCGTTCAGGTGAAAAATAGCGTTGGCGGTACTCTCTCGCTCCGCACCGAAAGCAAAAAAGGTGACGTGATTTCTAAATGTGAATTGCCCTCCGCGGGCGATTCCAAGTGGGCTGACGTGCAATGTTCGAATTTGCCGAAGCTCAAAGGCGTACAGGACTTTTACCTTACGGCGGAAGGTCTCGGTGGCGAAACTCTCGTCGGGAACATCAAATTCGGGAAGGCGGCGGACTCAAGTTCAGTCGGACTTTACGACAATCCTCGCGTAGCTTCTGCGGCGCATTCTGGACTCAACATCACTTTTGATCGCGGTTCCCAAACGATTTATCTCTCGATGGATGCCCCTTGGTCGCTGTTTGACATGAACGGCGTTGTAATCAAGTCTGGTTTTGGTCGCGAAATTCATGCAAATGCTATGCCTCGTGGTTTGTATTTTATTCGTTCCGGCAACCAAGGTCTGCGCTTTAGGCTGTAATTTTCATAGAAAACTCTAGCTAGAATACGCTTTTTCCCAATTTTTAGTTTTATTTGGGCTTAATTATACTTTTTATATTCTTTTTGACATAAAAATGATATATTTGATTGTAAAAGAAAATTTTCTAGTGGAGTTTTATCATGAACATAAAATGGAAATTAAGTCTGGCGACAGCGTTTCTTTTTGCGTTGGGCGCATGCTCTAGCTCGTCTTCGTCATCTGCAGAAGACGATACTGAATATTCGTCCGCAGGAGGATTTTCCAAAGATGCAAAATCTTCCTCATCCAATTCTAAGATTTGTAAGTCTGTTTCTGAAACTTTAGCCGCACCTACAAATTTGCAGGTGGTCGAGAACGGCGAAAACAAGTGGGTCCTTATTTGGGATTATACCCCCAATGACGAACGTCTCGAGTCCGGCTTCCTTATTGAAGTTCTCAATATGTCGGATAAGCAGCCTAAGTGGAAAACTTTTGACTCAACCAATGCAGAAGTGGTCATGTATAACTTGTCTGGTGCATCTAATGCCGATAAGTACTATCGCGTATCTGCTATGGATGAATGTGGCGTTTCCAAGGCAAGCGACATGGTTGAAATTATTGGAGATAGCTCAACGGCTACGACTAACGCAAACCTTGCAGTCCCGTCGAATCTTAAGCTTGAAAACCTTGGCGACAACATGTGGCAGCTCTCCTGGAGCTATACAAATAATGAAAATCGTCCGGAACAGGGTTTTAAGCTCCAGAGCTTGAATCTCGATGACAAGAGCCCGAAGTGGTCTGACGACGGAACGACTAACAAGGGAGTTCATGTCGTAAAGATTGATGGTAATAAGAAGGGCGGCTTGCTTTACCATGTGGCTGCTAAGGATGATAAGGGTGTTTCCGAATACTCTGAAGAAATTACGATTCCTCGTGTCTCCGATAGCACAAGTACTTCGAACAGTATGGATCTGGCGGTCCCCACAAATCTGAAGCTGGACTCTATCGATGTTAGTAAGTACAAACTTTCTTGGAGCTATACGGACAATACGAATCGTCCTGAAAACGGTTTCAAGTTGCAGAGCCTTAATTTGGAAGACAAGAAACCGTCCTGGGCTGTCATGGATTCGACAAACAAGGGCGTGTACATGATTATTATCGATGCCACGAAGAAGGGTGGCTACTATGTTCGTGTTGCCGCTAAGGATTCCAAGGGCGTTTCGAAATATTCCTCTGAAATAGAAATTCCTAAGATTAGCAAGAAAACAAACGTTGCTGAACCCCCGGCTGATATTGCTCTTACTCGTATTGCGCCGAGCGTTTGGGAATTGAGCTGGAGCTACAGTGCATCCGATGAAAATCCGGATCGTAAATTCATCATCCAGAGCTCAAAGCTTAAGGATTTCAAGTGGGTGAGTGTCGCTTCTAACATCAAGGGCAATGTGCGTAACTACTATATTCAGGGACGCGACAAGATTGAAAGCTATTACCGTATGGCTGTTGTCAATGACGGTGATACGTCTGCCTATAGCGATGTTATCCAGCTGACTCCGGAAATCAAGTACCGCGATTACATGGCTCTTGAAGTTCCTGTGCCGTCTGAAAAATTTGTTTTGGGCTACACCACAGCATACGAAGCGGATAAGGACACTGCAACGAAGGATGATATCACTTTTATTAATGCAAGGGCTACTTATACCATAACGGATAATTTTATCAGTAAGTATATCGTTGAATCGGAATATACGGATACGGCTTATTACGAAGCTCGTTGGTTTACTTCTCTTGAACAGTATAATTACTACAAGGGTTCTTGCGAAGGAAAGAAGAAAGGCGACAAGTGTGACAGCTGCTACTGGGTAGAATCGTTCCCGTACGAGGAACCGTCTATCACGAAGCGATTTGATGAAAACGATTATGCTGATGCTGCTAAGAAGACGACCATCTATGCTTCTTGCAAGAGCGGTTATGATTATGTAGCTAAAGATCATTCCAAATTGTATAGTGAATCCACGCCTTCTGATGAATGGGAGAAGATCATAGAAAGTGAATATGGTATGTCGATGTGCATTCCTAACTATGTTCGTGGTATTTGCGACTACTACGTACAAATCCGTATTGTCTGGAAGGACGTTAATGGAGAAACCGACTGGAGTGAATGGACGCAACCGTTTAACATTTCGGACATCTCTGGTGCGGATGATCTCTGCAACCCGAGCAAATAAATCGTAACTGATAAAAATGTAAAAGGCACCGATGAAAATCGGTGCTTTTTGTTGTTTAGATTTATTTGACTTGAAAGTTTACTTCAAGAAAGCAAAGAAAACAGCTGCAATGATGAACAAGAAAGCGACAATGTGATTCCATTGGAGTGTTTCCGTATGGAACACCGTGACTGCAATTGTTGTGAACACTGTAAGCGAAATGGCTTCCTGAATGATTTTCAACTGCATCAAGCTGAACGGACCACCGTTGATGCGGCTCCCGATGTTATTCGCGGGAATCATGAAACTGTACTCCAGAAGTGCGATGCCCCACGAAGCAAGAATCACGAGAATCAGCGGCCAATCGGTGCTGATGTGCATTTCTTTAAGTTTGAGATTGCCGTACCAAGCGAACGTCATGAAGATGTTGGAACAGCAGAGAAGGAGAATTGTAAAAATACCAGCTTTCATAGTTTATTTCTTGTTTCTTTGACTATACGGTCTTCCTGTGGTCATTTGGTAGGCGAGGCGCTTGCGCACCTCTTCGAGATACTTGATGTAGTTCTCGCTTTGGTAGTCGCGATACGTCCAATCGAAAGCGTGAAAGTGCCCGTCCTGGAAATAAAGCGTCGGCTCCACGAAAATCCCGCGCTGCATGTAAACGCGTTGGCGTTGATCCTTGGTCGTTGCCAAAAAAAACTGCCCAAGCGTCATGTAGCCCGGATCGAGATTCACAGGGCGCAGTCCCGGAGTCCCGTTTGCTTTTGCAATTTCAAGTTCAATGTCATTTGTCCAAAGCTTGATGTCGACAATCGTTTCGCGGTCAACGAGGTTCTCGTAGCTAAAGAACGCGCGTACCGGCGCTTTGCCAATTTCTTCTTTGTAGTAGTTGGTGAATGTGAACGGGAACGGTTCCAAGTTCAGGTCTTCTTCGCCGAAACGCGATTTGAGCACTCCGCGGACCGCTTCTACGGATTCGGCATCTTTTGCGAGAATGCCAACGATGATTTTCACTTTGGCAGGAGTTCTTATTTCACCCATGCCCGCAAATTTAGTAATTTTACGATATGTTTAGAAGTATATCTTTTTGTGCTTTTCTCGTCTTTGCTCTCTCGTCTTTTGCAAAAGCCGAGGCTCCGCGTGTTGTGCCGACGATTCTCGATTCTGTGCCACACGAAATGTCTCATTTTACGCAGGGGCTATCGTTTGATGGCAAGGATTTGATTGAAACTACGGGGCAGTATGGGCAATCGGGGCTGTATCGTCGTACACTCGATGGAAAAATCTTAGATTCCGCTCGCATTGAAGATCGCTATTTTGGCGAGGGCTCCGTTGTGCTTGGTGACGAGATTTACTACCTCACATGGAAATCGCACAAGGCTTTTATTTATTCTCGCAAGCCGTTCAAAAAGAAGGGGGAGTTCCGTATTCCGACCGAAGGCTGGGGACTTACGCTTTGGCGTGACCAGCTTTTGATGAGTAATGGTTCCGATGAACTTTTGCAAATTGCTCCGGGTGGCTTTGCGGTGTCGGGAATCATTAAAGTAACTGACGGTCGTTATTCAATCAAGCTCTTGAATGAACTTGAAGTCGTTGGAAATTTTTTGTACGCAAACATCTGGCAGACGGGCTTGATTGCAGAAATCGAGCTCCCAAGTGGGAATGTGCTCCGCTACATCGATTTTTCGAAAAAAGCGGGGGAGATTCGAGAAAATTTCCCCAACGCAGATGTCTTGAACGGCATTGCCTATGATGGCAAGGATTTCTGGATCACAGGCAAGCTCTGGCCGCAGATTTATAAAGTCAAGTTTTAGTTTTTTTACTATATTAGAGCAAGCACCGGGGGTGCTCTGGTTTGCCAAAATTTCTGCTACTCGCAGCAATTTTGCCCTCCGGGTCTTTCGAACGCATGCGTTCTCAAGAGCTTAAATGCTCGCTAGTTCGCATTTAATCGACAGGCCTGTCTCAACCGAGCACCCTTGTGTAGAACACAAGGGGGTGCTCTGGTTTCGACAGGGTTACCGAAGTGTTAGTTGCAAGTCGAGGTCTCAGACGAGGGCAACTCGTTAAAAAGTCTGAAAAAAAATAAGTGCTGACGAAAACTACGCACTCGCTGCCTAATTAACGGCAACGCCGGGCCTCATTCCGCTCCCATCGGGATGTACGTCCGGACGCAATATGGGATAGGGAAGTGTCATGCCTGGGGGCATCTCCCGAGATTTACTAGGCTGGTCAAACTCCGCGCCGACCTTCTTGGGCGTGGATAAGACGAGATCTTAAATACGAAGGGAACACTTGTAGGAACGTACATGGACGTGATTTTGGACAGGGGTTCGACTCCCCTCACCTCCAGAAAAAAAGAACTCACTATGTGAGTTCTTTTTTTCTGTTTTATAAGAACCGCTCGGCTCTTGCGCAATCGGGAAAATCCATCTTCGCCTCGCTCTCACGAACACGACCCGTTGATACGGGTCGCTTATCGCTCACTTTCTGCAAAATCTTTCTAAATTGAATTCAAAAGGAGGTTGTATGGATTGCAGAATATTAGTCCGTTTCATTGGAGTCCAAGAGGATCTTGATGCCTTGTGGAATGCGTTCTTGGAACATTTCCCGGAGGCTGAACTGCCTAGCATCGACTCTGGCGAATGGTATTCCGTCGAAGATTATATGACCGATGAATACGAATGCCGTTTTGAAGAACTTCCTGAATCCGAACTGTATGCGGTCGATGGAACGTTCCTTGTCGAAAACGAACCTCCAGAGGATGTCCTGACTGAAATTTTGGAACGCTTCGAGCGTGTTTACGCCGTGTTCAAGTGGTCTACGATGGACGTGGGTATCGGCTGTGGCACTAGCGAAGGTTGGGGCGAATTCAATGCCGATCGTGCCGATGATGGTTCTGACGAGGCAAATGAAATCTCCGAAGCTGTACTTGGATTCTAAGAGATCTTCTAAGTTCGCTTAGAACATCCAGCCAATGGCGAGAACGCTTTCAGCGATGGTCTTGTCCAAAAGTCGTGTGCCATATCGGCTCCTGTAAACTTGTGTGTGTTCTTGAAATTTTGGCTTTTGGATAAATGTACCAATGTTTATTTCTGTGCTGAAAATGAAATGTTCGTAGCAGTAATTGAAGCCAAATCCGAGTGTGTAATATAGGGCGTATTCTTTTTCTTTAAGGTTTAGCGCTTGTTTGTAAGAACTTGAATCTCGGTGCAAGTCTATATTGTATAGAACAGGGGCGATTTGTGCCTGGATAAAGCCTTCTAACTGACGATTTTTTTTATGGTGGTTTTCGCCATTGATGCTCACATAGCTATAACTGCCGATGTTACGTCGCCCCCAATGCCATCTCAATGCAAGCGGAACGGCAAAAGTCTGTATGGTTCCTTCGGCATCTGTGTTTTCGCGAATGTTCTTGCTGTTGAATCCGTCATAACCGAATCTCAGTGCAAAACTCCAGAAGTCTGCGAACAGATGCTCATAACTTAAAGAAAAACTTAAACTTTGTGCGACCAAAAGAAGCGTCACTCTGTTTGAATTGTTGGGTGGGGCGCTTAATCCGAATGTGTCTGCAACTTCCTCTTGTTGCGGGAGTGCTTCTTTTTGCGCTGATGTATCGCTGTGTTCTGCGCGTTCAGAAGTAGCCTTTGCCGAGTCGATAACGTATGTTACCTTGTGCGTGTCCGTGTAGACTGTATCTACGATTCGTTCCTGTGAAAACGCGCAAACAACGCAGATGAAAATAAAAGCTAGTGTATGTCGCATATTAGAATCCTATTTTAGCATCTGTTCCAAAGAACAATCCTTTGGCGCACCATCCATTCATAAAACGGTATGTCATCTTTTCTCGATAAGGATCATGAGTCAGGTATTTACGAGAATTATCGCCCCAGTATTGATAACCGACAATGAACCCAAATGACCAAAGCATGTTTTCGGCGTTCCAAGCCATGCCCAGTGTGGCGCTTGGGGCAATGCCGACATCGATACTTCCTTTTTTAGAATCGGCGCTTTTATATTTCTTGTCGTAGGCTATCTTAAATGCAGGACTTGCCATGGCTTGAATGTAGAAGGAAATACTGTTTAGCGGAGTGTTCCTGAATTTTACGGGGTGCTTTTTCGGGTTGACTTTAGTTGTTGTAAATGTGAGGTAGTATTGGCGATATCCGATACCTGGGCTAAAGATGCTTCTAAAACCTTCCCACGAACGGTCTTCTTGACCAATTGGGTGTTCATAAAATAGGATGATGCTAGATAAATTAAACATGAGCGAACCTCTGTACGAGTTTTCTATTTCGTAATCGAAGTCGAGCATGGAAACTCCAAACCATATCGAAAATAGTGTGAGACCTGTTATGGCGCCGATGTATAATTTATTTGCAGGCGGAATGGTGTCGGTACTATATTCCGTGATGAATTCGTTCTTTACAGGCTTAGCTGTACTTTTAAATGCTTCGTTGTGTTCGGCTGTTTTAGCTTGCTGATCATTATCGTTGCTTGCTTGAAAGCCCGTTTCCTGTATGTAGACGGTATCAGGCGGGGATACTACGTAAAGCGTATCTGTGATTCTTTTTTGAACATAGACCGTGTCGGTTATACCCAACGCTGGGCTAATGGCGATGGCGAAAAATATAGCGAAAATTAAACCAATACGATTGAACTTCATTAGAAAATCCCCACGCCAAAGTTTATCCTGATGTCAAGCTGAAGCCCGCCGGTAATGTAGGAATATTGCTTGTTGAGCAGTTCCTTGTCTGTGAAATTGTAGGCTAAACCATATTCAATGCTGAAAACATTGCGGTCCCCTCTGAAAATATGTCCGCTGTGTATATAAGGGGAGTATAAATAAGCGTTTTCGTGTCTGCTGTGCGGTCTGTCGTTGATGAGGTTTGTGTTGTCCCAGGTGTTGTCGTAGTCGTGTTTGCGAATGAGCCAGTTTCCACCGATATCGATAAAGCCACTGTATTTTGATGGTCTAAAATAATGGCGGTAGCCAATACCAATATCGTACTGTGCAATGTAACCATTATAAATATGACTGGCTGTTCCCCAAGGGATTTTTTTACTGTATCGGAAATTCATCATGAAAGAGTTTTTGCGATTTCCGGAAATTTCCAAATTTCCGCCAACGGATGTGAGTGTAGAATCGCTCATGAGCCAGAGAAATGAAACAATGTCAAAGTGCAAATAAATGGTATGGTGTGTGTAGCTTGTGTCGTAACGTAAAAATTTTGTGGTGTCTTCTCCGAGTGGATTGCGTTCGGTCGGTGCGCAACATTTCGCTTGTAAAAGTTGCTTGGCAACTGTGGTGTTCTTGATGTAAATCGTATCGGTTTTTGCTTTTATCGGAATGTAAACGGTATCGCGGACAATTTGTTCCACAAAAACAGTATCGTGCAAGTTTAAATTTGCACTGAAAGCTGTGGCGCAAAACAGTAGAATTGTTAATAAAGTTTTCATCAAACGCAAATATAACAAACGACAAAGTTTAATCTAGCCAAGTAGAATGTTTTTTGATAAAGGGTAATATAAGCAGATTGTAATGTGATAAAAGTTATATGAATGGTTGCTCGGGTAAACGCTATTCTTTTTTTACTTGCATTTCGACTCTCTAATTTCTAAATATATTTCGGGTTGGAATCGGTGTGTGGAGGTTTTATGTTTTTATCCCGTATTGTGCCGCTCTGCATCGCAACGGCATTCACCACGTCACTTGCTGTTTTGGACTTGCCAAATGCGCAGCCCAAAGTCGATGAATCTTATTGGAACAAGGCTCTCGATAGTACTTGGCAAGGCTTAATTCGTCGAAATATCCAGCCGTATAGTGCTGGTGTTGGGCTGATTCACCGCCCAAAGAGTGAAGCCCCGGGCGATGCTGTGAGCGAAGGCGTGGGCTATGGAATGCTCGTTTCGCTTTATGCCAATGATCAGGCTTCGTTCAATAAAATGTGGGATGAAGCGAATTCTTCAATGTGGGGTGGCTGCTATTACAACTGGCAAATGTCCGTTGATGGCAAAATTGTCGGTAGAGGTGCTGCTTCTGATGCCGAAGAAGATATTGCTCTTGCTTTGATTTTTGCCGATAAGCTTGTTTCTGCGGGTAAGTGGCAACCGTACACTTCTACAAAGTTTGGTTACGATTACAAGTCCCATGCTCAGAAAATTCTCGATTGCATGTGGAGCACCGAACAGATTACGAGCAATGGTATTTTGGCTCCGGGTGCTGGTTGGGGTGGCTATGATTTTGTCAATCCGGGGTATTTCTCTCCGGCATGGTATAAGGTCTTTGCCAAGTTTGATTCTAATGGCGATCGCTGGAATAAAGTGGTCGATAAGTCTTACGAGATTATTTCTAAGAGCCCGGGCTACAGCATGGGTATGGTCCCGGACTGGATGACGCCTGATGGCGGCTGGGTAGGCTCGGCAGGGCTTGGCTACAACGCCTATTTCGAAAGCAAGGCTTTCTTCAAGGATGCTATCCGCATTTTGTGGCGTGTCGCTATTGACGCTATTTGGTTTGATGAAGAACGCGCAAAGACGTTCCTCAAGAATGCTTTGACGTTTATTAATTCTAAAGGTGGCGCAAAGGCTGCAAACTTCTACCAGATCGAAAAAGCGGGTGAGCTGTTGCCTCCTGAAGACAAGTGGTACGATTTTAACAATTCTAAGGATACGACGACTTGGCGTTACCGTAGCGAACATAGCCATTTGACGATTGGCATGTGGGCGACTGCAGCAATGGCTGTGGGCGAGAAGGAAGACCGCATTGCCTTTAGTGAAGAAATGGGCAAGTTCTACGAAGGTGGCGATTACTTTGGACTTGCAAAGAACGAAACGGATGCGCTCGAAGATACTCTTCACAATGAAATGTATTTTGACCAGTTCTTGGCTTGGTTCGGCACTTCCATGATGAGTGGTGCTTTTGTGAACGTCATCGATGCGATTGACAATCCGAAGACGGCTACCGTTGGGGATTCTTCTTCGCTGACGAAACCTGCTGTTGGAATTGCAGAACATCGCATGGCTCGTGTGGCGGGCATGAAGATTAGCCATTTGGATGGCGCTGTGATGATGTCAGTCCCTGAAATGGCTCAGTGGAAAATCTTTGACTTAAACGGTCATGTTGTGGCGACTGCCTCTGGTAAAGATTTCCTCTGGAAATCCCGTGGTCAAAGCGGAATCTATGTTGTGAAGGCTGTTAGCCGTAAACAAAGTTATTCTCGCAAGATTACTGTTCGCTAAAATTCGGCGGGTAGAATTGATGGAAATTCTACACCGCCATTTTTTCTAGCAATGTATCGCAGATTTCTGCGAGCATTCTTTCGTGCGTGCACACTTCGGGAGACACTCCTTCTATTGTCCCTGTCGTGTAGTAGCTCGTGCAGGCGCATTCATGCGCGCAGCAGCGGTAGCGAATGTCGCACCCCTCGCATTCTTTTTTGTCGTTGTCCAAAAATTCTCGAATTTTGTCGCAAGCGGTCTCGTCAAAGCCGGTAAAAACGTTCCCCTGCACATAGTGGGTGTTTGGGTTTGAGGTGATAAACCGTGTGCAAGGGAACATATTTCCATTTGTTGCGACTCCGATGGCTCCATTGTACACATGGCACGAATAAAGCCTGTATCGCGAATTGATAAGCGTTATTTTTATTTTGTCATGAATTGTGCCGAGGAAGAACTTGTCACCCTTTTCGCGACATGCTCTCCAATACTCTGCCATTTTCTGGTACTGCAAAGCGAGCTTGTCAAAATCTTCTCCGCTCCACTTGCCATCAAAATCGACGCTCGTCGTAAGGCTTTGGAAACCCTGTTCGTGCAACCACTTAACGCTCTCGAAAAGCGTGTTGACATGGGCGCGCGTAACGGTGCTTAATGCGATTGCTCCGAGTTTTACGAATCGCGGAATGTGCTTTTCGATGTCCTTGAAACTTCCCGTATTGTTGATGGTGCGGCGGGCAATATCGTGGTGGTGTTTCGGTCCGTCGAGCGAAAGGTAAATGCGGAATTTCTCACGCTCGCAAAAGTCAAAAAATTCATCATCGAACAGTGTGCCGTTCGTGTTGACTGCAAATTGCAACCTGAATTTTTTAGAAATTTTGCCATTGTCCATCGCGTCATCGACAACCGCCTTTGCGAATTCGACACCTTTATAAATGGCATCTCTTCGCAAAAGCGGCTCCCCCCCAAAGAACGTGATGTTCAAGTACGACTGCCTAAAGAAAATCGTACGGTCGAGTGCGATTTTAATCGCCTGCTCGAGAGTCGCGTCGTCCATGACCGTTTTGCGGTCTGCTTGCGATTCCTTGTAATAGCAGTAGGTACAACGTAAATTACATTGTTCTGTAAGGCAAAGGACTAAGTTCATGCTTGAATGTCGTCTTGCTCGAACGTGGTGACCATGCTGAATATCATACACGAGCCATCATCGCAGATGTGTATGCGAGGGTTGAGCGTATCTATGGCAGGTGTGGTTTGAGTGGCTGGGATTGCTGTTTTGCTGCTGCTGGACTGTGTGCTTGGCGTACTTTCGCTCGAGCTGCTTTCTGTAATAATGGGGTCGCCTGCGAGAGGTTCGGGCTCTTCTATGGAACTGCTTGACAGCGTTTCGCTTGAAGAGGATTCTTCGTACGGCGGGAGAATGCCTGCTTCTGGAGGCGGCTCGTAAGACGAACTGCTAGGTTTTTCGACGGAAGAACTGCTGAGACGTTCAGAAGACATGACCATCGGGGAACCCGATTCCGGCGGCGGGTACACCATGGAGCTACTACTCAATGGCTGCATTGCAGAGGATAGTGCTTCGATGGCTTCGCTGCTGAGATGTTCTCCGCTTGAAGAAATGTCGGTATAGCTGGAACTGCTGTATTGTTCTCCGCATGCCGCCTGTCCGCATGTCGGTTCGTTCTCTGGCTGCTGCTTGGGATGGTCTCCGCTAGTTGCTGACATGCTGTCATCGCAGGCTGTGGTCCCGAAGGATGCCGCAATTCCGAGTGCGGCTGCGACTGTGGTTTTGGTAAAATGGCTCAATTTTGAGCTTTTGACGACTTTCTTCTTCTCAATTTTCATGATTACACCTAGCGCTTGCAGATCTTATACATTGTCAAACATTTCGTATGTGGAAACCATGCTCACTAGCGGAAAGTCGTCATCGTCATGGCACATGATGACGTTTACGCCCATAGAATCAATTTTGTTGCAATCTCTTGGCCATGGTGGGACGACTTCTGTGGAACTGCTAGATTCTTCCTTGACGCTCGACGAACTGCGGGGCTTTTCGACAAATGTGCTGCTAGAACTTTCGGATGAGCTGCTGACGATTTCTTCTGACGAACTGCTTTGAATTGGCGCGACAGAAGAACTGCTCGGCGATTGTACAGATGAAGAAGAAAGCGCTTCGATGGCTTCGCTGCTGAGGCGTTCGTGGCTTAGCGGAATATCGGTTACAGAAGAACTTGATTGTATTTCGGGGCTTTCGGAGGCGTCGCTGCTGTTTGGATTGTTGTTGTCTGGTTCAACAGGGCCGATAACCTGACCACTTTCTGCATCGCCTGTACAACCGCTCATCAAAACGGCGGACATGCCAAGCAACGAGGCGACCCCAGCTTTGGTGGCATTCGACAAACGTGAATTCCCGGTAACTTTCTTCTTCTCGATTTTCATAAAAATTTTCCTCCTTACATCCTTACACCATGTTAATATAGTTTGTTTTGGAGTATAAAGACCACTTTTAGCTTGTTTTAATATTTTCGCCCGTACGTTTTTGTTGCATCCGTTGCATATAGAGGGGGCAAACGAAAAAACGCCCGGTTTCCCGAGCGTCTTTTGTAATTAAGTTCTCTTAACTAGTAACTATTAACTAATAACTAGTAACTGCGACGAAGTCGCGAACTACGTCTTGTCTTCACCGCGGAGCATGATGACCTTGCCCGTGCGGATGTATTCCACGATTTCAAACTTTTGCAACAAGCTCTTGAGGGTATCGACCTTCTGGCTGTTGCCCGTAATCTGGATAATCATGGAAGTCATCGTCATATCCACCGTGTTGGCGTGGAAATGGTCGCAAAGCTGCAAGATTTCGGTGCGCTGTTCTGCAGTGCAGCGAACCTTGATAAGTGCCAGTTCCTTTTCCACGGCGTCCGTACCGGTATGGTCCTTGGCCTGTACCACGTCCACGAGCTTTTCGAGCTGCTTGATGATCTGCATCAAGATTTCGGGATTGCCGTGAGCGATGATGTTCATGCGGCTGAAGTTCGGGTCGAGTGTGGGGGAGACGACGAGAGAATCGATGTTGTAGCCACGGCGGGAGAACACGAGTGCAATACGCACGAGCACGCCCGGGCGGTTTGCCACTAACAAGCTAATAGAATGTGCAATATCTTTCATTTTCTAATTCTCCTATTACGTCGATCCGGTGGGTTTTTCGAGCTGCGTCTTCGGCTGTTCGGTAATCATGCTTGTGATCGGAGCGCCTGCCGGAATCATCGGGAACACGTTGTCTTCCTTTTCGCATTCGCAGTGGATGAGGATCGGGCCGTCGTTGTAGTCCAAAGCCTTCTGGATCACGCGTTCAGCGTCTGCCGGGCGCTTGATGCGCAGCCCCGGGATGCCATAAGCTTCGGCGAGCTTCACGAAGTCCGGGTTGCCTCTCATGTCCACGCTGGAATAGCGGTGGTCATAGAAGAGTTCCTGCCACTGGCGCACCATGCCGAGGTACTTGTTGTCCATCACGAAAATCTTGATGGGGAGCTTGTGGATGGCTGCCGTTGCAAGTTCTGCTTCGGTCATCTGGAAACCACCGTCACCGCTGAAGCTGCAAACCGGCCAACCGGTTTCGTTGCCG